>Ga0233425_10002787_pt1 | contig 33339 bp, 14 predicted proteins | sample Watercolumn_Towu_2_FD_181712 | JGI IMG/M metagenome (GOLD analysis project Ga0233425, IMG submission 181712) | Freshwater microbial communities from Lake Towuti, South Sulawesi, Indonesia - Watercolumn_Towuti2014_140_MG | ecosystem: Environmental > Aquatic > Freshwater > Lake | place... | reverse complement strand
AGAAGCGGTAGCGGATGCTGGCGGCCGAGGAGTCCTTGAAAGTGACTCGCGCGCTCGAGAGCACGACGCGCCCCACTTCCACAGGGTGCCACCGCCGCTGCCGCCTACTTAAGCCGGTCGAAGGTCTTCTGGAGGATCTGCCAGTCCTTCAGGCCCGCCACTTTCTCGCGGTTGGCGGCGATGATCTTTGCTTCGTTGGCGTTCTTGGTGGCGCGGTCCACTTTGTAAAACAGGCCGAAATAACCCGGAAACGGCGCATCCGCCAGGCGGTAGGCGGCCACCTCGTCGGTGACATCATGGCTGGCCGGGATCGGGTTGAAGACCCCGCCCTTGCGCGGGTTCGAGGCATCGAAGGCGCCCTCGTAAAACTCGACACACTCGCTGAGGCACTCGACGAAGCTGAAGCCGTCGTGGTCGAAGGCGGCTTCCATCATCTGCAGGACATGGTTGGGGTTGGTGCTGGTGGTGCGCGCGACGAAGGTGGCGCCGGCGGCGATGGCCTGCTTCATCGGGTTGATGGGGTGGTCCACCGCCCCCCAGGTGTCGGTCTTGCTCTTGAATCCCAGCGGCGAAGTGGGGGAGGTCTGCTTCTTGGTGAGGCCGTACACCCAGTTGTCCATGACCACCAGCGTGAGGTTGATGTTCTTGCGGGCGGTGTGGTTGAAGTGGTTGCCGCCGATCGAGAGCGCATCGCCGTCGCCAGCGAACACGAACACGTGCAGGTCCGGGCGTGACAGGGAGATTCCGGTCGCGAAGGGCAGCGAGCGGCCATGGATGTAATGCACCCCGTGCGCCTGTACGAAGTAGGGGAAGCGGCTCGAGCAACCGATGCCGGCGACCGTGGCGATCTTCTCCTGCCACAGCTTCTTGCGCTCGATCATTTTGAAGTAGAGCGCGAGGACCGAAAAATCGCCACAGCCGGGACACCAAGTCGGGTGGTCCGCGGCGATTTCCTTTTTGGTGAGGGGCTTGCGCTCCTCGACCGGGGCTGAGGGCGGAGCCGAGACGGTGGCGGTCGCGGGGGCCTGGGCGGCGGGAAGGTCGATGGTGGTGGAACTCATGAGATTGCCTGGCAGGGGTTCGAAGGGTGGCGGGGTGGTGTGGATTCAGAGCCGCTGCATGCCGGCGTCAACCACGGCGCGCACGTGCTGGATAATTTCCTTGACTTTGAAGGTGAGGCCGTCGGTCTTGTTGATGCCGCGGATGCGCTGGTCGCAATACCGGGCACGGAGGAGGCCGGCCAGTTGGCCGTAGCCGTAGATGCCCTCGTCGTTCATCTCGACAACAAGGATCTGGTTGAACCCGGCGAAAATCTCCTCGAGGCCGGGCGGGAAGGGGAACAAGTACCGAAGATGGATCGCGGAGACGCTATCGCCGCCGGCGCGGGCGCGGTCCACGGCTTCGTGAATGGGGCCCTGCGTGGACCCCCAGCCCACGAGCAGGAGGTTGCCCTCGGGCGGGCCGTAGATCTTGGGGGCCGGCAAGGTGGCAGCCAAGGCCTGGAGTTTTCGGCGGCGCTTGGCGTTCATCTGCATGTGCAGCTTGGGTGAACCGCTGGGATGCCCCATCTCGTCGTGCTCCAAGCCGCTGAGCACCGGGTAGCGGCCGCTCAAAATGCGCGTGCCCGGCGCCACATGCCGCGGGATGCCGTCCGCGGCCGCCAGGTCATAGGGCTTGTGGTCCTCGCGCGGACCCAGGTCGGGCGTGAGGTCCTGGCAGATCTTCTCCAAGTCTGGTTCGGGAAAGGCCTCGATGCGTGTGGCGATGGCTTGGTCGGTCAGGAGAATCACGGGCACGCTGAACTTGCGGGCGATGTTCACGGCCTCGATGGCGGTGTAGAAGCAATCCTCGACGTTGGCGGCCGCGATTACGACGCGCGGGGCATCGCCGTGGCTGCCGTAGCAGCTTATGTTGAGGTCGGACTGCTCGACGTTGGTGGGCAGGCCGGTCGAGGGTCCGCCGCGCTGCACATCGACGATGACCAGGGGCACTTCGGCCATGACACCCCAACCGAGGGCCTCGGTTTTGAGCGAGAGCCCCGGGCCGCTCGAGCCCGTGACGGCGACGCGTCCCCCGTAGCTTGCCCCGAGCGCCATCGAGATCGAGGCGATCTCGTCCTCGCACTGAACGAACGTGCCGCCGTATTTCGGAAGCTCATGGCGCAGCAACTCCATGATGTCGGACCAGGGCGTGATGGGATAGGCGGCGCCGAAGCGAACACCCGCGGCGATCAGGCCATAGCCGATCGCCTCGTTGCCGTTCATCACCACCGAGGCGCGGGTCTTCTTTTCGCTATCAAGAAACTGGAAGGTCTCGATCAGATGGCCCAGCGAGTAGTTGTGCCCGGCGTGGAACGCGGCGAGCGCGTTGCTCAGGATGCTGGGATTCTTGCCGCCGAACCGTTCGCCAATCAACCGCTCGAGTTTCGGCACGTCCAGATCGAACATCTTGGCCACCAGGCCCAGCGCATAAATGTTCTTTCCCTTCTCGCGGGCCGTGCCGCCGATGGCCTCGACCGTGAGGCTCGAGATCGGCACCCCCACGTGGTGGTACTCCTTCTGCCATTCCGGATTCGGCTCGACGTGGTCGGTGTCGTAGAGACAAATCCCGCCTTTGCGCAGCGAGTGGATGTGATCCTCGTACGAGTGCTGATAAAAGGCCAGCAGCACGTCGGCTTCGTCACCCGCGCTCAGGACCTCGCCCGACCCGATGCGGACTTGGAAAATCGAGGGTCCACCGGAGATCGTGGACGGGATGGTCATGAAGGTCATGACATCCTGTTCGCTGCGGCCCGCCAGGCGGGCCAAAAACCCGCCGATGGCCTGGATGCCATCCTGCGAATTACCGGCGATGCGGATGACGGCCTCTGCGACCTTCGAGACTTTCGGGGCGCCACCTTCGGCTTGGGCGGCGGAGATTGGTTCGCTCATTCGATAAGTTCAATTAACAGTTCCAGGCCATCTGGCCGGAACGTTATGGAAACTAACGCCGGCGTATAGCCCGGTGCATACAGCCATTTGAACCTACCAGCACCCCGCCGTCTGTCAAATGTTAAACACATGCTCTAACCATCGGCTATTGAACAGCTTACGCTTGGCGATCGAACCTGGGCGGAGATGCGTTCTGGAAACTAAATCATGATTGCTACTGCTTCCTGCCCACTCAATCAATTTCGCGCCGGAACCCGAAACTCGCGTCCGAAGCGCATGGGCCCGCCCCTTCCGCGGAGCGCGATCGCCAACTCGCCGCGCGAAACGATGCGCAGCGATCCGCGAGTGCTTCGGCCGTGGCTGGGCGCTTGCGCCGCACGGTAAATCGTGCGATACGGAACCCGGTTGCCATTCGTATGCCCACGCTGCAAGACCAATACGATGATGCCATGTTCGAGTTCGCGCGCGGCGACTATGCCGCGGCGGTGTCCGGACTCCGGGCGATTCTGAGCCAGGATGCGACTCATTTTGACGCGCAGCTTTCGCTTGGGATGGCGCTGTGCCGGCTGGGTGATTTTGCCGGCGCGATCCTCGAAGGTCACAAGGCGGAGAGGCAGCGTCCGAGCGAACAGCTTGTGCATACGAATCTTTCGCTGTTCTACCTGAAGGCGGGCAACAAAGCGGCGGCGGAACATCATGGCCTCCAGGCTCGGATCGCCTCCTGGAAAGGGAACATGGCGCCGCCGGGAAAGGCAGCAGGCGGCGGCCAGGGGCTCGAACTGGCGAGGGAGAAACCCCAGAACATCAAGCCCCCGGAGAAGTTCCCCGAGATGCCGTGGAAGAAGAAGTAGCCGGACCCGCGGCCTTCAGGCAGCGGCCTGGTCGGGGCGCAGGCGGATGATGGGCTTGGTTTCGCCCCGGACGACGGCGCGCGTGACCGTGACGCCCGCAACCGCATGCGCGCTGGGGATATCGTACATGACATCGAGCATGAGCCGCTCGATCAGTCCGCGCAGGGCGCGAGCGCCCGTGCCCTTGCTGCGCGCCTGCGCGGCGAGTTCGCGCAGCGCGTCCGGGGAGAACTCCAACTCGACCCCTTCCATCGCCAGGAGCTTGGCGAACTGCTTGGTGAGGGCGTTCTTGGGATCGGTGAGGATGCTGACCAACTGATCCTCGGTCAGTTCGTCCAGGACGGTGACCACTGGCAGGCGGCCGATGAACTCGGGGATGAAGCCGTAGCTGAGGAGGTCCTCGGGTTCGACGAGCTTCATGGCCTCGCGCGCCTCCAGGCCGGCGGTTCGCAAACTCTGGTCGGCGGCGGCGAAGCCCATGACGCGGTTGCCCAGGCGCCGATGGATCGTTTTCTCGAGGCCAACGAACGCGCCACCGCAGATGAACAGGATGTTCGTGGTATCGACGCGGATGTACTCCTGCTGGGGGTGCTTGCGGCCACCCTGGGGCGGGACGTTGCAGATCGTGCCCTCAAGGATCTTGAGCAAGGCCTGCTGAACACCCTCGCCGGACACGTCGCGCGTGATCGAGACGTTCTCGGTCTTCCGGGCGATCTTGTCGATCTCGTCGATATAAACGATGCCCAACTGCGCGCGACGGACTTCGTAGTCCGCGTTCTGGAGGAGGCGCAGCACGATGTTCTCGACATCCTCCCCGACGTACCCGGCCTCGGTCAACGTGGTGGCGTCGGCGATGGCGAAGGGGACATCCAGGGCCTTGGCGAGGGAGCGGGCGAGCAGGGTCTTGCCCGAACCCGTGGGGCCGATCAACAGAATATTGCTTTTTTCGAGTTCGACGTCGGCATGGGCGCCCGCCGGCGCGGCCTCCGCCGGGCTGAGCTCGCATTGGATGCGTTTGAAATGATTGTGGACCGCCACCGCGAGGGTCTTCTTGGCGTGTTCCTGGCCGATGCAGTACTGGTCCAGCAACGACTTGATCTCGGCGGGGCGGGGGATCTCGAGTCGCGGGGCGCCGCGGTGGGCCTCCGCCCGCAGCTCCTTATCCAGCACGGTCTTGCAGACCAGCACACAACTGTCGCAGATATAAACTCCGGGCCCCTGGATCAACTTGCGCACTTCCGCGTGTGACTTGCCGCAGAAGCTGCAGAGGGTCAGTTGCGTGGGCCGGGCCATGTGGTGGGAGTGCGGCGAGTGGGCGGGGGGGGGGCGCCGCGCGGGTCAGCGGTCAGGCAGTCGCGGGTTTGGCTTCATCACCCGAAGCGGCGGCCAGGCCCGGGATTTCCTTGCGGGACTTGACGACCTCGTCCACCAATCCGTACCCCTTGGCTTCGTCGGCGGACATGAAGCGATCACGGTCGGTGTCTTTGGCGATGGCCTCGATGGTCTGGCCACAGTGGTGCGCCAGGATTTCGTTGAGGCGGTCTTTGAGCCGGAGGATTTCCTTGGCCTGAATGCTGATGTCCGTGGCCTGGCCTTGAACCCCGCCCCAGGGCTGATGGATCATGATCCGGGCATTGGGGAGAGCGTAGCGCTTCTTCTTGGCGCCGGCGGCCAGCAGGACGGCCCCCATGCTCGCGGCCTGCCCGATGCAGTACGTGTTCACGTCGCAGGTGAGGAACTGCATGGTGTCGTAGATCGCCAAACCGGCGGTGACGCTGCCACCCGGGGAGTTGATGTAAAGATGGATGTCCTTCTTCGGATCGCTCATTTGCAGGAAGAGCAATTGGGCGATCACGACATTGGACACGGTATCGTCCACCGGCGTGCCCAGGAAGATGATGCGGTCCACCAGCAACCGGGAATAGATGTCGTAGCCGCGTTCGCCGCGGCCCGTTTGCTCGACCACCATCGGGATGAGGAAGTTCTGCATACTCGATTGATTCCGAATGTGCCTGAACGTAGCCAACGGGCCACGCATCGTCAAGTGTCGGGCAAGCAGGCGGCGGGCTCGACCGACCGGCGCCGGAGTGTTGACGCGCAGTGACACCCGAGCCGAAGCGCGTGCTGACGCCGCGCGGGACCCCGTGCGGATGCGCGCGGCGCCGCTCCCACGTGTGCGGGCCGCTATCGGCCCGCCTGGTGAGCGGTCTTGGCCAGGAGCACCCGAGGCTGGGCGGGATCGCTCCAGTCGAGGCGGAACCGTTTCGAGCCTCTCAAGGCCTCCAGGAACTCCAGGGCCGACGTCCCGGCACCGGGCCCGGCCGTTCGCACCCGCTCGAAGGCCCGCTTGAGCGGCAACGCGCGCGTTTCCGCAGTCAGGAGCTCGACCAGGGAGTCGATCAACGACTTGGTGCGCGCGTCCAGAACCCGGAAGACCGGACCTACGCTGGGCCAGGCAGGAAGCTTCGAATCCAATTCCCCGAGCAACCCGGCGTAGAAGCAATGGGAGAAGCGCGAACGAGCGCGCCGTTGCGAGAGCCATTGCGCCACGAGCATCGGGGTCAACGGGCAAACGGTTTGCTCGCAATCCCGGGCGATGCGCTGCAGCAGATGCGAGAGCCGGATGCCGCCGTGCCGCCGCAGCGTTGGCGCCAGAGACTCGACAACCTGGCGCACCCGCTCACGCGTAAGACCGAAGTGACTGCCGATGGCCTGGAGCGTCCAACACTTCTCATCCGCTCCGCCCAAACGCCAAACGAGCATCGTCCGGGCGCGGGCCGGGAGATCGCCAACCAGGCCGTCCAACAGCGGCACCACGTCGGCGGGCTGAAGGCTCCGGAGTGCCGCGGGAGAAACGGTGAACTCGCCCGCGCCGGCGCGGTCAACCAGCCGGTTCAACTCTGCCAGGGTGCGCTTGCCGCAATTGCGGAGGAATCGGAAATCGGCCATGGACCGCCCCTCGAGGTCCCCCAGTTGCACGACCGAACGGTCCGCAAAAGCCGCCTCGAGGCGCGTCGAAAGGGGCAATTCCGAGATGCGCACGCCCCAGGCTGCGCGCGGCAGCTTGAAGGGTGCCGGCGGGGCGGCGTCGGCGGAGCGCCGGGACCTGTGCGCGCCCGAACCTGTGGGAGACAGGTCGATCCGGCTGCCGGCCAGGGTCACGGGCGGGCAATAGCGGACCTCGCCTTTGTTCCCCTGCACGAGCCGGAGCAACTCGCGCTCGACCCGATCGTTCCAGCCCGCCACCTTCGCCAGTTCCCCGAGCGTGGCGCCATGCAGATCGCCCAGGACGCGGAAATCCTGCGCCTGTACGAAACGGCCCAGCGCGGCTGGGAGCGAGAGCCCTTTGAGTTCGATGTCATGCGAGGCCTGGGGCAGCAACACCGCTTCATTCGGTTTGGGGCGGGCCGAGGGCGCAGGCTGGCGTTGCCCCGCCTTGGCGCCCGCGCCCTGGCTCGCCCGCGCCAGCAGGCCCGCCAACTCGGTGACAAGTTCGGCGCCCTCCCGCGCGGTGCGGCGCAGGGTTTCCACGGCGACCCCGTGCAGGTCGCCCAACTTGGCCACGCGCATGCGCGCCAGCACACTGTAGAGCGCCGAGGACAGGGGCAGGTGAGTGATGGGGACACCACTGATCCTGGCGGGGATGAAGTACACCCGGGGCTGGTCGCCCTCGGCTTGCGGTTCGCCCGCGCTGCGGGCCTGTGATTTAGTTGGTCGTTTCGCCATAGCAGCACAGCCCTGCGGTTCTGCGCTAAATAGTTCGCGCAAGGCAGGTGCAGCATTCCGGTTGGGCGCACAAGAGTCAACCCAAAACTTCTGGGAACTTGCGGGGGCGGTTCTGGCCGGCGGATCGATGGCTCGGAAGCCCATTCCAGCGGCCTTGAGCACGGGGCCGGCCCCTGCCGGCCCCGCCGGTCCCCGGGGCGTGCCTGGCTAGCGCCCGGGGGTGGCTTTTGGGCTTTGCTTCACCTGTCGGTTCGCTTAGAACCCTGGCTACCGCGGCGGCGGGCGCTATGAAACCTCAAGTCGAGATATACGATACAACCCTGCGTGATGGCAGCCAGGGCGAGGGGATCAACTTCTCGGTGGCCGACAAGCTGCGCATCGCCGAGCGCCTTGACGCCTTTGGGGTTCACTACATCGAGGGCGGCTGGCCTGGGTCCAATCCCAAGGACATCGAGTTCTTCGCCCAAGCCAAGCGCAAACCGCTGAAACGCGCCCGGATGGCGGCCTTCGGTTCGACGCGGCGTAAACAGACCGCCGTCGAGAACGACGACCAGGTGCGGCTGCTGCTGGAGGCGGAGACGCCGGTGGTGACGATCTTCGGCAAAAGCTGGCTGCTCCACGTGCGCGAGGCCCTCCAAACCACGCCCGAGGAGAACCTGGGCATGATTGGCGACACCGTGCGCTACCTCAAAGACCACGGACGGTTCGTGATTCTGGACGGCGAACATGCTTTTGACGGTTACAAGGCCGATCCAGACTACGCCCTGGCGGCGTGGCAGGCCGGGGAAAAGGCGGGCGCCGACCTGGTCGTGCTCTGCGACACCAACGGAGGCTGCCTGCCAGAAGAAATCGAGCGGATCACCCGGGCCGCCTGCGGGCGGCTCACGGCACGCGTGGGCGTCCATACCCATAACGATATCGGCTTGGGCGTGGCCAACGCGCTGGCCGGGCTCCAGGCCGGAGCCGTCCATGTGCAAGGGACCATCAACGGCTATGGCGAGCGCACGGGCAACTGCAACCTGACGAGCCTCATCCCGGTGATCAGCCTTAAACTGGGCCGGCGCTGTGTGCCCCCGGCTTCCTTGCCGAAACTCCGGGAACTGTCCCAATTCGTGGATGAGATCGCCAATGTACGGCACGACCCCCGCCAGCCCTGGGTCGGCGCCACGGCGTTCGCGCACAAGGGCGGCATTCACGTCAGCGCCGTCCAGCGCACCCCCGAGTGCTACGAACACATCGACCCAGCAGCGGTCGGCAACTCGCGCAGAGTGCTCGTGAGCGACCTGGCGGGCCGCAGCAACATCGTGTTCAAAGCACGCGAATTGGGTTTCAAGCTGCCCGACGACCCCGCCGCGCTGCGGACCATCCTAGCGCGCATCAAGGAACGCGAGCACGAAGGCTACGAATTCGAGGCCGCGGAAGCGTCGCTGGCCTTGCTGGTGCGGGAGGTCTTCCGCCGGGAAGAACCGCCGTTCCGCGTCGAGGCCTACCATGTTTCGATGCGTCGCGCCGGGGAGAACTCCGTGTGCGAAGCGACCGTGAAGGTCCGGGTTCGAGACGAAATCGCCCACCGGGTTGCCGAAGGCGACGGGCCGGTGAATGCCCTCGATTCGGCGCTCCGCAGCGCCCTTTCCAAGTTTTATCCGTCGCTGAAGAAAGTGCGCTTGACCGATTACAAAGTGCGCATCCTGAACTCGACCACGGGCACCGCGGCCAAGACACGCGTGCTGATCGAGACCAGCGACGGCCATCGGGAATGGGGGACCGTGGGGGTGAGCGACAACATCATCGAGGCGAGCCTGCAAGCGCTGGAGGACAGCATGAAATACGCGCTGCAAAAAAAGTGAGAAAAGGCGTTGACGTATATAAAGCGTGATGTATATTTAGCGCGTGAAAAACAAAGCGACAGAACCAACCCGCCCGGCTGGCTCGGCCTTCGAAATGCACGAGACACCGCATATGGGCGCCTACGAAGCCAGCGGGCCCGCCGCGACGGACGAGGTGATGGTGCGCACGCAGATCTACCTGACCCGAGCCGAGCACGGGTACTTGCAGCGCGAGGCTGACCGGCAGGGCAAGCCGATGGCTGCCGTGATTCGGTCGCTGATCGACGCACGCATGACGGTGCCGGCCGACGCCTGGGCCAACAACCCAATGCTCGAAGCCACTCCGGTGGACCCCGAATGGACCGGGCACGCCGATGGCGCGATCAATCATGATCATTACATCTATGGCAGCCCGAAGCGATTTGTCGAGGCGAAGGGCCGATGGGTCGCGGCGGAGCCGCTGCCGGAGGATTATTACGAGCGGCCTGCCGGGGCGGCGCGCCGGGCGAGAGCGCCGAAACGGCAACCGCCCAAAGGATGAGTGAGGCGGTCTTCATCGATTCCTCGTTTTGGATCGCGCTCCGCGACGCGCGTGAGCCTGGGCATGACTTTGCCCGAGACCTGCTTGCGCGGTTGTTTCGCCAACGGACACTGTTCGTGCTGACACTCCCCGTATTTGGGGAGATCCACGCCTACTTTTCCCGGTCGGCCCGGCTGCGCCAGCAAGTGCTGGCTGATTTCTGGAACAACCCGGTCGCCCGAATCGAGGCCGTGCCGTTCAGCGACCTGAACGACGCGGTCGAACTCCTCCGCCAACACCAGGACAAAGCCTACTCACTCTGCGACGCGATCTCGTTCGTCGTCATGCGCCGGCTCCAACTCCGGCGGGTCCTCACGTTCGATCACCATTTCATGCAGTTCGGCGAGTTCCAAGTCGTTGCCTAAGCCTTCATGTCCGAGATTCCCAAAGCCTACGAACCGAAAGCGGTCGAGTCCCGGTGGTATCAGCACTGGCTGGAGCGGCGCTGCTTCGTCGCTGATGCGGGGTCCGCCAGACCCGGCTACTCGATCGTGATCCCCCCGCCGAACGTCACCGGGGTGCTGACCCTGGGTCACGTGTTGAACAACACGATCCAGGACATCCTGGCCCGGAAAGCCCGGATGTCGGGCAAGGAAGTGCTCTGGCTGCCGGGGACGGACCATGCCGGCATCGCCACCCAGGCGGTCGTCGAGCGCGCCCTCAAGAAACAGGGGCTGATGCGCCATCGTGATGACCTGGGCCGCGAGCGGTTTCTCGAGAAGGCCTGGGAGTGGAAAGAGAAACACGGCGGCATCATCATCGAGCAGTTGAAACGACTGGGCGCCTCGTGCGATTGGACGCGGGAACGCTTCACCATGGACGAACGCTATTCCCGGTGCGTCCAGCAGGTGTTTGTCGATCTGCATCAGAAAGGTCTCATCTACCGCGGCAAGCGGATGGTGAACTGGGACCCAGCCGCGCGGACGGCGCTTTCGGACGAAGAGGTCATTATGACCGAGGAGCGCGGCCATCTCTGGCACATCCGTTATCCGTTGGTTGACCAGGATGGGCGGCCCAGCGCGGACCGGTTCCTGGTCGTGGCCACGACACGCCCCGAGACCATGCTGGGTGATGAAGCGGTGGCGGTGCATCCGCGGGATGAGCGGTACCAGGAATGGGTGGGCGGCCGGGCCTGGCTCCCCTTGCGCGACCGCCCCATCCCGATCATCGCCGATGAGCTGGTGGACCCCAAGTTCGGGACGGGCTGTGTGAAGGTCACGCCGGCACACGACCCGGCCGACTACGAGATGGCCATGCGGCACCACTTGCCGCTCACGGTGGTGATCGCGCCCGACGGCACCATGACCGCCGAGGCTGGCCACGCGTTTGCGGGGTTGGACCGGTTCGAGGCGCGGAAGGCGGTGATTGCGCGGTTGGAGGAACAGGGGCTGTTGTTGAAGACCGAACCGTACGTGCACAACGTGGGCTACAGCGAGCGCAGCCACGTGCCGGTCGAGCCGTACCTGAGCGAGCAGTGGTTCCTGCGCTACCCGTCCACCGGGCCCTCGACGGCAGCCGTCGAGCAGAACCGGATCCGGTTTCACCCCGACCGCTGGGCCAAGACCTACAGCCACTGGATGCGGAACATCAGGGATTGGTGCATCTCGCGTCAACTCTGGTGGGGCCACCGGGTGCCGGTTTGGTATTCGGATTCGGGCGCGACCCGGGAGACCCGGGTGCAGGTCGAGTCCCCGGGGCCGGGGTGGGTGCAGGACCCGGACGTGCTGGACACGTGGTTCAGCTCGTGGCTCTGGCCGTTCGCCACAATGGGTTGGCCGGAGCAGACCGAGACCCTCAAGAAGTTTTACCCGACTACCGACCTGGTGACCGCGCCGGACATTATCTTTTTCTGGGTCGCGCGCATGATCATGGCCGGTTACGAGTACATGGGCGTCGAGCCGTTCGCGAACGTCTATTTCACCGGGATCATCCGGGACAAGCTTGGCCGGAAGATGTCCAAGAGCCTGGGCAACTCACCCGACCCCCTGGAGCTGATCGAGCAATACGGGGCCGACGCGCTGCGGTTCGGAGTGATGCGTTCGGCGCCGCTGGGCCAGGACGTGCTTTATGATGAACAACACGTCGAGCTGGGCCGCAACTTCTGCAACAAACTCTGGAACGCCTGCCGCTACCGGCAGATGCAGGGCGGGGAGACTCAGGGAGAGATCGACCCCGCGCTCCTGACCAGCGACGACAAATGGATTCTGCGCCGATTGGACACGGCCGTAGGCGAGATCACCGCCGCCTTCGACGAGTACCGGTTCAACGAGGCCACGCAGGTCCTTTACCGCTTCCTCTGGAGTGAATACTGCGATTGGTACCTCGAGGCGACCAAGGCGGTCCTGCAAGGGCAGGACACCGCGCGCAAGGCGAACACGCTGGCGATCATCGACTTTGTGCTCTCGCACGCCCTGCGGCTCCTTCACCCGTTCCTGCCCTTCATCACGGAGGAGCTGTGGCACGGCTTGGGTTATAACCAGGATATGCCGGCTAATCAAGGCGGGGAGACCATCATGTTCGCCCCGTGGCCCAAACCCCTGGGCGACGATTTCGCCGCGCATTACGGGTTGGAGGAGGCGAATGAGCGGTTCGTGGCGGCGAAGTACGAGCTGGTGACACTCGGACGCGACCTGCGACGCCAGTTTGGCATTCCCTCCAACAAGCGGGCGAGATTTGTGTTTCACGCCGCCAGCCCGCTGCCACCCCATGAGCTTGAGGTCCTCCGATTGCTTCTCTACGCCGAGGCGCTCGAAGGCGGCACCGGAAGCGACCTGCCGCGCGGGACGCCGAAGGTCGCCAACTCTCTTGGGGAACTGTTTTTACCGTTGGCGGGGTTGATCGACGTGGCCGCGGAGCGGCTGCGCCTCACCAAGGAGCTCGAGAGAGCCCGGGCCGAGGTGCAGAAAGTCGAGGCCAAGCTTGCCAATCCGAACTTCACGCAGAAGGCGCCCCCGCCGGTGCTGGCCGAGCACCAGCAGCGCCTGGCTGAGTGGCGCACCAGGGAGCAGCAGGCGCTGGCCGCGCTGGCGAATCTGCCGGAATGACGCGCCGTGCCGCGGCCTGGCCGCGGTTTTAGGCGATTGCTTGCCGGGCGCTCGCGCTCGTGCTCAGCAGAAATGCCGTTCGAGTTTGCGCTTGGCTTCCCAGGCGCGGCGCGCCCGCCGGACTCCTGGCATCTCGCTTACCTCGGCGGGAGGAACATCCCACCAACTGTCGTAGCCGCCCACGCCGGCGTAGCGGTCGTTCTGGATGTAGATGACGGTCGTGCGGTCGAAACGTTTGGCCTTCTTGAGAGCGCGGGTGAAGTCCTCATAGCTCTTGCACTTGAGGACGTGGGCGCCGAGGGCGCGCGCGTTCATGGCCAGGTCCACGGGCAGCGGCTTGACCTTCTGGCCTTTCTGATCGCCTGGCAATTGGCCGTTCTTCGGGAAGACATAGCGGGTGCCGAATCCCTCCTGGCCAAGGGATCGGCTGAGCCCGCCGATGCTGTTGAAGCCAATGTTGTCCATCAACACAATGATGAGTTTATAGCCTTCCTGGATGGAGGTGATGATCTCGTTCGAGAGCATCAGGTAACTGCCGTCACCCACCATGACATAGACGTCGCGGTGCGGGTCCGCCATCTTGATGCCCAGGCCGCCCGCGATCTCATAGCCCATGCAACTGTAGCCGTATTCGAGATGGAAGTTCTTGGGATGCCGCGCCCGCCAGAGCTTGTGGAGGTCGCCCGGCATGCTCCCGGCGGCGTTGATCATGACGGCCGTTGGATCGCTCAACTCGTTCACGGCGCCGATGAGCTCGCCCTGGCTGGGGAGGGGTTTGTGCCGGATGGCATAGATGCGATCCACTTCGGCCTCCCATTGCGCGTGGAGACCTTCGCACTCCGCGCGGTAAGCAGCCGGGACCTGGGAGCCCTCGAGGGCGGCCAGGAGTTCCTGCAGTGTTACGTGCGCATCACCCACGAGCGGCACGGCGTAGTGCTTCTGGGCGTCGAACTCGGCGACATTGAGATTGATGAAGCGGACGCGCGGATGCTGAAAGGCGGTCTTGCTCATGGTGGTGAAGTCGCTGTAGCGCGTGCCGATGCCCAGCACCAAGTCAGCCTTGCGGGCCGCGCGGTTGGCCGCCAGGCAGCCCGTGACGCCGATGGCGCCCAGGCAGAGGGGGTGGTCAAAGCGCAGGCTGCCCTTGCCGGCCATGGTCTCTCCGACCGGGATTCCAGTCTGATCCACGAACTGCCGGAGTGTTTCCGTGGCCCCGCTGTAGATGACCCCGCCGCCGGCGACGATCAGCGGGCGCCGGGCCTTGCGGATCCACTCTGCGGCTTGTGCCACCGCGGCCTGATCGGGACGATTCCGCGGGATGGCCCAGACGCGGGGGCGGAAGAACTCGGCCGGGTAATCGTACGCCTCGGTTTGGGAGTCTTCGGGCAGGGCAAGAGTGACGGCGCCTGTCTCGGCCGGGCTGGTGAGCACGCGCATGACCTCGGGCATGGCGGTAAGGAGCTGGTCGGCGCGATAGAGCCGGTCCCAATACCGGCTGACCGGCTTGAAGCAATCGTTCACGCCGATGTCCTGGGTGTGCTCGGACTCGAGTTGTTGCAGGACCGGGGCAACGTTCCGGCGCGCGAAGATGTCGCCCGGCAGCAGCAGCACCGGAAGCCGGTTGGTGGTGGCGACGGCGGCCCCTGTGATCATGTTGGTGGCGCCCGGGCCGACGGAGGAGGTGCAGACGAGCGTCTGCAGCCGGTTCTTCATCTTGGCGTAGGCCACCGCGGTATGCACCTGGGCCTGTTCGTTCCGCGTCTGGTAGTAGCGCAGTTGCGGATACTGCTGGAGCGCCTGGCCGAGGCCGCTGACGTTGCCGTGGCCGAAGATGCCGAAGCAGCCGGCGAAAAAGCGTTGTTGGACGCCGTCGCGTTCAACGTGTTGGTGGATGAGAAACTTGACCAGGGCTTGGGCCATGGTCAGTCGTTCGGTTTGGGTTTTCATAAGTCTTGGTTCGGTCAATCGAATCCGCCGCGCGCCTCGACGAAGCTGCGGACCTCGTCGAACGACGGCATGAAGTTGGCGCAGCCGTGCTGGGTCACCACGATGGCGCCGCAGGCGTTGCCCAACCGCGCGGCCTTGCGCCATCCCCACCCGTCGAGATGGCCGTAGAGGAAGCCCGCGGCGAAAGCGTCGCCGGCGCCCAGCACATTCGCAATCTCGACCGGGTAGCCGGGGGCCTCGATGGTCTCGACCCGTCCGCGCTCGTCCCGCACGCGCACCAGAGCGCCACGTTCGCCGCACTTTTGCAGCAGGGCACGCGGGCCCAGCGCCAGGAGCGTTTGCGCGGCCCGGCTCACATCCCCTCGCACTTTCGTGTCCGACACTGACTGGGTGGATTGCACATGCGCGGGGTCGCTAAGCATGGCGGCCTTGATCTCGTCCTCCGTCCCCAGGACGATGTCGGTGAGGCGGAGGGCGGAGCGGATGGCCACGCCGAAGGCGCGCGGGTCATGCCATTGGTCGGGACGGAAGTCGATGTCCAGGACCACTTCAACCCCAGCGTGCCGGGCGCGCTCGGCGGCGAAGAGGGTGGCGCTGCGGCTGGGCTCGTGGCTGAGGTTGGTGCCGGCGAACTGAAACACGCGCGCCTGGGTGACGGGCGCGGCCAGGACGTCATCGATCTCGAGCCCGAGATCGGCGCAACGCTCGCGGTAATAGACCAGCGGGAACCGGTCGGGTGGTTCGATGCCGAGCACCACCGCGCTGGTGCGCCGGCCGGGCTTGCGCGGGATGAAGCGCGTCACCACGCCTTCCTCGCGCAGGAACTTCAGGATGAAATCGCCGACCGGGTCGTTCCCCAGCGCAGTGAGAAGGACCGTTTTCAGTCCGAGTCGGCGGCCGCCCACACTGATGTTGGTGGGCGAACCGCCCACGTACGCCGCGAAGCTCTTGATATCCACGAAGCGGGCGCCCACGTCATTGCTGTAAAGGTCGATCGAGGACCGCCCCATGTGAAGGGTGTCGTAGCGCCTGCGGGGCGGCGAACCCGGGCCTCTGGACCTCGCCGGGGACCGGGCGGGCTGGCTGGTGGCGCGCGTGCTCATGCCCGAGGGAGGGTCAGTAGAACGGGAGGCGGCCATCGACCCGCTGGTAGGCGCCCTTGACCCAAGAGTAGCGAGGGTCTTCGTAGTTGGCGAGGCTCTGCGCGCTGCCGGCGAGCACGTTCAGGTAGTACGTGGTGTAGCCGGGCGGGCTCGCGACGGGGTGGTAGCCCTCGGGCACCAGGACGGCACAGTTGTTTTCCGCCCGGACCAGGGCGTCGATGGGATGGCCGGCCTGATGGAGCGGAGACGTTTCGTCGGTATAAATCCATTGACATGCATAGCCTTCCGGGCGATCGAGTTTGTAGAAATAAACCTCCTCGAGGTCGGCCTCGAGGAGCGTGCCGGAGGCATCGGTGCGATGGCGATCGTGTTTGTGGGGCGGGTAACTGCTCCAATTTCCACCCGGCGTATAGACTTCGACCAGGACCAGGCGGTGCACCGGGGAGCCCGGCGGCAGCAGGTCGTTGATCTGGCGGCTGGCGTTGTCGCCGCCTCGCACATGGCGCTTCACGCCTTCGGGCAGAACCAGGAAGGGCGCGTGGTCCTCATTGGTCGGCGCCCAACCCAGGGCGAATTCGCCGGTTTCCTCGGCGACGACCGTGAAGCCGGTCCGGCGGGGCAGGTAGAGGGCGTGGCCGGCGCCGGCAAACACGTTCGCACGGCTCCCGATGCCGCTCCAACGGCCCCGGTCCGACTCGACCGTGAACCGTCCCCCCAGGTCCACAAAGGCCGACTCATTTTCTCCACAGTTAAACGACCATGATTGGCCGCGCGCGAGCCGGCGGACTTGGAACGACAGGTGTTCCCAGCCTGCGGTGTCCGGGGTGATGCTCAGCACAAGGTCCGGGTCCTGGGTCGAGCGCACGGGTTGGACCAGCAGGGTCCGGGCGTCGTAGTCGATTCGGGCTGCCGCAGGCATGGAGAAGGTCTGTCGCGGTGTGTGGCGTCCCGGCGCTCGCTCGGCCTATTCCTCGGGCCAGAACCGCTCGGTCACGATCTTGGGCTCGGTGAAGAAGTCGATCACGGCGCGGCCCTGCGCCTTGATGTCAGAGAATTGGGAGGCCTTCATGCCGCCGAACGGGAGGCACGCCACCGGGGCCGGGATGCCAACGTTGATGCCGATCATGCCGCACTCGACCTCGAGCTTGAAGCGCCGCGCCCAGTAACCGTTCTGTGTGTAGATCGAGGCGCCGTTGCCATAAACGTGGCCATTGATGATTTGGATCGCCTCCTCGAGCGAGTTCGCCTCGAGGATCACCACCACCGGCCCGAAAATTTCCGTGGTATGGATCGTCATGCCGGGTTTGACACCGGTGAAAACGGTCGGGCCGAGGAAATACCCATGCTCCGCCCCGGGCACACGCAAGCCGCGGCCGTCGAGCGCCAACTGGGCGCCTTCCTTCACGCCGGTCTCGATCATCCCCAGAATGAAATCCCGTGCTTTGGCCGAGATGACCGGCCCCATCACCATCGGCTCGTTGGCGACCGCTGGGTCCAGCGGGTTGGCGGTGATCACCTGGCGGGCGGCCGCCGCGAAGCGCTCGCACACGGTCTGGTACATGGTCGAACCCACGGCGACGATCGCGGAGGAAGCCATGCACCTCTGGCCAGCGCAGCCAAAGCAGGAAGAGATCATGTTGCGGATCATCTCGTCCACTTTGGCATCCGGCATGGCGACAAGGTGATTCTTGGCGCCGCCCATCGCCTGGAACCGTTTCCTCGCCCTGGCGCAGCGTTCCGCGACGACGCGGCAGGTGCGGGTCGAGCCCACCAACGAAACACCCTTCACCAGGGGATGGTCCATGAAGGCTTCCGCCACCACGCGGTCCCCGTTCACGAGGTTGAACACGCCCGGGGGCAGGCCCGTTTTGTGGATCAACCCGGCGATGCGATGCATCGTCAGGGGCGTTTGCTCCGACGGCTTCACGACGTACGTGTTCCCCGTGGCCAGCGCATAGGGGATGAACCAGAAAGGGACCATGCCCGGGAAATTGAACGGGGCGATCATGGTGAACACCCCGAGGGGCTGGCGGATCACCTCGCCGTCGATCTCCGCGGCGGCGCCCACGAGCTTGTCGCCCTGCTGCAACACCGGCATCCCACAGGCGACTTCGCAGTTCTCAATCAGCCGCTTCATTTCCGCCCGGGCGTCGGGGAGAGATTTTCCGTTCTCCTCGGTGATGCTGCGGGCGAGCGCCTCCTCCTGCTCGCGCAGCAGGCTCAGGAGTGCGAACAGGTATTCAACCCGGCGTGATGCGGGGGTGCGGCTCCAGGCCGGGTAGGCCGCGGCGGCGGCCTCGATGGCACGGTTGGTTTCCGCGCTCGAGGAGAGCGGCACCTGGGCCAGCACGGCGCCGGTGCTGGGGTTCTCGACCGGCAGCAGGCCGGCCCGGTCGGCTTCGACCCAGCGGCCGTTGACGTAGTTCTTCAGCAGTTCGCAGTCCATCGTTCGGTCATCCGCGCGTCGCAGCCCGTTCTCCGCGTGGGGCATCCCTCATCGCGAGGGAACCTCAGCGCCGATCAACGGGAACGCGCCTCAGCAATACCCGAGGCCTGCGTCCAAGCAAAGGAAATTGTCTGTGGACCAACGGTTACTGCTGTTTCAGTCTGAAGAACGCGGCTGCGTTCGTCGGTTTCGGCGCCTCGAGAGCCCGGAAGCCGTTCGTCAACGAGATGGTCTGGAGCGGTTGCCAGGTTCCCTGGCGCAAGGGGCCCACCAGTTGCTGCAACTGGTAGGAGACCCCTGGGTTGCCATAGACGGTGAGGAGGCCGGGTTGCGTGGTGCCAGCCTTCCAATCCAGCACGGGTTGCTGACCGCCTGGCACCTCCAGCGCGCGGAAGAAGCCCTTCCGATCGCCGGGCAGATCGCCGATGACCTGGGACAGGTTCGTTAGCGGAACACGCTGCCAGTTGTGCCACTCCGGCCCGCCCGCGAGGGTCGAACTCAGTTCGACTTGGTAGCCGACCCATGGCTTGCCGTAGAGGATCAGACGTGGGAGGCCGTCGAGCCCGATGGCCGATTCCAACAGCGGCTGCTGCGCAATCAGAACCACCCGGCCTTCGCCGGCGATCACGTTGACGTAGGTGTAGTTGGCGGCAGCCCGCGCCACGACCGCGTCGGGCCGCAACGGCACGAACGCCGAGGGCTGGTTGGCCAATGCACTGAAGTTGAGCTGGCCCAGGACGGTCGTTCCGCCCACGACTGGCTCAGGCCAGGCGAGGGTGATAACCGGCCGAGCCGAGCCTGCCGGGGTGACGATCGATGCCTGTATCGGCGCTGGGGCCTGCACCGAGAAGTTGGCCAACCGGTCGGCGACACCATCGAGCACGAGGCTCAGATTGGTCAGTCCGCCGCTGGCGCTGACCGACCACGGCACGTTCCCGTCCTGGCCTGCGCGTACCGCCGTCGAGCCGAAGCGCACCTCGAGGTAGTCCCCGACCGTGACGGTGAAGCTTTGACTCGTGGTCAACGGCGGTTGGCCGTTGTCGGTCACCTCGACCGTGATAGTGTGGACGGCGTGCCCCTGGCTGGGCGCGGGCCGCCAGCGGAGAATGCCCTTGATGGGATCGATGGTGGCGCCGGCGGGAGCGCCTGCCGCCAGCCCAAACCGCAGGGTCTGCCGCGGCAGATCGCTGTCCGTCGCAACGTTCGTGATGGAGAGCATCCGCCCGACACTGACCACCTGGTCCGGCACCCGGGCGAGCACCGGTGGATGGTTGCCACGGCGGACGATCACCTTGAACGTTCTGGCGGCGCTGAGGGCGGGCGAGCCATTGTCGCTCACGCGCACCGTCACCACGTTGGTGGTCCCACCCTGGCCAACGCTCGTCGGCCAGGTCAACTCGCCGGTGGCCGGATTCAGCGCCATGCCCGCGGGCGCGCCCGGGTCCAGAGTGAAGGCGAGCGTTTGGAGCGCCCCGTCCGGGTCGGTGGCGGTGACGGACATACGCAGCGTGTCGCCTTCGTCCAGGAGCTGATCTGCCACCGGGTCCATCACAGGGGCCTGATTGTTGACGGCGACGGTGGTCTGCGCGTCGGGCGTTGCGTGGCCGGCTTCCTGGTTGCCGGCGCGGTCGGTCGCCGTGCTGAAGAACGCGTAGCGTGAGCCGAACTCGCCCGAATAAAGGGCGCTTTCCAGCGTCGTCTTCTGGAGCCACGGCAGGTACGGCCCGCCGTTCACCGAGACAAACAGGTCATAGTATGCGACCCCACTGCCACCCGTATCCTGACCGGCCCACTGGACCGGGAACTGGGCGCGGCTTTCGGCGGCCAACGGCCGCACCGCGCTGGTGGGCGGCTGGCTGTCCACCGACGGCAACGGCTGGTACACCAGGGTGTAGCTGCCGGTGCTATCGCGGTCCAGCAAGTGGAAGGTGCTCTCCTTCACCGGGCGCTGGCCCGCTTTGACGAAGGTGTAACGGCTGATCCAGGCGTTCGTGTTCACCGGGATCACGAGCCCGTCAGACCGGGTGACCCTGGCCAGGCGGAACTGGCCGCCAGACGGGTCGGGTATGCGCAGGTAGCCCCATCCTGCCGGCAGAGCGGCAGTGAGGTGCACCTCGAGGTTTTGGTCCGTCGGCGCACGGTCGATAGCGCCTTCCGTGAGGGAGGCCACCGGCGCGGTGGTGTCGTCGCTCAGGTACACCGTGTCGGGCAGGCTGTTCTCGTCACGGCTGTCGTTGACCAGGAAGTCGGGCTTGCCGTCGTCGAGCGCGCCGAGGGCCCGCACGACGTGGATCAACTCGTGGATATCGACGCTGTCGATGAGCGAGGTCTCGCGGCCGCCCAACCGGTCTTCGTGTTCGAAGGTGGCGCTGTAATCGAGGAAGAAGCCCAGCAGCGACGACTTGAGCAGCCACCTGCCGATCTTGACATCACCCGGTCCCAGGTCTCCGAAGCTGGCCTTGAGCGAGGCGCTCAACGGCTGGCCGGCGACCTCGGTGGCGATGATCTCGAAGTCGATGAGCAGCCCCTTGAGGTTCTCGATGATCTTGGGCTGCGCCGACGTGATCGAGAAGTTCTTCGCCAAGCCGTTGCCCACGTTGTGCACCATGACGGCCAGCGTGTACGGCTCCGCGGGCTCGACCTCGGGCGTGAAGGGATCGTCGCTGATCACGTCCCGTTGGTGGAAGTACTTCAAGCGCAGTTTCGCATTGGGATAGACCGTAACCGGTCCCGGCACCAGCGGCGCCGAGGTGGGAACGCCGCCGGCGGTGTAAGTGAACATGCCGCCAACGCTATACACCAGCGGGTGGTCGGGCGCGGCATCGTCCTTCGGCAGAATGATCCAGCGCGCGCGTCCGGTGCTATTCGGGGCCAGGCGCCAGATGTCCCGGCTGATCGCGAACGGATCGTCCGGGTCGCCGCCGCCGGTATTGAGTTTCTCGATCTGGGTCAACTCCGGAGCAAGGATCACGAACTTGTCGTTGGCCAGCTCGCCGTCCGGGCCATAGATCGAGATGTTCACATCGAGGTTCTCGAGCGCGTCCTCGGACTCGTTCTTGATCTCGAGGGTGGCGCCGACGGCCTTGCGGGTCAGGACCGCTTCCTGCTCGATCTGGAGGCGCACCTGCGCGCAGACGCCCTTGTCCTCGCCTGCGGACTGCTTGGCAACCCGGCCCGAGGGACGGTTGACCGGCTGAGCGGCCGGCACCGGGGGCGCCCAGGCATAGGTTGTGGTGCGGGCCGGGCGCACCGGGTGGAACTCGGATGCGGCCAGCAACGTATCGTTGAGTTCCTGGGCCGTGGCGTTGGCGGGGAGCTTCGACACCGACGCCTTGCTGACTTTGCGCATCAGGTCGTGCGCCGAATCATAACCGAGCCACTGGGCGATGCCTGCGGCGTCGATGTTGGCGCCGAAGGTCTCCTCCGGCAGTGGCACTGTGGCGACGCCGACCTTCGGGTAACAGCCGCCCTCGGCCAGCGTCTGGCTGTAGAGCGACTGTTTGGCGCTCAGCTCGATGTTGCCGGCCTTCAAGCTGCCGCCGATCTCCGCCTTGAGCACGACCTTGTCGAAGCAGCCCTGGACCTTCAGCCCTTTGCCATCGTTGCAGCCCGAAAAGCCCACGGAACCGCCCAATTCGATCGCGGCGATGGCCTTGCCGCTGCCACTGAACTCTGTCCCATCAGCGGCCTTGGCCTTGAGCGAAACGCTGCCGGATATCTGCGGGACGGCCTTGACCCCGATCTTGCCGGAGAGGCAGGTCTTGGGGTCCTTCAGCCCGCACTTGGTTTCCAGCGTTCCTTTAACGTTGCCGTACAGGGTGACCTCGGCGCCGGCAAGGAACTTGGCCTCATAGTCCGCCATCCCCAGGCCGGGCACTTCGATCTGGCCCTTGGCGCTGGGCTGGAAGCCCAGCGTCGCTTTGACCTCCGCATCCACGCCGGCTTCACCCTTGGCCTTGAGGCTGCGGATGCCATTCTCGCAGCACGTGCAAAGCTGGCCGCTCGCGCCGAATTTCACATTCAGCCCGGAGACCTTGATGTACGGCGGCAATCCCGCATTGAGCGCCTTCTTGATCGTTTCGCCCAACTCCATCTTGAGCCCGGTTTCGCCCTTGACACAGACCTCGACGAAGTTCTTCGGGTCACAGGCACAGTTGTTCGTGGGAGCAAAGCTCGGAGGCGTGGGCCAGATCTCGACCTGCACCTGTGGCAGGCCCGGATCATAGACCGTCCAGCCGCCGCCGCCACCGCCACCACCGCCGCCGCCACCGCCACCGCCACCGCCGCCGCCACCACCACCGCCGCCAAAGCCTCCGCAGTTGCCGCTCGCGTTGATCACGAGGATCGGCACCGGATACGCGATGTTGAACGGGCCGCAGATCAGCTTCCACTCCAGGTTCGCTCCGATCGTACAGGGCCCGTCGCCGCTAGTCGAGGCCAAACCGACCTTGCGCGGCGCTTCCGGCGCGGGCGCGATCTTGCGGATGACAACCGGGATTGTCAGCGAGCCCCTCGCCGGCACCTCCTCGAGTTGGGTGATGAGCGGGGTGATGCTCCAGCGTGGATGCGTGCCGAAGTTCAGCTTCACATCCTTGGCCGCAATCAAGCCGTGATTGGTCACTTTCACGTCGATCTGGGTCTGGTTCTCCTGGACCGTGGCCAGGTCGATCAACGTGGGCTCGACCGTCACCACCGGCGTCGGCACCGTCACCTCGAATACGGACTCGAGCACGATCTTGGTCCGGTCTTCGATCTCGATTTCCTCGACCGTCCAGGTGTAAGTCACCAACTGCGTGCGCAGGAAGATGAGCCGTTCGTTCTCTTCGCCGGGTTTGATTTGCAGGGTCCCGGTGGTGCGATCATGCTTCGGGGCGGTCACCTCGAAGTTGTAGGTGCCCTCGCGCAGGTCGCGGACGACAAACTCGCCGTTGGCATCCGAGGCGCCGCCGGCCACCAGCTCGCTGGTGAACGGGTCGCGCACGGCGATACTGGCGCCCACGAGGTTGGTCGGGTGTTCGCCGTAATAGCTGCGTTCGTCCACGGTCGTGATCTTGAGATCGCCCACGGCTGAGGAAACATTCCGGAACGAGAACGGAACGTTGGCCACGAGCGTCTGGCCCGCGATGGCGATCGTTCCATTATAGACGCCAATCGGGAAGTCCTCGGCGGGCAGCAGTTGCAGCGTGACCACGTTGGTCTCTCCGGGCGCCAGCGAGGGCAGCGGGTTGGCCGAGGTGACGTGCATCCACGGGGCCTCCGGGATCACGACCTGGAGCGGACCGCTGGCCGCCCCGCCCACGTTCGCCACCTCGAGGTTCAACAGCGTCTGCTGGCCGCGCACCATGCCCCCGCGCAACGAACTCGGCTGCACCAGCAGATGTGGGCGCAATGGCTGGATGACCACTCGAACCGGGATGTCCAGGCTCGCCCCTTCGGCCGTAGCAACGTGCAACTGGAAGAAGCCGACGGCGTTGACGTCCTGCTGCGAGTGGAGCGTGAAGCCCAGGGTCACGGCGCCGGATCCAGGCAGGCGGTCGGGCAGGGTCAGATCGACGCCCAAGCCCGTGGCGCCGACCGCGCTCGGGGTCAGGCCAGTCAACTCGATGTCGCTGAGGTTCTGCACGCTCACCGTGCCCGAGGCGCTGCTGAGCGCAATCACCGTCAGGTCAACCTGGCCGGGACTGGCTCTCATGCCGAGGAGCGTGAATTGGCCCTGGACTGGGGCCACGGAGAGGCCGGGATGGGTCGCGCCAAACTGGTAGCGTCCCGCTTCTCCGGCCAGCGGCTGGAAGCTCGTCGAGAACTGCCCGTTCTCGTCCGTCAGGGCGGTGACGACGCGGCGTGTGTCCTGGGACAGCACGTGCACGTTGACCACGACGAACGCCGCAGGCGTCCCATCCAGGTTCCGGGCCATCCCCGTGAATGGAATCGGGGTGCCCGCCACGGCGGTCTGCACGCTGGTTAGCGCGGTGGCCGTGTAGGCGGCGCCCACGTGGATGGGAGCGGCACTGACGGTGACGTTGTTGTTCTCGAGCGTCTCATCGATCCGGTTGTCGGCGTCCGCCACCACGAGCAGCCAGTAATCACCCGGCGTGTTGGGCAGGTAGAAAGAGAAGCTCGCCCCGATGCGCTGCCCCGCGGGCAAGGGGCCGGTCAGGGCCAGTTCGCCCACCTTGAGGTCATCGCCGCTGAGCACCGGATCGCTCGAGAGATACGCGCGCTGCAACCAGCCGCCGTTGGCGGTGCTCAAGCCCTGGTTATGCAACTGATAACCGTAGCTGACCAACTCGCCGGTGGCTCCTGCCGTTGGGCCGGCCAGGTCGCTCATCGCAAGGTCCGGCAGATCACGGTCCGAGACCACCAGCGTGGCCGAGCCCGGATTGTACCCGGCGGCCGTGGCGGTGATCGAGACGGACTGATTCCCGCTGGGGATGCCGTTCTGGAGTGTCGTGATGTTGAAGGTCGCCGAGTTGGCGTTGGCCGGGATGGTGACCGAGGCGGGCACCGTTGCCTCGGTGGGGTCGCTCGAAGTCAGATTGACGGTCAACGGCTGGCCCGGGGGAGTGTTCCGGGTCACGGTGGCCGTGGTCGCCGGGCTCAGGCCCTCTGCCACGAGGTTGCGGGCCAGATCGACCTTCAGCGTGGGGCCGTCGTTGTCGAGGATATCGACGGTGGCGGAGGCGCCCTCGGCGAGGCGCGTGCCGGTGATGGCATCCAGCAGGAACACTCTCAGCACGGCTTGGCGAGTGCCATCCACGAGCGCGTTATCGACCGCCAGGATCGGGAAGGTGATGCTGGTGCGGTCCGCCGGGATTGCCACTTTCGGCGGAGCCCAGAGGAGATTCGCATCGCTGGTTTCCAGGTCCACGACCAGTTGCCGGTTGCTGGCGAACGAACGCGTCAGGGTGACCATGGCCATCTGGTTGGCCCCGCCCTCGCTCAAGGCTCGCGAGGCCAACTCGAGCTCGAGGTCTGGGCGGTCATTGTCTTCCACGCGGACCGTTACCGTCTTGTCCGCATAGCCAGGGGCCGAGGCGTTCACCTCGTAGGCCTGGGTGGCGGCCACGCGGGTGTCATCGGCTGCCAACAGCAGGAACGTGGCGGCGGCCTCGTTGGCTGGGATGGTGACGGGCGCCGGTGGGACCAAGTGCGCGGGGTCGGAGCTTCGGATGCTCACCACGAGAGCCTCGGCCGTCACCTCATCGCGGGTGACGGTCACCGGCAGGGTTCGGCCCTCGACGACGGTGGCGGAACCCAGCGCCAGGGTGAGGCGGTGCTTATCGGTGTCGATGACCGTGAGAGTGGCGCTGTCCCCGACGTAACCATTTGCCGCCGCCCCGACTTTCACGTCTTGATTGCCGTTGACAATCCCATCGGCCAGCACGGTCAAATCGAACCCGACCGAGGCCGCCCCGGCAGGAAGGGTGACGCCTGCCGGCGTCGTGACGCGGTCTGGATGATCGTTGGTGATGCTGACCAGCAGCGGCTGTGCAAGGTCGCCATTGCGCGAGAGGGTCGCCCGCACGATGCGGTTGGGGGCATTCTCCGCCAGTTGTCTGGCCGCCAGCTCCAGCGTGAGGGTGGCCGGGATGTCGGTGGGGCTGGTCGAGAGGCCAAAATTGTTGCCTTCGTCAGTCTCAAGCAGGGCCTGCCCGCTGTCGGTCTCGACCACGAACCGAACCGACCCCGCCGTCGCGTCGGCCGGCAGGGTGAACCGCTGGGTCTGGACCAACGAACCTCCCGCCGGCAGATCGTTCGTGAAGGTGAACGTGGCTGCGGGTCGGTCTCCGCCGATCACGGCGTCCCGCGAGAGATACACCGTCTCGGTCCACGGCGCGGTCGCCGAGGCGCTGCCTTGGTTGGTGGTCGTCCAGGCCAATTCGACCACCTGCCCAGCCACGGCGATGTCAGGGGCGGCGATGCCTTGGACCACCAGGTCCGGCAACGGCGGGCGGGTCAGGCTAACGGCCGTGCTGGCGCGCAGGTTGTTGCCCTCGTCGGACTCGGGCTGTTGCCCCGCGGCATCAGTCAGGACCAGGACATAAAAGTTGCCGGGCGCCAGCCCCGCTTCCAGGGGCAGGGTCACGGTGGCAGTGCGTGTGTAAGTGCCACCGCCGGCCAGCGGCGATACGCCAGAGATAGCCTGTGACAACAGGAGCCGAGCGCCGGCAAGGGAAGGCGTTGGGGCGAGATAGACATTGTCCGTCCATCGCGCGCTCGCTGGCGCGCCACCGGCATTCTTAATGGTCCAGGCCAGGTTGACGGTCTCTCCGAAGCGGGCGCTTTGTGGCGCGCTGATCGAGTCCACCGTGAGGTCCACGCCTTGGATGCGGATAGGCTGTGCCGATACCCGCGCGTTGTTCGCGTCGTCGAGTTCGAAGAGGGTTTGGCCGGCATCGGCAGTCACCACGACATAGCGGTCGCCATAGACGCCCGCCGGGAGGATGACATCCTGCGCGCGCTCGACTGACTGGCCGGCGCCGAGCGTGCCCTCGAAGGCGAAGTTCCCCAAGGGCTGCGGATTCTGGCCTTGCGCGCCGAGCGCAAGGGCCACGGCATCGGTCCAGGGGCCAACGGCCGGGCCCGGCCCGCGGTTGGTCAAGGTCCAGATCAGCCGCACGGTCTCGCCTGAGGCCGCGGTGGCCGGGGTGGTGATGGCGCTGATCACGAGGTCCGGCGGGGCGACGGTGCTTACCACCAAGTCACCCGACGTCTGCTGATTGCCCGCACGGTCGCGCGAGCGAACCCGAAGGTGATAGGCGGTTTCCGGGGTGAGGCCGTTGAGGACCACCCGATGGGAGGTCACGGCCTCGGCATCGACCGTCGTACTGGCGCCGTAGCCGGCCGTGAGCCCGTATTCGACTTGCGAGGTGGCGGGTTCGTCCGTCTGCCACGTCACGATGATCGACGAGGCGCGGCCAGCGCCGGCGACGCCGCTGATCGTCGGCGGCGTGGCGTCAACGATCACCTCGAGCACGTTCGTGAGCCTGAGTTGATTGCCATCCGTATCCACGGCCTGCGTGATCCACACAGCGTGCTTGCCATCGGTGCCCGGCCCGAACGCCACGAGCGGCGTGCGATACGTGTCGTTCGAGACAGTGGTCGAAGACCAGGTCCCCCCTGTGGGGATGACGGCCTGCACGGAGCCCGGAGCCGGATTGGTCGCGGTGACCAGGGGCTCGGGCGCGCTCTTCATGCTACGGTCAAACTGGAACAGCACCGCGAAGTTCGCCGTTTGGCCGACCGGGTTGGCAATGGTGCCATGCGCGTTTACCACCAACGGCCGCAGACTGCGCGCCTCGTATTCGGCCACGAAGGCCAAGTTGACCGGATCGGTGGTTGCCAGTTTCTTGGCGAAGCTGGCGTCCGCGCCGAAGGCGCCACCGTTGAGGATGAACCGTTTGAAGATATACACCGTCGGATCCGCCACGATCCGGGCGGGGGCGGTGATCGTGGCGGTTTGACCGTTGGCGTAACGGCCGGCGCCCGCCACGGTGGCCAGGCCTGCAGGCTCGGTCGCCGTGGTGATGTCATGGACGAGGTTCGCTTCAGCGTAGTTGGCTGCCAGGACCCGGTTGCTGGTGACCAGGTAACTGAACGAGGCCTCGGTGCTCAGCGTCTGGCCATTCTCGCTCCAGCTGCCGAAGTTGTACCCGAAGTTGGGCGTGGCCGTCAGGACGGCGGTCGCGCCGTACGCGTAGGCGCCCGCGCCGGTAATGACGCCCGCCCCCGGAGGATTGTTCGTGGCGCCCACCTGGAACATCGGCAGCACGAAGTTGGCGGTCAGCAACCGGTCCCGCGTGACGGTGAAACCGTATTCAGCGCTGGGGCTTTGGAACGCGCCGCCTTCGGTCCAGTCCTGGAAGCGGTAGGGCAGGTTGGCGGTGTTGGGAGTGGCGGTCACGGTGATGCTGGCGCCCTCGGCAAAGGTGCCGCCGCCGGTCACTTGCCCGCCGCCGGCGGGATTGCTCTGCACCAGGATCGTAAAGAACCGTGTGATGCGGAAGGCCGCTTCCGCCGAGTTGAGTTCAGCGTGCTCGTGACTCGTGGCATCAAACTCGTAGATCTCGTTGCGCGCATCGGTGGTGACCAGGACCTGGTAGTTGCCAGGGAGGGTGGTGGTCACGCTCGCCGCCTGGGCGCGCGTTCCCTCGGTCGGTAGTCCGCCTGCGACCTCGGTTTCCTGGTCCAACAGCACCAGGCCGTTGTCGCGATTGCGCACGCGTACGCGCTCGTGAAAGCTGCCCGTCACGTTCGCCTGTCCGCGGTTGGCCGTCGTCCAGTTGATCCGGAAGGCGTTGTTGGCGTCCGGGGCCGAGACGGTGAGGCCCTCGACCACGAGGTCGGGATAGCCAGCCCGGGTGACGTGGAAGACGGTGGACGAGGCGGTAACGTTGTCAGCCTCGAGAAGGAACTCATTAATGTTGTTCGCGTAATCCGTCTGAACGATCAGGTAGAAGTCGCCGCCGATGCCGTCGGGCAGGATTACGGTTTGGGCCGCCTGGTAGTTGCCGCCCGGGTCCAACGCGCCGCTGTGTGGGAAGATGCCCAGCGGGATGTCGTCGGCATCACCGAGAATCGAGTTGGCCGACATGACCACCCGGTCGGACCAGTTGGCGCCAGGGGTGGGGACGGAGCCGACGTTTTGGACGGTGAACCCGAAGCTCACCGGCTGGCCGCTGCGGATGCCGGTGCCGGTGGGCGGGGCGACCTCGACGACTTGCAGGTTCGGGAACGCGACGCTCCCAGTGGGCACAACCTGGGCATCCAGCAGGTAGGTCGCATCGAGGCCGCTGCTGCCCCCGGCCCCACGAATCACCGCATAGTAGTTCCCGGTCCGCGTGATGCGGACTTCGGCGACCCCGTCGAAGGCGCGCCCGCCGCCAGCTTCGGGCACGTAGCCATTGCCCGAGTCATAGACGCTCACGATCGGGACCAGATCGCTGCCGACCGGGACCCGCGCGTTCAAGAAGATGGTCGAGCCGTTGGTGACTGTCCCGAGGAAGTAATAGTCCAGCTCGCCGCTCTGGCGGATATAGCCAAACGCGGAACCCGAGCGGGTATCGCCGCTCTGCGCAAGGTTCAACGCGGTGGCATTGCCCACGCCGTCGTTGTCCTCGGTTTCCACGATGGTCGGCGGCGGCACCAGGGAAACCCTGATCCGGTACTCACCGGTGAACCCGTAGTTGAAGCTTACCCGCACAGCGTAGGCGCCGGTGGCGGGGAGGACCGTGGGCGCGGACTGCCCCCACCCGGTGTACGAAGTGTAGAACGTCGTCAGGGTTGCCCCGTCGGGCCGCTCGACGCGAAAGTAAAGCGAGCTGGCACCGGGCGCGCCGGGAACCTCGACCCCCACCAGGACTTGTTCGCCCTCTTTGCCCTCGAACGTCCAGTAGTCCACGTCGTTCCCGTCATAGACATTGCCGCGCCCCCCCGCGGTGCGCGCCAGGTCGCCGATAAGTGTCAGCGGTGTTCCAGTTGCAAAGGTGTTATTGTCACGGGTCTCCGTGGTGAATCCCTCGATCCCGCCCATGGTGAAGTGCCGCTCGTAGTTGGCGGCCAGCGGATTGCCAAACCGGCTGCGCAGCGAGGTGCGCGCGGTGAAGCGATAGGCTCCCGGACGGAGCGGGGCCTCGGGGAGCGCGAACGAAGCGCTCAGTCCGCCGCTGTAGCCGGCCGGTTGCACCGAATAGATCACGTCATCCGCCGAATCGAAGAGCGAGTCCTCGCCCGCGGAGCGCAATTCCCATGAGGCCGCGGCGGTCACTGTCGGCGGCATCATGTCCTCCGAGAACGTCACGTTAAAGTGATCAAAGAAGGCCGTGGTGGTGCTGCCTTCGGCCGGGAGGCTGTCGGCGACGATCGCCGGCGGCGCCGTTTCGGCCATGTCGATGTCAAGGAGATAAAGCGATAGCAGCCCGGGCGGCCTCGCCGACGCCGGCGCCACCGAAACCCACTGCGCCCCCTGCAAAACCCCATCCTGCTCCTGCGGGCCCACGTCCGTCGCCGTGCTCCCGCCGCCTTCGCGGAGCGCCCAGCCCCCTAGCAAACCCGGCTCCGACCCGTTGACCTGGGCGGTCATATTCGCCGCGACTTCACCCGCCCCGAGCGCATGGTCCCAAATCCGCACATCCTGAATAAACCCCGGGAAGTTGTCCCCGCCGCAGCAGACCTCGCCGCCGATGCGCGTGCCGGCCGCGGTGCCCGAATAGTTCGCGTCCACCGGACCCGAAGCCTTCAGCACCCCGTTTACATACAGCCGCGCCGTCGCGCCGTCGCACGTTCCGGCCAGATGCACCCAAACGCCCGGTGTCACGCCCTCGCCGCTACTCAAGGTCTGGGTGCAACCTCCCGGCGGGCGGATGGCCAGCCCGTACTGGCCGTTCTGCATCGTCAAGCCCCAATCTCGGCATTCCGCGAACCCTCCGACAATCGTGCGCCGCCCGCCCGGCACGGACACCGGGTTCACCCAGGCCTCGAGGGTCCATTGGGGGCCCGCCGACGAGCGGCCCAAATCCACATACGCCGAGCTGCCATCGAAATAAAGGTCCCGGTGCCCGGCGGCGGTACGTCCGATAGTGGCTGGCAAAACACGGGCGTAGTAAGCGCCGCCCTGCCCGGCCCCAATCGCGAGGCTCAGCCGGTTGGCCCCCGCCTCGCTGGCAGCCAACTCTGTGCCCGCGCCGTTCAACACGCTCAGGACTGTTCCCACCCCGCTGCGGTCCGGGGCGGTCAAACCCAGGTTGATCGCTGTGCCCGCCGCCAAATTGCCCAGGTAAAAGTAATCACCAGGGTCGCCCATCCCCAGATACCCCAACATCTGCGCCCGCTGGTGCCCGGCGCTCAACTCGAGCGCCGGCGCGTTGGCCTGGTTGATCCAATTGTTGTCTTCGGTCTCGATCTGCGCCGGCGCAGGCGCCGTTGCGACCCGCAGCCGGTATTCCCCGACATACCCATCATACCAACTGACCGCTACCCAATACACACCGTCGGCCGGCGCCACCAACGGCCCGACCTGCCCCCACCCGTTCCAGCTCCCATAAAAGCGCGTCCACTCGCTGCCGTCCGGCCACAGAATCTGATACACCAGCCGGGTCCCGGCCGGATTGCCCGGCACCTCCGAGGCCACCACCAACCGGTCGCCAGCCTTCAGGCTGAAGCTCCAATAATCCACATCGCTGCCGTCGGTGATGTTGCCGCGGCCCGCCCCGATCCGCATCCCGGTGCCCGCGGGGTCCAGGGCCAGGAACTCCGTGCCATTGCCCAATACCACCCCGACGCTGTTCTGCTGGTGGTTGCCCGCGGCGATATCCAACCGCCCGTCCTCATTGAAGTCGGCGACTCCCACTCCGATCGAGTTGCCCCCGGCGTAATAGGCTATGGGCACCTGGAAGCTGCCGTCGCCGTTTCCCTGCAGCACCGTCACCCGCGCGCTGCCATAACTGGCCACGACCAGGTCCTGCTTCCCGTCCGCGTCCAGGTCCGCCATCACCAGGTGATACGGATCGTAGCTGCCAGACCCGTAAGTGCTCGCGGCCTTGAGGGTCCCGTCCCCGTTGCCCAACAATACCCCCACCGTGTTGGCGCCCGCGTTCAACGCCACCACGTCCAACTGGCCGTCCCCGTTCATGTCACCCAACACGACTGAGCGCGGGTTGGCGCCCCCGGGGCTGTAAGCCACGCGCGAACCGAACGTGCCATCCCCGTTGCCCAGGAGCACGCTCAACTCGCTGCTGTAGTAGTCAGCCACTACCAGGTCCAGGCGGCCATCCTTGTTCAGGTCCCCCATGCCGATGCCATGCGGCCCATTGCCAGCGTCGTAATACTGCGGGTCACTGAGCGTCCCGTCTCCGTTGCCCAGGTAGATGCCCACGTTCCCGCTGCTGAAGTTGGCCACGGCCAGGTCCATCTTGCCGTCGCCATTGAAATCGCCGATCACGGCCGAGCGCGGGTTCGCGCCCGCGCTATAGCGGACCTCGCCTTGGAAGCTGCCATCACCGTTGCCCAGGAGCACACTGATGGTGCTGTTGCCGTAGTTCATCGCCACCAAGTCGGATTTCCCATCCCCGTTAAGGTCGCCGACGGCCAAGGCGATGGGATTAGCTCCGACGTTGTAGTTGCTCCGAATCAGGAACGTCCCGTCCCCGTTGCCTGTCAGCACGGTGACTGTCGAACTCCAGTAGTTGGGTGTGGCCACGTCCCAGTGCGGGTCGGCGTCCCAACGGCCGGCTACGAGGGAGTGCGGATTCCCGCCCACGCCGCCGATCGCCGGCCCGGTCGTGAACGAACCGTCGGGCGCCGAGGACGGGCTCGCGCTGAGCGTGGTCCCATTCGGGAACGGGTTGTTCAGCCTGTCCTCCGTGACGTACCCGGCCACTCCCGCGATCGCAAATTGCCGCACATAGTCGGTCGCCAGCCCGTTGCCGGCCCGGTCTTTCAAACCCGTGCGGGCCGTCAGGCGGTATTGTCCCGGTTGCAGCGGGCCATCGGTGATCCGGTAGGAGGCCGACAGGCCGGAGCTGTAGCCGGGCGATGAAAGCGCATAGACCTCGTCGTCGGGTGTGCCGAAGCGGCCGTCGGCGCCCGCGGCGCGCAGGTCATAGTTGGCCAGATCGTTGACAGTGGCCACGGTCATGTCTTCGGAGAATGTCAATGAAAATCGGTCGAACAAGATGGGTTGGCTGCTGTTCTCCGCCGGCAGGGCGTCGGCCGTGATCGTCGGGGGCTCCACGTCCGCCAGGTCGATGTCCAGGAGATAAAGCGCCAGGAGCCCGGGCGGCTTGGCCGAGGCCGGCGCCACCGAAATCCACTGCGCGCCTTGCAGCGTCCCGTTCCGATGCTGCGGGCTCAAGTCGGTAACCGTCCCGCCGCTGCCCTCGTTCAGCC
>Ga0233425_10002786_pt1 | contig 33349 bp, 30 predicted proteins | sample Watercolumn_Towu_2_FD_181712 | JGI IMG/M metagenome (GOLD analysis project Ga0233425, IMG submission 181712) | Freshwater microbial communities from Lake Towuti, South Sulawesi, Indonesia - Watercolumn_Towuti2014_140_MG | ecosystem: Environmental > Aquatic > Freshwater > Lake | place... | reverse complement strand
AAGTCCGGTCGGAAGTCGCCTGAGACGAGGATGCGGGGTCGTGCGCGGTCATTGTCAGCGGGATGGGGGCTGTTTACGATAAGTTATTCCTGTTTTCCCCCGATTCCGCAAGGACCGGAGCGAAGGCGGTTCGGATGTTCGTGCGGGCGTGCCCGATCCGCCCGGGCAAGTTTTCGGTGTTTTTCGAAATCCCGCGCGGTATTTGGCTCATGACTCAACCCCCAATCCTGCAACGACTGATGGCCGTTATCGAGTCGCGTCGCACCAACGCATCGGCCAATTCATACACCCGCACATTGTTCCAGGGCGGAACCGCGAAGATCGCCGAGAAAATCCGGGAAGAGTCCGAGGAACTGATTGCGGCCGCCGACGAGACGGGCGACGGGGCATCGGCCCACCTGGTCCATGAAGCGGCCGATCTGGTTTTCCATCTCTGCGTATTGCTCGGATACCGTGAAGTTGGCTGGGATGCCGTCGAGGCCGAATTGGCGACGCGGTTCGGTATCTCAGGGCTCGATGAAAAAGCCTCGCGAGGATCCCGATGAGCGCACGTAACTTGAGGATCGGTATTCCCAGCAAAGGGCGACTTTCGGAACAGGCCGGAGAGTTGTTGATTCAGGCTGGATTAAATTTTCGCCGGCAGGAACGAAGCCTGTTCGCCCGCGTCAGCGAAATGCCGGTCGACATCACGTTTCTGCGCACCGACGATATTCCGGTCCTCTGCGCCGAAGGGGCGATCGACATGGGCATCACCGGAAGCGATCTGGTCTGCGAAGCCGGTGTCGACGTTATTTCCCGACTCGAACTCGGCGTCGGCCGCTGCCGGCTCACGGTTTGCGTGCCGGAGAACTCACCGGCCCAGTCGCCGCGCGACCTTGCGGGGAGTCGCATCGCGACCAGTTTCTCCCGCATTACCGGCGACTATTTCGCCAGGCATCAAAGCCCGGTGCGGATCGTCCCGCTCTCCGGCTCGGTCGAAGTCATGATCGCACTGGGCGTCGCCGACGCTATCGTCGACCTCGTCGAAACCGGAAGTACGTTGGCCGCAAATCAGCTGCGGATCCTCGACCAGATCGATTCCTACCAGACGATTCTGATCCAGAATCGACAATGTCTGTTCGGCGAGCTGGCCGATCGCGTCGTCCGTCGGCTGGAAGGCGTCGTGATCGCGCGCGGCTATTCGTTGCTGGAATTCAATATTCCTCGCGCAAAACTGTCCCAGGCCGAGCAGATCGCACCGGGATTCAATTCGCCGACGATCAACAGTTGCGAGGATCCCGCCTGGTGTGCCGTGCAGGTCATGGTGCGTCGCAAGGACGTGATCGAAGTGATGGAGCGACTGGAAGCAATCGGTGCATCGGCCATTCTCGAGATGCCGATAACTAATTGCCGGCTCTGACCGGATCGCGATGACGGCCGGCCTAATTTCAGGACGACGCCGGCTTTCAGGACGACGCCGGCTTTCAGGACGACGCCGGCTTTCAGGACGACGCCGGCTGCGGTGGCGGCGCTTCGAGATTCGCGTCGTAATCCTCGTACAACGCCGTCTCGAGCTCTTTGACCTCATCGGCGCGGGCGGGTGATACCCGTTCCAGCCATTGTCGGGCCTCGGAACGCAGGTTGTCCGGAGCGCCGGCGAGGCTCAAGACACGCGCTCCTTTGGCCAATAACACCAGATCGTCCTCGATCAGACCCGTCTCAATGAAGACGATTGACAATTTGAGCGGCAGTTCTTGTCGGGAGTAGCGTCGGTTCATTCCCGCGGCCCGGATAATGACCGTTTCCGCAGTGATCTCCACGACGCCGACAAACGAGTTACCGATTTTCAATTCCGAACCGCCGCGGAATGCGGTGAGCGCCTTGTCCAGCAGCGTTTCGAAATTGGCGCAATGTTCGGCCAGCAGTGCCAGTCGATCGTATTTCTGCGCGTGCGCCGGATACTTGGGCACTTGGGCCACGCCGTCCAACAGCGCCTTGGCGCGCTTCGCGAATCCGTCGCCTAACAGTCCACGTGCCTTGCGCATCGTGGTCGCGAGGTGGATCAAGTCCTTCTCGCTCGGTGCCGGCAGCGGTTCACCAGGTTGCTGTGCCGGTCTGGGCGGCATCGGCCCAGCGTTCTCCGGTTGGGGCAGCGGATTCGACCCTGGGACGCTGGTGTCCGGATCAGGAACCGGCGGTTGCGGCGGCGTCGTTTCGGGATGCGGCGTAGCACTACCTTGTATGTCGTCGGCGTCCGTGACCGCGCGTTTTTTGCGCGTGTTGACCTTGCGCGGCACTCCGGCCGATCGATCATCGCCGGGAGCTGCCATCGACGGCTTGCGATCGTTCCCGGGCGTAGCGTCGGCTGCCGGCAAGCTTTTTCCCCCCGCCGCGCTCTTCGGATCGTTGTTGGCGAAACCGGAGGCGAGCTTGCGGGCGGTATCCCCCGCAACGTCGTCAGCCCCATCACGATGCCGGCCGGCGCGCACCGCAAGATAGACGGCTCCCAGGCAGGTAATCAACATGACGATCGCCGCGATGGTCGTGATCATCGGGCCGGCACCCGATTCGCGCGGGGCAGCCGTCCGATGCGTGGACACCGTGTTGCTTGGCCGATGCAAAGCGTGGGGTGTGATCGGTAACGCCGTGGATGCTGGCGACCGATGCAAGGCAGCGGATTTTGCCGACGAGCCAACTCCCGGATCGGCCGATACTGACGCGGCCACGGGAATGCCTTTAGGGATGGCTGCTGCCGCAGGTGCCGGCGTGACCAGCTGCGCGAGCGGAATCGGCGCCATCGGATCCACGCTCTGCATCGGAAAGTTCGCCGCCTCGACCAGCCTTGCGACGGGCGCGGCAGCCGGAGCCGTTGCAGCCGACGCGGGCGCAGCCGCTCGGTCGATGGCATGAGCGTTCGTGACCGGAGCCATCGGATCGGCCGATAGGCCATGCGGCAGGAACCCCGGCGGGTAGAGATCCGGATTGAATGGTGCTCGGTGAACCGCCGCCGGATCTTCACGCGTGGAATCCACATTTTCGCGTGCGATGGCCTGTGTCAATCGTTCCCGCAATTGATTGTCGTAGGCTCGTTTGCGGTCCGCGTCCAGCAAGGTCTGTTTGGCTTGTTCGAGTTTGTCCAGCAAGGCAGCCCATCGAGCGGTGTGAGGGCCTGGTCGATGACCACGGACGATGGACAAGGCACGGTCAGCCGCCGCGCAGATGCGTTCATGCCCCTCGACAAAGCAGTCCAGCCCCAGCAGTTCGTAATGATGCGGCGCCGAATTGGTTCGATCAATATCCAGCCATTCGTGGTAGGGGTGAAACTCGGGCGACATGGCAAGTGATCCGGGCGGGGAATCGAGGCTGCGGGCGTCGATTCGGCAAGCCAGACGACGCCTATTCCATCATAGGTGCAAGCGGCCGTGAACTCAACAAAGACTCGCAACAGCCGCTGCGGCCGTTGGCGTGGCGGAAAACCGCCGCGATGCGGCTGGACGGGTCAAATGCCGTAGGGGTCTTCGGTGAGTGTTTTCTCGAAGATTACGAGGTTCTGCACGCGATCGGGATCCCAACGAACGCCGACGACGTCGTAGCCTCGGGAAATCGCCATGTGCAACATCGGCCGATGTTCGTTGTGGCACTCAAACCGCACCCAGCCGTAGCCTCGTTCGCGAATCCAGCTGTGCGAGGCATCCATCAACTGACTGGCAATCCCCATCCGCCGACATTCCGGCAAAACCCCGTACAGCCAGGCAAAAAAAGTACTCGGCTTGAGCTCAAACCCGAGAAAGAAACCGACGGGCTGTTCGTCCATGCTGGCGACCATCATCAGTGGGTTGTAACGGCCGAGAAATCGCCGCTGGAAAAACTCCGGCGGCTTGGTCGGACGGTACATCTGCCCGTACAGGGAGGCGATCAACGGTATTTCCGACGGTCCGACGACATCGATCTTGGCATTCGCCATCTTAGTTGCGGTCCAACATGAAGTTCCCGTTGTCGGCAACCCCGAACAACGGTCGATAGTAATTGTTGGAAGTGAAGCACCCAGGAGTAAAGACCAGGCTTAGCGCCAAATTCCACGATTCCTGGGCATGGCCTGCCGCGATGCCGACGCCTTTGCCTTCGTTGGGTACCAGGTAACTGAACGCCGCCTGGAACCCCCAGTTGCCGCAAATCGGCACGATTGTGTCGGCGCCGACCAGTCCGTCGCCCTCTCCGCTGAATCCGGCGAAGACGCGGGCAAGCGAAGCGTCACATTCACCGAACCGACGCCGATAGAAGAATGCGTAAAGGTCGGTCGAACCGTACGTTTCCTGGAGCACCGCCGCCTGGTTGTTGGTGACGACGGTCGCGAGCACCTGATCATCACCCGCCTCCGACGTGAACCAGAATCCCAGTTCGTGCCGGCAGGGGAAAACCCAACTTAACTCGCCTCGCAATTGCAGAAAATTCCCGGAGAAATACCAGCTCTCGTTCCGCCAGTCGACGACGACACCGCCCTGCAATCCCCAATCCACGCGCCGAAACAGCCCTGCGGTCACGAACGTTTGATCGTGTTCCAATTGTGAAAACGACGCACCCGAGAGGTTATTCTGGGTGGTCCGCACGCCGAGTTGCCAGCCGATTTCTCCGCAGGGCGTCAGCGGCAACTGTCCGCCAATGTTCGCCCCTTCTTGAAAGCCGAAACTGCCGCTTTCTCCTCGATTCGCGGGGCCCGTAAATCCCTGGACGCCGGCAAAAACCTGCAAGTTTTCCCAAGGTATCCGCGGGCAGGGCACCAGGCAACAGTCGATGCAGGCACCACAGCCACCGCAGCCGCCGCAGCCGCCGTCCTCGCCGTCCAGTTCGAGCGGCATATCTTCCCACAGCGTATCACTTTCCATCAACATCGAGCCGTGTCGATCGCGGCGCATCCCCGGGGAAATCTCCTCGCCCACCGTCGGCTGACGTGGAAATGCGCGTCGAGTCACATGCGCGGTGGGCGCAATCTGGCGTCCCCGCGAAGCAACTTGCTCCGACGCTCCGCCCCGCCCCGAGGCGGCGGACGGGCTGCGCGAGGCCGTATCACTTTCGGCTTTTGGCTGCCGAACGGACGCTTCCCGCTGCGACGTGCTGCGGGGCGGCCCTGTTCGAGCCGGTGCTGCAGGACGGGAGGCCGAGCGGGGCGTTTTCACTCCACTGCCAATGACGTCGCGCGCCGATGCGCCGTTCCCGTCCCCTTCGTCGTGATCGCCTTCATCGTCGCTGACCGCCTTTTGCGACGGCCGAGCGACTGCGGTCCGAGCGACGGTACCACCGGCGTCGGCGGCCGACCCGCCGAACGAACCCATTGCGCTGAAAACGAGTGCACTCACAAGGATTCGAAAGCGGCTCGACATCGTGCGGTCCTTATGAAAGAACAGTCGCCCCGCGCGGCGTGGGCCGCCTTACGGTTGCGCGACGAGTATTCAGGTTGTGGCGTATATTCGGAGATTGCCCCAACGGAACTTTCGGCAAAGTCAGGAAAATCGGAATATCCGACTCGAATTGCGCCGCCCGCCTCGCCGCATCAGATTGCCAGAGCTGCCCGCTTTGCAAGGATCATCGATTGGGAATGGCAGTTTGCATAGATCGGTCAAGTTCTGGAATTCAGGAAGCCCAGGCGGACTTTGCCGACAATCGAAGAACTATTGAGTATTCGTGTTGCAACGGTTCGATCAATTCCAACAAGTGACGGAAAACTGCAATCGGAATCGCCGCCAGGAAAGGAATGTGTATGACACGGATTGGATTGGCAACGTTGGCTACGCTAGGCATGCTGATTGCCGGCACCGCGTGGGGACAAGGTCGAGCGACAAACTCGGTGCGCACGGTTGCCAGCGGCCGTGTAACCGCGACGACGGTATCGGCGAGGCATCTCCATCACGACGGCGGCTGCGCGAATTGCGGCGGCTCCGATTGCGGCGCCTGCGCTCAATGTGGCGGATGCGGCGACTGCTGCGGTTGTGGTTACTGCGGCCCGCGGGTGATTCCGGCGATCGCCGGCAGCATCCACGCCGTTGCCGACCATGTGGCCGACACACTGAGCTGCCTGTTTCCTTGCTACCATCGCCGCTGGGCCTGTTGCCAGCCGTTATGGGACGGTTGCTGCCCGCAGACGTGCTGCCGTGACCTTTGGACGCCGGCTTACCGGAGCTGCAACGGTCCCTGCGGCGGAATGCAGATTCCGGAAGGAATCGATGGTATGCACGACGCGCCGATTCCTGTCCCCGACAAAGGGCAAGGAGCGCACCGCAAATGGTCTCCCAATTCGACCACGATGCCTTCCAGCATCCAGCGGGCCCCGTCGACAGCCAGTCGGCGTGCCACATCGGCCACTACCGTCAAGAAAGGTGTTCCCACCAAAGCCACGCCCCGCAAACTGAATTTGGACCAGGATACGACGCAGGCTTCGGCCGGCTATTCACCGGAAGCGGCCCCGGCGACCTCCAGGAAGGTTGTGAGGCGCGCCAGCAGCGAAAGCGGAACCGTCCGCACGGCACCGTCGAATCCGCTGCGTTAATCGCGCCATGCCACGAATGCGGCTCGAAACAAGTTTCGAGCCGCCTGAGGGTGGCAGGACTCATTTCGTCCCGAGGGCCGCTCCGCACCGATTGTCGTGCGAAACGCGTTTGCAGTGGCCGCAGAACGAGCAATTCCTCGGGCAGGGATGGTAATCGTCAGCCCAAGGCGGCCTCTTGCGAAGTCGGCTTCCAGTGACGGCCGGCGATCCGCGGTTCGAAGTCCGGGCGTTGAGCGAGCCGGGCGATTTCCTTGAGACAACGCAGCATCAGCTGACCGAGTTCGCCGTTGTCCAGATCTCGATCGAAATAAGGGGAGAGGTCGATCATCTGGCCGAAGCGCACGCGGACCCGCGCCGGCATCAGCAGGGGGCTCCAGGCTGTTCCGCCGTACGGCGCTCCGTCGACATAGCAGGGCACGATCGGTACTTTGGCCTTCAGGGCAACCAGAATAGCGCCAGGGCGGCCCGGCAGCAACAATTCCCGCGTGATATTGATCCGTCCTTCGGGGAACATGCCGACCACTTCGCCCTGGGCGGCGTAGCGAATTGCCATCTTGGTCGCGGCGGTATCGATGCCGCCGCGGTTCGTGGGAATCACCTGGGCCAGTTTCAAGAACCAGCGGAATCGGGGGTGCTCGCAGTACTCCTTGGCAACCATCCAGTGGCCAGGCCAATTCATCGAGATACCGAAAAACAGCGGATCGACGCTGCTGCGGTGGTTGCTGATCAGGACCATTCCATTGCCGCGCGGGAACGGGAACGGCGGGACTTGCGCACGCCACAGAAATCGGACCAGCAGCGTCGCCAGGAAATGAACGCTGAATTCCAACAGGGTGAAGCGGGTTCGTTTCCAGCGCCAAACGGCATAGCCTAGCCATGCCGCGGGCAAGAACGCCAGAAAAACGATTGCCGCCATTGGAGATGACATGGCGGCATGGTGCATGGCACGGCGGTGCCTGTCAAGCGGCAACGCGGCGCGAGCGTTGTACTTTTCCGAAATCGTCGGGAGCCCTAGAATAGACGTTTGCGGCGCGGCGTCGCTCCACCGGCAGTCAACTCAATCGATCGGCACGCGATCAGACGACGATCAGGAACGGAGTTTTCGAGCATGCACAACACGTTGGCGGTGATACTCGCGGGCGGCAAAGGATCCCGGCTTGAACCTCTTACTCGGGACCGTGCCAAACCGGCCGTGCCGTTTGGCGGGCTCTACCGAATCATCGATTTCACGCTCTCCAATTGCTTGAACAGCGGGATCCGCAAACTGGTGCTGCTGACGCAGTACAAAGCGATGAGCCTGGATCGGCATATCAACATCGGCTGGCGACACTTTTTCAACCGCGAACTGAACGAGTTTATGGATGTCATTCCTCCGCAGCAGCGGATTGACGAAAACTGGTACCAGGGAACGGCCGACGCGGTGTACCAGAACATCTACGCGCTGGAGAAAAACCGGCCCGAGTACGTGTTGATTCTGGCCGGGGACCATATCTACAAGATGAATTACGCGAATATGGTCGCGTACCATCGGCAGGTGGGCGCCGATCTGACGATCGGCGCCTTGCGGGTTACCGAGGCCGACGCCACTCAGTTCGGAGTCATGCAGGTCGACGATCAGGACCGGATCGTGGGGTTCGAGGAAAAACCGCGTGAGCCCAAGCCGATCCCTGGTGACCCTGGCTACTGTCTGGCATCAATGGGGATCTATGTTTTTACCGCCCGTTTCCTGTTCGAGCAGTTATGCCGCGACGCGACACGGTCGGAAAGCGCGCACGATTTTGGCCGCAATATTATCCCGTCGATCATTCATTCCCACCGAGTGTTCGCGTTTCCGTTCCGGGACGAGAACCGCAAAGGGGCCGCCTACTGGCGCGACGTCGGTACTTTGGACGCCTACTACGAAGCCAATATGGATCTCGTTTCGGTCGATCCGCAACTGAATATGTACGACGATATCTGGCCGGTACGCACCTACCAGCCCAATCTGCCGCCTCCCAAATTCGTATTCGGCAGCCAGTCCAGCGACGAGCGGGTCGGTCGGGCGATCGACAGTATCGTCTGCCAGGGATCGATTATCTCGGGTGGCTCGGTGATCCGCAGTGTCCTCGGCACCAGGGTACGCGTGAACAGCTACGCTCAGGTCGAGGATTCCATTCTGTTCGACGGGGTCGATATCGGCCGGCGGGCTCGTGTACGCAGGGCGATCATCGACAAAGGAGTGCGTATTCCACCGTGCGTTCAGATCGGGTGCGATCCGGAGGAGGATCGAGCCCGCAATTTTGCAATTTCGGACAACGGTATTGTGATTATCGCAAAAGCCGACGGCGTCGAATATCTCGAGCCGGGAGAACGCGTCGCCTGATCAGCGCGGGACGTAATTCCGCAAAAACGTATGGCATTGTCGCAATGCGGCCTGACGCCGTTCCAGCGATTCCTCGTAGGCCCGGTCTTCCACTTCGACGCAAACCGGACCGTGGTATCCTGAGTCGGTGAGCGTGGAAAAGAACTTGCCCCAGTCCACGTCGCCCATGCCGGGCAGTTTGGGGACGTGATATTGCAGCGGGGTCGCCAGGATCCCCACATCGTCCAACCGGTGTCGATCGACTCGCGCGTCCTTGGCATGCACGTGCACGATGCGCGAGGCGAATTCCCGCAGCGGTTTCAGGTAGTCCATCTGTTGCCAGATCATGTGGGAGGGGTCGTAATTCAGACCCAGCGACGGACTGGGAATCATCTCGAACATCTTGCGCCAGATGGCGGGTGATGTCGCCAGGTTCTTGCCGCCAGGCCATTCGTCATTGGTGAACAGCATCGGGCAATTCTCAATTCCGATCCGCACTCCCAGTCCCTCGGCGAACGCCACAATCGGCCGCCAGACCTCTTGAAAACGCACCAGGTTGTCCTCGACCGAGCGATGCCAGTCGCGGCCGATGAAACTGTTCATGCGCGTCAGGCCCAGTCGGGCTGTAGCTTCGAGTACCTTGCGGATGTGTCCCACGGCCAGCTTTGCCTCGTCGGCATGCGGGCTGAGTGGATTGGGATAATAGCCGAGTCCGCTGATTGCCACGCCGGCATCGGCCATGATATTGTTCACTTCACGCGCATGCTCGTCGGAAAAACTGGTGACGTCGATGTGCGTTACGCCGGCGTAACGCCGTTCCGCCTTGCTCGGCGGCCAGCACATCAACTCGACGCAATCGTAACCCGCGTGACGCGCGAATTCGGCAACCAGTTTCAAATTCAGATCGGGAAGAATCGCACTGACGAAACCTAGCTGCATTGCACGGTCCCTTGTTCCAATCCCCGGAAAGCGACGGTCGGTGCGACGCGCCGGGCCAGCGATATTGGTCAACTTGTGATCACGATATCGTGCCTTGACTTTCCTCGGTTTGCAATGGCCGGACCGGCAGCCACTTGCACAGAACGACAGAATTGGGTCGATTTTCCATCAAGAGGGCCCCCGCGAATGACTCGACCGCTCATCAACTCCCTTGGACAGCCGATCGGTGAACCGCTGCCGGATTGGTCGCCTCCGCCGTGGCCTTGCAAGTTGCCGATTCACGGACGACTTTGCCGCTTGGAGCCGCTTTCGATCGCCGAACATGGACGCTCGCTGTTCGACGCGACCGGCGGTGAGGATTCACTGGCCGACTGGACGTATATGGCATACGGTCCGTTCGCGCAATACGAGGATTACCTGAACTGGTTGAGCGAGAATTGTCTGGGGGACGATCCGCAGTTCTTCGCGATCGTCGCCGGATCCCAGGGATTGCCGCAGGGGCTGGCGAGCTATCTGCGCATCGGTCCCTCGCAGGGCTCGATCGAAGTCGGGCATTTGATGTTCGGTAGGAGCTTGCGCCGGACGACGGCCGCGACCGAGGCAATGTATCTGATGATGCAGCGGGCTTTTGAGCTTGGCTATCGGCGCTACGAATGGAAATGCGATGCACTGAACGAACCGTCGCGCCGGGCCGCTCGGCGATTAGGATTTTCCTTCGAAGGGCTGTTCCGGCAGGCGACGATTTACAAGGGCCGCAATCGTGATACCGCCTGGTACGCCATAATCGATAAAGATTGGCCGGCGCTTCGTGCCGCATACGAACAATTCCTGACCGAGTCCAATTTTGACGAAAACGGCAACCAGCGCGTCCGCCTGAGCGAATTGACTCGACCGTTGCTGCGCGACCACCGATGACGGGAGCCACGGAAAAACACGGAACTACACGGAAACAGAAATATACGGAAGACGAGGGGGGAAAAGGGGGGGAAGGGCTTCGCGGCCCACCTGCGCCTGCGTTCGTCTCATTGATTGTTTTCCGTGGTACGTCCGTGTTCTTCCGTGGCTGGGACCAGCTTCGCGGCCTACCTGCGGCGCGACGAATTTCCTTCGGATTTTTTCAAGACTTCCTTGGCGGTGATGAATCCGTCGCCATCCAAGTCGAACGAATTGAATTCGTTGACCTTTTCGTCGGTCCAGGAAGCCGCATATTCCGACATCATGATCTGTCCATCGCCATCGGCGTCGTTGCGCTGAAACCAGTCGGGTAAACCTGACGGCAGACGTTCCGCGGCCGTCTTACCGCGGTAACTCTTAATCATCTGCGCTGGTTTGCCGCCAGAAGAAGCCGTACCGGAGCGGCCGCCGTCTCGGTTGGAACGTCCGCCACTGGACGAGCTCGAATTGGACTTGCCTGCCAAACGGCCGAAATAGGCGGCAAATTCGTCGACAGTGATCTGGCCATTAGAGTCCGCATCCGCCGCCTGATGTTCCTGCTTCAACTCGTCCCATTCACCGCTCGACTTCCGCAGCACTCCATCCTTGTCCTTATCATGCTGATTCATCAAGCTCTGCGCATATTCGCGGAATTTCCGCTGGTCACCGTCGCTGCCACCGCCACCGCCACTCGGAGTCGAATCAGCCGAGTTTCCGAACCCCGATACCGCACGCGGCTTGGCGTTCGGGTCACCAAAACCGTTGCGCGGTGGGGACGCGGGATTACTGTTATCATTTTGTGCCCGGTTTTCACCCGGCGCACGCTCGTCATTGCGACCATCGCGAGCACCTCGATCTCGACCGCCGTCGCCACCGGGTCCGCCGCCGCCACCGGGTCCGCCGCCACCACCGGGTCCGCCGCCGCCACCGGGTCCGCCGCCGCCACCGGGTTCACCGCCACCGGGTCCGCCCTGCCAGCCGCCGCCCGGTCCGCCGCGACCGCCGCCGCCAAACCCCCATCCGCGCCCTCGGCCTTCACCGTTCCCCCAATTCTGGCGCATCTGGTTACCCGCTTCGATCAATTTGTCGATCGGCACAGGTTTCGAAATGTCGATCCCTGGCATTCGACTCAAAAACCCGCGGGACCGGTCGTCCAATTCATTGGGCTCGATCACACCGTTCTTATTGGTGTCCATGCGGCTGTACCAGTCGCGCGGGTCGAATCCGCCACGTCCACGTTCCGGGCGTTGCCCGAACGCAGCGGAGCTGCCGGCGAGAATGGCAATGGCCATGAAAGCAACGACGCGAGGGGTTGCGATGCGCATAGGCTGATCCTCGAAGAGTGTCCTCGACATCCTTGGATTGTAATCTACTAACCCGTCAACTGGCTAGAAGTTGCGAACACGCACATCGTTGCTTTGGATAACGAAGGCGGAGATGATCGCCGCGGTCAATTCCACGATTTTACTACGGGCGGTCGAAACCTGCTGTCCCGCAAAAGGGTTAAATGAGGTTAGGAACCGACGCCGTAGCGTCCCGATAGCGACCATGATCCCTCCAGGAGACTGCACTGTGAACGAGTCAAACCGATCCGATTTTCGCCGCTGCTGCCCCTGTTTCGACGTCCGATTGCTCGCGCTCTGCACGATGGCGGGTGCCGTTCTGCTGACGCCGGGGATTGGCAAAGGCCAGGGGTTCGGGGGTCGGGGCGGATTCTTCGGCGGCGCAGGGGGGGGTGGCGCGACGGAATTGGCGTTGATCAGCAATCCGCAGGTTCAGGAAGCGCTGGAGGTGATTCCGTCGCAGGTTCGCGAAATCGAGGATCTGGTTGCCTCGGCCCAGGAAAAAATGCGGGCCGTGTTCCAGGAATTGCGTGACGGAGGAGACGGCGACCGGCAGGCACAGGCCGATCGAATTCGTGAGCGCATGACCGAAGTGAACAACGGTTTCCGCACGCAGTTGGAAGACGTCCTGCTCCCGCACCAGATGAAGCGCCTGAAGCAGATCAGTTTTCAGCAGGAGACGCGCGGCCGAGGCAATGCGGTACTCAACGGCGACCGACTGGGTGAAGTCCTGAAGCTAAGTGATTCCCAGAAAGACAAGTTGAAGGCCAAGGCGGAGGAAGTCGAGAAGAAACTTCGCGAACGCGTGGCCAAGCTGCGTAAGGAGGCGGAAGACGAACTGTTAAGTGTCCTGACACCAGACCAGAAAAGCCAGTATAACGACCTGGCAGGGGATCCGTTTGAGCTTCAACTGCCGACTGGATTCGGCGGTGCAGGTGCTCCGGGAGCTGCCGCAGGCGGTTTCGGGGGCTTCGGGGCGGGCGGCGGAGGTGGCCAGGGTGGACGACGCGGTGGTGGCGGCCGAAGTGGCAATTAGGATAGGGCAAGTCAGATCCCGTCGCGCTTGTTCGCCCCGGCGTGCCGCAGCCTGTGTTCGGCGATTCAGGCTCGTGTCGCGCCGTCGCGCTGCAATACCAGCGAACGGCAGGCGATCAATGTCGCGGCGGGCGGTGCGGAGCTGCGGTTTTCGAGTCGATGGATAACGCGCTAGGATACGAACCATGGAAGCGGGTGAGATCCTCGTCAATCGAGGATTAATCAATCAGAAACAGCTCGATTTGGTTCGGAATTCCGTCGGCGATTCCACGCGCCTGATTGAAAGCGTCGTCGAGAGAGGGTTGGTCTCCGAGGAAGCGGCGTTGCGCGCTATTGGGGACGAGGTCGGGCTGGATTTTATTGACCTGTCTGCCACGCCAATCGACCTGGGGCTGCTCAAGGATTTCCCCCAGAAATTGATCCACCGCCAGTCCTTGTTTCCCATCCGCCGTGAAAACGGCTCGATTGTGGTGGCAACCAATGATCCGTTTGACCTGTATCCGCTGGATGAAGTCAGTGCCGCCACCGGTCTGAATGTAATTCCCGTGCTGGCGGCTCGCGCGGAGATCGGCAAGCTGATCAAGGCGCACCTCGGAGTTGGCAGTGAAACAGTGCAAGGGATGATCGCGGCCACCGTGGACGACGACGATGCGGCCGTCGAATTGCTCGGCGACATCGAAACGGACGGTTCCGAGCTTTCGGAAATGGCGCAGGAAGCGTCCGTCATCCGCCTGGTGAACGAGATCATGCTGGAGGCGATTGAGTCGCGCGCCAGTGACGTACATATCGAATCGCAGGCGAGCGGCGTCGTGATCCGATATCGCATCGACGGCAACCTCCTGCCCCAACCGGTTCCGCCAGAGATTAACCGCTTCCAGGCGGCGATCATCAGTCGCCTGAAGATCATGTCCCGCCTGAATATCGCGGAGAAGCGTTTACCGCAGGACGGGCGGATGAAACTCAAGGTCAAAGGGCGGGAAATCGATGTCCGCGTCTCCGTGATCCCGATGATTCACGGCGAGGGGATCGTGATGCGCATCCTCGACAAAGGGGCGATGAAATTTGACCTTCGCAACTTGGGGATGGAACAGTCGACCTATGAGATTTTCAAAGAGCTGATTCAGCTGCCTCACGGCATTATCCTGGTCACGGGGCCCACGGGATCGGGAAAAACTACGACGCTTTACAGCGCCTTGGTTGAAATCAACAGTCCGGACATCAAAATTGTCACCACCGAGGATCCGGTGGAGTACCAGCTCGCCGGCATCAATCAGATTCAGGTGCATACGAAAATCGGGTTGACCTTCGGCGCCACGCTCCGCAGCATCCTGCGTCACGACCCTGACGTGATCCTTGTCGGCGAAGTCCGCGACCTGGAAACGGCGGAAAACGCCATCCAGGCCTCACTGACAGGACACCTGGTTTTCAGCACACTGCATACCAATGACGCGGCCGGCGCCTACACGCGGATGGTCGACATGGGCGTCGAACCATTTCTTGTGGCGAGTACGGTCGAGGCCGTCATGGCACAGCGACTCGTGCGACGTCTCTGCCGGGAGTGCCGCGAGGCTTACCACCCCAGTCCCACGGATCTCCCGCGGGATTTTCCGGTCGACCAGCTGGCCGGACGACCACTGTACCGTCCCAAAGGCTGCCGAGCTTGCCGCCAACTGGGTTACCTGGGGCGGCTCGGCATCTATGAGTTGATGGTTACCACCGACGAAGTTCGACAGTTAGCCCATGATCGGGCCAGCAGTTGGAAGGTCAAGCAGGCTGCCATGGCTCAGGGAATGGCCTCCCTGCGAATGGACGGCTGGCAGAAAGTGCTGGCGGGGACCACAAGCGTTGACGAGATTACCACAGCGACCAAGGGTGATCGTGAACCCGGCTTATTGAAACATTAGTCCCGACGAAATAGGCTGCATTCCAGGTCCGATCTGTTTTTTGCGTTTTCCTTACCGGTTCCCGCTGGGGTTCGTTTGGCGTTCACCATGCCTGATTTTGCATACATCGCGAGAAATCTGCAGGGCGAGCGGATTGCCGGCAAGTTGTCGGCCGGCTCCGAACGGGAAGCGGTCTCGCTGCTGACCGGTCAGTCGTTGTTTCCGGTTTCGGTGAGCCCGGAATCGGCCCATGCGCCGATGATTCGCGGCCGGCGGGTGACCGGGCAGATGATGGCGTCGACATTCAGCCAGTTGTCGGCATTGCTACGCAGCGGCGTGCCGCTGCTGCGGTCGCTCGGCGTGTTGCGTGACCAGGCATCGCACTCGACGCTGAAAGCGGTGCTGGCCGACGTTTTTACCCACGTGGAAGAGGGAAAGACATTAGCCGAGGCGATGTGCCGCCACCCGCGAGTTTTCAGCGAAATCGGCATGAACATGGTCCGCGCCGGCGGCGAGGGCGGGTTCCTGGAGGATGCTCTGGACCGCATAGCGCAGTTCACCGAACAGCAGGAAGATCTGAAGGGACGCACTATGGGTGCCTTGGCGTACCCGATTTTCCTGGCAATTGTCGGCACCTGTGTTGTGACCGGGCTGGTGGTTTTCCTTGTGCCCTCGTTTGGCCAGTTATTTGAGAGTCTACGAGCCCGAGGCGAGTTGCCGGCGGCGACCGAAGGCCTGCTCTGGCTAAGCGAATTCCTTCGCAACTGGGGCTGGGTCGCTCTGCTGACGCTGGTATTCCTGTTCTTCGCCTTCAAGACCCGACTGCAAACCGAGCATGGCCGGCGGATGGTCGACCTGATCAAGATCAAGATTCCGGTCCTGGGCGCAATTTTCCTCAGCCTGGCCGTAGCCCGATTTTGCCGAGTGCTGGGGACGATGTTGAGTAACGGTGTGCCGATCCTGCGGTCGCTCGACATCAGCAAAGATGCTACCGGCAATCGCGTTCTGACCGACGCGATCGCGAAAGCTTCGGAAAATATCTCCTCGGGGCAGTCGCTGGCGGCGCCGTTGGCGAGCAGCGGTTACTTTCCCCGAGTGGTCGTGGAAATGATTGCGGTGGCCGAGGAATCGAATACGCTGGACAGGGTACTGGTGGAGATCGCCGACGGCCTGGAAAAACGGACTTTCCGTCGGCTGGACCTGGCGGTACGGTTGATCGAACCGTTGATGTTACTGGTGATGGCCGTCGTGGTGCTGCTGGTTGTGATCGCGCTGCTGCTGCCGATCATCAAGATGGGCAACGCGATCTAGGCAAATTGCAGCGGCGCTGCAGCGTGCGGTTAGTTGCAGAAACACTTTTTTCGAGGGGATGAGGATATGAGTGCATCGAGAATGGGGCGAGGGGTTTCGAGCCGAGCGTCGTGGCGCATCCGCTCGCGCGGTCGGCGGCGCGGTTTCACTTTGATGGAAGTCCTGCTGGTGCTGGTGATTCTGGTGATCATGGCGTCGCTGGTCGGGACGTCGATCATGTCGGCGAAACGGCGAGCGCTCGAAGATGCCACCAAGGCGCAGATGTCCAGCCTGAAAAGCGCGCTGCAGCAGTACAGCCTGGACGTGGGTACCTTCCCGACGACGCAGCAAGGTCTCGCCGCACTCATCGAAGCGCCGGGCGATTTACGGAATGTCTCCAAATGGAGAGGTCCCTATCTGGAAGGTGACGTGCCGCTGGATGCCTGGCAAAACGATTTCTCGTACGAGTCCAGCGGCGGGCAATATACGATCGTGTCGGGGGGCCCCAACGGACAGATCGAAAACGGCGGCGACGATATCTTCTTTACGGGCCAATAGTCAGGTGATCCGTGCCGCGCGACGCACAACGTGGAATGACATTGCTCGAACTGTTGCTCGTGCTGGCGATCATCGTCGTAGTCGGCGCGCTGGCGGCACCGATGTTGCGCGGGCCGTTGGAGAACCAGCGGCTTCGCAAGTCGGCCGATCTGATCCGCGCCGAATGGAATCGAGCCCGCGTTCGGGCGATGAAGTCGGGGCGGATTCAAGTCTTTCGCTCCATAAGTGAATCGGGTGAATACAGCTTGCAGGCCTGGGTCGCCGATTCGGATGATCTGGAGTCAACCAACGACTCCAATCGATTCGGCACGCCTGTCAGTTCCTCCGGGTCCAACCCCACCCTGGATACGAGGTCGTTGCCCGAGGGGCTTGTTTTCGTCGGCGGTGACGCGTCGATCGACCGTCGTGGCGCGGAGGTGCAGAACTCGTTCGCGCCGACCGAGTCGACGCAGGCGCGGCCCGTCCTGTTTTATCCGGATGGCACGACATCCACGGCCCGTCTGGTGATTTCGAACGAGAAACGCAATTACTACGTCGTGCTGAGCCTGCGTGGTCTGACCGGTATCGCACAGGCCAGTGACCTGGTGACTGCCCGGGAGTTGCCGCCATGAGGCCTGCCGTTCACCGCTGCCTACGATTTCGCCGAGGCAGGCAGTTTCCTGCCGGATTGTCGCTGCTGGAAGTCATTCTGGCGATCGCGATCCTGGGCCTTTCGCTCGCAGTGATCGGGCAACTCGTGCGGTTGGGTAGCCGTAACGCGCGATTCGCCCGCGATAGCGCCACCGCCCAGATGCTCTGCGAATCCAAGCTGTCCGAGATCGCGGCCGGCATCCTCCCCGCTGAATCGATGAACCTGGCGGAGTTCGCCGAATCGCCCGACTGGTATTATTCGGTGCAGGCCGAGCCCGCGCCCCAGGACGGATTGATCAGCGTGCGCGTGACCGTGCAATCGGATTTGGATGACACACCGAATACGATTGTCTTCGCGCTCACCCGCTGGATCGTCGATCCAGCCGCCGAATACGACACGAACAGTCAGGCCGGTTCGACGTCCTCCGGCGCATCCGGGAGCGGCAGCTCGTCCGGCGGCGCGTCCTCCAGCGCATCCGGTGCGGGAGGACCGCAATGATTGGCCTGCCGCGAAACGAACTGCTTCCGCGTCCCGGTCGTGCTGCTTGTCGGAGGCGTCGCCCAACCCGCGTGGCGATGAGTCTGTTGGAACTGCTGCTGGCGCTGGCACTGACGGTGGTGCTCATGGCGGCGATCAGCCTTGCGATTCATATCAACCTCAAGGGGCTCGACGCCCGCCGTGCGGAACTGGAAGAATCTCAGTTAGCGCGGGCCGTGTTGCGGATGATCGCCGATGATCTGCGCAGTTCAGTGCAGTACGAAGTCGTGGATTTTTCCAGCGTCGAACAGATGGCATCCGGGATGACGGGCAATGTCGGGGCGCTGTTGGAATCGGTCGGAGGACTCGCGGGAACAGGCGGAGCCGCGGCCGCTTCCAGCGGTTCGCCGGCGTCGGTCCCGACCGAAAATACGCAGAACATCGCCGAATCGCAGGCGCCGCCCGACAGTCCAGGCCTGTACGGCAATGAATCCGAAATCCAGGTCGATGTCAGCCGCCTGCCGCGGGTCGACGAATACAGCGCCCTGACGACCCCGGAAGGGGTGGTCAAGATGCCGAGCGACCTGAAGACCGTTGCCTATTACGTCCGCGAATACGCGCTGGATGGTGGCGCCCTTTCCCCGCTGGACGAAGTCTCGCCCGGGTTGAATAACCAGGGCGTGGGACTGGTCCGTCGAGAGCTGCCGCGGGCCATTTCGCAGTACGCGATCGCCAATGGCACGTCCGAAGCTCTGCTCAAAGGCGGCGACTTGATCGCCCCCGAGGTCGTCGGCATAGCGTTCCGATATTTCAGCGGCGAGGAGTGGCTGGCCCAGTGGGATTCACAACAGATGCAAGGTCTGCCGATCGCCGTTGAAATCGTCCTGTTGGTCCGTTCCTCACACGCCGAAAAGTCCGCGGCGCGTGCGGGCGGCGGCACCGTCGAGTCGACGGCCGGTACGACCGGCACTTTGGCCGCTCCACTGATGTATCGGCTGGTGGTGCGCATTCCCGCGGCACAACTGGGGCGGATTCCGCCGTCGAGTGACGCGGGGTCGGGTGACAGCGGCTCGTCGGGGGCCGCCGGTTCGGCGAGTACGTCCGGGACAGGAGGCAGCGGATGACGCAACCAAGGGAGAATACACGCATGGTGAATTCGCTGCCGTGTCGCCGTTCGCGACGCGCCGCCAATTCGTCCGCTCGGGCAGCCCCGCGCGGATTCGTGCTGGTCATCGTTCTGATCGTCATCGCGCTGCTGGCGCTGGCGACCTACGCCTTCAGCGAACTGATGTTCTCCTACAAGGAATCGACCGATCTGGGGGGGCGCCAGCTGCAGGCCCGCTGCCTCGTCGATTCGGGAGTGGAGTACATTCGCACGTTCCTGACGCAGTCCCGCCAATCCCGCATCGATAATGGCGGCGTCTACGACAATGCCGATCGGTTTCGCCACGTGATCGTGATCGACGACGAAGATGCGAGAATGCGAGGATCATTTACGGTGATTGCGCCGAATATGGACTCCGGCGGTTACTTTAACGGTACACGGATGGGAATCGAAGATGAATCGGCTCGACTGAATCTGAACTCGTTGATGATCGCCGACAAGATTCCCAACGGCGCCCGGCAGCTGTTGATGGCCTTGCCCGGCATGACCGAAGATGTCGCCGATGCGATCCTGGACTGGCTGGACGAGGACGATGAGCAGCGGGAGTATGGTGCCGAGTCGAGTTATTATGCCGGGTTGGAGCCGGCCTACGCACCGAGGAATGCGCCATTCCAGACCGTTGAGGAACTGCTGTTGGTGCGGGGCGTAACTCCCGAACTGCTTTTTGGGAGGGATGTGAATCGCAACGGAGTGGTCGATCAACATGAAATCGAGATGCCGCTGCCGGATGGCTTCGACAACAGCGACGGAGCGCTCGACCGGGGCTGGTCGGCGTTTCTCACCTTGTTCAGCATGGAAAAGAACGTGACCTCGCAAGGACTGCCAAGGATCAATCTCAACCAGGACGATCTGGAGAAGCTCCATGCCGACCTGATGACCGTATTTACGGAGGAATGGGCGAACTTCATCGTGCTCTACCGGCAAAACGGCACGGCGACCGGTGCGACTGGCGGCGCGGCGAGCGGTGGTACCGGCAGCAGTCCGGCCTCCGGTTCGAGCGGCAATTCGTCCGGCGGTTCGAGCGGTGGATCCGGCGGTTCGAGACCGCCATCGTCGGGGAACTCCGGCGGCGGGACGAACTCCACACCTTCCGGCAGCGGATCGAATTCCGGCGCGGGTGCCGGCGGAGCTTCGGCCGCCGCCACGCCGTCCAGTGCCAGTCCCGCGAATCAGAATTCCACGCCGGCCGGCGGCGGGAATTCCGCGCGAGGCGGTTCGAGCGGGCAATCCGGAAATAACAACCAGGGCGCGAATTCGCTGCCGACGCAGTCCGCGGCCGGTGTGACGATGGATTTTAACCTGCCCGCGAAAACCAAATTCAATCAGATTCTCGACCTGATCGGGGCCAGCGTGCAGGTGACATTGCCCGGAACGACGTCGCCGGTGGTGGTCACATCGCCGTTCGTCGAGGACCCCGTCGCAATCGGTGTCTATATGCCGGCGTTAATGGACAATTGCTGCTGTAGCGATTCGCCTTTCATACCGGGAAGAATTAACATCAATCAAGCTCCACGGCAGATTCTGATGGGCATTCCGGGGATCAAAGAGGAGGTGGTGAACGAGATCCTCAGCCGCAGAGACATGGAGCCGGACGGACAGAACCCAAACCGGAAGTACGAGACCTGGTTGTTGACGGAAATGATCGTGACGAAGGACGAGATGCGACAGTTGTTGCCCTTTGTCTGCGCTGCGGGCGATGTTTTTCGGGCTCAAGTGGTTGGCTATTTCCAGGATGGATCGGCCGCATCTCGAGCGGAAGTGATTTTTGACGCTACTCAGACGATTCCCCGGATATTACGCTGGAGGGATATGAGTCATCTGGGGCGAGGTTATGCCTTGGAGACCTTGGGCGTCGACCTGGAAGACTATTGAGGACTGGCATGGCTCGATTTTTGGCTTTGGAATGGGACAGCCGAGAGGCTCGCGTGGTCCTGGCACGCACCCGCGGCGCGGAGGTGACGGTTGAGCAGGCATTCTCTGTGGAGTTGGCGGTACGGGATGGCGAGGTCGAGGACCTTGGTCCCAAGCTGGCGTCTTCATTGAAGCAGCACGATCTGCGGCGCGTTGACACCTTGGTCGCCGTTGGCCGGGCGAATATCGAGCTGCGCGTTTTGACGCTGCCGCCGGCTCCGGCCGAAGAGCTGCCCGACATGGTTCGATTTCAGGCGCTCAAGCAATTCTCCACGATGGGCGAGAATTGGCCGCTGGATTACGTTCCATTGGAAGGTGTCGCCGAGAACAACAGCGTATTGGCGGCCGCGATCGCCCCCGACGTGGTCGATCATATCCGAACGGTTTGCGGCCAGATCAAAGTCGAACCGAAGCGGCTGGTCCTGCGGCCGTTTGCCGCCGCGTCTTTGTGGCGTCGTCGCTCCGAGGACCGGCGTTGCACCCTGATGGTCGACATGTTGGCCGACGAGGCCGACTTGACGGTACTGACGGGCGGGCAGGTCGTCTTTACGCGCACGGTCCGATTGGCATTGGGCGGCGACGACGAATTGAGTCGCAGTCTGATTGGCGAGATTCGTCGCACGATCGCGGCGGCTCAAAATCAATTGGCCGGCCAACGGGTCGAACGGGTCGTATTCTGCGGCGACAATGAAGCCCAGGCACCGCTTCGCGCCCAGGTCTCTCAGAATCTCTCGCTGGATGTCGAGTACTTCGATCCGTTCTCAGGTCTGGAATTCGCAAGCGGTGCCGCAGCGCGGATGCCGGAGCACCCCGGCCGATACGCACCGCTGTTGGGAATCGTGCTGGACGCCGCGGCCGGCGACCGACCGGCGATCGATTTTCTTGATCCGCGGCGACGCCCGGCGCCGGTCAGCCATCGCCGGCGATATCTTACCGCCGCCGCAATCGGTGTCTGTGTGGTGCTCGTGTTTGTCTTCTATATCTGGATCGAACTGGCGGCGCTCGACGCGCGCATCGCCACGCTCGACACGCAATCCAAGGGATTAGCCGCCAAACTCAAGAAACTCAGCGAGACCGAGCGGGATATCGTCCCGATCGACGAGTTCACGAAAAGCGACGTGAATTGGCTGGACGAACTTTACCATCTGTCGGCCAACTATCCGCCCGCCACCGATGCGATTGTGACCGATGTCACCTTCATGTCGGCCGGACGCACAGGGGGAGGACAGGCCACCGTCGATGGATTTGCTCGCCAATCGAACCTGCTCGACCAGCTGTTGACCGGCCTCCGCGACGAGCGGCACCTGGTCAGTAATACGGGCAGTAATTTCGACGACAAACAGGACCTGTTCAAATGGCGGTTTTCCGAGTCGATCGCGATCGCCGGTGAAGATCCCGAATTGCGATTTGTGCCGCGCGATCGATCGGAACCTGCCGCGGAATCGTCGAATGCGGCCGAGGAATCGGACGCCGGACAGACGACGACCACCGAGCAGGCGTCGCCCGAGTCCCCACCCCCGGAGAAGCCGCCTGAGAGGCCGACCGCGGCCGGCGCGAGCGAAACCGCCGGCAAGGAGGCCTCGCCATGAATCCAAAGGAACGCCTGATCATTCTGGGCGTCGGTTCGATCCTGGTATGCCTGGCGGGATGGTATGCTTTCGCGGGGATTTTCGGCGCATTCGAAAGCCGCCAGCAGCGCATCGCGCGACTCCAATCCGACATTACCAAGCAGGAAGCAAAGCTGAGGATTGCGCAGCGCGCCCAGAGACGCATGCGCGTCTACGAGGAAATCGCTTTGCCGGGACGAAAGGACCTTGCCGCTCAACAATATCAGGCACTGCTGCTGGGGTGGATGGAACAGACCGGATTCGCCAATGTGAAATTGACGCCAACCTCCAGCGGCAATGATCGTATCACCACGCACAAGCAACTAACGTTCAATATCTACGGACAGGGAAACCTGGAACAGCTGGTTAAGTTGCTGCACCTGTATTATTCCCGTGACTGTTTACACCGCATTCGCCAGTTGAAAATTCAGCCCGTAACCTCGTCCAAGAGCCTCACCATCAACCTAATGATCGATGCGCTGTCCATGCCCGGCGCGGAGGATACCGACGAGATCTTGCCGCGCAAATCGAACGGGCTGAAACATGGAGAGCTGGCAGAATATCTGCAGGTAATTGGCAATCGCAATTTGTTCGCTTCCGGCAACCATGCGCCGAAACTGGCGGCCATTGGAACACAGACCGCCTACCCGAACCGTCCGCTGTCATTCAGCATTCGGGCCACCGATGCCGATGCACTGGATCAATTGACCTACCGCATGGAGGAAAACGGAAAACTCGCCGGCGCCAGGCTCGACCCAAAAACCGGCATGTTCCAATGGGCGCCGGTGGATAAGGGAGAGTTCGAGTTCACGGTCAGCGTCAGCGACAACGGGATTCCGTCCCGTTCGGATTCCCAGTTGGTGCGCATATCGGTTACCGATCCGCCACCTGAACCGGTCAAGGCAAAACCGAAGCTTGAATTCGATCATGCCAAATACACCAAGTTGACGGCGGTTGTACAGGAACGTGACGATCGCAAAGCGTCGCCGACCGTGCGGCATCAGGCCTGGCTGATGATCCAGCCAACCGGAGAGACGGTGCAGTTGTACCTGGGAGATGCATTCGCCATCGGCAGCATCAACGGGAAGGTCATCGAAATCACCACCGGCAGCCTGACATTCGATACGGAGACCAAACGCCGTACGATCCAACTCGGTCAGTCGCTCTTGGAAGGCAGCGAAAAACCTCTGGAAGAAAAGGTCGCGGCCGAAAAGGCGCCGTCCGCCCCGGACAAGGGCAAGTCCGAGTCGAGTTCGGAGCCCGACAGCACCACCACGTCCGCACTTGCTCCCCGCGACTAAGTCTCGACGCCCATCCCGGCCTCGGGTTACGGCACTTCGCCCGCATCGCCGGCTTGGCTGTCCGCCGGGGCAGCACTCGCGCCCGTTGCGGGGATCGTGGCGGCGTTCGCGCCGGACGAATTGCCCGGGGTCGGAATCGGCAGGTCGGCCAGCGCGACGGGGCGTGGCGCATCGTCGCTGTAGATCTCGTCGAATTCCGTGCGATCGACCTGTTGCCGCAGCAGCAGATAGATCGCGGAAGCCGAGAGCCAAAAGAATCCATAGCGAAATCCGGCGATCGCCGACCAGACCAAATTGTTCCAGAACTGCATGGCGAGTGTACCCCACAACAGTGGACCGGAGCCGCTCTGTTCGGCGGTTGCCTGGGCGACAAAGGTCATACGCTCGTGGCCGGCGCCCCAGGAAACAGCCCAGGCAGCCGATTGCAGGACCTGCTCGGCCAAAGTTCGAAACACCAGATGCGCGATCACACCGATGACCGCGGCGAGCAACGTATAGGCTGCGAAATGCCAAGGCCGCTGAAACGTGTACGAGAAGGAGTGCTGCATCGCGGCGAACTCGTCGCCGTCTTCTTCCGCGCTGATCGTCGCCCACATCAGCGGCCAGCCGAAACCGAGTCCGACCAGCAGGACCGTAATCGGCAGTGCCGCGAGCAGCACCAGGACCCAAAGCAGACCTGTGATCAGAACGCCGACATCCAGACGGAGCAGCAATCCCGCAAGCAGACAGGGTATTGTCAACGCTACCACGCCGATCAGGGGAAACAGCGGTGCGACCAGGTAGCTCCGACAACGTCGCCGTGCGAACGTCAACGCCTTGCCCATCCCGATCTTCTCTTCGCGTCCGAAGGCCATGACACCGATGCGGGTGATGGCCCCGCCCAGCAGAGACCAGATGGCAAGCGACCAGAGTGATCCGCCCGCCAGATAGGCGGTTTTTGAGGCCGTTGTTGGCCGCAATTCAAACAACTCGGCGACGGGCCGGGTGAACTCCTGGTATACTTCGGCAGGGCTGCCGCGGTCAAAGACAATCTGGCTGGTCATGCGGTCGGCGAATTCGGCGGATGCGGCCGGGACGGCGTTGATCGTTTCCCATGGCATGCGATGCACAGGGGCAGAGGCAACTCCCCCCGACACCGGTGCGGCGTTGGGGCCGCTGAGAAAGCACCAATGACTGAGTCGCCAGCCGATGGGAGTCAGCAAAGCGCCGAGCGTGCCCAATACCATCACCGCAGGCGAAAAAGCCAGCCGCGCGCTGCGAAACAGCACCAGCCACGGGCACAGATCGCGCCAGGAAATTTCTCGCAAAATACCATGCTGGTCCGTCATCGAGCGTTCCCCCCGGGGTGATCCGTCACGTTGGTGTTGCATTATACGTCGAGCCCGCGGTCACGCAATCTGCAACGGGTGGGCCGCGGAGTACCACGATGCTCCGCGATCCCCCCTACGACGGCGCTTGGGACCACATCGATAGATTTGCGGCGGAGCGAAGCGCGGCCGAATTACGATGCGGTTGTGGAACAGGTCCTCAGCGACGGGCGATCTGGTCGGCGAGCAGCTGGATCAACGCTTTTTGCGGGTCGGCGAATTTCTTGAGCCCTTCTTCCATCAAAGTCTGCTCCATGCGCTGCATGTCGACTTTGGCGTCGATTTCGGCGAGGACTTCCGGTGCGGGCAACTGGTCAACTTGACGCTGGAAGGTAATTCCCGACTGGCTGGCGGCGACATTGGTGGAGGGAGGATTGGTTTGAATATCGCTGCCTGCGAATGCCTGTACATACTTGGTAGGCGGATCTTCGGGCCGCTTGGTGCCCGTACTGGCGAAAATGATCTCCTGTTGCAAGGGGAGCTGTTTGGTGCTCCAGAACTCCTGGTTCGCCCGCCAGATCCGCTTTGCATTGACGATACCTACCTGTCCCTGCGCCGAGGAGGAAAGTTGGGGCAGGTGCTTTTCCGTGTAGAGGTCGACGCGCGAAACAAAGATGCTGTAAACACTCTTGAAGGAGGTCAACGATTTGCGAGCCTGTGCGCCGCGCCAAATGTTGTCGCGGGCCTGAAAATACTGGTCCATGGAGAAAATCAGCGTGACATTCAACGTCACGCCGGCAGCGACCAGGGGTGCCAGCGCGTCCAATCCGGCGGGGGTGGCGGGAACCTTGATCATGCGATTGCGATGCCCGGCGGCCCATTGTGTGCCCAGGCCGATATAGCGGGCGACACGCTCGGCGTGACTCAACGTATTCGCCGCATCCTCCAGCAGCGGATCGACTTCAAAGCTCACATATCCGTCGTTCCCCGCGGTGCGTTCCCAGACCGGAAGAAACTGATCCTGGGCTGCGCGGACGAGTCGATCGGTGATTTGCCAGGCGATCGATGTGGCGTCGAGTCCCTGGACCAGCAGCCGGTCAATTTCCGCCTGAAACCGACCGGTCTTGATCAGGTCGGCGACGATGATCGGGTTGGATGTTGCACCGGTCGCGCCCCATTCCAGGTTCTCTTTGACCAGGTCCGGGTCAATGGAGTCGAGCCAGAGTTTTGTGCCGCAGGCGACGAGGGAACGTAACGGGTGCATCGGTTTTCTCCGGTCGAATTCAGGGTGGAGCGAGCAGGACCGCGGCGGTTTGCCCAGTCCCCGATTGGTTCAAGAGCAGTGCCGTGCGTTGATGGTTGGGCTGATCCGAGCCATGGACGACCTGAACAGGGCAGTCCGGGTCGGGATCGCAGTAGTTCAGTGTGACCGGAATGCGGTCATGAACCAGCGCCATCACAGCGCCGACCGCTTCGACCGCGCCACCGCCGGTGCCGAGATTTCCGAAGAAGCTCTTGGGGGCGGTCACGGCCACTTTGGGCAGGCATTCCCGGATCGCTCGGGCTTCCAGTCGATCGTCGACGATGGTGCTTACCCCATGCGCTTTTACAAATCCGATCTGGCTCGATGCCAGATCCGCTTCACGCATGGAGAGTTCGATGGAGCGGGAAATTCCGCGGTGCGAAAGCGCATCGTTGTGGCCACGCGGTTGAAAGCCCAGTCCGGCGCCGAGGAATCGTGCGAGAATCGGCCCGCCGCGCGCGACGGCATGGCTGCGCGTTTCCAGGACCAGTGCGCCAGCGCCTTCGCCATTTACCATGCCGTCGCGGCCAGCATCGAACGGGCGGGATGCTTTTTCAGGTTCGTCGCGGCGATGGGAGAGATTCGAGTCACCGCGGTAGAGCAGTGCGGTGACGTTGATCCGCGATCCGGTTCCCCCGACGATCATCACGTCCGCGTCGCCGCGCTGCAGGATTCTCACACCTTCGATCAGGGCCAGCATGCTGGAGACTTCGCCTTGCAGGATCGTGTTGTTGGGGCCCCGAGCATCATTGGCGATACCGATGTGGCAGGCAACCATGTTCGGCAGGTATTTCAGCATCCAGAGCGGATAAAGCTGGGCCAGGCCCTTGTTGCCCCATTCCGGGTATTGGAATTTTCCGTCGCGCATGCAGGTTGCGTAGGCCGGCCGCAGGTCCTCCAGTTCGCAATAGAGCATTTCGCTGCCAAAAACCACGCCGAACCGATCGGGATCGACCGATCCCGGCTGCAACTGGGCATCGTGCATGGCCAGCTGCGCCGCGGCGAATCCGGTCTGGATTTCGCGGCTCATGACTTTCAGGCTCTTGCGTGGCTGGACGTATTGCTTGGCGTCAAAATCGGGAATGATCGCGCCAAACGGGACCGGAAGCGGCGTGGACAGGAACGGACCTACATTGCGGATGCCACTCCGCTGAGCGCAGTACGAGTCCCAAAGCGCTGCTTTTCCGATGCCAATGGGGCTCACGACTCCCAGCCCCGTCACCACGACTTCGCGACCCGATTCCATGCGGCATTTTTACCCGTCCGACCGGCAATTCCCGTAGCTCCAGCGGACGATCGTATCGGGCACCTGCGTTCATGGCAAGTCGGCACCGTTGACGGTCCGTCGGCACGACGGAGTTACGGCGGTCCGAAATCGTAAATTCGATAGGTCTTGGTCAGGATCGCGCCGCCCCGTTTCAGCGATTTGTACGAAAGGTCGTTGCTTTCCAACACCCAGGAAAATTCGGCTTCCTGTATTCCCCAGGCGCGGATGTCCGGAACAAGCCGATGCAGCACCACCAGACCGAGACCCCACATCTGATATTCCGGCAGCACATTCGCCGCGATCAAGCGAATTTTCTTGATGGCGCGGCGGTTCCACAGCAAACGCATGAATCCGAACGGAAACAACCGGCCGTCGATCAATTTGACGCGTGGGTTGTAGTCCAGCAAACCGAATACCACCGCCACCGGTTTGCCGTCGATCTCGGCGATGGTGGTCATCTCCGGAACAATCAGATGCTTGAGCGAGTTGCTGAGGTGGTCGACTTCGCCTTCCGACAGCGGTGTGAATCCCCAGGTGGCGCCGAGCGACTGGTTGTAGATATGTAGAAACGTGCGGACCTCGTCCGCGAAATTTGCACGCCGCATCCGCCTCGTACTGATCTGAAATCGCCGTGTGGCCTCGTCCACGACGAACGCCAGTTTTTGGTCGAGCGTATCAAGCATGCCGACTTCGCCCCAGAACGCGTACATATCCTGGGCCTTGCGAAAGCCATATTCCTCGACCAGCCGCGCGTAATAAGGAGGATTGTAGGTCATCATGAACGTCGGCGGTTCGTTGAACCCATCGATCAGCAACCCGCATTCGTAATTCATCGACGGGTTCATCGGCCCGCGGATGCGATCGATGCCCTGGGCGGCGAACCATTGCCGTGCCGCATCAAACAGGCCTTTGGAGACCTGCGGATCATCGATCGATTCAAAGAAGCCGAACATCCCCCGCTTTTCCTGATAGCGCTGGTTATGCACCTGGTTGATAATGCCGCAGATCCGTCCCACCGGCCTCTGGTCGCGATAGGCCAGCCAGGCTCGCGTGGTGGCCTGGGCGTGGAACGGGTGCTTGCGGAATCCGACCAGTTCGGCCTGGTTCCGCCGCAACGGCGGAATCCACAGCGGGTCGTTGCGGTACAGTGACCATGGTAGTTCCAGAAATTGTTTCTTCTCCGCTCGGCTCTCGACGGGCCGCACGACATATTCGGGCATGAGGGTCCTCGGTGATCAACGGATGGGCGAGTTTGACAGGCTCAAACGTAACCAAATTCCTGGAACCAGTTCCAGGCGTCTTGAATCGATTCGTCGACAGGTCGACACCGGTAATTCAGGAACTGCGCGGCGCGACCGCTGTCGTAATAATGGAACTGGCTGGACATCCGCAGCGTCGCGGAGTTGACGTCGTCTTCCCGGCCGGTCCAACGCGCGCGGAGATCGCCAAATCTGCCGGCGATGAGGCACATCAACGGTCCTGCCCGCATGATCGGCCCACGGCTGCCCGTGATGCGGCAAATGCGTCTCCAGAGGTCGAAATAGGTAACGTTCTCGCCGGCCAGTATGAACTGCAGCGCGGGGGGACGACGGTCGATCAAGTTGACGATCCCCTGCGCGACGTCGCGTACGTCGCAAACACTGCAGCCGCCGCGCGGCGCAAAGGGAGTGAATCGATGATGCACCTGCAGCAGCATCTTGCCGCTGGACGGCTTCCAGTCCCAAGGACCGATCATAAATCCGGGGTTGACGATCGCGGCGGACAGTCCCTTCTGTACCGCGTCGATTACGTGCTGTTCGGCAAGCCGTTTGCTGGTCACGTAACCACATTCCACCGCGCCGCCGCTCGGCGTGGTCTCCGTCGCGGGGGATGACGCGGTCCCCAGGCCCAGGGCGTTCACGCTGGAAACATGAATCAGGCGGGCCTTTGCTGCTTGCGCTGCTTCGACGACGTTTTGCGTGCCCTGTGCGTTGACGGCGAATTGGCGTTCGCGGCCGGTCCAGCCAATATGCACGTCACCCGCGGCATGAACGATCAGATCGATATTCTCGCAGGCGCGAGCGACCGCGACCGGGTCCTCCACCGAACCAACCGTCGTCGTGACGTCGAGCCCCGACAACGATCGATCACCCTGCTGGCGGACGAACGCCCGCACCGTTCTACCCGATTGCAGCAGCAGGCGGACCAGATTGTTCCCCAACAGGCCCGTCGCTCCAGTAATTAGGATTTTCATATCTTTCCCGAGACTCTGAATTCGGGCGGAATCGGTCAGGTGAGACGGCGGTGCGTCGCGCCGCGGGCGGACTGGCTGGCACAGGGGCGGCGCTAACGGACGTCGATTGCGAGTAACTGGCCGGTCGCGCCGGCATTGGTGCGCGCGAAAAACCGGCCGTCCGCAAGGGCCGGCAGGGCGCGTGTGGTCGCGGTTGCCATCCGGTACTCGGACAGCGGGCTGAATCTCTCCGGCGTTGCCTCCGCCAGAATCAAGGTTCCATTCGGCTTGAGAATCAGCAGCCTGTCGCCCGACAGGATCAGGTGTGCGACCCCAAATCCGGCCTCCGACCAGCGTACCTTTCCGCTCAATGCGTCGATGCACCGCAAATCGGCATCCATGTCCTCGCGACCGTGAATGCCAAACAGATTTCCCCCGCGATGTACGCTCGTCGAGTACTGACTCGACATGCTGCTGTCATTTTCCCAAACCACTTTGGGCTGGTCCTTTTCCCAACGCACCAGCTTGGCTCCGATCCCGTAACTCGCGGTGAGAAACAACTGCCCGTTGACGACGATCGGCGTGGCGGCGTTGACGGTCGGTCCCCGTCGACCGAATTCGAGACTGCCCAGTTGTCGCCCGTCTTTTGCGGCGAGCAGGACGGCGGAGAGTCGTGTAACGCAGGCGATTTTCTTGACGCCGCCATCCTGAAGGACGATCGGCGAGGCATAACTGGCTCCTTCCTTGGTCGACTTCCAGACCGTTCGCCCGTCCTTCAGTCCCACCGCAACCACTCCCGCGTCCTTGCCGCCAACATTGACGACAACCAGATCATCGACGATCAGCGGCGAACTGCCGGCGCCGAAGTATCCGAGATCGCCTTTGAAGTCCACGTATAATTCCCGGGACCAAAGCGGATCGCCACTGCCCGTCGCGAGGCAATGCAGGTCACCGGCCGCGCCAAATACGACGACACGATCGCCCGAGACGGTGGGAACACAGCGGGGCCCGCGGTCGGTGTTGACTCCCCCACGATAGGTCGCCGGAAAGGACCGCGACCAGAGTCGCTGACCATCCGCGGCCGAGAACGCATCCAGTACCTCGCTGTCCCCGTCGCGGTGGAACAGGAAGACCCGGTTCTGACTGACTGCCGGGCCGGCGTAACCTTCGCCTACCTCCTGCCGCCAGAGGATCGGCGGCCCGCCGGATTTCCACGCATCGGGCAACTGTTCGCCACGGGCCTCGCCGTCTCGCTGCGGGCCAAGAATTTGCGGCCAATCGCCCGCCCGCAGCGTTTCGGCTGCCGTCACAATCCCGAAGATGCCGGTGATCAATAGCCAATGGTTCATGACGAGGGTCCTGCGGGTTTTACTTTCGGCGATACGGGGATGAGTTTAGCAAACGATTGGATTACAATAATCGGTTCGCGTCAAGCGACAGGAGTAGCGCGAAACTTGTTTCGAGTTTCCGGCGGCACGTCACGCACTGGCGCGGCAAAGTAACTCGCAACTTGTTTCGAGCTTTAAACGGATCGGCACGGAAGGTCACGGAGCGGCAGGCGTGAGTCGTTATTTTCGAATCTGGCAAAAAAAGCGCGGGGCACGGCGGACCGGATCGAATCTGCTGGGGAACCTCGGCGAAGGTTTCTTCTTTGCATTGCTCGCGCTGATCGGCGTGGTATCGTTGAGTTCGCTGGTGGCCAAGCAATTGACCGATCCTGGTTCCGCGGCCTACGCACCAGGGTTTGGATTCTGGGTGATGTTCCTGGTGTTGTCGTCGTTTACCCTGCTGGGAAGCGCCGGAATTGTCCGCACGCTGCTGCAGTTGGGAACATCGGTCGAGCGTCGCGCAGCGCTGGCCAAGCGCGCTGCCAATTTGAAATTACTGGCCGCAACGCAGCCCGAACCCACGGACTTCCCCGCGATTCCTCGTGATGACGATCTCACCAACAGCCCAGGGATTCGGCTGACCTATCGCCTGCCGACGACCCATTCGCCGGTTTGGCAGCTGTCCGCGGCGACCGCTTTCTGCCTGCTCTGGAACGGCATGGCGGCGTTTGTGATCGTGGTCGCGATTCGTAACGATGCCTGGCTGCCGACCATTCTTGCCATTCCTTTCCTCGCGGTTGGCGTCTGGTCGGTGCGTCATTTTCTCGAGCAGATGCTGCTGCATAACGGCATTGGACCGACCATCGTTGAGATTTCCGAGCATCCGCTCTACCCTGGCAAAGAGTACCGCTTTTTTGTATCCCAGTCCGGCCGACTGAAGTTGCGATCATGGGAAGTGTTTCTGGTCTGCGAGGAAGAAGCGACCTACCATCAGGGAACCGACGTACGTACCGCGACCTGTGTTGTTCATGAACAATCGCTGTTCCGCCGCGACGATTTTCAGATCGAGCCGCTTCAGCCGTTGGAATGCGAGAGCAAGTTCTGCATGCCGCGCCAAGCGATCCACTCGTTTTGCTCGCCGCATAACAGGGTACTCTGGAAGCTGGTGGTGCGAGCCGAAGTCGAAGCCTGGCCGATGTTGATCCGTGCTTTTCCATTGGTCGTGTACCCGCCGCCTCGGCCGCAGGCGGTTGTTGAACCGGCACTGGTGGCTTCGCAGGTAACGTGACCGCCGGTGAGTTGATTTCGATGGAACCGAATCTCAGCCTGCTGCTCCGCAACGCTCAACGCGATTACCTGCCCGGAGAGTTGCTTGGCGGAAGCTATCAGGTCGACGCGGCGTCGGCCGATGACGTGACGGCGATCGAAATCTCCGTACTCTGGTATACGGAAGGGAAGGGCGACGAGGATCTTTCCGTGCATTTTTTCCAGCGGCGCGTGCCATCGGAGTCGCCCGAACGCGACTTGCGCGGCAGGTACCAATTCGAGACAGTGCTTCCGAACAGCCCGCTCAGTTATTCCGGGGTGAGTCTGCGGATTTACTGGTGTGTGCGGTTGCGCGTGTTCCTGCAACGCGGGCGCGAAATGTCGCTGCAGCTGCCGATCCAATTGGGGCAGACCTATACGGCAAGACGTGTCGAGGCTCCACGCTCGGCGCACCCGGCGAACGGGGATGCCGGAGTTGACGCTCCCGATGCTTCGCGTCGCCGCACGGTTACCGAGTCGTTTTGAACCCTCGTTGAAACAGGATGCCAATTATTGGCGTCATTGCAACACAGCATGCCAGTAGAAACTCCATCCGAAGGCGGATCGTTCTCTAATCCTTTCTCGACACGATTTGTTCGGCCCGGCGCGCTTTCGTTCCTTTTCCTGAATAATCTGACGATCCGGCAATTGATCGACAAACTGGCGCAGCAACAGTGGCGGGGCCAGATTGTC
>Ga0233425_10002785_pt1 | contig 33362 bp, 30 predicted proteins | sample Watercolumn_Towu_2_FD_181712 | JGI IMG/M metagenome (GOLD analysis project Ga0233425, IMG submission 181712) | Freshwater microbial communities from Lake Towuti, South Sulawesi, Indonesia - Watercolumn_Towuti2014_140_MG | ecosystem: Environmental > Aquatic > Freshwater > Lake | place... | reverse complement strand
GCCGGTGCCCGAGGCGCCCAGCACCGGGATGAAGCGCTGGCGGTTTTCCAGCTTGGCGAGCAGGTCGCGCACATGGGCGTCGCGGCCGAAAAACAGCAGGGCCTCCTGCTCGGTGTAGGGCCGAAGGCCCACATAGGGCGACAGCTTCAGGGTGAGGGCGCGCATCGTCTACAAGCCCCGCAGGAATTCCGCCAGACCCTGCTCGTCCAGCGGCACCACGTCCTCAGAGTCGATGCCGAACTCGCTCTGCACCGTGCCCTGCTCCAGGTAGACGCCCCAGCGCGCCACCGGCAGGCCGCCTTCGGCCACCTGATTGAGGAGGAACATCAGCCGGTTGTAGACCGTCGCGTATTTGCCCCGGTCGGCGAATACGGTGATGCCGGCGCGGCAGGGCTTGAGCACCTCCTTGACGTCGATGCCGTTGTTGCCTAGGGGCGCGGTAGGCGGAAGGCTGCGGATGTCGCAGTTCTCGCCCTTGATGATGGCCCGCAGGCGGTCGTTGAGGCCGGGCTGGCTGGCCAGATCGTCCATGAATACCAGCCGCCGCCCCTGGCGCGCCGGCGCGGCTGTCTGCCTTTCCTGCCGTTCCCGCTGTTCCTTGGCGGCGCGAAGGGCACCGATCACTTCGGCCTGAAAACCCGCCAGATGGGTGACCCGCAGGCTCTCGGTGGCGAACAGGGCGGCATGGCCGGCATCGGCGATCTCCCCCGCAGCCGGCAGGCGTTCGCACCATTGCGAGATCGGAAGGTGCGCGGCGAGAGCGCGCCGGTATTGAAGCTGCGGCAGGGGCGAGGGGAAATCGCGGGGCTTGCGTCCCGGCACCGGCGACAGCAGCTGGACGAAGCGCTCGCTGCGGGCCAGGTCCTCGGCCAAGCGGCGGTCGAACTCCTCCGGGCTCAGGCCCACGTAATCCCCTTCCGGCAGCACCGCGATCCCCTCGGCCTCGAAGGCGGCGCGCACGGCGTTGCGCTGGGACTCCAGATCGTCGGTGACATCGGCCAGCAGCACCCTGGTCCAGGCGGCTCCGGCGGGATCGGGCTGAGGCTCGGGGGCCGCGGAATCGGTTTGCGCGGCGGCGGGCCGGGCGCGCTGGCTGCGCAGCCTGGCATCCACCGCCGAGCGCAGCTTGTTCAGCTCCAGCCAGTAGTGGTCCTTGCCGGCGTTGCCGCCGTCCAGGGGGCTGGGATAACCGGCCAGCAAGGGCGAGGGCGCGTCGGGCGGGTGATGCCAGAACTTGGCGTGGATCCGCTGCCCGCGCAACTTTTGGATGATGTCCGGCACCCGCTCCAGTTCCTCGTAGGGGTGCAGCTCGACCACGAAGACATCCGCCGGGCGCTCCGGGTCGTTGGCGTGACTGCGGACGAAATGCTCCAGCTCCCTGCCACACCACTTCGAATCGACGTAGTTTTGGGAGAGCAGCAGAACCAGCACTGCACTGCCTTCCACCTTGGCGACCAGATCGCCGGCGAAGGCGTCGCCGGGCTGCAGGCGATGATCGATGAAGATGTCCTTGCGCAGGACGCCGGGGCCGACGTTGAGATTCTCGGCCAGCATGGTCACCCAGCCCAGCGGCACCGAGGCGCCCAGCGCGACGCCGTTGTCCGCGTGGGCGTAGCTGACGAAGACGTCATGCATGGCGGTTGTGCTCGTTCGTCATCACCTTTGTATTTCCCTCTTGCGCCATGCCGGTCCAAAACGACGTCGCGCCAATCTGACCGGAACCGAAGGCCAGGAATCGGACGGCGAGCGAGTGCCATCACCGCTAGAGCATGCTTCCGCGGCGGAGCCTTGTCAACGAAGGCCAGGCCACGCCAAGTGCGCGGGACCCCGACCGTTCGTTTCGTTGAATTCAGGTTTGACGGTGCAGCGGGAACCGGCCTCCGACAGGGCATCTCGAAGACCCCGGACGCAGCGCAAGTAACCGGTCATGGCACTCGTGCCACCCCAAAACATGAAAGCACTCGCACCATGACCGGTTTCCCTCAGCCCGACCCTCTCCCAGAGGGCAAAGGTATCTACACAAGTCCCTCTCCCTGCGGGAGAGGGAATTAGGGTGAGTGCCCAAAAAGGCTGATATTTCGACGAGTCCGTCGCCAGAATTGACCGCTCCTGGCCCTCACCCCTGCCCCTCTCCCGCAGGGAGAGGGGTTGATGTTCAAAGGCTTGCGAAGTTGTGTAGCTACCTCTGCCCAGAGGGAGAAGGAGATCAAGGCATTCGCTTCGCGACTTGCAAGGTAACGGAAAGATTCAGCCGGAACGCAACTGCAGGCTGACGGTTCCCGTGGAGCCTTCGGTCAATGCCTTGATCCGACTGCGGTGGAAGCGGAACTGCCACGGCTCCGCGGACCGGCCTTCCACTTGGTAGGCAGCACCGCCCTCGGCCGGCTCGATCGCTGTGACGACTCCCCTGGCGCGATACCGGATGACGGGCCCGGCGAGCGGCGGATCGAGAACTTCGACTGCATCGCCCACCTGCAACGGCTTCCAGCAGCCGTAGCACAGCACCACCGCCGGCTCGCCGCGGCCGATCTCGCTTGCCAATTGCTGGAGCCAGGGCGACCGTTGCTGCGGGGAAACCCGGTATCGCACGCCGCACCCGCAATTGGGACAATATCCGTAAGCCATCACACCACCCTCAGGGACTGCTGAAATCCGGCCGCCCAGGTACCGGCCACAGGTCTCCTTTACAATCTCACCACGTCTGCCCGAATCCCGCCAAGCCTCCATGAGCATCCGCCGCCTGCTGCTGGCCTCGTTCCTCGCCCTGTCCTTTCTGGCTGCGGGCCTGTTGACGGTGCTGACCTTCTTTGCCTCGCGAGCGGCCCTGCAACGGGAAATCGGCCACAGCCTGGAAAACGACGCGGCCATGTTGATGGAGCAGGTCGATCTGCTGGTCTTCGAGCGGCTGCAGAACATCCATTCCTGGAGCCATCTGGAAATCATGCAGGAGGCCCGCATCGGCGACGTGGACAAGCGGCTGGCGCGGTTCCTGGGCGAGCTGAAACAGGGCTACGGCGACCTCTACCGGGAGCTGTACTACACCGACAACGACAACCGCGTGATAGCCGCCAGCGATCCCCGCTGGATCGGCCGCCGCCTGGCGGCGCCGGCCGACACCGTTTCGGTGCCGGTCCCCAACGGCGACGCCCTGGTGGACACCCCGGTTCTGCGCCCGCCTTACACCGGCGCCTCGCTGGTGATTCGGGCGCTGGTACCCGACAGCTACGGCATGGACGACATCGGCCAGATCTGCGGCAGCTTCGACCTGCAGCGGCTGTTCCGTCTGTTCGACCAGGCCGCCCGGGCGGCGGGCGATCGCCACGTCGCCCTGCTGGATGGCCGCGGCCGGCTGCTGGCGGCCTCGCACCAGCTGCGCGACCAGGGCCTGCTGATGAGCGACATCCTGGCAGACTGGCGGCCGGTGCGCCCGGACACCCAACCCGGAGTGCACGACGGCGCCCCTCTGTTCCCGGCCACGGTCCTGGCTGGCTACGCCGTTTCCCGCGGTTTTCAAGGCTATCCGGGCACTGGCTGGTCGCTGCTGATGCTGCAGACCACGGAACAGGCCTTCCGTCCCATCCAGGCCCTGTGGTGGCTGTTCTGCATCTCTTTCGCCGCCACCGCGCTGTGTGCCGGCTGGGCCGCCCATCTCGTCGCCGGCCGCTTGTCGCGGCCCTTGCTGGATCTGACCGCCTGGGCCCGCGCCTTCAGTCGCGCCGAGACGCCCGCCGTCCCCGAGGTGGGCGGCACCCCGGAAATTCGTGCCCTCGGCAAGGCCTTCGGCCAACTGGTCGCCAGTCTGGACAGCTCCAAGCGTCAGGTGGTCCATGCCGCCAAGCTGGCGGTGGTGGGCGAGATGGCCGCCATCATGGCCCACGAGGTGAGAACCCCGCTGGGGATTCTCCACACCACCGCGCAGATGCTGCAGCGCGACCAGGCGCTGAGTCCGCGCAGCCAGGACATGACCCGGATGATTCTGGAGGAATCGCGGCGCCTGGAACGGCTGGTGTCCACCCTGCTGGAGTGCGCCAGGCCCAGGCCGCCGCAGATGCGGCCGCAGGACGTCCACGAGCTGATCGAACGCGCCGTCGAACTGCTCCAGGGCCAGGCTCGCAAGAAGGGCATCGAGCTGAGGCGGCAATTCCGCGCCGAACCCTCCGTCATCCGCTGCGACGGTCAACTGCTGGTCCAGGTCTTCCTCAACCTGGTCCTCAACGCGGTACAAATGCTGCCACCGCAGGGACTGGTCGTGGTCTCCACCGCCCGCACGGTCGACGGCCTGCGCATCGAAGTGGCCGACGACGGCCCCGGCGTTGCCCCGGAATATCGCAGCCGGGTATTCGATCCCTTCTTCACCACCCGCGAAGGCGGCATCGGCTTGGGGCTGACGGTGACCCACCAGATCGTCGCCACCCACGGCGGCAGCATTGCGGTCGACAACGGCCCCGCCGGCGGTGCCCGCTTCATTCTCAACCTGCCGGACACTGCGGAGAACCCCCGATGACGAACGCCCGTGTCCTGGTGGTGGACGACGAACCCAACGGCCGCCGGACCCTGGAACTGCTGCTGCAGGACCTGGGCTGCGAGGTGGCGTGCGCCGAACACGGCCCTCATGCCCTGGAGCTGCTCGCCCGGCAGCCTGCCGATCTGGTCATCACCGACCTCAACATGCCGCGCATGAGCGGACTGGAACTGCTGGCGGCGCTGCGGGCCGACCACAACGACGTCCCGGTGGTGGTGGTGACCGCCTTCGGCACCGTGGAAACCGCCGTGGCCGCCATGAAAGCCGGCGCCGTCGACTATCTGGTGCGGCCGCTCGACCTGAACCATACCGAACTGGTGATCCGCCGCGCCCTCGAACGACAACGCATGGTGCGGGAGAACCGGTTCCTGCGCGACGAACTGGCTCGGGGCTGGGACGACTTCGTCGGTCAGAGCCCGGCGATGCAGGAAGTCTATGAGTTGATCCGGCAGGTCGGTCCCAGCACCGCCAGCGTGCTGATCCTGGGCGAAACCGGCACCGGCAAGGAACTGGCGGCGCGCGCCCTGCACCGGAGTTCCGGCCGCACCGGCCTGTTCATCGCCATCAATTGTGCGGCGATCCCGGCGGAGATTCTGGAAAGCGAACTGTTCGGCCACGTCCGCGGAGCCTTTACCGGTGCCAACCGGGACAAGCCTGGCAAGTTCGAGCTCGCCCACGAAGGCACCCTGTTCCTGGACGAAATCACCGAAATGAGCCCGGCGCTCCAGGCCAAACTGTTGCGGGTACTGCAGGACGGCAGCGTCGACCGTCTGGGCAGCACTCGCTCCACACCGGTGGACATCCGCGTGGTGGCCGCCACCAATCGCCAGCCGCAGGCCGCCGTGGAAGAAGGCCGGCTGCGCCAGGACCTGTTCTACCGGCTCAACGTGGTGAGCCTCCAACTGCCGCCCCTGCGTGAGCGGCGCGAGGACATCGCCCTGCTCGCCGGCCATTTCATCAAGAGATTTGCCAGTCGCCTGGGCAAGCCGGAACTCCAGATCACAACCTCCGCCCAGCAAGCCTTGTTCACCTATTCCTGGCCGGGTAACGTCCGGGAGTTGGAAAACGTCATGGAACGAGCGGTGGTGCTGAGCCGCAGCACGCTTCTCGATGCCGGGCAACTTCCCCCGGAAATCACGCGTCCATCGCCCCCTCCAGCGGCAACCGCGCACCCCGCAACCCGGGAAGACCTGGATTTGGACCTGCGGGTGGCGGAACTGGAGACCCGGCTGATCGGACTGGCCCTGGAAAAGACCGGGGACAACAAGGCGAAAGCGGCGCGGCTGCTCAACGTCAGCGAGCGTACCCTTTGGTACAAGCTGAAAAAATACGGAATGTGATTGCTGGCTGCCGGTACTCGCTTTATGGGGAAAGAAAGGCGAAAGGCGCGGGCGACACCGGCGAGCGTGTCGCTCTTGCCGCGGCTCATCCCCGACGGACTAGGGGTGGCGGTCCCGCGCCGCCACGTGCGGCAGGGACGGCCATTCGAGCTTGCCCAGCTTGCCAGCTCGGTAATCGCCGAGCCCCTTGATCATCAGCCGCAGGCGCTGCCGCCTGTGGGGCTCGAAGACCAGGGCGAGCAGCGCCTGCTTGACCACGAACCGCCGGTGCAGCGCATAGGTCTCCGGGAACGCGGTCCGGTACCGCGCGAACACGTACAGGAAATTCCTCGTGATGTAGTACCACCGGAACGGCGGGTAATTCAGATGCATCACCGTCTTGCCGGGCAGCCTGACCTCCCTCATGTTGCCCCAGGCATGCTCCAGCACGGCAGCGTTGACTTGAATGATCCGGTATCCATGTTGGCGCAGGCGCATGCAGTACTCGTTGTCCACTTAATCGAGAAACAGCGCCTCCTGAAATGGGCCTGCCCGCACAAAGGCAGCGGTGTTGAGAAGGTTGCCCGAGGTCATCGTGGTGTACACGTCCTGCCAGCGCGCCGGAGGCGGCATCGGGCGGTCGCGGGTCAGGTGAAACGGGGCGACGATCCCGATCTGATCCCGAGGCACCTCGTCGAGCACCTCCAGCATTCGCGCCATCATCCTCGGGCTCGCGCGGCTGTCCTGATCCATGGTCAGCACGAAGTGGGCGCCGTCGCGCAGGGCTGCTGCAACACCGAGGTTCAAGGCGTGGGCCTGGCCGGGATTTCCTTGGTTCCGGACGTAGCGCGCGTTGGGAATCGCCAGGAGTTGCCGCTCCAGCTCCGGATCGTGGAAGTCGGAGTTGTCGACCACGTACAGACACTCGAGCTCGTCAACGTACGAGCGGACGTTGTCGACCATGTTGCGGGGTGGATCGAACAGGACGACCACGCCCGCGATGCGGTGTTCAGCGGCGTACATGGTGATTGCTCTGGTCGGCCGCGAATCGGTGCAGGTAGTCCGCGATCACCGCGCGTCCCGAGGCGCATCGTCGCCTGCCTGGCACGCCGATGCGAACCGGCGTGGTTCGATGGTCGTCGCTCCATCGCCCCCGGCCACCGGCCGACTCAGAACGGCAGCAGGCTCTTCTTGTGGGTCTCGACGTACTGGCGGATGAATTCGGCGACTTCCTTGTGATCGCCGGTTTCCGCCAGGGTGATGGCGGTGTCGCGGCGCTTGTTGCGCTTGGTGGCGTCGGCGCCGCCTTCCAGAAGCAGCTTGACGGTGTCCAGATGGCCTTCCGCCGCCGCCAGCATGAGCGGCGTATTGCCCAGTTCGTTGGCGATTTCGGGGCGGGCACCCTTGGCCAAGAGTTGCCGCACCACCTCCGCGTGTCCGCGGCCGGACGCCACGATCAGCGCGGTATTGCCTTCCTTGCTGAGGGCGTTGACGTCCACCGGATGGCGCAGGATCTCCTCCACCAGGTCGGCGTGGCCGCGCAGGGCGGCGCGGGACAGGATGGTTTGCCCCTGCGGATTCGGCAGATCCGGGTTGGCACCGCGATCCAGCAGCAGTCTTGCCACCTCGGTGCGGGAATGGTCGGCGGCCTGGAACAAGGCACTCTGCCCTTGCTTGTCGATGTCATTGGGACGGGCTCCCGCCGACAGCAGCAATTCCACCAGTTCCGCATCCCCCTTGCGGGCGGCGATCAGCAGTGGCGCGCTGCCATCCTCCCGCGAACGGTTGACGTCGGCCTTGAAGCCGATCAGGGCGCGGGCCGCTTCCACCGCGCCGTTTTCCACCGCCAGCAGCAGGGCGGTGCTGCCGTCTCGGCGCTGGGCGTTGACGTCGCTGCCCTTGAGCGCCAGTGCCCGCACCACCGGCACCCGCCCTTCCTTGGCCGCCAGCATCAGGGCACCGGTGCCATCCGCCAGGCGGTGGCCGACGTCGGCACCGTGCGCAATCAGCTCTTGCACCACTGGACCGCTGCCGTTCCAGGCGGCGCGGGTCAGCGCGGTGTGGCCTTCCGGGTCGGTGCCGTCGAGCGCCGCTCCCTTGCCCAGTAGGGCCTTGACCGCCGCCAGATCGCCGCGCCAGGCGGCGACGTTGAGGGGCGGCCAGCCTTCGAATCCCTTGATGGTGTCGTTGACCGAGAGATTGGGCGGCAGCCGCAGACGGCTGCCGCCCCCCGCCGCGGTGGGCTGGTCCGCCGGGGCGGTTTCCTTGGGCTGCTTGTCCAGCTTGCTGAACGGAACCTTGTTCCCTTCCGGGGCCGCCGCCGGCTCGGCCCGAACGCGCGCCGCGGTGGAAGCTCCGGCGCCCGCCAGCAGCGCCGCCAGATCGCCGCGGCCCGCCTGCAGCGCCAGGGCATGGGCGGTACGGCCCTTCCTGTCGCGGGCATTGAGATCGACGCCGCCTTCCGCCAGCAGTTTCTGCAGTGTCTCCCGGCTGCCGCGCCGGACCGCCGTATGCAGCGCGGTGCCGTCGGCCATGCGGGGAGGCTCCGGCGCCGCCTGCCCCTCCTTGCGCCCCATCCCTTCCTGCAACTTGCGCTTGGCCATGGCGTGGCCCTGGGCCGCCGCCTTCTGGTACCAGTCGCGGGCGGCGGCCAGGTCGGTCTTGACGCCCCAGCCATTCTCATACATCGCCCCCAGGTTGAACTGGGCGCGGCCGTTTCCCTGCTGCGCGGACCGCCGAAACCAGCCGAGCGCCGCGGCGAAATCCCGCGACACCCCCTGGCCATTGAGGTAGAGGGTCGCCAGATGGTACTGGGCATCGGCGTTGCCCTGCTCCGCCAAGGGCCGCCAGGCCTCCAGAGCGGCACCGTAGTTGCGCTCCCGCACCGCGCGCAGCCCGTCCTCCAGGGCGCCCGCCCAGACCGGCCCGATGGCGGCCCACAGCAGGACTAGCGCCGGCAGCCGGCGTCGATGGCGGTTCGTCGACATGGAGGACCTCGGTAGGGATTGCCTGACAGCGGCAAAGAGTAGCGCAAAATGACCCGCGGCCGCTGAGGCCGGGGAAAAACGCCCCGCAGCGGCAGCATCATTCGGTGCCGAACTTGGTGTCCACCTGGATGCCGACTTCCTTCAGGAAGCCGGTGGGCAGGATGCCGCCGGCACAGACGATGACGGCGTCGTTGGGGATCTCGACTTCGAACTCGTCCCATTTGATCGCCACCTGGCTGGGTTCGATGCGCTTCACCTGAGACTTCAGCATCACCTTGATGCGGCCGGCGTCTTCCCTTTCCTTGAGGTTCTTGCGGTTCTTGTCCTTGACCCGGGAAAAGGCCTCGGAGCGGTACGACAAGGTCACCGTGGTGCCCGGTTCGTCGGCGATGGTGGTGGCCGCCTCGATGGCGCTGTCGCCGCCGCCCACCACCAGGACGTGCATGTTCTGGTACTGGGCCGGATCGATCAGGCGGTAAACCACCTTGGGCTGGTCCTCGCCGGTCACTCCCAGCTTGCGCGGCGTACCACGGCGGCCGATGCACAGCAGCACCGCGCGGGTCTGATAGCTGTCCCGGTTGCTCTTGACCAGGAAGCCGCTGCCGCTGGGGGTGATGGTCTCGACCCGCTCGTGGTAATTGACCTTGATCTGGGTCTTGCTCTCCACGTCCTGCCAGAACGCCAGCAGCTTCTCCTTGGTGGTTTCCTTGAAGTTGACCTTGCCCACCATCGGCAGATCCACCGGCGCGGTCATGACGATCTTGCCGCGCGGAAACTGGAACACGGTCCCCCCCAGCGAATCCTGCTCCAGGGTGGTATAGCGCAAGCCGTGCTGCTTGGCGCCCAGGGATGCGGCAAAACCGGCCGGACCTGCCCCCACGATCAGCACATCCAGCCCGTCACCCTTGCCGATCCCATCCAGCTTGCGGACGCTGTCCAAGGCCTGCCGGCCCTGGGTGATGGCGTTGCGGATCAGCCCCATGCCGCCCAGTTCGCCGGCGATGAAGATACCCGGCACGTTGGTTTCGAAATTCGGCTGGACCATGGGGATGTCCACCCCGCGGGTCTCGGTGCCGAACACCAGGGTGATGGCGTCGAGGGGACAGGCCGTCTTGCAGGCACCGTGGCCGATGCAGTGGGAAGGATTGATGAGCCGCGCCTTCATGTCCACCAGCCCGATGATGGTGCCTTCGGGGCAGGCGGTGATGCAGGCGGCGCAACCGATGCAGCGGTTGTCGTTGAAGATGGGATGGAGCGACGCCGGCTCCATCAGACCGGCCTCCTGGTTGGCCTGCATCTCCGCCAGGCTGCGGCGGTCGCTGCGGTACCGATGCCAGAAATAGAACAGCAGGATCAAGGCCAGCAAGCCGGCGAATACCGCATTCTCGAAAATGGCGTCCCAGATTTCCGGGGGTAGGTCGAGATTCATTGGATTCCTTGCGGGACTAACGATTCGCGGCGCCAAACCGGCGTCCCGCGGCCGGCCGCTGCACCTTCGTTGGGGATGTGTTTCGCATGACCATCGGACTCCCGCCCGTCACCGCTGCTACGCCGCCCACCCCGAGGCCGAATCTGATCCCGGCGGGCGGTCCTGGGCGCGGTGCACCCCACGGGAAATCAGTGGTCGAGCACATTGCTCGGAAATTATGACTCAAGCGGCAGGTGCCGTGCCAGACCCCGCGAAACTTGCTGCGCGGCAGCCGAAGGTGACGCGCTCATTCCCCAGCAGGTCGCAACGGGTGGCAATGCGCCGGTACCCCGACGCCTCCATCAGCCCGGCCACCGCAGCCCCCTGGCGGTAGCCATGTTCCACCGCCAGCCAGCCGTCCTCCGCCAGAAAACCGGGTGCCCGGGCGATGATGGTGCGCAAGGCCTGCAGGCCGTCGGCGCCGGCCACCAGCGCCGCGGCCGGCTCGAAGCGCAGGTCGCCCTGCTCGAGGTGGGGATCGCCGCTGGCGACATAGGGGGGATTGGCGACGATGAGGTCGAAGCGCCCCTCGCCGCCCAGTTCGGCAAACCAGTCGCTGCGCACCAGCCGCAGCGAACTTGCACCGAGGTTCTCGGCGTTGGCGGCGGCGCATGCCAGAGCCGCGGCGCTGCTATCCACTGCGACCACGGGACTCCCCGCCAGTTCCAGGGCGAGGGTGATGGCCAGCGCGCCGCTGCCGGTTCCCAGGTCGAGGATGCGGGGACGTTCGACGCGGCACAGCGACAGGGCGGTCTCCACCAGCAACTCGGTTTCCGGCCGCGGGATCAAGACCGCCGGCGACACCCGGAACGGGCGCGACCAGAACTCCCGCTGGCCGGTCAGGTAGGCGACCGGCTCGCCACGGCAACGACGTTGACAGAGGCTATGGAAGCGCTCGATCAGGGAGTCCTCCAACATCCGCTCCGGCCACGCCAGGAAATGGGCGCGGTCCTTACCGGTGATGTGGGTCAGCAAAACTTCAGCTTCCAGCCGCGGACTGTCCGTCACCGGCTGCAGCGACTCGGCTGCCCGCGCCAGCAGATCGGCGATGCGCATCTGGTACGGCTCCGGTTAGTCGTCGCCCAGTTGCGCCAGCTGGTCCGTCTGATGCTCGTGGATGAGCGGCTCGATGACCGGATCGAGGTCGCCCTCGACGATGCTGTCCAGCTTGTAGAGGGTCAGGTTGATGCGGTGGTCGGTGAGCCTCCCCTGCGGAAAATTGTAGGTGCGGATGCGCTCGGAACGGTCGCCGGACCCCACCTGGAGCTTGCGGGAAGCCGCCACTTCGGCGTCCTGCTTGTGCTGCTCGGCGTCGAGGATGCGCGACTTCAGCAGCGACATGGCGCGCGAGCGGTTCTTGTGCTGGGAGCGCTCGTCCTGGCATTCCACCACGATGCCGGTGGGAATGTGGGTGATGCGGATCGCCGAATCGGTGCGGTTGACGTGCTGGCCGCCGGCGCCCGAGGCGCGGTAGGTATCGACGCGCAGATCCGCCGGATTGATGTCGACATCCACCTCCTCCACCTCCGGCAGCACGGCAACGGTGCAGGCGGAAGTGTGGATGCGGCCCTGCGCCTCGGTCTCCGGCACCCGCTGCACGCGATGGGTGCCGGCCTCGAACTTCAGCCGCGAATACACGTCCTGGCCGCTGATGCGCAGCACCACCTCCTTGTAGCCGCCCAACTCGCCCTCGCTCTCGCTGACCACCTCCCCTTTCCAGCCCTTGTTCTCCGCGTAGCGGGCATACATCCGGCACAGATCGCCGGCGAACAGGGCCGCCTCGGCACCGCCGGTGCCGGCCCGCACCTCCAGGTAGATGTTGCGGTCGTCGTTGGGATCCTTCGGCAGCAGCAGGATTTGCAGCTCCTCGGTCAGCTCCGCGGCCCGCGCCTTGGCCGCCTCGAACTCTTCCCGTGCCATCGCCCGCACCTCCGGGTCGCCGTCCTGGCCCAGGGATTCCGCGTATTCGATGTCGGCCTGGCTGGCCAGGTAGCGCCGGTAACACTGGATCACCGGCTCCAGCTGGGCATATTCGCGGCTGAGGGCGCGGAAGCGGTTCTGGTCGTTCTGCACTTCCGGCTCCGCCAACAGGGCGGTGATTTCTTCGAAACGCTGGGAGAGGCTGTCGAGCTTGTTGCGGATGGATGCTTTCACGAATCGGAACTGGATTTGAGTTGAAACAGCTCGCGGGCGGCCGCGACGAGGTCGTGCCGCTCGTCGATGCCGGCCTGGCGGATCTGCGTGCTGGGCAGATGGATGAGCTTGTTGGTGAGGGTGCTGGCCAGCTGGCCGATCACTTCCTCCGCCGGCCGGCCTCGCTTCAGGGCGCGCAGGGCGGCATCGAGCACCTCGTCCCGCAACGCCTCGGCTTGGCTGCGGAATTCGCGGATGGTCTGGGTCACACCCTGGGAGCGCAGCCAGGAGAGAAAGTGGTCCACCTCGGTGTCGATGATCTCCTCCGCCTGACGCGCCGCTTCCTGGCGCGACTTGAGGCCCTCTTCGACGGTATTGCGAAGGTCGTCGACGGTGTAGAGATAGACGTCGCGCAGCTGCCCCACCTCCGCCTCGATGTCGCGCGGGACCGCCAGGTCCACCATGAACATGGGCTTGCGCCGGCGCGCCTTGAGGGCGCTCTCGACGCAGCCCTTGCCGAGGATGGGCAGCGGACTGCCGGTGGAAGCCACCACGATGTCGGCCTTGGCCAGGTGCTGGGGCAGTTCGCTGAGGGCGATGGCGAAGCCGTTGAACTGGGCGGCGAGGGTGTGGGCGCGGTCGAAGGTGCGGTTGGCGATGATGATCTCGCCAATCCCCTGCTCGTGAAGATGGCGCGCGGTCAATTCGATAGTCTCGCCGGCCCCGATCAGCACCGCGGTCTGGTCCTGAAGCCGGTCGAAGATGCGCTGGGCCAGACGCACCGCGGCGAAGGCCACCGACACCGGGCTCGAACCGATGGCGGTGTCGGTGCGCACCTTCTTGGCCGCGGTAAAGGTATGCTGGAACAACCGGCCGAGGGTCTTGCCCAGTGTGCCGGCCTCGCTGGCGGCCTGGTAGGCGGTCTTCATCTGTCCCAGAATCTGGGGCTCGCCGAGGATCATGGAATCGAGGCCGCAGGCGACCCGGAACATGTGGCGGATGGTCTCCGCGTCGTTGTGGTAGTAGAGGTAGGGGCGGAAGTCGTCCTTCTGCAGCCGCTGCTCGTGGGCGATCCAGTCGATCACGCTGGCGCGGTCGTCCCGCTCCAGCCCGCAATAGAATTCGGTCCGGTTGCAGGTGGATAGAATCGCCGCCTCTTCCACCAGTGGCAACTGCACCAGCCCGCGCAAGGCCAGCTGCAGGCGTTCCGCCGGCACGGCGAGGCGCTCGCGGATCGAAACTGGCGCGCTGTTGTGGTTTAATCCAAGGGTGAGAATCGTCATCGAACGGTCGATTCGAGTTTCCAGCGATCGCAAATTTTACGGACAAAGTCGCGCTCCGGCCAATTCCGCGTTGCCCGGCCACTTGCTGCCTGGAGCCGGTAGCGTAAAATTCGGCCCACTGCATGCCGATCCTCGCCCACCTTCCGATCCCGCCACGCCCGGGACCCGGCGGATTGCAGCGGACCTCCGAACCTGACCCTGCTCCCGCAGGTTGCCTGCACCGCCACGTTGTCAGAGAACCACCCGTGTCGAATAGAGTACTGACCGCCCTTTGTCTGAGCAGCCTGCTGGTCTCGGCCTGCAGCAATCTCCGCGCACCGGGCGCGGACGAAGGCCTGCCGGGGGAGGATCTCATGCGCCCGTCGCGGGCCACCGCCACCCCGCAGGACAACAACGTCATCTACCTGCTGCTGGCGGCGGAGGTTGCCGGCCAGCGCGGCCAGTACGAAGTCGCCCTGGACAACTATCTCAAGGCCGCGGAAATCTCCCGCGACCCCAAGGTCGCCTCCCGTGCCACCCAGATCGCCCTGTTCGTCAAGAACCCTGACAAGGCGGCGTCGGCAGCCAAATTCTGGCGCGACGTCGAACCGGACAACTCCGACGCCCTGCGCATCGGGGCGCTGCTGGAGCTGCAGGCCGGCAACGTCGACACCGCCCTGACCCAGCTGCGCAAGCTGCTCGCCAAGCCGAACGTCGAACTGGAGAACACCCTGGTGGAGATCGTCAAGGTACTCGAAGGCCGCCCCGACAAGGAGGAAGGCTTCGGCGTGCTGCGGCAGCTGATCGCGAGCTTCCCGAACCTGGCGGAATTGCATTTCGCCCTGGCCCTCCTGGCCAGCAGCAAGGAAGAATTCCGGCTGGCCCTGCGCGAAACCGAGACCGCCCTCGCCCTCCACCCGGACTGGAACCGTGCCCGCCTGCTGCAGGCGCAGGTCATGACCCGCATGGGCGACTCCAAGAAGGCGCGGGAATTGATCCGCCGCTCGGTCCAGGCCGACCCCAAGAACCAGCGGCTGCGCCTGATCTATGCACAATTCCTCGCCAAGGCCGGTGAACTGAAGGCTGCCGCCCGGGAACTGCAGGTCTTGCTGGACAAGGATCCCGGCAACGCCGACGCCCAGTTCACCCTGGGCATGACGCTGATGGAACTGGGACAGACGGAAAAGGCGCGGCAGATCTTCCAGAAACTCACGGAATCCGATCGCTGGCGCATGCAGTCCCATTTCTACCTGGGACTGGTGGACGCGCAGCGCGGCCGCCTGGAGAACGCCATCGAATGGTTCGACCGCGTAAGCGATGGCCCTCTCGCCTTCGATGCCCAGGTCAATTCCATCACCGCCCTGATCAATCTGGGCCGGCTGCAACAGGCGCGCGGGCGGCTGGGAGCGACCCGCATCAAGTTTCCCAACGAGGCCCTGCGCCTCTACCTGCTGGAAGCGGAACTGCTCACCAAGAGCAAGGACTACGGCTCCGCCTATGACTTGCTGAGCGAAGCCCTGGAGCAGATGCCGGGGCAGGTAGAACTGCTGTACACCCGGGCACTGGTCGCCGAACAGCTCGACCGCATCGAATCCCTCGAGGCCGACCTGCGGGCGGTGCTGGAAAAGAACCCGGACGACCCCAACGCCCTCAACGCCTTGGGCTACACCCTCGCCGACCGCTACCCGGACCGCCTCCAGGAAGCCCAGAAGTACCTCGACCGCGCGGTGGAACTGAAACCCGACGACCCCGCCATCCAGGACAGCTACGGCTGGCTGAAATACCGCCTGGGCGACTACGCCGCCGCCGAACGCCACCTGCGCAAGGCCTACGATGTGGTGAAAGACCCCGAGATCGCCGGCCATCTGGGCGAAGTGCTGTGGGAAGCCGGCAAGCGCAAGGAAGCCAGGAAGATCTGGCACGAGTCCTTCCGCAAGAGTCCCGCCAGTGAGGATGCCAAGCGCATCCGCGCGCGCTACCCGGAAGCCTTCGCAGACTGATGGCTCCCGCGGCAATCCGAACCGGCCGGGGCGCCGGCGCACTGGTCCTGGCCGCCACTCTGGCGGGCTGCGCGGTAGCGCCGAAACCGAGTCCCGTCGCCGCCGACCTGGATCAGCAGCGGCTCTACCTCCTGCCCTACTGGAAAGCCGAGGGCCGCATGGGGATCCAGTCCCAGCAGCAGGCCTGGAACGCCAATCTGTCGTGGGAACACGAGGGGCACCAGGACCGCCTGCGGCTCTCCGGGCCGTTCAATCAGGGCATGGTTTCCATCATCCTGCAGGACCGGCTGATCTACATCAACGAAGGCAAAGGCGCGGTGGAGGCCACCGGCGACATCGACGGCGCCCTCAAGCGCCGCCTCGGCTTCACCGTGCCAGTGGCCAGCCTGCGCTACTGGATGCTGGGGATTCCCGCGCCGCAGGGCGACTTCAGCCGCGGTGAGGCCGGCGCCACCCGGCAACTGCTGCAACAGGGCTGGACCCTGGATTTCGACCGCTACACTTCCTTCGCCGGCACCCGCGTCCCGAGCAAGTCCTCGATCCGCGGCAACGGCGTCAATCTCAAGCTCGTCATCGACCGCTGGTCGGCCACCAAGCCATGACCCTGCGCCTCGCCGCTCCAGCCAAACTCAACCTCATGCTGCGCATCGTGGGCCGCCGCGCCGACGGCTATCACCTGCTGCAGACGGTGTTCCAGTTCCTCGACCACTGCGACTGGATCACCCTGCGGCCGCGGGACGACGGCCGCATCGTTCTGCGCCGCCCGCTGCCCGGGGTACCGGCCGAATCCGACTTGACGGTGCGTGCGGCCCAGGCGCTGCAGAGCCACACGGCACGAGCCGGACTGGGGGTGGAGATCGACGTGGAGAAGAACCTGCCCATGGGGGGAGGACTCGGTGGCGGCAGCTCCGATGCGGCGACCGTGCTGGTTGGACTCGACCGCCTGTGGAACCTGCATCTCCCCGTCGACACCCTGGCGCAACTGGGCTTGCGCCTCGGCGCCGACGTTCCGGTCTTCGTCCGCGGCCAGGCGGCGTGGGCGGAGGGAATCGGCGAGTACCTGACCCCTCTTCCGGACCTGCCGGAACCCTGGTACGTGGTGGCGGTTCCCGACTGCCACGTAGCCACCGCCGCGGTCTTCGGCGCCCCCGATTTGACACGGAACAGCCCGCCCATCACAATACACGACTTTTCGCAGGGAGACAGGCGGAACGACTGCCTGGCGGTGGTACGCGCGGCCTATCCTGCGGTCGCGGCAGCCCTGGACCGGTTGGCGCGGCTGTCGGCAGGAGCCCGGCTCACCGGAACCGGCGCCTGCGTGTTCGCCGACTGCGGCGACCAGGACGCCGCCCTGCGGGCCGCCCGGGAACTCACTGCTGCCGGTCTGACCGCCTTCGCGGCCCGCGGCGCGAACCGATCACCGCTGTACCGCAGCCTCGACCCGGTCTGAGGCCGACGGGCGTCGCCTCCGGCGGCCCTCCACGGAAAGACCAACCGATCTGCAATCCCAGTCATTGGGGCGTCGCCAAGCGGTAAGGCACGGGGTTTTGATCCCCGCATACCCAGGTTCGAATCCTGGCGCCCCAGCCACCCCGTTCGTACAGCTTTTTCGATGGTATCAGGAGCTCCCGAATGACCGACGCCGCCTTCATGGTGTTTTCGGGCAACGCGAATCGTCCCCTGGCCGAAGGAATCGTACGCAAGCTCAACCTGCGTCTCGGCATGGCCAGCGTCGGCCGCTTCAGCGACGGCGAGATTGCGGTGGAGATCGAGGAAAACGTGCGCGGCCGCGAGGTGTTCGTGGTGCAGCCCACCTGCACCCCGATCAACGAACACCTGATGGAACTGCTGATCATGATCGACGCCTTCCGCCGCTCCTCCGCCAGCCTCATCACCGCCGTCATCCCCTATTACGGCTATTCCCGGCAGGACCGGCGCACCCGTTCGTCGCGGGTGCCGATCTCGGCCAAGCTGGTTGCCAAGATGATCACCGCCGCCGGCGCCGACCGGGTGCTGACGGTCGACCTGCACGCCGACCAGATCCAGGGCTTCTTCGATGTGCCGGTGGACAACGTCTACGCCTCGCCGATCCTGCTGGGCGACGTGTGGCGCCAGCAGTATCCCAATTTGATCGTGGTGTCGCCCGACGTCGGCGGCGTGGTGCGGGCGCGGGCTCTGGCCAAGCGGCTCGACGACGCCGACCTGGCCATCATCGACAAGCGCCGGCCGCGCGCCAACGAAGCCAAGGTGATGAACATCATCGGCGATGTCGAGAACCGCACCTGCGTCATGGTGGACGATCTGGTGGACACCGCCGGCACCCTGTGCAAGGCCGCGGCGGCCCTGAAAGACCATGGAGCCACCCGTGTGGTGGCCTACTGCACCCACCCGGTCCTGTCCGGTTCCGCCGTGGAAAATCTCCACAATTCGGTACTGGACGAACTGGTGGTGACCGACACCATCCCCCTGCGATCCGAGGCCCAGCATTGCCACAAGATCCGGGTGCTGTCGGTGGCCGAAATGCTGGCCGAAACCATCCGCCGCATCGCGGTGGGGGAATCGGTCAGCTCTCTCTACGTCGACTAACCCCAATCCTACTCAGAGTATTTTGGAGAAAAGTACGGTTATGTCGACTAACCCCAACCTGCTCAGAGTATTTTGGAGAAAAAGATGGCAAGCAGTTTCGAATTCGAAGCCGAACTGAGAACCGGAGGCGGCAAGGGCGATTCCCGCCGCACCCGCCACCAAGGCAAAGTGCCCGCGATCCTCTATGGCGGCAGCGCCGAACCGGTCAAACTCACCCTCGCTCACCACAAGGTGGTCAAAGCCCTGGAAAACGAGGCGGTGTATTCCCACATTCTGACCGTCCGCTACGACGGCAAGGAGGAAAAGGCCATTCTCAAGGACTTGCAGCGCCATCCGGCACGCCCCGTCATCATGCACATGGACTTCCAGCGGGTCAGCGAGACCGAAAAGCTGCGCGTCCACGTGCCGCTGCACTTCATCAACCACGACACCTCGGTGGGCGTCAAGAAAGGCGGCGTCGTCACCCACAACATGGTGGAAGTGGAAGTAGTGTGCCTGCCGCAAGACCTGCCCGAGTTCATCGAGATCGACCTGCAGCAGATCGACGTGGGCGGATCGGTGCACCTGTCCGACCTCAAGCTTCCGGCGGGTGTCGAAATCACCGCCCTGCAGCAGGGGCCCGGCCATGACCTGCCGGTGGCGGCGATCCAGACCACCCGCGGCGGCGGCGAAGCCCAGGAATAATACCGCCCCAGTGGCACGGATCAGGCTCCTGGTGGGACTGGGCAACCCCGGTCCCCAATACAGCAAAACCCGGCACAATGCCGGGTTTTGGTTTTTGGACGCGCTGGTGCGGCGGGAGGGGGCAAGCCTGCGTCCGGAAAACCGCTTCCAGGGGCTGGTGGGCAAGCTGGAGTACGCCGGACAACCGCTGGTGCTGCTGCAACCGCAAGGCTACATGAACCGCAGTGGCCACGCGGTGGCGGCCATCAGCCGCTACTGGAAGATCCCGCCGGAGGCGATCCTGGTGGTGCACGACGAGCTGGATTTCCCGCCGGGCGTGGTCAAAGCCAAGCAGGGCGGCGGCCACGGCGGCCACAACGGCTTGCGCGACATCGTGGCGCAGCTGGGCAGTCCCGCGTTCTATCGCCTGCGCATCGGCATCGGCCACCCCGGCGACCGCGCCAAGGTCACCGATTATGTGCTGGGAGCGCCGGGCAGAGCGGAGCTGGAAGCCATCACGGCCGCCATCGGCGATGCCCTGACCCGCGAGGTCTTGAATCATCTCCTGGACGGCGACATCGCCCAGGCCATGAACCGGCTGGCAAGGCTGCAGGAAGCCCCGCGCGGCGGTTCGCCAAGTTGAAAATCCGCCCCGATTTCCCTATCCTGCGGCGGCGCCCCGGTGCCCGGCGCGAAGCACCCGCGCCTTTCCGCGCAACCCCCGCCGCAGCGCCGGCATTCAACCGAGCCATTCCAGAGCAGCCAGCATGACCGACCCAAGCAGCCAGGTCTGGGAGCATGTCCCCAGCCCGTTTTGCGGCATTGCCTCCGATGACCTGAAGATCCAAGTCACCGGCCAGCAGTTGACGGTGCTGGAAAACGGCGACGCGGTCACCGTGGCCGGATTCGAGCAATCCTTGGGCGACAGCCGCCCGCGGCTACACGGCGCGCCGACCGACCTGGCCACGGCGGTCGGCGCCGCAGCCGGATTCTTGAAGGGTGCCCGTCTACCGGTCTTCAGCGGCTTCGGCACCGACGTCAGCGACAGCCGCGCCGCCCTGTCCCTGGCCGACCGCTGTGGCGCCGTGCTGGATCAGGCCCGTGCCGAAGGCGGTCTGCGCAACCTCTTGGTGCTGGCCGATTCCGGCTGGATGGCCTGCACCCTGGGGGAACTCAAGAACCGGGTCGAGGTTCTGGTGGTGTTCGGCAGCGACGTCGAAGCCGACTTTCCGCGCTTCTACGAGCGCTTCGTGTGGAACCCGGAGACCCTGTTCGGCCAGGATACAACCAAACGGGAGATCATCTACATCGGCAAGGCTCCCTCGGGGACGGCATCGACTGCGCCGGACGGCCGCCCGCCGCAGGTGCTTGCCTGTGCCGATCCGCACCTGCCGGAAGTGGCCGCAGCGCTGGCGGCTCTGGCCAGCGGTGCGACCTTGCAGGCCGACTCCGTCGGCGGCATCGCGGTCAGTGATCTAGCCGCCGTGATCGAGCGCATGAAGGCCGCCCAGTACAGCGTGGTGACCTGGGCCGCCGGCCGTCTGGCCTTTGCCCACGCCGAACTGACCGTCCAGCAGCTGTGCCGCTGGGTGATCGCCCTCAACAAATCCGGCGCCACCCGCTGTTCCGCCCTGCCCCTGGGCGGCCAGGACGGCGACCGCACCGCCAGCCAGGTGTTCGCCTGGCAGTCGGGCTACCCCACCCGCTTCAGCTACGCCCGCGGCTACCCCGAATACGATCCCTACCATTATTCCGCGGCCAGGCTGCTGGCTTTCGGCGAGGCGGACCTGCTGGTCTGGGTGGCCAGCCTCAACGCCCGCCAGACGCCACCGGCCACGGTTGTTCCCACCGTGGTCATCGGCCGCGCCGGCATGCAGTTCGAGCGGGAACCGGAGGTCTACATCCCGGTAGGCGCGCCCGGCATCGACCACGCCGGCCACATGTACCGCTGCGACAACGTGGTGGCCCTGCCGCTGCGCAAGCTGCGGGACTCCGGCCTGCCCAGCGCAGCGTCGGTGCTGCAGGCCATCGAGGCCGTTCTAACCTGATGGGAAAGCCCATGGGGCATGTCTTCGCCGACATTGAACTGAGCAATCCCCGCCAGCCTGAGTTGACGCCGGTAACGGTGCATGCATTGGCGGATAGCGGCGCCTTGATGCTATGCATCCCGGAACACGTCGCCAACCAATTGGACCTGGAGGCGGAATCGATCCGCGAGGTTTCGGTGGCCGACGGGCGCAGTTTGAAAGTGCCTTATGTCGGCCCTGTCAAGGTGGCGTTCGGCAAGCGATTTTGCTACGTGGGAGCCCTGGTTCTGGACGACGAGTTTCTACTCGGAGCGGTACCCATGAAAGACATGGACCTGGTGATCAACCCGGCTCGACGGGAGCTGACGGTCGATCCGGCCAGCCCCAACATTCCCCTGCGCGAGTCAAATGAATAATGTAGGTTGGGTTAGCGGCTCTATCGCGTAACCCAACGCCGGCTCGTTGGGTTACGGCTGTGCCTAACCCAACCTACGAAAGAATCTGGAGAATCCACATGCTGACCAAACTGACCGGCGGCCGCGTCTACGATCCAGCCCAGGGCATCGACGGCGAGGTGCGCGACCTGTGGCTGCGGGACGGCCGCATCGTCGCCGCGCCGGGGGACGCCAAGCCGGACGTGGAATACGACCTGCGCGGCAAGGTGTTGATGGCCGGCGCCATCGACATGCACACCCATATCGGCGGCGGCAAGGTGACCATCGCCCGCAACCTGCTGCCGGAAGACCACCGGGGCGACCCGGTGGAGCGCCACGGCCTGATGCGCGCCGGCTGCGGCCATGCGGTGCCGTCCACCCTCACCACCGGTTACCGCTACGCCGAGATGGGCTACACCGCCGGCTTCGAGCCGGCGGTACTGCCCATCAACGCCCGCCAGGCCCATCACGAGATGGCCGACGTGCCGCTGCTGGACGTGGGCGGCTATGTCATGCTGGGGAGCGACGACTACTTCCTGCGCCTTCTGGCCTCCGGCAAGACCCAGGAAGAAATCAACAACTACGTGGCCTGGACCATCCATTCCAGCCAGACCATCGGCGTCAAGGTGGTCAACCCCGGCGGCATCAGCGCCTTTAAGTTCAACCAGCGCAGCCTGGACCTGGACGAACAGCATGCCTATTACGGCGTCACTCCGCGCCAGGTACTCAAGACCCTGGCCCGCGCCGTCCACGAACTGGGCGTGCCCCATCCCCTGCATGTGCACGGCTGCAATCTGGGCGTGCCGGGCAACGTGGAGACCACGCTGAACACCATGGCGGGCATCGAAGGCCTGCCCATGCACCTGACCCACATCCAGTTCCACAGCTACGGCACCGAGGGCGACCGCAAGTTCTCCTCCGGCGCCGCACGCATCGCCGAGGCCTTCAACAGCACCCAGAACATCACCCTGGACGTCGGGCAGATTTTGTTCGGCGCCACGGTGACCGCCTCCGGCGACTCCCAGCGTCAGTTCGCCAACTCCGCCCATGCCCACAACGGCAAGTGGGTGTGCATGGACATCGAGTGTGATGCCGGCTGCGGCGTGGTACCCTTCAAGTACAAGGACAAGAACTTCGTCAACGCCTTGCAGTGGGCCATCGGCCTGGAAATCTTCCTGCTGGCGGAAGACCCCTGGCGGATCTTCCTCACCACCGACCATCCCAACGGCGCGCCCTTCACGGCCTATCCGCATCTGATCAAGCTCCTGATGAACAAGAGCTTCCGCAACGACATGCTGGCCACCATCAATCCCGAAGCGGCGGCGCTGAGCACCCTGGGCTCCATCGACCGGGAATACAGCCTCTACGAGATCGCCATCATGACCCGGGCCGGCGCCGCCAGGCTGCTGGGCCTGAAGGACCGCGGCCATCTGGGCGTGGGAGCAGGTGCCGACATCACCGTCTATACCGAGCAGGAGGACAAGGAGAAGATGTTCGAGAAGCCCGACTACGTGTTCAAGGACGGCCAACTGGTGGTGAAACACGGCGAGGTGGTGAAGATCGTCTGGGGCAACGTTCACACGGTGAAGCCGGAGTTCGACCGGGCCGGCGCCGAGAAAGACCTGAAGGACTACTACGACCGCTACCTCACCATGAAGCTGGACAACTTCATCATCCGGGATGAAGAGATCGAGGCAGACGGGCGCAGCAAGATTGTCGTGCATCCTTGCGGTAGGGCCTGAGTCGATCACCGCATGTGTTACGCATTAGTCGTCAGCACAAGCTCAGAAGACGATCTGAGCCAACTGAACACCCCGCTAGTGCAATTTTCCAGGGATATTCCTGGTGGGACCGGGCAGGCATTTCTTCGATACCCGAATCAATGGTATTTGGGCTCCAAAGATGGCTGTAGTTGTGGCTTCCGTCATGTTGAAAAATCTTCCGTGGAAGTGCTTGGTTTTTCAGAGCCTGTCGATTGGTCACCCGAAGATCCAGAAGACATTGAGGCGACTTTCCAAGTCGTCCGAATATTCAAATCAGTTATTGCGAAAGATGCCAAGCTCGAATGTGTCGACACTTGGTTTGACAGTGATCTGGAACGAGCCCCGCCAACCGATCTGAAGGTCGATTTGGCCAGTCTCCCCGAATCTCACTTTCGCTTTTTTGAAGGATACCGCTTTGAGCTTGTAGCCAACGCTTGAACCATGCGGAATCGCCCATCATGAACTGGCAGGACGTTTGCGGAGACCCGGCGTTGCGGGATCTTCCGTACAAAATCGAATTGGACGAATGGGGACGAATCGTGATGCGCCCCTTGACCAACCTGCGCGGCATCATCATGGGAAAAGCTTGTGATCGATTCCACGACGGTCGGAGCAAGGGGCTGCCGATGCTTTCATGCCCAATCGCCACCGCCAAGGGTGTTAGAGTGGCGGATGTAGCTTGGGCATCGCGAGGTTTTTTGAAGCTGCATGCTGGCGAGGATGTGTTTTCGCAGGCGCCGGAACTCTGTGTGGAGATCATGTCTCCGCCGGGACATGCCGGCGAGTGGTCGGAAAAGCGGAACCTTTATTTCGGGTGCGGGGCACAGGAGGTCTGGTTGTGCGACGAACGAGGAAACATCGATTTTCATGATTCCGAGGGCTCCATGGAGAAATCCCGGTTGTTTCCAAACGTCACCGGCATCGTTCTCGACGATTTACCTTTCTTGAAACCCAACGGACGTGGAACAAAGCATGATCATTAACGGCGTCCAAATCGACCCCACCTTCGCCGAGGCCTTCCCCATGAAGGCCACCCGAGTCATCATCACCGCCCAGAATTTGAAGTGGGCCTACATCTCCGCCCAGGCCTTCACCGGTTTCGCCACCTCGGTGATCGCCTGCGGCTGCGAGGCGGGTATCGAGCGGGAACTGGATCCTTCGGTGACTCCCGACGGCCGACCCGGCGTCTCCGCCATGATCTTCGCCATGGGCGGCAAGGGCCTGGCCAAGCAGTTGGAGACCCGCGCCGGCCAGTGCGTGCTGACCTCCCCCACTTCGGCCCTGTTCGCCGGCATCGACGAGGGCACGCCCATCGCCCTGGGCAAGAATTTGCGCTACTTCGGCGACGGCTTCCAGATCTCCAAGCGCATCGGCGGCAAGCGCTACTGGCGGGTGCCGGTGATGGACGGGGAATTTCTCACCGAGGAAACCACCGGCATGGTGTCGGCGGTGGGGGGCGGCAACTTCCTGGTGCTGGCCGAATCCCAGCCCCAGGCCCTGGCCGCCTGCGAGGCCGCCATCGGGGCCATGACGAAGGTTCCCAACGTAATCATGCCCTTCCCCGGCGGCGTGGTGCGTTCCGGCTCCAAGGTCGGCTCCAAGTACAAAACGCTGAATGCCTCCACCAACAACGCCTTCTGCCCCACGCTGAAAGGCCAAACCAAGACCGAGCTATCGCCGGACATCGAGTCAGTCATGGAGATCGTCATCGACGGGCTGAGCGATGCCGACATCAAGCAGTCCATGCGGGTAGGCATCGAGGCCGTGTGCAAACTGGGCGCCGCCAACGGTATCCGCCGCATCAGCGCCGGCAACTACGGCGGCAAGCTGGGACCGTTTTTGTTCCATTTACAGGAAATCATGGCGTAACCCCCCTCTCCCCAATTCCGTTACCATGAAAGTCGCGAAGCGAACACCTTGATCTCCCTCTCCCTTTGGGAGAGGGCCGGGGTGAGGGAAACCGGCCATGGCGCGAGTGCTTTCATGGTCTGGGGTGGGGGTGAGGGCCAAGCGGTCAATGCTCGCGGGAGCTCCGTTGAAACATTTGGGCGTTTTGGCCCTCACCCTAGCCCTCTCCCGCAGGGAGAGGGGACCAAGCGTACTTGACGCAGGAAACTCTATGAGCGCACTAAGCTTTACCCTCAAGACCGAACTCAATCAGCGGGTGGATTGTTCGCCGCTGATCCCGGACCTGCTGGCCGGCAAGTCCACCGCCGAAATCGCCGCCCTCGACCTGCAGTCCGGCAACCGCAAGCTGCGGGCCGATGCGGTGTTCGCCATCGAAGGCGACGATCCGAATCGGATCGTCTTCCAGCAATCGACGGCCAAACTGGATTTCATCGGCAAGGGCATGACCTCCGGCAGCATCACCGTCGAGGGCGACGCCGGTTCTTATTTGGGCATGCAGATGAAAAACGCCGTGCTGCACGTGAGCGGCAACGTCGATGCCTATGCCGCTTGCGAGATGAAGAGCGGGGAATTGATCATCGAAGGCAGTGCCGGCGACTTCCTGGGCGCGGCCTTGCCCGGCAACCAGAAGGGCTTGCAGGGAGGCATCGTCATCGTCAAGGGCAACGTGGCCGACCGCTGCGGCGACCACATGCGGCGCGGGGTGATCCTGATCGAGGGCAACACCGGCGGTTACCTGGGCTCGCGCATGGGCGCCGGCACCATCGCGGTGCTGGGTGAAATCGGCCCCTGTCCCGGCTATGCCATGAAACGCGGCACCTTGCTGCTGCTGAAGCAGCCCAGCCTCTCCGCAACCTTCAACGATTGCGGCACGCACACCCTCGGATTCCTGCCGCTTCTGCTGGGAAGCTTGCGAAGCTACCCCAGCCGCTTCGCCGAACTGAACCTCAACCGGGTGCGCCGCTATGCCGGTGACCTGGCGGGACTGGGCAAGGGAGAAATCCTGGTCGCCGCGTGAGCTTCGATTTGGCTTCCAGGGATAGAACGGCTGCGCGCCATTTGAAGCGCTGAAGAAACCCATCCAAGGTTTCTTCAGCGCAGGAATACTGGGTCTTCGAATCGACCCCGGAGCGTCTTACCGAACCACCATCATGGTGTTGGAAGTTCCGTCGAAAACCGCATTGCGCAGCGACTTGCCGTCGTAAGCGAACACCGCCATGTGTCCGTTCTGGCGGACGTACAGGGCCGGGGCGCTGGGGTCCACCAGCAAGCCGATGAGGATGGCGATGATCCCCACCTGGACGGACTGGGGGTCGAAGCCGGCAGCGGCGGCCACCGATCCCAACTGGACGGGATGCAGCGGGCCCGATTGCGCCAGGTCGCCGAGGTCGAACAGATAGGCGCCGCCGGCGGTGGCAAAGGCGGCATAGACGTTGCCGTTCGCGGATGCGGCGAAGCTGGCCGCAGTGACACCCGCCGGCACGGTAATCCCGAGCGCCGTGTCGCGGGGGGAACTGATGGCGGACTGATCGACCAGCAGCAATTGGCCGGAGGCCGAACGAACCGTCATCAGGTCATAGGGGCCGGCCGCCGAGGACGGCAGCGCCAGCGTGTCGTGATCCTGGACTTGCGCCTGCAGCGCGGCGTGGGCTGCCGGAACCAGCAAGGCCAGCAGGAGTAATGCAAACTTCTTCACGGGAAACCTCCAACTCCGAGTCAACGAGAATCCGGCGGAATTCCCGCGGGCGGCTGGGTGCCGGCACCACGGGAACCACTGGTTTAGGGACAGGCATTCCGATCCCGTCAGACCAGAATTCGGGATAGGTTTCCGCAAACCGGCCCTTGGCAGGGGCTGGTCTGCTCGCTCGGTGTCGGCTTTTCTTCAGGCTGCCGGAGTCCGCTCCTGGGCGGATCGCTGCGCGCCTCTCGGCCTTTGGTGGGCGGTGCCCACCCTACGTGGGCTGGATGCTGTTGTCGCGCATCGCCCGCAGCACGGTCGCACCGATCTGGGCAGGATTGCGGGCGACATAGAGGCCGAGTTGCTCCATCGCATCCATCTTGGCGGCAGCGGTGTCGGCTTCGCTGGCGATGATGGCACCGGCATGGCCCATGCGGCGGCCGGCAGGAGCCGCCACGCCAGCGACGAAGCCCACCACCGGCTTGCTCAGGTTGGCCTTGGCCCAGCGCGCCGCGGCGACTTCCTGGGGTCCGCCGATCTCGCCGATCAGGACGATGATCTCGGTCTCCGGATCCTCGCCGAAGGCCTTCAGCACCGCCAGGAAATCGGTGCCGTTGACCGGATCGCCGCCGATGCCCACCGAGGTGGTGACCCCCAGGCCCAGTGCCGCCATCTGCTCGGTCGCCTCGTAGTTGAGGGTGCCGGAGCGCGACACGATACCCACGTTGCCCTTCCGATAGATCTGCGACGGCATGATGCCGACCTTGCACTGGCCCGGGGTGATGATGCCCGGCGTATTGGGGCCGATGATGACGGTGTCCCGCCCCACCCGGAAGCGCTGCAGCCGGATCATGTCGTGGATGGGGATGCCGTCGGCGATGGTGACCGCCACCTTGATGCCGGCATCGATGCATTCCATCAGGGCGTCGGCATTGAAGGGCGGCGGCACGAACACGCCGGACACGTCGGCGCCGGTGGCGGCGACCGCTTCCGCCACGGTGTCGAAAATGGGCAGATGGGCCAGATCCGGATCCGGATGGCGGGTGCCGCCCTTGCCGGGGGTAACGCCCCCAACCACGTGGGTGCCGATGCGGATGGCGTCCTTGGCGTGGAAAGTGGCGTGCTCGCCGGTGATGCCCTGGAAGATGACCTTGGAGTTCTGGTTGACGAAGACGCTCATGCTGCTTACCCGTTGACCGTGGCCACGGCCTTGGCGGCGGCGGCATCCAAATTTTCCGCGGTGATGAAGGACAGCCCCGATTGCGCCAGGATCTTGCGGCCTTCCTCAACGTTGGTGCCGGCTAGCCGCACCACCAGCGGCACCTGGATCTTGAGGGCATCGCAGGCCTGGATCAGGCCTTTGGCGATCCAGTCGCAACGATTGATGCCGGCGAAGATGTTGACCAGGATGCAGCGGACGCTGGGGTCTTCCAGCACGATGCGGCAGGCATTGGTCACCTTCTCCGGCGAGGCGCCGCCGCCGACATCGAGGAAATTGGCGGGCCGGCCGCCGTGCAGGGTGATGGCGTCCAGGGTCGCCATCGCCAGCCCGGCACCGTTGACGATGCAGCCGATGTTGCCGTCGAGGGCGATGTAATTGAGACCGTGACCGGAGGCCTCGACCTCCTTGTGGTCCTCCTCCGCCAGATCGCGCATCTCGGTGATCTGGCGCTGGCGGTAGAGGGCGTTGTCGTCGAAATTGAACTTGGCGTCCAGCACCATGAGCTGGTCTTCTTCGCCAGCCACCACCGCCAGCGGGTTGATCTCCGCCTGCAGGGCGTCCCGATCCCGCATGCAACGGTAGATGGACTTCATCAGCTTGACCATCTGCGGCATCAGCCGGCCCTTGAGGCCGATGGCGGTGGCCACCTTGCGGCATTGGAAGTCCCGCAGGCCGATGGCGGGATCGACCACCTCCGTGATGATCTTCCCGGGAGCAACCTTGGCAACCTCTTCTATATCGACCCCGCCCTCGCTGCAGGCGATGACGGTGATACGCTGGCAGCCGCGGTCGATGACGAAGCCCAGATAGAACTCCTGCTTGATCTGGCTGGCGTGTTCGACCCACACGCGCTGCACCACCGAGCCGTCGGGACCGGTCTGATGGGTCACCAGCCGGGTGCCGATCATGGCGTCGGCCACCTTCTTGACCTCGTCGATGGAAGCCGCCAGCTTGACGCCACCGGCCTTGCCGCGGCCACCTGCGTGGATCTGGGCCTTCACCACCCAGCGCGATCCGCCCACTTCCTCGGCCACCTGGGCTGCCTGGTAGGGGTTGAAGGCGACGCCGCCGGCGGGTACCGGTACCCCATAGGATTTCAGCAGTTCCTTGGCCTGGTACTCATGGATATTCACGAAACGTTCTCCTCCGGACAGGGTTGGGCCAGGGCAGCCGTCAGCGGCCGCCGCGGCTGCCGATCTGCTTGACCTGATTGACGACGTTCTCGGCCATGCGGATGGAAGCGGCATCGATCAGACGGCCGTCCAGGGATACCGCCCCCTTGCCTTCCTTGGCGGCCTGGCTCATGGCTTCGAGAATGCGGTAGGCGCGGCTGACTTCTTTCTCGGCGGGGGTGAACACTTCGTTGGCCAGCGCCACCTGGGACGGATGGATCGCCCATTTGCCCTCACAGCCGAGGGCCGCAGCACGACGGGCGGCGGCGCGGTAGCCGTCGGGATCGTTGAAGTCACCGAAGGGGCCGTCGATGGGGCGCAGCCCGTAGGCGCGGCAGGCCGCCACCATGCGGGAGAGACCGAAATGCCACTGGTCGCCCCAGTGGTAAGCGCGGATACCGGATTCATCCGGGTCCGCCAGCATGCCGTAGTCGGGATTGGCGCCGCCGATGTTGGTGGTGCGGGCCCGCACCGAAGCGGCGTAGTCGGCCACGCCGAACACCATGGCCTCCATGCGCTCCGGGCAGGCGCGGGCGATTTCCTCCACATTGGCCATCCCCAAGGCGGTTTCGATCAGGACGTGAACGTTGATGGGCCGGAAACCCTTGCAGGCTTCGATCTGACCCAGCAGGGTGGCGACGAAATAGACATCCGCCGCACTGCCCACCTTCGGGATCAGAATGGTGTCCAGTTTGTCGCCGCAGGCTTCCACCACCTCCACCAGATCCCGATAAGCGTAGTGGGTATCTAGCCCGTTGATGCGGATGGAGACGGCACAGGCGGACCAATCGTAGGTACCGAGCGCCTCGATGATGTTGGCACGTGCCTGCTCCTTGTCATCGGGCGCGACGGCATCCTCCAGGTCCAGGAACACCACGTCCGCACCGGCTGCGGGGGCTTTCTCCAACATGCGCTTGTTGCTGCCGGGCACCGCCAGTTCGCTACGGTGCAATCGGTTTCTTACGGCCATTACTGCCTCGGATTGTCTGAAATTCTTGGGTGCGATGGATCACTTGGGCTGACAGAACCGGCTCCCGCCTCTATCCTGTAGCGTCTGCGGGAGCTCGGCGGCGGCGCCGGACCGCGGGGTTCGCGGGAAGCGGAAGCGGCCAACCACGGAATCCGCAGACGCGCGAAGCGGTGTCGCCGAAGCGCAACAGGACACGGGAATCACCGCCGCCGAAATCGGCTGCTGCGTCGGCCGCTCGGCTTTGCGAAACCGTCGATTATAAACCTTGCGGCCGGCGTTTTCCCGAATTTCCCGGAAGAGAAAAAGCCGCCGCCATCGGTTTTCGGGGCAGCGATGAAAAAGTTCCCTTTATTTGCACAGATGCGTTGTTGAAAAACAATTTATTTGCTAGCATCTGTGTGTACTGCAACTTTTTGTTGCTTTGATACAACGGAGTCCAACTCCACAACCACGTAGTGAGGGAGGGTAATCAATGAAAAACCTGAAGAAAACCAAACTGATCACCGCAATTGCAGCGGCCACCATCGTCGCCGTCCCGCAGATTGCATCGGCGCACAAAGTCAAAGGCAAGGCCCGGTCGGCAGCGACCTCCACCCAGTCCAGTCTGGAAGCCCGTTTGCAGCAGATGGAATCCGAGCTGGCCTCGCTGCGCGCCGAGGTTGCGAGAAACCGCGCCGAAGCGAAGTCCGAACTGAAGGACAACGCCGCCAAGGATGCGGCCCAGCAGGCCACCGTCGAAGAGAAGCTGGCCAAGGCCGAGGAATCCGCCAAGGACAACCTGCTCTTCTTCCGCGGCGGCTGGGCGAAGAACTCCCACGCCCGCGGCACCAACAATGCCCGCTCCGAATTGCTGGCCTCCCAGGCGCTGACCGTTCATCCTGAAGACGACGGTGACGGCTGGTATGTCGGCGCCGGCTTCGAACACAACCTGACCCGTGACGTCTGGGGCATGCTGGATGGCGTCTCGGTCAATGGCGAAGTGATGTTCGAATACAAGCACCTGGGCAATTCCTACAACACTCTGACCTCGATCTATCCGGGCCTGACCCCGGGAGGTCCGGCCACTTCCAAGAACCAGCTGACCCAGTTCACCCTCACCGCCGCACCGAAGATCCGGTACAACGGCTTGGGCGACTTCAGCCCCTGGATCATCCCCTTCGGTCTGGGCATTCACGTCATTTCGCCGCCGTCCAACGGCGTTACCGTGCTGAATCCGGGCCTGATGGTGGGCGCCGGCGCCGACTACAAGCTGTGGAAGGATTTGTACGCCGGTATCGACGTTCGCTACCATTTCACCGGCGACGATCTGAAGGCTCCGCCCTCCATCCTGGGCAACAAGGGCGTCAGCACCGACGGCCTGACCACCGGTGCCTACCTGGGCTTCGGCTTCTAAGCCTGATCCGTCCCAGCGACAAAATCGAAAGGGGGAGCAATCCCCCTTTCTTTTTGCCTTCGAAACGGCAGAATCCACACCGTCTTCTCGCTCTCGCCGACAGCGGTTCGCCGCCGGCGCAACGTCTTCTCCTCTCCTCCCGGATATGCCAGACTAGCGGCCCCAGGAGAAGAGCCCCATGAATCCCAGTGCATTCGGCGCAGCCGCCATCGCGCTCTATCTTGCGGCCACGGCGCTGCTGGTGCGGTCACTGCGCAGCGACTTCATCACCGCCCCGAAAACGGCTCCATCCCAGAAGTTTCCCGCCATGGCCCTGGGCTGGACCGGAGCCCTGCTGCACTTCGCCAGCGTCAGTGACATGTGCGACCGGGCCGGCAATGTGGACTTCAATTTCTTTACCACATCATCCCTGGCGGCCTTCAGCATCGTCATCGTGCTGCTGCTGTCCTCCCTGGCCCGGCCGGTCGACAAGCTGGGCATCGTCATCTTTCCGGTGGCCAGCCTGCTGATCCTGCTGGAGATCAACCTGCACGAACCGGCACACGTGCTGAAGAACTATTCCTGGCAGATGACGGTGCACATCCTGGTTTCGATGCTGTCTTACAGCTTCCTCAACATCGCCGCCCTGCAGGCCCTGCTGGTGGCGGTGCAGGACTGGAACCTCCACAACCGCCACCCCACCGGCTTCATCCGCTCCCTGCCGCCGCTGCAGACCATGGAGAAGCTGCTGTTCCAGCTCATCGCCGCCGGCTTCGTGCTGCTGAGCGTCTCACTGCTGACCGGACTGCTGTTCGTGGAAGATCTGTTCGCCCAACACCTGGTGCACAAGACCGCCCTGTCCATTCTTGCCTGGCTGGTGTTCGGGATTCTGCTGATCGGGCGCACCTGGTGGGGATGGCGCGGCCAAATCGCGATCCGCTGGACCCTGGGTGGATTTGTTTCGCTGATGCTGGCCTATTTCGGCAGCAAGCTGGTGCTGGAACTGATCTTGAATCGAAGCTGACAAGCAAGCAAGCTAGCCATCCGGCACGGCAAATTTGTTCTCACCCCATAACCATTCTTCTGCCCCGAGAGTTAGCTGTCATGCGCAAATAGTCGAAAACAAGGCGAGAGCGGGAGGCCAGCTTTCGCGTCATGTGGGCCAGGGACTGGCCGGGTTTCTGAAACGCCTTCAAGACGCCGACCGCGAAGCGGCGTAGACGGGTGATGTTCTCGGGGCCGTGGCCGGTGCGGATACAACTGCGATCCTCGTCATAATTCCAGTCGATGAGGGAATGCGTGCTCTCGATCCGCCAGTGTCCGCGATTGAGGGTGAGCAACCGCTGGGGCGATGCGTGCGCTGGCAAGCGGCTGGTGACGCCGAGGACGGTCTCGCAGCGCCGCTGGCCCGTGGTTTTGATGACCACCTCGCGTTCGATGAGGAAGACCTGTCCCACGTGGGGAAAGTCGAGGTATTCATTCAGTGCCGTGCTGCACCAGATGCGCCGGGTTTCGATACGGCCGTGGGCAAGCGTCGGGGGTTCGGCGAAGTCGGGGGTGCCACGCCGGGCGAAGTGCAGGGCGATGTCCTGTTGCAGCGTGGGCTGGTTGCCTTTGACCGTGAAGTGGTAGTGCGCGCCCCGTCCGACGAGATAATCGGCCAGCGTGCGCTGCGTCAACAGGGCATCTGCGGTGATGTCCTTGCCGGCGAGGTCGCATGCGTCGAGCAACGGAATGGCCATACCGATCTCGTTGGTCTGTTTCAGTTCGTCGCTGCCTGCGAGGGGGAGCGTTCCGACTTTTTTTGGGTGTGGCAACACCCGGATTCATGGCCAATGATGCTCAGGATGTGCGTGGCGTGTCCCGTTTCATCGAC
>Ga0233425_10002784_pt1 | contig 33387 bp, 15 predicted proteins | sample Watercolumn_Towu_2_FD_181712 | JGI IMG/M metagenome (GOLD analysis project Ga0233425, IMG submission 181712) | Freshwater microbial communities from Lake Towuti, South Sulawesi, Indonesia - Watercolumn_Towuti2014_140_MG | ecosystem: Environmental > Aquatic > Freshwater > Lake | place... | reverse complement strand
GCCGTTTCCGTTCCGGACGCCCTGGTCTGCGCCAAGGTTGTTTCCGCCGTTGTAGGACCCGCCGCCGCCGCCGCCCACGGTGTAGGTGCCGCCGCTGCCGCCGCTGTATCCGCCGCCGCCGCCGCCGCCATGGTAGGAGCCGCCGCCGCCACCGAAGCCGCCGTTGCCGGTGTAGCCCTTGGACACGCCGCCTGGGCCTCCCTTGGCCGCGCCGCCTGTGGTCCAGATGTTGCCGGTGCCGTCCGAGAGCCAGCCGCCGCCGCCGGCACCTGTGCCGCCGCCTCCTCCGTTGTCCGAGTATCCGCCCTGGCCCACGGCCGGGGGCGAGTAGCCGCCCGGTCCGCTCTGCTGGGACGTAAGCCCGGGCTGGCCCGGGTTGCCCTGGTACGATGCGCCGCCGCCGCCGCCTGCGATGAGCAGGGGGTCTGCTGCGCCCTGGATCCACACGAAGGAGCCGCCGCCGCCACCGCCGCCGCACAGGCTGCAGGTGCCCTGCGCACCCTTGCCGCCGACGCGGATCTCGAGGGTCTTGCCCGACAGTCCCGAGAAGCTGCCCTTCATCCGTGCGCCCTTTCCGCCGATCCCGGCTTCCTCCATGCCTCCTTCGGCTCCCCAGGCCTCGATGGTCACGGTGGTGGAGCAGCCGGACGGCACCTGGAAGGTGGTTCCGGAAGCGGTGTGGTCGAAGGTCTTGCTGCCGGCCTGGCAATCCGGCACGCAGGTTCCGCCCTGGCATTTGCCCGGGCCGCTGCCCGAAGTGCACTGGGTGTTGTTGGGAAGCGGCGTGAAGAGGCAGCCGGTGACGAGCTGGCAGGTGTCGGTGGTGCAGGTGTTCCCGTCGTTGCACTGGGCGTCGACCGGGGTGTAGGCGCACCCCGTGACCTTGTCGCAGGAGTCCGAGGTGCACGCGACGTTGTCGTTGCACGTGAGCGGCGTCCCGTTCTGACAGCCTGAGAGCGCGTTGCAGGTCTCGATGCCGTCGCACACGTCCTGGTTGCCGCATGCCTGGTCCACCGGGGTGTGGGTGACCTTGTCCGCGTCTTCGTCGCACGCGTCGACCGTGCACTTGACGTTGTCGTCGACGGGGACCTGGATTCCTGGCGCACAGCCCATGTCGGCCACGCACGTTTCCACGCCGTTGCAGAACTTGTTGTCCGCGCAGGCAGCGTCTTGGGGTGCGTGCACGACGCCGCCTGCGGCCTCGTCGCAGTAGTCGAAGGTGCAGGCGATGTTGTCGGTCAACGTCGGCGGAGTGCCGGGCACGCAGCCCTTGGCCGGGTCGCACTTCTCCGAGCCGTTGCACACCAGGCCGTCGTCGCAGTTGGCCATGCCGGTCACGACGCACTGCCCGTTCTGGCACGCGTCTCCCACGGTGCAGGCGTTCCCGTCACTGCACTGCGCGGTGTTGGGCAGGAACTGGCAGCCGGCCTTGGGGTCGCAGGAGTCGTCGGTGCAGGGGTTGTTGTCGTTGCACGGCAGTTTCTGGCCGCCAATGCACATGCCGAGGTTGCAGTGGTCGGCGAAAGTGCACAGGTCGTTGTCATCGCAGGGCGCGGTGTTGGGAGTGCTGACGCAGCCCTTGGCAGGGTCGCACTTGTCGTCCGTGCAGACGTTGCCGTCGTCGCAGGGCTTGATGCCGGTGCTGGTGCACGCGCCGGCCTTGCACGTGTCGCCGAGGGTGCAGGGGTTGCCGTCGTCGCACGGTGCGGCGTTGGGAGTGCCGATACAGCCCTTGACCGGGTCGCACGAGTCGTCGGTGCAGGGGTTGTTGTCGTTGCAGGCAAGCGCCTTGCCGCCGACGCATCCTCCGAATTTGCACTGGTCGCCCACGGTGCAGGGGTTGCCGTCGTCGCAGGCCGCGGCGTTGGTGCTGTGAACGCAGCCGAGAGCCGGGTCGCAGGAGTCGTCCGTGCAGGGGTTTCCGTCGTTGCACGGCAGGCTCTGGCCGCCGACGCACGCGCCGAGCTTGCAGTGGTCGCCGAAGGTGCACGCATCCGCGTCGTCGCACGGTGAGGAGTTGAACGTTGCGACGCAGCCCACGGCCGGGTCGCACGCGTTGTCCGTGCAGGGGTTCCCGTCCTCGCAGTCCTTGAAGGTTTCGAACGCGCACACCCCGTCCTGGCACTGGTCGTCCAGGGTGCAGGGGTTTCCGTCGTCGCACGCCAGCGTGTTGGGCGTGAACACGCAGCCGGTCTCCGGGTCGCACGCGTCGGTCGTGCAGGGGTTGGCATCGGAGCACGTGGCGCCCGTCCCGGGCGAGCACTGGCCCGCCTCGCAGGCGTCGCCCACGGTGCATGCGTTCCCATCGCTGCAAGCGAGGCCGTCGAACGCGGGGGTCATCCCGCAGGCTCCGGTGGCTGGGTCGCAAACCGCCTTGTTGCACTCCGCGGCGGGGCCCGTGATGTCGGGGCAGAGGACCGCGCTTCCCGGTTTGATCTTGCACTTGAACGGCGTCACGCCCGTATCGCATTCCAGCGTGCCGTTGCAGAGGTTGTCGTCGCCCCACAGCTGCTCGCAGTCCTGGTCCGATCCGTTGCACTCGCAGGCCACCGGTGTGCCGGCGCACGAGCCCTGGGAGCAGTGGTCGCCGACAGTGCAGGGATCCCCGTCGTCGCACTGCGCCGCGTTGGGAGTCGCGAGGCAGCCTCCCAGCTCGTCGCACGTGTGGTCCGTGCAGGGGTTGCCGTCGTCGCAGTCGATGGGAAGCCCCACGCAGACGCCCTGCTCGCAGTGGTCACCCTTGGTGCAGGGATCTCCGTCCATGCACTCGCCGACCAGCAGCGACTCGTGGGTGCAGCCGTCCTTGCCGGAGCACACGTCCTTGGTGCACTGGTTGTCGTCGTCGCACAGGTTGACGAAGTCCCCTCCGACCTCTTCCGGCTCGTCGGCCTGGCCGTCGCAGTCGTCGTCGTCGCCGTTGCAGGTCTCCTGCTGCGGCTCTGCCGCGTCGCAGGGAGTCAGCCCGGTGTCGAGACACACGCGGGACCCGGCGCAGGTTCCGAACTCGTTGGAGGTGGTGCACGGTGTGGCCAGGGCCAGCGACACGGACTTGCCCGTGCAGGGGCAGGAGCCGGTGTCCGAGATGCACTGGAACAGCTCGACTCCCTCCGCGGTCAGGGCCTTCTTGCAGGAGAAGCCCCAGGGGCACGGCTTCCCGGTGCCGCACGCTCCTCCGCAGAAGCTCCCTTCCGAGCCGTACGCGACGCACACGTCGTCGGCTCCGCCCGGCGCCTTGCAGTCCGCGTTGGAAGCGCACGGCTTGCACAGGTTGGAGTAGTCGGACACGCATACGAACTGCACGTCCGGACCGTCGGAGCCGACCTGGCGGCAGGTCCAGCCGGGCGGACAGTCTTCCACGCAAACGGTGGAGCAGACGCCCTCCCCGAGGTGCTCGACGCACCATCCGGACTGGCACTGGGCATTGGAGGTGCAGGGGTCGAGGAAGCAGCCCTCGCCCGGAGCGCACCCGGCCTGGTCCGGCACGAAGAAGTCCTGCGGGGGCTCGACGTCGGCAGTTTCCGCAGGAGTCAGGTCAGGAAGCGGGCCCAGGTCCGGAGAGGCGTCGGCCGCCACGTCCGGTATACCGGAAGCATCCAGCTCGGCCGCCAGGTCGTCGGCCTTGCTGATTCCCACCGAGCTTCCGGCGCAACCGGCCAGTGTCGAAAGCAGGAGCACAGCAACCACGGGTCTGAGAGCCATCGAGCACCTCCCCTCGGGCAAGTACAGGCTCTCAGCATAGGGTTTTGCGCCGCGGGGATCAAGGAACGTTGCGGCGGGGGGTGCATGTAGTCAAAGTCGGTGGAATCCGGGTGCGGGCGGAGAGGGCGGGGCTGGGCATGTGACCCACAGGGTCCCGAACTGCGTGGCCGATGCGACGCATCGCGGCCCGTCGCTCACGCTCTGGGTAACGATGGGGCTGTACATGAGGCCGGGGTGGATGCGCGTCAGAGCGGGCCTCCGAGGCGTAGTGTCTGCTGTCCAGGGCCTTGCCCCAGATAAGGGGGGCGAGACGGTCCATCGGCTGAGTTGCTTGCCCGCCACTTTACCCGGAGCGTGAGCGACGGGCCCCGTGTCGCTAGCTCGGCCGGGTCTTCACCGATCCGGACTACATGCACCCCAGGGCTGGCTACGGACCGGCCGGCTGATCGTTGGTCACGCAGTGCACGCCGCCTCCGGAGTCCCAGATGGAGACGACGTCGACGAGGTGGACGTCGCGGCCTGGAAAGAACGCGCTCAGCTGCGCCTCGAACGCTTCGTCCAGTGCGGGGTCGCCTTCGGCCCCTGCCAGCACGAAGCCATTGCCCACCAGCCAGTTGGAATCCCCGTCGAAGCGGACCACGTGGAGGCCTGCCTGCTCGCACGCCACTGCGAGATCCTCGTCGGTTGCGGTGCCGTTGTTGCCGATGGCGATGGTGTCCGCGGAGATGAAGCGGGCCGTGCCGTCGATGTGCCCGGTGGTCCCGTCCAGCGGGTCGTGCCCGTAGGCCCAGATGATGCGGGTCACCCCGAAGGCGTCGGAGAGCACCTTCTCGTGCTGCGCCGCGGTAAGCCCGGGATTCCGGTCGTCCTGGCAGTCCCAGTTGAGGACGAGGGTGTCCGCGCCGTTGAGCTCCAGGTTCCCGCGCTCGAGCACGTAGCCGGACTGGTCCTGAACCTCCAGCTCCAGGTACTTTGCGACGAGCGCAGGCACCGCGTCGTCGTTCTCGAACGGCACATCGGTCCCGAAGTTCCCGCCCCATGCGTCGAACTTCCAGTCCTGGACGGCGAGTGTTCCCTGGACGAGTACGTAGACGGGCCCGTTGTCCCGCATCCACGCACTGTCGACAGGCAGGGTGTGCCAGGTGATGTTGTCCTGCGGCACTCCCTGTGCCTGCAGGAACTGGCTTGCATCCTTCTGGTCTCCCTTGGTGCCCACGAGCAGGTGCACCGGCTCGTACTGCCGGATGACATTGATCACCCGTGCAAACGCGGGACGCATCTCTTTCTCGTACGGGCCGGGCCACTGGAGCCACGTGGCCGCGTGGGGTTCCCACTCGGCCGGGACGCGAAGCGCTGCAGGCGGTGTCCCGTGGTCGAGGGGAACATCGTGCGACGGGAAGGCGTCAGCGGCCGCTGCCCCGTCCGCGTCGTTGTGGGAGCCGTCCGCTATCGCATCCGGGCCTGGCGCGTCGGCCGGCTCGGAGTCCACGGCCGTGGTGTCGTGCGTGCCGCCGTCCTTGTCCGGAAGGCTTCCTCCACCATTTCCCGAGCAGGCTGCCAGCACGATGGCCGTGGCCAGCAGGGCGCCTTTCCGTGGGATGATCATCTCGAGCTCCTCCGGGGCCGAAGCCGTCACTGGTGAAGAATGCTAGACGGCGGAAGCGTCCTGTGTCAACCAGCCGGACATCCTCCTTCTCGTGACGGTTGACGCTGCGAACCGCATCGCCTAGAGTCGGGACGGATTGTCAACGGAGGAACCCCATGAATGCAAGGGCGGTGAGTCTGGTGTGCGTGATGGCGTTGCTGCTGGGCGGGTGCTGCAAGAACTGCGAGCAGGGCGGCAAGGCGGCGGGCCTCAAGCTGCCCGCTTTCATGGTCGAGACCGCGGCCAAGGGCACGGCCGTCAAGGCCAAGCTGAGCGTGCGGCCCGACGGTACCATCCGCAAGTGCTCCATGTACGTGAAGGCCGAAGCCCTGCCGGATTGGGTGCAGGCCGCGGCCGACGAGAGGGTGGGCAAGGGCGAGCACAAGGAAGCCGAGATCGAGCAGTACGAGGACGGCAAGCTCGTGTACGAGGTCACGCGGCTGGTGCAGGGACAGACCGTCGAAGTGGCAGTCGGCGAGGACCGGAAGGTCGTGTACGTTGAGAAGGAGACCAGGCTCGAGGAGATTCCTGACGCGGTCAAGGCCGCTTCCGCTGCCGTTGCAGGCTTCAAGGCAGAGGAGGCCGAGGTCAAAGAGGTGGCCGACAGCAAGGAATTCGAGGTGGAAGGGGAGGCCGACGGCGTGAGCTGGGAGGTCATGGTGGATGCGGCCGGCAAGGTCATCGGAAAGAGCCGGGAGGTCCCGGCGGAGCTGATGTTGGACCTGGTGAACTGATGCGACCCGCAGCGACGCGTCGAAGCAGGCCGCTCTTCCCCGTGCCGGTCATCGTGGCCGTTGCCGCCGCGTGCGGCGGCTCCTCCGCGGAGCCGGCGATAGGCGACGTGGACTATCGGGCCGAGATGCGGTCGCTGGTCGGGGCCATTGCGGACTACGCCCGGACCCAGCGGCCGGGGTTCGTGGTCATCCCGCAAAACGGCCTGGAGCTGCTGACCCTGGACGGTGATCCTCTGGGACCGCTTGCCGACGACTACGTGCAAGCCATCGACGGCTGTGGCCAGGAGGACGTCTCCTACGGTTACCCGGCACTGGGCGACGTTTCGCCCGCGACCATGCACGCCACGCTGGTGGCGTTTCTCGACCGGCTGGAGACTGCCGGCCGCCAGGCTCTGACCATCGACTACTGCGGGGACGAGGGCCAGGCCGATGCGTCGATTTCCACCGCGCAGGAGCACGGATACATCACGTTTCCCGCGGACCGCCGGGAGCTCGACGACGTGCCGGAGTACCCGGCCGAGCCCGTCGGCGTGAACTCCGACGACATCGAGGCCCTCGCGGACGCACGCAACTTTCTCTATCTCATCAACCCGGGCGAGTTCGGGTCGCGGGAGGAGTTCCTCGCTGCGGTCGCGCAGACCGACTACGACCTCGTGGTCATGGATGCGTTCTTCGACTCCGAGCCGCTGACCGAAGACGATCTGGAAGCGATTCGGGAGAAGGCCGGAGGCGGCACGCGGCTGCTCATCGCCTACATGAGCATCGGGGAAGCCGAGGAGTACCGGTACTACTGGAAGCCGGAGTGGTCTGACGATCCGCCGTCGTGGATCGAGCAGGAGAACCCGGACTGGGAAGGGAACTACAAGGTGCGCTACTGGGACCCCGCGTGGCAGGGGATCCTCCTCGGTTGCGAGGCCTGCTACCTCGACCGGATTCTCGCCGCGGGGTTCGACGGCGTGTACCTCGACATCATCGACGCGTTCGCATGGTTCGAAGGGCAGGCGGGGATGTAGGCGGATTCCGAAACGTCATCCGGGGCCGACCGGCCCGCAGCTACGTGCCTCATCCAAGACGCACACAAGATAGCAGTCCGGCTCGCGAACGCAAGGAGCGGTTGAGGGTCTACTGGCAGCCGGCGCCCGTGCGGGTGACCGTCATGGAGTCGTTTCCCACCACGGCCCCCTGTTGGTCCCGGGCCTCGAGCTGCAGGAGGTTGGCGCCGCATGCGACGGCGACCGCAGTGGACCAGTGGGTCTTGTCCGTCCATGCCAGCGGCAGGGCGAGTGGGGCGGCCGCGTTCCAGAGCGTGTGCACGTTGACCCAGCCCTGCCCGTCGAGCGCCACGGTGGCAGCTTCGGTGGCGAAGTCCGCGCCTGCGTTGGTAAGGATCTGGAATGCGACCTCCGGAATGGCCTTCTTCACCGAGTCCGCGGCGCCATTGAGCGCCCAGTCGGCCCGCTGCTGGATGAACTGGAGGTGCCCCGCGAAGTTCTGCGTCGGGAGAAGCTTGCCGAGCTGGTCGCACCAGTGCGCCATGTACGTGCCGTTGTAGGAGGTCTGCAGCACGTCGTACAGGTGGCTGTAGAACGTGCGCGCGTTGACCGGCGATGCGACGAGGCGCTTCAGATCTTTGTTGGCCACGATGGCCCCGTTGGGCGAGCCGTTGAAGAAGTCGAGATCCTTGGGGAAGTAGAGGAACCTGCCGTCGGACGGCCGCATGTAGAACATCGCGTTGTGTCCGTCGCCGTTTCCGTAGTGGTCCACTGCGCCCGGGAGGGTGGCGAGCGCGAAGGCGCGCAGCCACTGGTCCACGTCGATGACCGCGGCCACCTTGGTGGTGAAGTCCGGCGAGTCCTGGCCGAAGACGAGCACGAAGCTCATGAGGCCGCTCCAGTCGTCCTGCCAGCGGTTGTTCTTGAGCTGGAAGACGTGCCGGTACGCTTCCTTGTCCGGCCCCAGGCTCTTGACCGACGAGCCCACTACCTGGTCGGGCTGGGGCAGCTTCGGGCTCTGCGGCGAGCCGTCCTTGGTGGTGGTGGGGTAGTAGATGTACTCGTATTCGTAGAGGGAACCGGTGCTGCCGTCCTCGAACTGTGCGTTGAGCATGGGATCCTCGAAGCGCGTGAGCTGGAGCTCCGCTGCCCCGGTGTGCGCGGACCTCGGCGCAACCACCCGGATGAGGTCGCTGTACCATGCGGAGACCGTGCCCGCGTGCATGGCCATCAAGTTCACCAGCATCTCCCGCTGGCCGAATCCGATGCCCTCGGAGCGATCCACCATGACCGAGCGGAGCACTCCGTGGAACGGCTGGTCCGGGTTGAACGCGACGGCAAACCCCACGCGTGCGGTGACCGGGCGCCCGCGCTCGCTGCCCTTGAGCCGCACGCCCGCGTCGTAGAAGACTTCCCTGTCGTTCCAGATGACGGTGCACGGGATCCGGTCGTTGCTCATCAGGTTCTCTGACGTGAACAGCCACACATCATCGGCCGGCGTCACGATGATCCGGAATGTGTTGAGCGGGGAATCCCCCGCGTCGTCGACCCGGTACAGGGCGCGCGACTCGGGTCCCCTGGAGGGGAACGAGCTGGTCGCGGACTGCCCGTCGGTCCCCACGATCCAGAACTGCACGATGGTTTGCGCGGGCAGGCCCGCGATCTGTCCTTCGAAGCGATCCCCGTTGCCGGACATGGGTACGACAACCGGGTCAGCCCCGTCGACCGAGTAGTACAGGTCGACTGCAGTGACGCCGTCCGGGTCCCTGGCCGTGGCGGTCACGGTCACCGGCTCGAACGCCGCGGGCACCGCGGGCCAGTGGGAGAAGGCGTAGTAGGCCGGGCCGAGGTTGGCCTCGAGCACGGAGTTCGTCTGGCCTGGCGTGCCGTTTCCCGAGGGCATGGGCAGCAGGGTTGTGAACGGAAGCCGGTTGAAGTAGAGCCTGCTGTTGAGCTGATTGGAGCCCGCGACCCAGCGGGCCTTGAAAGAGAGGCGGTACTCGGTGCCGTTCTTGACCGTGGCGCCGCCTCCCAGTGTGGTCTCCGCATGGTTGTGCATGTGCTCGGTAGTCCCGGTGGCAGCAAGCTGCAGCACGTGGTTTGCCGGGTTGGTGGGATCCGTGACGACCGTGCTCCCGCGGTGGTTGCCCAGGAGTCGCCACGACGCGGATCCGGATTCGAAGTCCGTGTTCTGCACCCTCTCGACCGCGGCGCCCTTGGGATCTTCCAGGAGGCTCACGTCGTCGATGAGCACGATGCCGTCGTCGAGCAGGCCCATGACCAGCTCGTGCCACACGCCGTCGGGTCCGACCGCGCTGGGCCCTGCCGCGCCCTCCAGCACGACGTCCGTCCAGCCGTCCGGCCCAGGCTCGACGCTGTCCCGCCACGACTCCGCGACGGAGTTGTCCGCCAGCGGGCTTGCCAGCTCGAGGCTGCATCCGCCGCCGTCGGCCCAATCGGGCCAGCGGCCGCCGTCCGCGTAGCGCACCTCGTCGGCCAGGTTGCCGCACAGGTCCAGCAGGGCGAGGCGCTCGCCCGAGTTGCTCAGCTTGCCCTTGTAGTCCCCGACGACGAGGATGTCGGGGTGTGCCGCGGCCATGGCTGCGGCGTCCTTGGCCACGACGAGGAAGCTGCCAGCCGGGATGGTCGTTCCGGGAGGGAACGTGAATTCCACCGCGTCCACGATGCTCCAGCCGCTGAGGTCCACGGGCTCGGCCGTCACGTTGAGCAGCTCGAACCACTCCTCGGCGGAGTCTTCGGGCGGCAATCCATCCGCGTAGAGGGGAGCGTGGTGGTACATGATTTCGTTGATGACGATGCCCGCTGACGGCAGCGCGGGATTCGGCGCTCCGGGAGTGGGTTTGCCCGGGAAGGCCCATGCGTCGGTGCCGCCGGGTCGCGCCCGTGTGTCGGCCGTCACCCTCACGCCGTCGAGAACCGAGGCCTTGCCCGGAGCGAACAGGAAGAGGGCCTGCCCCTCCTCGACATTCAGGCCGAGGTCTGCGGCTTTGACGACCGCGGTTGCTCCCGGGGCCAGCGCCTTGGCCGGGCAGGTTGCCTGGGGCCCTGCGGAGGTGGCCAGGACCATGCCCGCGAGGTCCTCGGGCACGGTGCCGGTGTTCACCAGCTCGACCCAGAAGCCCGGGCCTGCGCCCGGGATCTCGGAGAGGCGGATCATGGAGTCTCCGGCCCCGTCGTCAGGAGGCCACAGCTGGGCCATCATCTGCGCGGCGAACTGCATGGCGCCGCTGCCGTCCAGGGCCATGTGCACCTCCGCGGCAAGCACGTTGACGCCCGGCAGCAGAAGGGCGGACGGGATCTGGATAGCGGGGGACATCTTCGGCTTCTCGACCGCGGCGAGCGCGGGAGTGGAGGGGCCCACCGGACCGTCGGGCATGTTGTCCCTCAGGACCTCGGCGCCGTTGAGGTACAGCACCACGCCGTCTGCGGCCAGCACGCTGAGCCACAGCGACAGCTCGCCGGGATCCGCGGGAAGGGTGAACTCGTGGCGGAAGTAGTATGCGGGAGCGTCCGGAGCCACCTCGGTCTGGCCGGGCGACGGCAGGATCGGAGAGACGCTGCGGAACAGCGCGTAGGTCTGGTGCGTGTTTATGGCGGACTGGCTGCCGAAGGTGTCGGACCAGACGTACTTGGGGTCGCCGGCAAATGCGGCCGACACGGCCCAGCCCCACGGGCTCGAGCTCTTGTCCGCTTCCACCGCGGGCGCGGCCCAGGTCCCGGCATTGTTGGCGGCTTGCACCAGCGATCCGATGACAGCGACTGCGGGCGCGGGGTCGGTCAGCGCTCCGCCCGGCGCGCCTTGCGGGGGGCCCAGGATCCACTCGAGGCTCGCCGCGGACGTGAGGAACAGGCCAGCGGGCGTCTCCACCTCCCCGATGACCATCTGCGGGCCCTGGTCTCCGGACGGGGCTTCCCAGACCGCGACGTAGAGGTGGTCGCCGGAGTCCGCCTTGAAGGGAAACTCCTCGACGGACATCCAGTCGCTGACCGCGTCGCGGCCGATGTAGGTGAGCCCGGTAGCGTCCGCCTTGCCCTTGTAGAGAGCCATGAAGTTGTCCGCGGTAAGCCGTGCAAGGACCGATTGAAACGTGACGGGCTGAATGCCTGCGAAGAGCACCGCTGCTCCCAGGGCCCATGCGGAGTCGTCGAAGCCGGGAAGAGCCCAGCCTGCGGCAGGTGCGAGGCCCGAGTCGTCGACCGTCCAGTCTGCGTGCTCGTCCACGACCGTGATCCATTCAGGAGGCTCCAGCGGGTCTGCGAAGTTGAACTGGCCGGGGGTTCCGCCGGGCGCGGCACTGGCGCGCCAGCTTTCGCCCAGCTCGGAAGGCGCGGTCGGAACGCGCTTGGCCAGGGAAGCCCCGGACCCGGCCGCGGTCACCGGCCACGGCTCGTTGCCGGAGTAAGACAGGCGGTCCATGAGGCGGCCGTTGTTGCTTCGCAGCTCGAGGGTCCCTGCGGAAGCGGGCAGCGCACCGGTCCACGGGCCGTACGCGCCTGCAACTCCGGCTGCGGCCATTGCCGCGGGATCCGATGCGACGACGACGTAGGCTCCGGGGGGTGCAAAGGAGCCCTCGGGGAACACGAACGCAACCGATCCCGCAAGGCTCCAGCCGGAGAGATCCATGTCGATGGAAAGCGGGTTGTGCACCTCGACCCAGGAAGCAGGGGAGGCTCCCGCAGGGCTGTACATGACCTCGGTGAAGACTGCGGTGCCGCCCACGGACTGGATGCTGCGCGACCAAGGCTCGGGGCTCTGGAGCAGGCACACGGGATCGGGCTCCGGGCCGATATCGTCGACGGCAGCGTCTTGAGCCCCGTCGACAGCGGCGTCTGGTATGTCGTCGGGTCCGACGCCGTCGGTGGGCAGCGTGCCGTCGCCCGGCAGTGCCGCGTCCCCGGCAGCGTCCTCCCCGGCAGCGTCCTCCCCGGCAGCGTCCTCCCCGGCAGCGTCCTCCCCGGCAGCGTCCCCGGGCTGCAGGCCATCGTCGGGAAGCGCCGAGTCCGGCGGCGCCGCGCGGTCCGCAAGGTCGAGCAGGTCCGCGTGGACGGCATCGCCCGGGGGGCTCTGGCCGTCAGGCAGGCTTCCGTCCTGCGCCATCGAGTCCGTAGATGTCGGATCGGTGTCCGGAAACACCTGCTTCAACTCGGGTCCGACGCCGTCGTCGCACGCGACGCACGGGATCACTACAAGGGCTACCAGAGCCAGGACACGCGGTGGCAGAGTCTTCACGCTCTCCTCCTTGCCAGGAGATGGTATGCGGAAGTGCGGCCCACGTCCAGCCTGCTTGACACGCAAGAGCGGCACTCCTATCTTCGCGGGGGCGCGGTCAAGCAGGTTTCGGGTGCGCTGGCGCGAGTGTGCGAGGTCGAGGTGGACGTCAGAGAAACGAGGAAGGCCCCCCTGCTCATTGCTCCTGCCGGGTTCGGGAAGGACCACGTGCGCGCCGCTGTGGAGAACGGTGCGGATGCTATCTACCTGGGGTTGAAGCGGTCCGGAGCGGGCAGGAACGCCCCACGGGGGCAACTTTCCGCACGTCTTGCCGTGAGCTGCTATGAGCCTGACGAGTTCGAGGAAGCGGTAGCCTACTGCCGCAAGCACGGCGTGGACGTGTACCTCACGCTCAACAAGGTGTTCAACGACGAGGAGCTGGAACACGCGTATGCCGCGGCCGACTATGCTGCCGGCGTGGGCGTGAGTGCGCTCATCGTGTCCGACCCCGCACTGATGCGGTGGGTGCGCGACAACCGGCCGGGCATGCGGATGCACGTGAGCATCATCGGCGGGTCCGCGAATTCCCGGGCTGTGGAGCACTACCGTGCCATGGGAGCCAGTCGAGTCGTCCTGGAGAACAATCTTTCCGTGGACGCGTTGCGCCTGATGCGGACCCGCACCGGCGTGCAGGTCGAGGTGTTCGTGTACGGGTTCATCTGCATGCCGTTCCACACCTTCTGTTTCCTGGGTGCGTTGACCCATGGTGCGACCCTGGGGTCGGTGTGCCGCACCCAGTGCGGGCAGATGGTGGACATGTTCCTGCCGGACGGCAAGACCGTGAGCGCACCGTGCATGCGGGTCCGGGATCTGGACGGGATGGAAGCCATCCCCGCCCTGGCCGACGCGGGTGTGGACGCGCTGAAGATCGAGGGGAGGCTGCGGTCTGCGCGGTATGTTGCGGTAGCTACCGCGGCTGCGCGGCACTTCCTCGATTCCTGGAAGGCAGGACGAAACGACCCCTTGCCCGAGCGGCTCCGGCGAAGGCTGGACTCGCTGCCTCTGACCGGAGCCGGCCCGGGGTATCTGGGTGCGGGCTACCCGGAAGTCCGGTCGCTTGCGCGGGACAACGGCGCGGCCATGAACAAGCTGCGCGACCTTGCAAGCAACCCGGGCCTTGCAGCGTTCTTTGCCGGCCAGGTGCTTTCGGGCAAGCTGAGCCGGCCGAAGCTGCCTTCTCCTCCGAAGAACGGGGTGGCTCGATCCCTGGCTGGGAGAGAGGGGAAGGAGCGCTGCCCCGAGAGACGCGATGTCGTGGTGGACGTGATGCTGCGAAACCCGGTGATCCCCCGCGGGGCGGACATCGTGTACGTGGGCGAGAAGCACTGCGCCCTCCGGTTTCTCGAGCACGCGGAGGGCCTTTCCGCGTTGCTGGAGCAGATCCGGGCTACCGGTGCGGAGCCGGGGCTCACCGTGCCGGGCCGTGTCTCGGAGCTGCACGTCGACCGCGTGGTCGATGTTGTGAGGAAGCTTGCTCCGCTGGTCCGGCGCGTCGTGTGCTACGACCCGGGGATAGCCGTCGCGCTGTCGCGGGAGTTCGACGTGACCATGACCACGTCGATCCACGGCCGGGCCGGGCTCCGGGAGGTGATGGAGTCCCTTGGCGCGAAAGGCATTCGGCACCAGGGTCTCCCGCTGCTGCGGTACTGGCGTGACGGGTTCCCGGACGTTCCCATGGACCTGCACGTGTTCGGTCATCTGCCGATTTCCGGGGGGCTGTTCTGCCTGACGCGGCTGACCGCCCCGTGTCCTGCGTGCCGCCAGGAGACCACGCGGATGCGGCACCGCAACGCGGCGCTGCGCCTCAACGGCAGCACGGTGTACTCGGACAGCGTGGCAAGCGCGCACCTGCTGCGCGACGTGCTGCTCCGGACGCCGGTGCGCGGGTTTCTCATCGATGCGTTCGACCAGGACGCAGCCCGACTGGAGGCGGTCATCCGCTTCTGGAAGGGGGAGGGCGAGTGGGAGGGGGCCGCGGACGGGTCGGGCGAGCGGCTCTGCAACGGGATGTATCTCACCGATGACCTGATGGGACCGGCCACCCGTGTCCCGTGGGACTACTACGTCGAGCGCATCGCGGAGTGGTTCCGGTAGGGCACGCTGCCCACAGGCGGCGGACCGCTCCGCATCGCGGTCTTCCGGATCCGCGTGGCTACTGGGGCAGCACCACCGAGTTGACCACTGCCTGCCAGTCCTTGTTCAGGAGGTAGTTGCCGCCGCGTGCGTCGAACGCGAGGGTCTGCATCTTCTCGGGCAGCGACAGGATCGACACCTCTGCCGGGTCGTCCACCGGGATGAACGCGACGCCGTGATGGTCCTTGGCGAAGCAGTCTCCGGTGTCCACGAAGGGCACGATGAAACGGCCGTTGAGCACGTTGTTCTTGTTGTTGTACCAGCGGTACATGTCGTAGCAGAAGGGGGTCGGGTCCACGATCTGGAAGAGTTTCCCGGTGTGGATCAGTGAGCCGTCCCAACCCAGCGTCGTGTACCAGATCGTGCTGGACCACGCCTCGGTCCAGGCCACGAGGAACTGTCCGCCTGCGGATGCCAGCACCGTGTGCGAGTCGTACCAGGAGGAGTGGCCCTGGGCTCCGGGCACGTCCACTGCGCTGGCCACCAGCTGGCCGGATGCGTCGAAGGTCCACGCCCAGATGCTGGTGGTGTGGCCCTGGCACGTGACGATGCCGCCGTTGCCGACCGGGCTGAGCGCGGTGTGGACGCCGAATGCGCATTCACCGCCCGCAAGTTCGGGCCCGGCCATCTCCTCGACACCGGCGGGCGAGAAGAAGCGCACCTTGGGGTGGCCCAGCGGGTGCATCCAAGCGACAGCGGACCACCCGAGGTCGTCGATATCCATGTCCCAAAACTCGTCGATATAGTCGGGAGACACCTCGATCAGGTCGGAAGCGACCGTGCAATCGAGGTTGAGCAGCCGCAGGGTGAGGCGGCGGGACATAGCGTCTGAGTCCACGGTGTAGTGCCTCCAGCCGGCCAGTGCGACCTTGCCGGCTCCGCTCGCCGCGATGCGAGGCGGGTCGGAGTTCTTCGAAAGGCCGTCCGGCAGAGTCAGCCACAGCTTCGGATCCCCCTTGGGCGTTCGATCCGGCCCGAAGCATTGCACGCGGGGGCCGAGCTGGTAGTCGTGGGACGTGACGATCACGGAGCCGTCGTACGTCGCGTCCATGTCCGTCACCTGGAAGGGGTGGGACACGAGGGACCCCAGTGTCTGGCAGGCGGCGGTGCACTCGCTTCCGGGGGGATTGGGAAGGCCCTCGTCGCACTCTTCACCCGCCTCGACGATCAAGTTGCCACATTGAGGTGTGGAGAACAGGCATCCCAGGACCGGGTCGCACGTTCCGACGACTCCAGGTGCGGATGCGTCGCACGCTGCCTCGAAGTAGCTCTTGCATCCGTCGGGCGTGCAGTGGTCTCCCACGGTGCAGGCGTTGCCGTCGAAGCAGGCCTTCCCCGTGTTGGCGGGCAGAAGGCTGCAGTCCCCGGTCGCGGGGTCGCACTGGGGGGTGAAGCAGAATGCGTCGGGTCCGGGGGCTTCCGGGCACTCCACGACCGTGTCCGCGTCGAGGACACAGGAGTAAGGCCACGACGAGAGGTCGCACATGAGCGAGCCGTTGCAAAGGGTGCCGTCCTCAAGCGGGGCGCAGTCGGAATCGGACTGGCATTCGCACAGGGGTTGTCCGGGCTGGCAGACGCCGGCTGCGCACGTGTCCTGCCCGGTGCACGGGTTGGAGTCGTCGCATGAAGGGCCCGTCAGCGGCAGCGGAGCGCACCCGCCGTTGCCATCCGGTGCGGACGCGACGCAAGGGTCGGGGTCGGTGTCCGTGCAGACTGGGGGAAGCTCGCCCGAGATGTCTGAGGCGGCGTCATCTCCGGAAATGTCCGCCAACTGGTCCTGGCCCGGGATGTCCGACGATAGGTCCTGGAGCAGGTCTACGCCCTCCTGATCCGGGACGTTTGCGTCCGGGTCTGCAAGCGTGTCCGCTGCCAGGTCTCCGGGCTGGTCCGGCTGCGAATCTCCGGCTGCGTCTGGAGGAGCGTCCGCAACGGTCTCCGAGGGGGCCACGTCCGCGGGAGCGTCTCCCGCGGCGTCGGTAGCCGAGTCTTCAGCGCGGGGATCAGAGCCCAGGTCCGCTGCCGCGTCACCCGCTGCGTCAGGCGCGCCATCCGCGGAAGCGTCGACCAGGTCCTCTGCCTGTCCGCTGCCGCCCGAGTTGCCGCAGCCCGCTACCAGTAGCAGCAGCGCCAGCAAGCGTGGCGCCCGGAGGGGGAAGAAGGGCGATTGAGAACGACTGCACGAGTGCGATGCAAGCGTGTCCACCATGAGCGCACACCTCCCGGTGCAGCAATGTAGGCTTTTGGTTGGTACAAGTCCAGAAGCGGGGGGTCTTTCTGCTTGTTGAACGCGGCTGCCATGGGTATGATCGGCGCCAGCACTTGCGGGGAGGCGGTCATGAGGGGACTGGCGGTTGTGGCAGCGGTGGTCGTGGTGATGGGATGGGCCGGAATGGCAAGAGCGCAGGAGTGCGGAGATGGGTCGTGTGAATGGGGCGAGGACTGCTCCTGGTGCCCCGAGGACTGTGGGGACTGCGACTACTGCGGTGACGGGTCGTGCAGCTGGAGCGAGAGCTGCGGCGACTGCCCGGAGGACTGCGGCGAGTGCGAGTACTGCGGTGACGGGTCGTGCAACGCGGGCGAGGACTGCTCGTGCTGCGCTGCGGACTGCGGCGAGTGCGAGTACTGCGGGGACGGGTCGTGCAGTTGGAGCGAGAGCTGCAACGACTGTCCGGAGGACTGCGGCGAGTGCGAGTACTGCGGGGACGGGTCGTGCAGTTGGAGCGAGAGCTGCGGCGACTGTCCGGAGGACTGCGGCAAGTGCGAGTACTGCGGGGACGGGTCGTGCAACGCGGGCGAGGACTGCGAGTCGTGCCCGGACGACTGCGGCAATTGCGGCAGTTGCGGGGACGGCGTGTGCGACTGGGACGAAGGATGCGGGACGTGCCCGGAGGACTGTGGGAACTGCGGTTACTGCGGAGACGGCACCTGCGGCGGCTACGAGGACTGCGAGTGGTGCCCCGAGGACTGCGGCGAATGCGAGTACTGCGGCAACGGAAGCTGCGAGGCATCCGAGGACTGCTACGCGTGCCCCGACGACTGCGGGTACTGCCCCGGCTGGGGCGACTGCTGCGAGGCGCAGAGCTCGGCCGGCTGTGGCGACTACGACGTGCAGGAATGCGTGTGCGAGAACGACCCGTACTGCTGCAAGGTGCTGTGGGACGCGGGATGCGCAGGCGGCATCGGGGTCTGGGGATGCGGGGACTGCCCGGGCAATGACGTGGAATGCGGAGACGGGCTGTGCACCGCGGGGGAGAGCTGCAGCGTGTGCCCCGAAGACTGCGGCGAGTGCGAGGTGCCCGGGCCGTGCTGCGAGGCGCACTCCGGGATGGGTTGCGACGACGGGTCGGTGCAGGCGTGCGTGTGCTGGTCCGACAGCTTCTGCTGCGACTACTCGTGGGACTCTTCGTGCGTGTCCGAGGTCGAGTCGCTCGGCTGCGGAAGCTGTTCCGGAGGCGGCTGCGGGGACGGCACGTGCGACCCGCTGGACGAGGATTGCCTGTGGTGCCCCGAGGACTGCGGCGCGTGCGAGGGCAGCGGCTGTTGCGAGGCGCACGGCACGCCGAAGTGCGACGATGCCGTCGTATCGGGGTGCGTCTGCTCCCAGGACTCCTACTGCTGCAAGACGCAGTGGGACGGCACCTGCGTTGCGGAGGTGGATGCCTACGAGTGCGGGACGTGCGGCCAGCCCGCTGCGAAGTGCGGCGACGGCGAATGCCAGACCGGAGAGAGCTGCAGCAACTGCGCCAAGGACTGCGGCGACTGTCCCGGCTCCGGGGACTGCTGCAAGGCGCACGATTCCGCGGGGTGCAAGGACGCGGGGATATCGGTCTGCGTGTGCGCCCAGGACTCCTACTGCTGCGCGAGCAAGTGGGACGACACGTGCGTCAAGGAAGTGATGAAGTACGGCTGCGGCACGTGCACCGGCTGCAAGCCCCAGTGCACGGGCAAGGAGTGTGGCGACGACGGCTGCGGCGGAGCCTGCGGCCAGTGCACCGGGGGCAAGACCTGCAAGCAGGGCAAGTGCGCCGCGGACGGCTGCAAGCCCCAGTGCGAAGGGAAGCAGTGCGGCAACGACGGCTGCGGAGGCGTCTGCGGCAAGTGCCAGACCGGCCAGATGTGCAAGAACGGGCAGTGCGTCAAGAACTGCGTCCCGAGCTGCGAGGGCAAGCAGTGCGGCAGCGACGGCTGCGGCGGCATCTGCGGGAAGTGCCCGGATGGGCAGTTCTGCGAGGGCACGCACTGCACGAAGGTCTGCAAGCCCCAGTGCCAAGGCAAGCAGTGCGGGGACGACGGGTGTGGCGGGCAATGCGGCAAGTGCGCGGACGGGTTCTCCTGCCAGGACGGCCACTGCACGAAGCAGTGCGTTCCGAGCTGCACGGGCAAGCAGTGCGGCGACGGAGGCTGTGGCGTGTCCTGCGGCGAATGCAGCGCCGGGGAGACGTGCAAGGAGGGCCACTGCTTTGCCAAGTGCGAGCCGAGCTGCGTGGGGAAGCAGTGCGGTGACGACGGCTGCGGTGGCTCCTGCGGCGGCTGCCCCGCGGGGAGCACCTGCAACGCTACCGGGCACTGCGTGGCAGGGTGCGTGCCCAATTGCGCGGGCAAGAACTGTGGTGACGACGGATGCCAGGGCGTCTGCGGCCTGTGCGAGGCCTCCGCGGAATGCAAGGACGGGCTGTGCCAGGTGATGTGCAAGCCTGCGTGCGTGGGCAAGCAGTGCGGTGACAACGGCTGCGGCGGAATGTGTGGCACCTGTGGCCCGGGCCAGTCATGCCAGGAAGACGGGCTCTGCTGCATACCCGCCTGCACGGGCAGGGAGTGCGGCCCCGACGGTTGCGGCGGGTCGTGCGGCTCGTGCGGTGACGGCGTGGCGTGCGACGAGAGCGCCGGGCAGTGCCTCGGGGGCGTGCAGGACGGCGACGTGACCGAGGACACCGGCGGGGGGATGGGGTGTGCGGAAGGCTACGTCCTCCTGAACGGACAGTGCGTCCTGAAGTCCAGCGGGGAGACTATCGGCGACGAGGACAGCGGCTGCACGCTGGCGGCCGGCGGCCGCGCCCCTGCTTCGCCGGCAGCGACCGGCCTGCTGGCGCTTGCGCTCCTATGTGCCCTCGCCGGTTCGCGCCAGCTGCGCCGATTGCGCGGGGCCAGGGACGGACTCTGATTCGATACTCCCTCCTTCTGCGTCCCCAGGGCGGGCAAGGCGTGCCCTCTCTTTCTGTTGACGCACCCCGTTCGGGAAAGGTAGGCTTTTCGTTGCGCTCCCGCGAGGACCGCGGGGCGGACCGAAGCCGGACCAGGGTGTTCCGGAGCCAGGAGGCAACCATGGGCAAGTGCGGCAGCTTCGAGGAGCCGAGGGGGACCACCGTCGACCCATCGCGACCTGCGGCTGGCGGTGGGTGAAGACCGTCCGGAAGCGGCTCCCGTGAGGAGTGGCCCGAGCTGACCTGGTTCCGGAACATGGTGGACAACTGCCTTGCGTATGCGACGCGGGCAAAGGCGCAGGGCCGGCCCATCGTGGGCATCATGTGCGAGTACACTCCCCGCGAGATCATCATGGCTGCGGGCGGTGTGCCCGTGTGCCTGTGTGGCGGAGACGTCGGGACCATCGCTGCTGCGGAGGAGCACCTGCCGTCGAACCTGTGCCCGCTCATCAAGTCGACTTACGGGCACCACGTGCTGGGAAGCAATCCGTTTCTCGCGATGGCGGATCTGCTGGTTGCGGAGACCACCTGCGACGGCAAGAAGAAGATGTTCGAGCTGCTGGGCGAGCAGGTGCCGTCGTGGGTGTTGGAGCTTCCGCAGAAGGAGCGCGACGAGGATGCGTTCCAGCACTGGCTGGCCGAGCTTCGGAAGCTCCGGAAGGAGTTGGAGCGGCGGTTCGGGGTGGTGATCACGGACGAGCGGATCCGCGAGGCGATCCGGGAGATGAACCGCGAGCGGAAGCTGCGGCGCGACATCGCGTTTCTCATGACCTCTGACGCCCCGCCGCTGACCGGTCGGGAGCTGCTGGAGATGCGTACCATGATCTCCTCGATACCCGAGGACCTGGCCCGGCTCGAGGAGACGTACCGGCGGCTGGCGGCCATGGGACCCGATGCGAGGAGCCGCGGCAAGGTGCGTGTGATGCTGACCGGTGTGCCCGTGGCCCGGGGTGCGGAGAAGGTGATGGAGGTGGTGGAGAGCCATGGCGGCCTCATCGTGTGCCAGGAGAACTGCACGGGCTTGAAGCCGATCATGGAGGACGTGGACCCTGATGCGCCGGATGTGATTCTTGCGCTGGCGGACAAGTACTACCGGCTGCCCTGCTCGGTCATGACGCGCAACAACCGGCGGATGGAGCTCTTGCGCCAGTTGGCGCAGCAGTTCCGGCCGCAGTGCGTGGTGGACCTTGTGTGGCAGGCGTGCATCACCTATGACGTGGAGTCGGTGCGGGTGAAGCGGTTTGTGGAGGGGGAGCTGGGTATCCCGTACCTGCGGGTGGAGACCGACTACTCTCCGTCGGACGTGGCGCGCATTGCGACGCGCGTCGAGGCGCTGTTCGAGACGGCGCAGAACGCGGCTGCCGGCCTGCGGCCATGACCACGGTTGCGTACTGCAGCCCGTTTGTTCCCCCGGAGTGGATCCTGGCCCACGGCTTTGTGCCCGAGCGGATCGTGCCCTCCATCGGGGCGGGACCGAGCGAGCTTGCAGGGATGCAGGGCCTGTGCCCGTATGCGGGAGCCTTTGCCGAGAACCTCATGAGACGGAAGGACCGTGCGGTGGTTGCTGCCTCCACGTGCGACCAGATGCGGCGGGTGGCGCAGCTGCTGCAGGCGCGGGGCGGGTTCCCGGTGTTCGTGCTGAATGTGCCCGCATCGTGGCAGACGGTCAATGCGCACCGGATGTACCGGTCGGAGTTGGAGCGCCTGGGCCGCTTCCTGGTGCGGCTGGGCGGCACCCCGCCCGCTTCGGCCGAGCTGGCGGACCTGCTCCTCGAGCACGATGCGCGGCGGAGCCTGGACGCGGGAAGGCAACGCGTGCAGGCCGGCAGAGTGCCTCTGGCCTTGCTGGGGTCTCCTCTCTGCAAGGAGCAGCTCAGGATCGAGGAGATTATCGAGGAAGCCGGGGGGACGGTTGTGCTTGACGGCACGGACGGTGGAGACCGGACCATGCCCGGGCGGCTGGACCGGCGTGCGGTCCGCGGGGACCCGCTGTCCGCGCTGGCCGACGCGTATTTCGGCGCGCTTCCCGATGCGTTCCGTCGCCCGAACTACCCGCTGTATGCATGGCTGGCGGCAGAGACGAGGGCACGTGGAGTCCGGGGCGTGGTGTTTGCCTGGCAGACCTGGTGTGACGTGTGGCATGCGGAGCTTCCGAGGCTGGTGGAATGGTCGCGTGTCCCGGTGCTTGGGCTCCAGCTTGCCGGCACGGGCGACGACGGTGCGCGCAGCCGGGCGCGCATCGAAGCCTTCCTGGAGGTGCTGCGATGAGCGGAAGGCTGCGCAAGCTCACTTTGTCCGAGTGGGATCCGCGATACCAGGAGCTCCGGGCAGCGGGGCTCGTTGAGCGCCCCTACGGGGGGCCGCTGCGACGCCACGTGGACGACGGGGACCTGCGGCTCCTGTCGCTGGAATTCGACGGGTCTGCGGCCGCTCTCCGGCTCTGGAACTTCCTGCTGACCGAGGAAGACCGGCTGCGGAAGCACAGGGCAGAGGGGCGGAAGCTGGTGGGGGCGATGAAGGACCTTGGCACGGTCCCGGTCATCGCATACGCGTCGGACGCGCTGGTAGCGTTTTACCCGGACGGAGCCTGGTGGATTCCCTGCGTCATGCAGATGTCGGAAGGGCTGTTGCAGGTGGCGGACCGACTTGGCATCGACGAGTCTTTCTGTCCGGTGCGAGCGATGCTCGGAGCGTTTCTGACCGGGGCTCACTTCCCCATTCCCGACGTGCTCACGTGCAGTGTGGGAGCGGTGTGCGACGACTTCTCCGCCATTGCTCAGCGGCTGGTCGGCATGGGCCATCCGGTGTTCTGGTGGGAGATGCCCCACCGGCGCCAGGTCGAGGAGGGGGAGATCGCGGTGCCGTTGCCCGGCGGGGTCCTTGCTCCTGCGGAGCAGGTGGCGTTTGTGCGGTCCGAGTTGGAGCGGGTGCGCGAGGAGCTGTCCCGCGTTTCCGGAAGCCCGATTACGGATGCGATGCTGGCCCGGAGCATCCGCAGGGCCAACCGGTTCCGGCGGGTGCTGGACCGGCTGAGGCTGCTTGCGTACGCGGCGGAGCCATGCCCCATGCCGTCCCTCGAGCTGCTCGTGGCGGAGATGATCGCGCTGCACTTCTGCTCCGACGCGGACGAGGCGGTTTCCGTCGTGGAGGAGCTGCTGGCGGAGACCGAGGCCCGGGTCGACCGTCACCAGGGAGTGCTGGAGAGCGGGGCTGCACGCCTCTTCTGGGTCAACCCGGTTGCGGACATGCGGGTCATGAATCTCGTGGAGCAGTGCGGTGGCCGGATCTGCGGCACGGAGTACCTCTTCTCGCACGCGCTGGACCCGATCCCGGAGGACGTGGAGCCGATGGAAGCGCTGGCGCGGTGTGCGCTGGCCGACCCGATGGTGGGGCCGGCCTCGGAGCGCGTGGAGCGGATCGTGAGCGACGTGCAGCGGTTCGGCGCAGAGGGGATCGTCGTGTCCCGGATTCCCGGGGCCAGTCACTGTGCGTTCGAAGGGGAGGTCCTGCGCGACGCCATGGGGGAGCGGGCCGGCGTGCCCGTGGTGGAGGTGGAGGTGCCGCCGGTGTCCGACTCGCTCATGCCCACCCTGCGGACGCGGCTGGACGCGCTTGTGGAAACGGTGAGGGCTTTGAGGCAGGGCTGAACCGGGGGCGAGACCGGATCGACGGTATCTCCTACATGACCTTCATGTTGACGTCTGCGATGATGTTGGCAGCGCCGTCCGCTCGGTCGGCTGCGTTGGAGATGTGGCGATAGACTTCGCGCAGCTTGAGGATGTCGAGCACGCCTTCCACGGACTCGACCTTCTGCTGGAAGAGAGCGGCCGTGGCTTGCCGGTAGAGCTTCTCGACGCGGTTTTCCAACTGCTTGGCGCGGATGGCATGCTCGTTGGCCACTGCCCGGTGCTCGAGGAGGCGCTGCATGGCCATGTGGATCTCCTTTCCGGCGTCATAAAGCAGTGTCGACATGTCCACGAGGAACGGATTCGGCTTCAGTCCGAACAGCGACATCTCGTCGAGAGTGCTGTATGCGTAGTCGAGCACGTCGTCGATGGCGCGCGACAGGGCGAATATGTCCTCCCGGTCCAGGGGGGTCACGAAGGTGCGGTTGAGCTCATCGATGAGGAGGCGGCGCTCCTCGTCGCCGCGTTCTTCCGCCTCGCGCACGACCTTGGCGTTTTCCGGAGTCGGGCTGGTCATGTAGGCCACGAGCCCCTGGAGACCGCAGCAGCAGGCCTCGGCCTGGTTGATGAGGCGCTCGATGATGCGGTCCTTCCTTGGCTTCAAAGGGTTTCCGAACCAGCTCATATTTCCACTCCTGAAACGGACATTGCGAACTTGACGGCGAAGTAGGTTCCTGCGGCCACTGTGCCGGCTGCAGGGATGGTGAGGACCCATGCAACGAGGATGTTGCCGACCACCTGCCATCGGACCTTCCGCACGCTTTCGGATGCGCCTGCGCCGACGATGACGCCGGAGACGACCTGGGTGGTGCTCACCGGGCCGCCAACGAGAGCGGCGCCCATGATGACTGCGGCAGAGGAGACCTGCGTGGTGAACGCGTGGATGGGCCAGATCTTGTAGAACCCGAAGCCCAGGGTCTTGATGAGCCGCCAGCCTCCGGCCGCGGTGCCTGCGCCGATGGCCGTGGCGCTGATGGCGATGACCCACCACGGCACGTTGAATTCCTGCTCGTACCCGGTGGCGACCAGGCCCAGAGCGATCATGCCCATGGTCTTCTGCGCGTCGTTGGTGCCGTGGGACAGCGCCAGGCCGCACGCGGTGAAGAACTGGCCGACGCGGAAGAACTTGTTGACGCCGGGTCCCGCTGCCGTACGCCGCAGGGTCTGCAGGATCGTGCGCTGCACGATGAAGCCGATGACGATACCGATGATGGGGGATGCGAAGAGGGCAATGAGGATCTTCTGGAGACCTTCCCGGTGGATGTGGTCGAAGCCGTGCTCGACCGCGACCGCGCCGATGATCCCGCCGATGAGAGCGTGGGACGAGCTGGACGGAATGCCGAGCCACCAGGTCAGGATGTTCCAGACGATGGCCCCGACCAGGGCAGCGATGACGACCGCGACGGTGATGGCCTCGCCCGAGACCACGTCGTGGCCCACGGTCTTGGCGACTGCGACGCCGAACAGGAAGGGGCCGACGGTCTCCCCGATGGTGACGATGGCAAGCGCCTGTCTGCCGGTGAACGCGCGAGAAGAGATCATCGTGGCGACGATGTTGGAGCTGTCGTGGAACCCGTTGAGGAAGTCAAACACGACGGCAGCAGCGATGAGGACGATCAACGCGACAAGCATTCAACAACCCCGGCCTGCCAGGACCCGACCGTACGGGTAATCCATCTATTATGCGCGCGAAACGTGCGGCGAGTCCAGAACAAAGCGAAAGGCGTCTGTCGTGGCCGCTGGCGCCCGGCCGGTCGGGATCTGCGGCAGGGAGTCCGGGGTCGTTACTGCTGTGGCTTGGGGGGGGGCTGCGGCAGGAGCGCCTTGAGGGGCTCGGCCATGCCCGAGGGGTCCTCGTCCATGGCGAGGAACCCGTGGCACAGCTCGCAGTCCTGCGAGATCTTCTTGCCGTCCCCGGTTGCGTGCTCGTCGTCGTGGCAGCGGAAGCAGCCGCGGCGGTCCTTGTCCTCTCCGCGGTGGCCCAGGTGGTTGAAGTGGGCTCCGAAGGTGAGGCCCATGTCGGGATAGACGTTGAGGCGATAGAGCTTCGCTACGGAAGCCGCTGCCGAAGCCAGGGCCTCGTCGGAGACCGACTTGTCCGGGTGGCCCTCTCTGTAGAGGGCGGCCATTTGGTCCATGAACCACGCGTCTGCCGAGGCACGGTCGATCTTTGCGTCCGCTGCCCTGGTGAGGGCAGCGGTTGCGACCTCGTGGAGGAACGGGACGGCCTTGTCCAGGTCTCCGCTGTCGAACAGGCGATCCACAGCGAGGGACGGGTTGAGGTCGTAGACGTGGGTCGGCCGGTTGTGGCAGTCGATGCAGTCCATGATGCGAGGCTCCTGGGAGGGGCCTGTCGCAGGTTGCGCGGGCAAGTACTCGGAGACCAGCTCGCCCTTCGAGTACACCTGGACCTTGCCGATCTTCTCGCGACGTTCGTCAAGGGGCTCGTAGCGGATTTCCGTGTCGGGGCTCACGTGCCAGTGGATGCCGTGGAACTGCCCGGTCCTGTCGTCGCGGCCGCCGATCTTGAGCAGCAGGGCCGTGGTGCTCTGGGTGTTGTCCTCGTCGTTGGCGTAGTGGCTGCGGAAGGCCACGGAGTTCCCGTGGAACTTGGCGGGCCAGTGGCACTGCTCGCAGGTGTCGCGTGCGGGGCGCAGCTCGGCCACGGGCGAGGGGATCGGACGGCTGTAGTTCCCGGTCAGCACGCCCAATACCTGCCTCAGTCCGTCCACCTTGGCCTTGACTGCCCAGGAGGCTCCCGGGCCGATGTGGCAGGTGACGCAATCCACTCGGGAATGCGGGGACTCGCGGTAGGTGTCGTACTCGGGCTGCATGACGGAGTGGCACAGCGTGCCGCAGAATGCGGGGGTGTTCATGTACGAGGTGGCGGCCGTGGCGGCCACCGCGACGATGGCGACGTTGGCCACGGTGGCCACCGCGACGAACACGATCTGCCTGCGCACCCGGTCATCGGACAGAGCGGAGCGCACCGCGTCGCCGAGGGGGTCCGGGACGCTGCTGCCCTTTGACCGGAGCCGCAGGCGTTGCACGAAGTAGCCGAGCGCCACGACCACGAGGCCCAGGACGAACAGGGAGGGGAACACGAGCAGCGCCAGGGCTGCCTTGTACTGGTCGGTGTCGACGGAAAGGAGCATCGCGATGCCGATGGTCAGCATTGCGGCAGCGGATGTCGTGGTGACGATGGACCCCAACAGGGTGATCCAATTGGCGGTCAGCAGTGGCAGCAGCGACAGGAGCCAGCGTTTCATGAGGTGCCTCCCTTGCGGAGCGCCTAGCGGTACGCGACGTACATCGCGTACACGATGAGCGCAATGAGTGTAAGCCCGATGGTGAGCATCGACAAACCGAACACGTGGGCCCATCGCACGAAGCTGCGGGACGGCCTGGCCACGAACATCGACTCGATGGTCCCGGCTTCCACGGCCTGCCGATACTCCCGCGGCCTCTCCTCCTTGAACTCGGACAGCGGGATGGCTCCGGTGAAGATCACGGGGTCCATGGGGAAGCGCTCGGGGCGGAAGTGCGTGTTGAAGAAGTGGACGCTGAAGATGAAGCCGGCTGCCAGCAGCGCTTCGTCGCTGTGGATGATGGTGGCCACGTTGACGGCCCAGCCCGGGAGGATTCGGGTGAACGTCTCCGGGAACCAGAGGATGAGACCGGTCATGCCGATCACCGCGACGCCCCAGAACACCGCGAAGTAATCGAACTTCTCCCAGTAGGTGAAGCGGCCGTAGTCGGGCCGCGGCCCCCGTCCGATGAACCACTTGAGGGTCTGGCCGAACTCCCTGAAGTCGCGCAGGTTCGGGAGCATCGACTCCGGGTGCAGCAGCATCCTGCGCAGGGACAGCTTGCTCTCCCTCTTGTGGTTCCAGAGGAACGCGAGGTGCAACCCGAAGTAGACGAAGGTGAGGATTGCGCAGAAGCGATGGACGGCCGCTGCGGACTCCTGGCCGCCGAATGCGCGGGCGAGGGCCTGGGCCCACTCTGCGTAGGAGAACTTGAGCGCCATGCCGGTCAACGCCAGGCCGAAGAAGCTGAGGATGACGATGAGGTGCAGCCAGCGGTGGTACGGCCGGAAGCGCCGCACGTAGGGCTCGTCGGCCGGCTTCGGGTGCCGCCTCCTCTCCAGTGCGAGCTTGAACGACCGGGGAAGCCACAGCAGGGTGTGGAGGGTGAAGAACGCCAGCGTGCCCAGCAGCAGCAGGGTCATGAACAGGAACGTGTAATAGAGGATGGGATACTTGGTGCTGTCCTTGTGGGTGGCGTGGGTGAGGTAGCCGGCGAACTGGCGATGGGAGCCCTCGTGGCACTTTCCGCAGGTGGCCACGATATTCTCCCGCGACAGCGTGGAACGCGGGTCTTCGGGAGCCAGGATGCGGTGTGCGGAGTGGCAGTCGCCGCACTCGGCCACGGCCCTGCCGCCCAGGCGTGACGCCTTGCCGTGGTAGGTCTCGAAGTAGGCTTCGGTGAGCGCCTTGTGGCACTTGCCGCAGCGGTCCAGGATCGCGAAGCGGAAGTCCGAGGAATCGACGCGTGAGATGGTGTGGCTCGAGTGACAGTCATTGCACGCGGGCAGCGGCTCGCCCGAGGTGCTCACCGACGGGCTATGAATCGATTCCCTGAACTCCTCGAAGACGCCTGCATGGCACTTCCCGCACGTCCCGGCAACGCGTGCCGGGGCCACGGTGGAGTTCGGGTCCGTCTTGGGAAGCGGGCCGTGCGCGGTGTGGCAGCTCGTGCAGACCGCGGTGACCAGCAGGCCGCTTTCGAGGAGCCCCTTGCCGTGGATCGACTCGGTGTAGGACTGGGTGATGCCGTCGATCTCGCCGTGGCGGAGCACCGCCGCGGCTTCGCCCGCCCGGTGGCAGCGGGCGCAGAGCGTCGGTATGTTGCGCACCGAGGTGGGAGATGACTCGACGCTTCGCGGAAGCACTCCGTGGGTGCCATGGCACGTGATGCAGTCCGGGGCCTGCTCGTTCCCCTGCGCGTGCAGCTTGCCGTGGATGCTGCTGGCATGAACGGCGGCCTGCTGCTCGTGGCACTTGGAGCATTCCACCTTGCCCACGTGCTTGCAGGGCGGGTTGTCCCCCGGCAGCAGGTTGGAGTGGCACATCGCGCACGTCACCTTGACGTGTGCGGAGTCATGGACCTGCCTGGCATCTACGGTGAGGCTGCGGCCGTCCGGGGCCTTGATGTCGCTGCGGCCGTGGCACGCCATGCAGTCGTTGTCGGAGACGCTGTCCGCGTATTTCACACGGCGGATGCGGTGCGGCGAATGGCAGTCGATGCAGACCGGGATGGCCCCGGGCTTGTCCTCCCACAGCTTCTCATTGATGACCTTGACGTGGACCTTCTCGATTTCCGCGTGGCACGTCATGCACGTACCGGGCACCTGGGTCCGGTTGATCTTCGACGCGGGGTCTTCGTGAGGCAGTACGTCGTGCGCTCCGTGGCAGTCGGAGCAGACGGCCGCACCCAGCAGCCCGCGCTTGAACACGCCCTCGAAGTGGATCGATTCCTTGTAGGCTTCGACGACTCCGTCTTCTCCCAGCTTGCGCTGCTGCGCGACGCTGTGGCCTTCCGCGTGGCAGGTGCCGCAGACGGACGGGATGTTCATCCGGTAGTTCTTGGAGTTGCGGTTCTGCGGCGGAAGCACCTGGTGCGTGCCGTGGCAGTCCGAGCAGCGGGGCGCCAGCGAATCCCCGGCGGCCAGCTTCTTCCCGTGCGTGCTGTTCGCGTAGATCCCGGCTTCCTTGTCATGGCACATGCCGCAGTCGACGGGCTTGAGGTCCGCGGGGTGCTCCGAGTCTTTGAGCACCGCGTCCTGGTGGCAGTCCGCGCACCCCACGTCCTGGTGGACGCTTGCCTTGAGAGCGTCGGCTGCGACGAACAGCTGGTCTGCGGTCCTGCCGGGGGTCTTGGGCGAAAGGAGCGACTTGTCGCCGTGGCAGTCCAGGCATTCCTGCGAGAGCGCCGCGGGAGCGGGCAGAAGGCAGGCCAGGAACGCAAGCAGGGTAACGGCCCGGAAGGAGAATGCGCGGGCCGTGCGATTGTCCGGCATGGTAACTACCTCCAGAATAGACTGGCGAAAACAGTAGCGGAACTCGGTCGGAAGCGCAATGCTGCGTGCGTGCGGGCCACGCCCTGCCAAGGCGCTGCGCACGCAACGTTTGTCGCTGGACGGCCGATCATAGATCAATGTACTATTACTGGGCCATTCTTGAGAGGTGAGGGTGACTCGCCCGCGTGTGACTGTGCTTCTGCTTGCTGTTCTGCTCTCGGGTCTGCCGCTTGGCAGACCTCGTGCTGCCATGCCCATCGGCACGCTGGACGAGGCGCAACCCACGTGGGTGGGAGGATGGGCGTTCGATCCCGATCACCCGGAAGCCGAGATTGCGATCCACGTGTATGTGGACGGCCAGTTTGCGGGCAATGGCGAGACCAAGGGATACCGGCCGGACGTCAACGCGGCCTACGGCATCACGGGCAACCACGGCTTCACGTTCGGCGTGGACATCGCGGCTTTCGGACCGGGCTCGCACAAGGTGCAGGCCTACGGCATCGACCTCGACGGGGAGGGCAACCCCGCGCTGAAGGACACCAAGATCGTGGAGATCCAGGGGTGCGCTGCTTCGTGCTCGGGCAAGGTCTGCGGAGATGATGGGTGCGGCGGATCGTGCGGCAGCTGCCCTGCAGGAACGTCGTGCTCGGGTGGGCAGTGCGTCGGCGGGGGGCCCGTGGAGGGGCCGCCCACCGGCCACCTCGACGAGGCGAGCCCGACGATGATTGGAGGCTGGGCCAAGGATCCCGACTGGGATGGGCCTGTCCAGGTTCACATCTACGTGGACGGAGCGCACCTCAAGGTGCTGAACGCGGACCAGTGGCGGCCGGACGTCGGAGCACACGCGTTTGCGTGGGCTCCGCCGCCATTCGGCCATGGAGCCCACGAGGTGATCGCATACGCCCTGGGCGTCAACTCGGCGGGAGTTCCCGACTCCCAGAACCCGGGCCTTCCCGGAAGCCCCAAGACGCTACAGGCGACATGCAAAGGACTGGAGTCGGACGCGCTGGGGTGGTGCCAGGGGCTCCCCGCGTACTGGGACTCCCGGCAGACGGACACGGTGTTCGTGAGCAACGACTCGGTTCGTGTCGGTGTGAACAAGTCCTTTGGAGGAACGGCGTTCCAACTCTACGGGCCTGGCTGGGACCGCAACCTGCTGCTCGAGCACGGCGGCGGAGCGATGCAGCTTTCCATCTGGGGGTACGACCCGGTGGGCGGTGTGGGGTGGTACGGCAACGACTGGTGCGACGCGACGTGGTACGCGTCCGAAGGCGCCTGCACCGGCGCCGGCCACGGGAGCTGCTCCGCGTGGGCCCATCCGGGCGGAGCGCACGCGACCGACTGCGTGAGCACCAAGCCATGCGGCGGGTGGACGCCCGGCGCTCCGTGGAACCCCATCCAGGCGCAGGGGCCGGGGTGCGGCTGGGCGTCTCCGGCCAATGACTGCAACGAAGTCACGTGGCAGGGCAGCACGCTCTACACGCGGCTGGACGCTCCCTTCCACTTCACCTCCACGAAGCCCGCGGCCGCGACGCCGATGGAGCAGTGGGTCACCGCGCAGTCGGGGTATGCGGAAGTGAAGTACCGTCTCACGTACAACGGCCCGGGCGCATGGTGCGCTCATCCGCAGGAGGTCCCCGCGATCTTCACCGCGTACGGCATGAACCAGCACTACTACTACTACGATGGACCCGCCGCGTTCACGGGTGCGGAGGTGACCCACAAGCAGGGAGCGTCCACCGGCTTCCTGCGGTATCCGAACCGGGACGTGTACGGTCATGGCGAGGACTACTTCGGCTACGTCCGGGAGGGCTGGTGGGGCGTGTGCGACGGTCCGCAGGAGCGGTGTGTGACCATCGCGTCGTTCTCCCCGGTGATGAACGAGGTGGCGCTGCATCAGAACCAGGGAGCGGGCTCCGGATACGTCACCGCGCTGGGCTACTTCGCGGTGCAGCCCGGCATGGACCTGCAGTGGACCGTGTACCTCTTTCCCTACCGCTACGATGCGGTGGTCGGAGGCAAGACGGTGCGGGACACCATCTACGCCCTTGCTCCCGAGGCGTTCAAGCAGGGGATCTGTTCGTCGGCATGCGGGGGCAAGCAATGCGGCGGGGACGGGTGCGGAGGGTCGTGCGGCCAGTGCCCGGAAGGGACGCAATGCGCGGCCGACGGAACCTGTGCTGCGGGCGCGTGCCAGCCGTCGTGTGCGGGCAAGCTGTGCGGTGCCGACGGGTGCGGAGGAAGCTGCGGCGAATGCGGTGTCGGTTTCCATTGCATCGAGTTCGTGTGCACGGTGCAGTGCATCCCCGCGTGTCTCGGGAAGCAGTGTGCGGACAACGGGTGCGGCGGAGAATGCGGCCAGTGCGATGGCGACCTGGTCTGCACGAAGTCCGGCCAGTGCCTTCCTGCCGAGCAGGTGCCGCCCGAGCAGCGCTGGCAAGCCGGTGGAAGCGTCGGGGACGTGGTTCCGGGTGCCGATGTGGTTGGCGGCGACGCGGGGCCGGGAAGCGACGTTTCCGGGAGCGACTCCGGGTTGTTTCCCCGCGGCGGCGACTCCGGTGTGCCCCGGGGCGGCGAGGTCGGGGGCGGGGGAGAGAGCCTTTCCCCCGGGCCTGACGGGACCTGTCCCGATGGCACCGTGTTGGTGGAGGACAAGTGCCTTGCCCAGGGCTCCGGGGAGGCCGAGACGGTGTACCAGGAAGGCTGCGCAATGTGGCCACGGGCCGGGTCCGGCGCGGCAGGGATGCTGGCGGCGGCCCTGGCAGCGGTCCTGGTTATTCTGAGGCGGGCGCCTGCGAGGCGTGAGGAGGTCCAACGATGAGGTACCTGGCTCTGGTCATTGCGATGGTGCTTGCGGCTGGGTGCAGCGGGGGCGGCGGGGGAGCCGCGGACGCGGCGGATGGAAAGGTTGCGGCGGACGCGGCGCCGGACGCGGCGGTGACGGACACGCCTCAGGACCGGGTTGGTTCCGACGCAGGGGACGACGCGGCGGTGCCCCCCGACGTGGAAGCGGACAAGCCCGAGCCGGTGGTGTGCGACAAGCCCGGGTACGCCTGGTCACCGGGAACCGCGATCTTCGAGGAGAAGACCGAGGAGTGGGGTTTGAAGGACGTGCGCGCCACGCGGTTCAGCGTGCTGGACTTCAACGGCGACGGGTGGCCGGACCTCGCTGCCAGGATCGGGTCCGGGGACGACTTCGGCCCGGGCGGCACTCGCGTGTTCTGGCTGCTGAAGAACAACGGGAACGGGAGCTTCTCGGATGTGACCCAGGCGTCGGGGTTGTTCACCCAGCGGTACGGCACGGATCCGAACAAGGGGCGGCCCGGCGACGTCCTCGCTGCGGGCGACGTGGACAACGACGGGGACCTGGACATCGCCACCGCGGTTGCGAAGCACGAGCTCATTCCGAACCAGGAGACTTCGGAGCTGATGCTGAACAACGGCGACGGCACGTTCGTGCTGGGCCCCAAGGAGAACGAGTTTCGCGAGGAGAACAAGTACTCGGTGCCCGCGGGCGTGACGTTCACGGACTACAACCGGGACGGGCTGCTCGACATCTGGATGCCTCACAACATGGTGGGGGGCATGTCGCAGCCTCTCCAGGACCGCCTCTACCGCGGCATGGGAAACGCGATGCACCTGGACGTGACTCTCAAGGCGGGGTTGAAGACCGAGCCCTGGATCCTGCCCCCCGTGGCGCTCAACGAGGGGAGGGGGCACTCGTGGGCATGGTCCTCTGCAGCCTGTGACTTCAACAACGACGGAGCGCCGGACCTGTTGGCCGCGTCCTACGGCCGCGCACCCAACCACCTCTGGCAGGGCGGCTCGCCCGACAACGGGTGGGTGTTCACGAACCGCTCGGTCGCGTCGGGGTACGCGTACGACGACCGCATGGACTGGAGCGACAACGAGTCGGCACGCTGCT
>Ga0233425_10002783_pt1 | contig 33406 bp, 28 predicted proteins | sample Watercolumn_Towu_2_FD_181712 | JGI IMG/M metagenome (GOLD analysis project Ga0233425, IMG submission 181712) | Freshwater microbial communities from Lake Towuti, South Sulawesi, Indonesia - Watercolumn_Towuti2014_140_MG | ecosystem: Environmental > Aquatic > Freshwater > Lake | place... | reverse complement strand
TAGCGCGGGATCTCAGGGACGGGTATTCCCATCGGGCCGCGGCAGAGCAGGAAACGCGAAACGCTGAAAACGCTAAAACCGGCACCGGTCGGGCAGGCTCAAATACAGCCGGACCTGCTTCCGCCCCTGACGGCGTAGATGAAAATGCCAAGCCCGAATCGCCCGACACTTCGACGAATGTGGAAATATCGTCCGCGGCCATGTCAAATACTGAGCGGGTCCAAGCCGTCGAACTGACAGACGCAGCGAAGCTTATCCGTAATTCAGAAAATCCTTCGGAGATTATAACGGTCGGACTGGGCACAAGCTGGATGGCGGCATACAGCAGGAATAAGGCCGAAAAATATCAGGATCTCAACAGGCTTATCGTAGCTATAGGCAGACTACTGAACCATTATAAGATAAATTGCGTAGCTCAGCAGGCCGGGGAGAGCGACGCCGATTTCGCGAAGAGGATCGACGTGAACGGCGGCAGAGTAGTAGTGCTTACGGGCCTAAACACTATCGTCCGCGACGATTCGCCGTTTGCGGCCTTCAGAGACAGGAGGAACGTCTTCCTGGCTGGCGTCGATACCGAAGGCGCAGGTCTCGATGAAGGTTGCTATCTGCCGATCGTTGAGATGTTGAAACTGGCCTTATATATCGGGCTGAAAGACATGCTCCGCCAGGATGCCTCGAGCGACAACATCGCGACCGAGCCATACCGCAAATTCACGAACGTCTTCCGTTTCCTGCCTCGCGCAGTGCGCATCCCGGTCTACGAGAACCTCCGGCAGCTCTACCTCGTCCAGGAGTTCGCGTAAAAATATATAAGATCCAAGGCAGGCTATCTCCGCACTGAAAATATTTCCACTAATCTCAAACCAATTGGATCGGCCTTTTGTTCAGTCGAAAAATGCCTAATATTTTCAATGTGCGTCGACAGCCTGCCTTAGGTCTTTTTTTATTGATCACGCGTCAGTCTGCGTAAGATAGTGATCATCTTATTTAGTGGGTTGGCAAATTTTACGGGTCCTGCCATCCTTCGGCATTGCTCAGGATGACACCCTGAGTCTGCCAAAGGGTGTCACTCCCTCGCCTTTTTCTTGGAAGGGCTGTGTCCGACTCTTGCACGTATCTCAAACCCTTGCCGCTACACCCACGGGAGCTGTCTAACCCCACCCCGTAATCGCCCTTTTTGCGAAAAAGGCTCAGTCGTGTCACCCGCGTGCGGATTTTTGTATTGAGAGTATTAACAAAGACGGATGAGGCCGCCCCCGGCTTAGGGCCAGTAATATTATATGAGATATTTTCGCAAATCAGCACGAATTTCACCCTTGACATGCCGCGGGATGGCGTGTTAGAATTGCGCCATTGAAGAAAAGGTCTATGCCATATATGCATGATATTATGATGGATAACACTGATGTGCAGCAGCGGGGAGCTCTTACAGGAAACGAGTAAGATCGAAGAGCGCTGCTCTATATTTGCGGCCGGTAGGACTATCGTCTCTGCCGGCCGACTTGTTTTTGACCAAATAGGGCGGTTTTAAGCATGAAAACTAAAGAAACCGGCAAGCGGAAGGTCATGATACTGGGGGGCGGACCCAACAGGATAGGGCAGGGTATAGAGTTCGACTACTGCTGCTGCCACGCCTCCTTCGCCTTGCGCGAAGAAGGCTATGAGTCGATCATGGTCAACTGCAACCCCGAGACCGTATCGACCGACTACGACACATCCGACAAACTTTACTTCGAGCCTCTTACGGTCGAAGACGTCATGAATATAGTCGATATCGAGAAACCTGTCGGCGCCATAGTCCAGTTCGGAGGGCAGACGCCGCTAAACATCTCCGGCGCGCTGGCGAAGGCGGGCCTCAACATCCTCGGAACAAGCCCCGAATCCATCGACATGGCCGAGGACCGCAAACTCTTCCAGCAGATGATCAAAAAACTCAAACTCGTACAGCCCGACAACGGGACCGCCACGTCTACGGAAGAGGCGAAGGCGGTTGCCGGCAGGGTCGGGTATCCGGTCGTCGTGCGCCCGTCGTTCGTACTGGGCGGCAGGGCGATGGAGATAGTGTACGACGAGAAGAGCCTGTCGGACTATATGGCCCGCGCGGTAGAGGCCTCGCCCGAGAGGCCGATACTCGTGGACAAATTCCTTGAGGACGCCATCGAAGTCGATGTCGACGCCATCGCGGACGGCAAGACCTGCGTTATCGGCGGGATACTGGAACATATCGAAGAGGCCGGCATACACTCGGGCGACAGCGCGATGGTGCTTCCTCCGCACACTCTCGGCAAGGATATTATCGAAACGATAAAGCGAAATACTTACGCCATGGCAAAAGAGCTTAACGTAAAAGGCCTGATGAACGTGCAGTTCGCCGTAAAGAACAACATCGTCTATGTCCTGGAAGTCAATCCGAGGGCCTCCAGAACCGTGCCGTTCGTATCGAAGGCCATCGGCGTGCCTCTCGCCAAACTCGCCACAAAGGTCATGCTCGGCAAGACCCTGGTTGAGCTGGGCTACACGAAGGAGCCCGGGATAAGCTGTATCGCGGTGAAAGAGTCCGTATTCCCGTTCATTAAATTTCCGGGTGTAGACGCGATATTGGGGCCCGAGATGAAGTCTACGGGCGAGGTCATGGGCATCGACGCGACGTTCGGCATGGCTTACGCGAAGAGCCAGATCGCCGCCGGGCAGCGCCTGCCGAAAAAAGGCAACGTCTTCATAAGCGTCAAGAACCAGGATAAGCGCAACATAGTATTCGTCGCCAAAAAACTCGCCGATCTCGGTTTCAACATATTGGCCACGTCCGGCACCGCGGACGCTCTGAAGTCCAACGATATAAATATCCGTGTCCTGCCTAAGCTCCACGAGGGCAGGCCTAACATCATAGACCTGATCAAGGACGGCAAGGTGGCGATGATAATAAACACGCCTTCGGGCAAATCTACCAAGGATGACGAGCTGAAGATACGCTCGAACGCCATATTGTACAACGTGCCTCTTATCACGACAATATCCGGAGCCCAGGCGTCGGTAAACGGCATGGAGCATCTTATCAAGAAGCCGAAGATGTCCGTAAAGTCGCTCCAGGAATACCACAAGGATATAAAAAGGTGAGAGATTACTGCGGAGTAGTGGGGATTTACGGGAATAAGAACGCCGCCCAGCTGGCGTATCTGGCGCTATACGCGCTGCAGCATCGCGGCGAAGAGTCGACCGGAATAGTCAGTTTTGACGGCAAGAAGATATACCAGCATAAGGGGCAGGGGCTTGTAGGGAACGTATTTAAAGAAGATAGTCTGAAAAGACTTAAAGGGCATCTCGCCGTAGGCCATGTCAGGTATTCCACGACCGGATCGAGCACCGCCAAGAACGTGCAGCCTCTCTTGATAAACCACAAGAAGGGGATTATCGCCGTCGCTCACAACGGCAACCTCACCAATTCTGTGGCGCTGCGAAATGAGCTTGAGGACGCGGGATCGATACTCCAGACCACGATGGACTCGGAGCTCATACTGCACCTGCTGGTAAAGGACCATCAGAACAATTATTCCGGAAAGCTGCTTCCTATCATGAGCCGCCTCGAGGGCGCGTTCTCGTTCGTCATAATGATAAACGACGCCATATACGCTATGAGAGACCCTCACGGGTTCAGGCCGCTCTGCATAGGAAGGATCGCCGGCGGATATATCGTGGCGAGCGAAACATGCGCCCTCGATATGGTCCAGGCCGAATACGTCCGGGACGTCGAGCCGGGCGAGGTGGTAATAATCGACAAAAACGGCATGCGTTCGCTTAAGCAACCCGAGCATAGAAAGCACGCGTTCTGCATCTTTGAATACATATACTTTTCCCGCCCCGACTCCAATATCTTCACCCAGAGCGTATACCTGGCGCGCAAAAACCTCGGCAAGACGCTGGCCAAGGAGAGCCCGGCAGATGCGGATTTTGTGATGCCGATACCGGATTCCGGAACCTGCGCCGCGCTCGGATTCGCAGAGCAGTCCCGGATACCGCTTGAGATAGCGTTCGTCAGGAACCATTACATAGGCAGGACGTTCATACAGCCGAGCCAGCTCATACGCGACTTCAAGGTCAAGGTTAAGCTGAATCCGGTCCGCGACGCCTTAAAGGGCAAGAGGATCGTCATAGTAGAGGACTCCGTCGTGCGCGGAACTACATCCCGCGGAAGGGTAAGGGCCTTGCGCGAAGCGGGCGCAAAGGAGATACACATGCGCGTCAGTTGTCCGCCGCTGATATCGCCGTGTTTCTACGGCATCGACTTTCCTACGAAGAAGGAGCTGATCGCTTCAAACCACACCATAGAACAGATACGCGATTTCGTCGGAGTCGACAGCCTCAAATATCTAAGCCTGGACGGTATGCTCAGCTCCATGCTTCTGCCGAAAGAAGAGTTCTGCACCGCCTGTTTCACGGGAAATTATCCCACAACCATATGCAAGCCGCCGTCGAAAAAAGCGCTCGAGAAGACGCGCTGCGCCGGCGCGGCAAAGAGGTGACATGTCGCGCGAAAAGATACTCATTATAGATTTCGGGTCGCAGTATAACCAGCTGATCGCCCGCTCGGTCAGGGAGATGAACGTATTCTGCGAGATAGTGCCTCCGACCGTCTCCGCCGCGGCGATAGATCCCGGCGAGATAAAGGGCGTAATATTTTCCGGCGGGCCGGCGAGCGTATACGCCAAAGGAGCGCCGACATGCGACAGCCGCATCTTCTCGATGGGCATCCCCGTGCTTGGCATATGCTATGGCATGCAGCTGATGGCCAGAACGCTCGGCGGCGTGGTGGAAAAGGCCCATTCCAGGGAGTACGGCCGCGCGACGCTTACCGTAACAAACAACAAGCTCCTCTTTAAAGGCGTCCCCAAGAACAGCACATCCTGGATGAGCCACGGCGACAAGGTGGGAAAGATGCCGAAAGGCTTCACCCGCATCGCCCTGTCGCGCAACACGCACATAGCCGCCTTCGCCGATTTCGAAAAGAGGTTCTTCGGCGTCCAGTTCCATCCCGAGGTCGCCCACACAGAGCACGGCAGGACGGTGCTTAAAAATTTCGTCAAAGACATATGCCGCTGCAGGGGCGACTGGTCGATGAAGTCCTTTATAAAGGAGACGGTGGCGGATATACGAAAGACCGCCGGCAGAGACAGGATAATCCTGGGGCTTTCCGGCGGCGTAGACTCGTCCGTAGCGGCGGTCCTCATCAACAGGGCCGTGGGGCACAGGCTGGCCTGCATATTCGTCGACAACGGCCTTCTCCGTAAGAACGAGGCCAGGCTCGTACGCGAAGTCTTCCGGAAGCACTTCAGGATCAACCTCCACTGCGTCGACGCCTCTAAAGAGTTCCTCGCCGCGCTGAAAGGCGTGGTCGACCCCGAAAAGAAGCGAAAGATAATCGGCCGGACATTTATAAAGGTCTTCGACCGGGAAGCGAAGAAGATCGGAAGCGTGAAGTTCCTGGCCCAGGGCACTCTGTATCCGGACCTGATAGAGTCCCGGTCCGCTTTCGGCGGGCCCAGCGCCACGATAAAGACGCATCACAACGTCGGCGGATTGCCGGAAAAGATGAACCTTAAGCTTATCGAGCCGTTAAAATATCTTTTCAAGGACGAAGTGCGCAAGGTCGGCAGGGAGCTGGATATGCCGCAGGAGATACTGGGACGACATCCGTTCCCGGGGCCGGGGCTGGCGGTCAGGATACTGGGGGACGTGACCAAAGAGCGCTGCGACATCCTGCGGGAAGTGGACGACAGGTTCATATCCATCCTGCATTCGGAAAAACTTTACGACAAGATATGGCAGGCCTTCGCTGTGCTGTTACCGATAAAATCGGTCGGAGTGATGGGCGACGAACGCACGTACGAGAACGTTGTAGCCGTGAGGGCGGTAACCTCAGTGGACGGCATGACCGCCGACTGGGCCAGGATACCCTACGATGTCCTCGGCAAGATATCCAACCGGATAATAAACGAGGTCAAAGGCGTCAACAGGGTGGCTTACGACATAAGCTCTAAGCCGCCGTCAACTATTGAATGGGAATAGATGGTCTGGAGAATTGAAGTAGCCGAAAAACAAAAATATTTCGATGCCGTAGGCCAGAGCGTAAAGCATGACATCCGCGACCTGGGATTCGGCGGCGTCAGAGACGTCAAGTTCGTACAGGTCTACCTCATCGAGGGAGATATCGACGAACATGATGCCAGGAAGATCTGCGAACACCTGCTGATAGACCCCGTCACGCAGGACTACGCCTGCCAGGGACCCGTCCTCGAAGAGAGATCCTGCAAGGTCGTGGAAGTCGCGTACAATCCCGGCGTGATGGATCCTGTGGAAGAGAGCGCGAAGAAGGCGGTAGGGGATCTCGGCATATCGATCCGCACATTAAAGACCGCGAAAAAATACCTGATAAAAGGAAGCCTCTCCTACAGCCAGATACATTCTATAGCGGAGAAGGCCCTCTACAACAAGGTCATACAGCATATAGTGAAAGGCGCGTCCACCATAGCCGCAGAGCCCCCTCCGTACCGGTTCGAATTAAAACACGTCGATATGCTGAAAGCGAACGACGAAAAGCTCCGGAAGATATCGAAGGACGGGCATCTCTTTATGAGCCTGGACGAGATGCGCGCCATAAAGAAATATTTCAACAAGCTCGGACGCAAACCGACCGACTGCGAACTCGAGACGCTCGCCCAGACATGGTCGGAGCACTGCAAGCATAAGACGTTCAGAGGGCTGATAGAGTTCGAGGGCAAGACCATAAACAATCTGCTGAAGCAGACGGTCATGAAGGTCACCGATGAGCTGGCCAAACCATGGTGCGTATCGGTATTCAAGGACAATTCGGGCGTAATACGTTTCGATGAAAAGAACAATATCTGCTTCAAGGTGGAGACCCACAACCATCCGTCCGCCCTGGAACCGTACGGCGGCGCGGGGACCGGCGCGGGCGGATGCATACGCGACCCGCTCGGCACAGGCCTGGGCGCAAAGCCCATCATAAACACGGACATATTCTGTTTCGCCCGGCCGGACTATCCTTACAACAAGCTTCCGAAAGGCGCCCTGCATCCGAAAAGGGTAATGAAAGGCGTCGTAGCCGGCGTCCGGGACTACGGCAACAGGATGGGAATACCCACGTCAAACGGCGCGGTCCTGTTTGACGACGATTTCGTCGGCAATCCACTGGTGTTCTGCGGAAACGTGGGCATAATGCCCAGGAATAAATGTTTCAAGCGCTCCTATCCGGGAGACCTCATCGTAGTGGTCGGCGGCAGGACGGGACGGGACGGCATACACGGAGCGACTTTCTCGTCCGGAGAACTGACTCACGAGTCCGAAACTCTTTCCGGTTCCGCGGTACAGATAGGCAACCCCATCCAGGAAAAGAAGCTGGTCGACACGATCCTGAAGGCTCGTGACAAAAACCTTTACAACGCTATAACCGACTGCGGCGCCGGGGGCCTGTCGAGCGCCGTGGGGGAGATGGCCGAAGAACTGGGCGCGGAGGTCTACCTCGATACCGTGCCGCTGAAATATAAGGGCCTTAATTACAGTGAGATATGGATATCGGAAGCGCAGGAGAGAATGGTCCTTGCCGTCAGCCCGAAGAAGATAGATGAGCTGAAAGAGGTCTTCGAGAAAGAGAACGTAGAGGCTACCGTTATAGGTAAATTTACAAATACGAAACGGTTGAAGCTTTTCTACAACGATCATATGGTCTGCGACATGGAGATGAAGTTCCTTCACGACGGGGTCCCTCCGGTAAAGAGAAAGGCCGTCTGGAGAAAGCCTGAATTCAAAGAGCCTCCGGCGAACGGGAGGCCCGACCTTACGCAGGACCTTATACGATTATTATCGAGCCTAAACATCGCGAGCAAGGAATGGATAATACGGCAATACGACCACGAGGTCCAGGGGGGAAGCGTGCTGAAACCTCTGCAGGGACCCAATGAGGGTCCCGGAGACGCCTGCGTGACCCGTCCGGTGCTCGATTCGAAGAAAGGCATCGTCCTCGGATGCGGCATAAATCCGGATTACGGAAAGATAGACCCTTACTGGATGGCCGCCGGCGTTATAGACGAAGCCCTGAGACAGATAGTCTCGGCCGGCGGCGATATCGACAAGTGCGCCATACTGGACAACTTCTGCTGGGGGAATACGAACAAGCCGGACAGGCTCGGCGGGCTCGTCCGGGCTTCATATGCCTGTTACGATATAGCGAAGGCGTATGGCGTTCCGTTCATATCCGGCAAAGACAGCCTCAACAACGAATTCTCGACCGGCAGAGAGACCATATCCATACCTCCGACGCTTCTCATCTCCGCGATATCCGTCATCGAAGATGTCTCGAAGTCGGTCACGATGGACGCCAAGCGCCCCGGAAACGCGGTGTACGTAGTAGGCCTGACTCACGACGAGCTGGGCGGATCGCAATACTACAAGACGCGCGGTTTCACGGGTAACGACGTCCCCAGAGTAGACCCTGTCTACGGCAAAAAATTGATGAAAAAGCTATCCGGCGCCATGCGTAAAGGGCTCGTGGCCTCTTGCCACGATTGTTCTGACGGCGGCATGGCCGTAAGCCTTGCCGAGATGGCTTTCGCCGGCGGACTTGGCATGGATATCCGCCTGGATGCGTCCAGGATGCCGGCGGGGCAGGTTATCCTGCCGGCCGACAAGATGCTCTTCTCCGAATCCAATACGCGTTTTATAGTGGAGGCTGCGGATGAAAAACGTTTCGCGCGCGCTATGAAAGGCGTCCCTGTATGGAAGCTTGGGCACGTACGAAGAGACAGGATCTTCGCTATATCCGACTTCACCGGAAAGACCATAGTACGTACCGACACCGGAAAATTAAAAGCAGCCTGGCAAAAACCTTTTAAGGATCTGTGAAGATATGGGCCAGCCGAAAGTAATGATATTGCGTACCGCCGGAACGAACTGCGATATGGAGACCGCGTTCGCGTTTGAAAAAGCCGGCGCCGCCACCGAGCGCGTCCATATAAACGAGCTTGCCGGGCGGGAAAAAGACCTGTCCTATTATCACATCCTCGCAATACCAGGAGGATTCACCTACGGCGACGACATAGCCAGCGGTAAGATACTGGCCAATGAGCTGAAGTTCAGGATAGAGGAGAGGTTGCAGAAATTCATAAGGGACGGCAAGCTCATAATAGGCATATGCAACGGATTCCAGATACTGGTCAAGTCGGGGCTATTGCCTAACCTGTCCGGCGATTTCCAGACGATAGAATCGACACTTACTCTTAATGATTCGGATAAATTCGAAGACCGCTGGGTCTATTTAAAAAATCCAAATTTCAAAATTCAAAAATCAAAATGCGTATGGACGCAGGGTATAAACGGTACGATACAGCTGCCCGTGGCCCACGGCGAGGGGAAATTTATACCGAAGAACGCGAAGGTTTTGCGCCGGTTGAAAGAGGACGGCTTGATAGCGCTGGAATACGTGGATGAAAAAGACCGGCGTGCCGGATATCCGTACTGTCCGAACGGCTCGGTCGAAAACATCGCGGGAATATGCGACCCCACAGGACGGATATTCGGCCTCATGCCGCACCCGGAAAGGCACATAAGCCGGTACCAGCACCCATGCTGGACCCGAAAGGCCTCTAAAGAGGCGGGCGACGGGTTGAAAATATTTGAAAACGGCGTAAAGTTCGCCAAAAAATATTTGTAAAAGGGCCTTTTATAGTATATAGTTATAATCAAAAAGGGGAGAGCTATGAAGAAGATAGCGATCGCGAACCAAAAAGGTGGATGCGGCAAGACGACCACTGCAATAAATCTGGCCGGCGCATTTGCGGCATTGGGCAAGCGCACTCTTCTGATAGACCTCGATCCTCAGGCCCATGCGAGCTTCGGGCTCGGCGTATCCAACCAAAGCATGGACCGCTCGCTCTACAACGTCCTGACCGACAACCCCGAAAGAGCGCGGCCCATCAGCGATTGCATAGTAAATGTCTCTGAAAATCTCGATGTCGCCCCTTCTAATATACTCCTCAGCACACTCGAGCAGGAACTGAAAGACAAGGAAGACGCCGTATCAAAACTCCACCAGGTCCTGTCCACGAACCAGCTCAACTATCATTACATCATAATCGACTGCCCGCCCAGCCTCGGGTTCCTTACATTCAACGCTCTCAGGGCCGCCGACCAGGTATTGGTCCCCATAGACATGAGCGCGTTCTCCCTGATGGGCGTCGGCAAGCTTCTCGGAATGCTCGAACTGATAAAGATAAAGATACACCATGCGCCTCAGGTCAACGCCGTCGCTACGCTATTTGACAAAAGAACTAAATATTCCCAGACGATGTTCGACGAGATAAGCGTATTCTTCCGGAATCAGATGCTATCTACAGTAGTCAGGATGAACGTCGACCTTAAGAAGGCGGCCGCGAAGGGCGTAACTGTGATACAATTCGCGAAAGATTCCATCGGGGCCTACGACTATACGGCGCTCGGCAAAGAGATGCTGAAGGCCGACGGGGACGTCGAGTTCGAACGGGCCCTGAGTCAAGCCGCCGCGGGCGCGCCTTCGGTACCTGAACCTGTCGCGCCTCCGGCGTCACAAGCGGCCGCTCCGGAGACTACCACCTCCGGCGCGATAGTGCCGGTAGCGCAGGCGCCTGAAATAACCGCCGTCGCGGCTCCCGCGACCGAGTCGTCCTCACCGGCGTCCAGGGAGGTGTCGTTCAACATTGCGGCGCCTGCCGCCAGAGAGATCTATCTCGTGGGAGATTTTAATCACTGGAAGATCAACGAGGACAGCCGCCTCTCAAACCTCGGCGACGGCCGGTGGGAGAAGAAGCTTGGACTGGCTCCCGGCAGGTATAAATATAAATATATTATCGACGGCGAGTGGACCCTAGACGCCCGCAATAACGATCGCGAGCAGAATTCTTTCGGAACGTTTGACTCCGTAATAAACCTGTAAGAAGGATTTTCGCTTATGATGCCTGTAACGCATGCGGTCACGTCGGGCGTCATAAGCGTTTTCGTCGGCCTGTACTTCAAGTCGCCCGGTTGCGCAGTGGTCTCTTTTATCACAGGGGTATTCATAGATCTGGACCACCTCTTTGATTACTATACGAGCCACAGATTCACATTGAGCTTAAAGAGGATATACTGCGCCTGCGTGAGGATACGCTTTAAAAGGTTGTTCATCCTCCTGCACTCGTACGAACTCATAGCGGTACTATGGATCGCGATATACGTATTCTCGCTTTCAAATATGTGGAAAGCCGCGGCCATAGGCCTTACGCAGCATATCATATTGGACCAGATAACTAACCCGATCAGCGCATTCGGCTATTTTCTGACCTACCGGATATTAAACCGGTTCGGAAGGGATCGCATAGTCAGGATGGCGGCCGCTATGGAGGGGCGTAAATGCCGACGTTAAAAGGCGACTTCACAAAAGAAGACCCGTGGCGCATATTCAGGATAATGAGCGAATTTGTGGACGGCTTCGAGGAGCTTTCGGATGTCACTGAGGCCATATCCATATTCGGATCGGCCAGGTCAAGGGCTTCGGACAAATATTACAAGATAGCCGACCAGACGGCTTACGCCCTCGTAAAGAACGGTTACGCCATAATTACCGGCGGCGGCGCCGGCATCATGGAGGCGGCCAATAAAGGCGCCAAGAGGGCGGGAGGGGATTCGATAGGGCTCAATATACTCATACCCGCTCAGCAAAAACCGAATAAGCACGTAACAAGGCTCCTGGAATTTAAATACTTCTTCTGCCGAAAAGTCATGTTCGTGAAATACGCGAAAGCATTCATAGTCTTTCCGGGGGGCTTCGGCACTCTGGACGAATTGTTCGAGGCCATCACGCTGGTCCAGACCAAGAGGATAGACCCTTTTCCGGTAATAATGGTCGGCCGAGATTTCTGGAAGGGACTCGTAGAGTGGGTAAACAAGACACTGCTTACGAATAATATGATGGAAAAAGCCGATATAAATATATTCCAGGTGGTCGATACGCCCGCGGAGGTCGTGGCGGCCATAAACGCTTTTTATAGGAAATGAAGCTCTCCGGGCTAAACATCCGGGAAAGGCAAGTCATGCAAAAGATACTGATAATAGACGACGAGCCCCAGATAACCATAACATTGTCGGAATTCCTTTCGGCCAGAGGGTATGCGGTCGTAACAGCCATGGACGGGGAGGACGGACTGCTTAAATTCGACACGGAAAAACCGGACCTGGTGATGTGCGATATAAAGATGCCGAAGAAGGACGGATTCCAGTTCCTCAAGGAGGTCAGGGCCTCAAAAAGGTGGGTCCCGATAATAATCATCAGCGCCCTGACCGACCCGTCAAGCATGCTCAAGGGCTACGACTTCGAGGCAGACTACTATCTTACCAAACCGCTGGACCTGGGAGACACATTGAAATCGGTTGAGATAATGCTGTCTCTTGCCCCGTTCCGAAAAGAAGATTAGCCTCGGAAGCAATCACACCCAAAAAAAAGAGGATGGCAACAGCGCGTGCGGGTATCTAGTACCCCAGGCCCGAGAACGGGTCACTCTATGCCGTTGTCATCCACCTATCAGTATACCTGATATTCCGGAAAAAACAAGCTCATGAAACCAGGCTTTTTATTGTTAACAATGTGATATAATACAGATTATGAGCGCACGTTATGATCTTATAGTTGTCGGCGGCGGACATGCGGGCTGCGAAGCCGCCCTGGCGGCGTCCCGGATGGGATGCAGAACCCTCCTATTGACCATGAACGCCGACACGATAGGCGCCGTATCATGCAATCCGGCTATCGGCGGCCTTGCCAAGGGACAGCTTGTCCGGGAACTCGACGCCATCGGCGGACAAATGGCGAGAGCCGCGGATCTTTCCGCCATCCAATTCAGGGTCTTAAACACAAAGAAAGGGCCCGCGGTAAGGTCGACCAGGGCCCAGATCGACAGACACGCCTACTGCGGATATATGAAATCGGCTGTCGAACTGCAGCCGGGCCTCGAAATACGCCAGGGCATGGTAAAAGAGATAGTCCTAAAAGGCGGCTCGGTTAAAGGCGTCAAGACGGAGCTTGGGGAGGCCTATTCGGCTGAGTGCGTAATATTAACTCCCGGCACTTTCCTGAACGGGCTTATACATATCGGCCTGGAAAATTGGCCGGGGGGGAGGGTGGGGGAGAAGTCCTCCGAAGGCCTTTCCGGGGCTATTAAACGCCTCGGCTTTAAGATGGGCAGGCTTAAGACCGGAACCTGCGCCAGGGTTGACGGCAGGACCATAGATTTCGACAGGCTTACCGCACAGCACGGCGATAAAGAGATAACGCCGTTCTCTTTTCGGACCAAAAGGATAACCAATCCTCAACTGCCATGTTATATAACGCATACAAATAAGAGGACCCACGAAATAATACGATCCAGCCTCGATCGGTCCCCGTTATTTACCGGAGTCATCAAGGGTACCGGCGTCCGGTATTGCCCGTCCATAGAGGATAAGATATACCGGTTCCCGGCCAGAGACTCTCACCATATATTCCTGGAGCCTGAAGGACTGAATACCAACGAGTACTATCCGAACGGAATATCTACAAGCCTGCCAGTAGACGCGCAGGAAAAGATGATAAACTCCATAGAAGGCATGGAAAAGACCAGGATAGTCCGTCCGGGCTACGGCATAGAATACGACTACGTAGACCCTACCCAGCTGCTGCCCACAATGGAGACGAAGCCTTTATCTGGACTGTACCTGGCCGGGCAGATAAACGGCACCACAGGATATGAAGAGGCGGCCAGCCTTGGGCTTATGGCCGGAATAAACGCCGCCCTCAAAATAAAAGATAAGGAGCCGCTGATACTGGAGCGGTCTCAAGCATACATAGGGGTCCTCATAGACGATCTCGTAACAAAAGGTACCGCCGAACCTTACCGGATGTTCACATCGCGAGTCGAGTACAGGCTCATACTCCGCGAAGACAACGCGGACGTCAGGCTCAGCCATACAGGCCGCTCGCTGGGCTTGCTGACCGATGAAGAATTTGCCGTCATAGCCGAAAAAAAAGAGAGGGTGGACGGCGAGTTGAAAAGGCTGAGAAACTCAAAGTACGCCAAGACTCTGCGCAGGCCCGGCGTATCTTACCGCGAAGCCGTATCGACAAAAGCGGCCGCCTGCCTTTCCGATGCCGAGATAAAAGAGGTGGAGATAGAGATAAAGTACGAGGGCTTCATCAAGCGGCAGCTTAACGAGATCGGAAGGCTCGCGAAGATAGAAAAGATCGGGATACCCGGCGATACAGATTACAGGAGTATCCATGGCCTTTCATCCGAGATAAAGGAGAAGCTCTCGTCCATAAGGCCGCTGAACCTCGGACAGGCCGCCAGGATATCCGGAGTTACGCCGGCCGCCATATCCATATTGATGGTCTGGCTCGAAAAGACGCGCAGGTCTTGATGAAACTTTATAACGACTACGGCACGTATCTAAAGAACAGGCACGGCTGCAAGGTATACCGCATCGGCCTCGACGCCGGATTTTCCTGTCCAAACAGGGAAGGCTCATCCGGCGGTTGCGTATATTGTGACGGTTCGGGCGCGAGATCCCCTTACACAGATCCCGAAGAATCCGTGGAAAAACAGCTTTCGGCAAGGATAGGAAAGATAAGATCGAAAGACCGCGGGGCGAAGTTCATCGCGTATTTTCAGGCATTTACCAACACCTACGCCCCGGTGAAAAAACTGAAAACGATCTATGATAAGATTACGGGATTCGAAGATATTGTAGGCATATCTATAGGCACGCGTCCGGATTGCGTGGACGGCGAAAAGATGGACTTGATAGCTTCCTACAAGGACAGATACGACGTATGGATAGAGTACGGGTTGCAATCCATCCACGACAAAACACTTAGAGCCTTGAACAGGGGGCATAAATTCGCCGATTTCTTAAAAGCGCTGGACCTTGCCAAGGAATCCGGAATAAATGTGTGCGCCCATGTCATACTGGGCCTGCCGGGAGAGACCAAAGAGGATATGATAGAGACGGCAAAAAAGATATCGGAGTTCAAAGTCGACGGCGTTAAGATACACCTTTTGCACATACTAAAAGGCAGCGCCCTAGAAAAACAATACGAAGACGGGAATGTCAGGCTTATGGAGCGGGACGAATACGCGGAGATCGTCTGCGACTTCCTGGAACATCTCAATCCATATACAGTCGTGCAGCGATTGACCGGGGAGGGGGACAGGGACAGTCACATAGCGCCGGCCTGGGCGCTCGACAAGGCAGCCACCATAAAAAGGATAGACGAGATATTAAAAATAAGGGGCAGCCGCCAGGGATCTAGATTCTAGCGCCGCCGGGTATGCGGGCGTTCTTGGGTATTATTACGATACCGTCCCGTATAAAGTAGTTTTCGCCGTCGTAATTTTTTAAACCCTTTATATTTTTTATCACCACGTTCCGGCCTATCCTGGCGTTCTTATCGACTATGGCCTTGTGTATCTGGGCACCATCGCCTATGCCTATCCTGATAGGGTCGGCGCTGTCCGAACCTTCGTAGTAGTCGGCTCCCATCAGAACCGTCCTGGAAATCTTGCAACCTCTTCCCACCACGGCGCGCAGGCCTACGATCGAATCCGTTATTCTGGCCCCGGCTATAAAAGAGCCTTCGGCTATAAGCGATCTTTCGATTACGGAGCTCAGTATCCGCGCCGTCGGCAGGAACCTCGGCCTGGTGAAGACCCCGCCATCGTAGAAGAACGACATGCACGGCTTGCTCGCGGCAAGGTCCATGTTGACGTCGTAAAAGGAACGTATAGTGCCTATGTCACGCCAGTAACCGTCGTATACGAAACCGACCCCCTTATATTTCTTTATAGAATGCGGGATAACCTCCTTGCCGAAATCCGCGTCATTTCCCTCAAGGACCTTCATGAGGGTCCTGGCATTGAATGCGTACACGCCCATAGACGCCAGACAACTGTCTCCCTTAATGGGCACGATCCCATTAATGCCGCCTCTGAACTTGTAACCCTTCAGCTCCGCGGCGGTCTTCGGCTTCTCTTTAAAGCCGGATATCCTGTCACGGCTGTCAAGTTTAAGTATGCCGAATTCACTGGCCTCGGCCGGTTTTATAGGCACCACGGAAACAGTAAAATCACCGCCATGACTATTGTGAAAACCTATGAGCCGGCGGTAGTCCATATCATACAGATGGTCGCCGGAAAGTATCAGGATCGTCTCATCGCCATGTATGTCGAGATGAAACAGGTTTCGCCTCACAGCGTCGGCCGTACCCTGGAACCAGTTCGTGTTATCCACGGTCTGTTCGGCCGCCAGGATACGCACAAAAGCCCTCGAAAAATAGTCGAACCTGTAGGTGTTGTTTATGTGATTATTGAGAGACTCTGAATTGAACTGCGTGAGAACATATATGTCTTTTATACTGGAGTGAAGGCAATTCGATATAGGTATATCGATAAGACGGTATTTTCCGCCTATCGGAACTGCGGGCTTAGAACGATACATCGTTAACGGGAAGAGCCGCTTGCCCTGGCCGCCGCCCAATATCAGCGCTATGACTTTTTTCATTTAGCCACCTTATTTTACCCCGCAGCCAGAAGGCCATACCCGTGAGGGTGTGGATGAATGGCCTTCGGGCGGGATTCCGCTCCATGGCAGGGATCGGGATCCCGCGTTAAAAGATGCCATGGCCGTAAGGCCATGGAGCTTCACTTTGTTAAAATCCGGATTTGCATGTCAATTATATCACAGACCGCGCGAAAGGCAAGCCGGTCGCCAAAGAGCGGCAAAAAGATCGGGGGTGCCTTTTATCTCCTTGACACATCTATCCTGTAAACTTATAATCTAACATGATATCTGAGCACACTGACATTATATAAAAAAGGAGCCCTTCGTGAAAAAATTTTTCCTCATAGCATCGATAGCGGCGCTCGCTTTCTCTTTCGTAATTCCGGCGAATTCGTACGCGGAAAATAAATGGTCCAATCTGGTCGAAGAGTCGGGAAAGGTGCTCGCCGACATTCAGGAGATGCCTGACCAGGGCATCCCGGAAGACCTTATGCGGAGCGCTCGCGCCATAGCCATATTTCCAAATACGGTATCCGGCGGGTTCGTCATAGGCGGCAAATACGGCCAGGGCATAATCATGGTCAGGGACGAAAAGAACGGGAAATGGTCTCCGCCTGCCGTATTCACCATAGCTGGCGGCAGCTTCGGATGGCAGATAGGCGGGCAGGCGACGGACTTTGTGCTGCTGGTTATGAGTAAAAGAGGCGTCGATGGAATACTTGAGGGCAAGTTTAAGCTTGGTGCGGACGCTTCATTAGCCGCCGGTCCTGTGGGCAGGGCCGCCGAAGCTTCAACTGACATACAGCTAAAAGGCGGCATACTGTCATACTCCAGAAGCCGGGGATTATTCGCCGGTGCGAAGCTTGAAGGCGCCATGATAGACCAGGTGTGGGAAGCGAACGAAACGATTTACGGCAAGGCCTTTTCAGCAAAACAGATCCTGATTAAAAACGAAGCCAAGATGCCCAAGAGCGCTGAAGGCGTCCTGAAAGTCCTGGATAAATATCCCTTCAAGAAGTAGGGGGGAGGAGTAATGGGCCCATGGGACTATTGACGCTGCTATTTAGTAACCCCTTCGCTTTTCTGCTGCTCACCATACCCCTGCTTTATTCCATAATACTTCACGAAATAGCCCATGGTTGGGTGGCATGCCTTTTCGGCGACGATACCGCAAAACAGTCAGGAAGGCTGTCGCTAAACCCGCTGGTACACCTTGACCCGCTAGGCACGCTCCTGCTCTTCATTGCCGGGTTCGGGTGGGCGCGCCCCGTACCGGTGGACTACTCGAAGATGCGCAATTTCAGAACGGGCATAGTCTGCGTATCTCTCGCGGGATGTGTGACCAACATAATAATAGCCACAATAGCCATATCCGCCCTCCAGTTCCCGGGCGTTATCGCGCATCAATTACTATCCTCAACCATATTGGTCATAGCCAAAATAAACGTGGTATTGGGGGCCCTTAACCTTATACCGATACCGCCCCTGGACGGCTCCAGGATACTGCTTGGAATATTGCCGCAGAGAGCCCAGATCGCGCTTTTGCGCATAGAACCTTACGGCCTCGTTATACTGTTCGGATTATTGTTTACAGGTCTTTTAAACCCCGTTATAATGTTTGTCCAGAAGTTGATAGTCGCTTTCATAAGGATCATCCTGAGGATTTAGGCCATTGTTTCATATAGATAAAAAGATATACTACCACGACACCGATGCGGGAGGAGTCGTCTATTACGCCTCGTATCTAAAGCACCTCGAGGAAGGCCGTACGGAATATTGCCGAAGCGTAGGAATAGACGTGGCAGAATACGCCAAAAACGGCCTGATATTCCCGGTGGTCCACCTGGAGATAGACTATAAAAGCCCTGCCAGATACGGCGATGAAATATCGGTATTCACAGGGCCTGAAAAGATAGGCAGCGCCTCCCTGACTTTCAGTCAGGAAATAAGAAAAGGGGAGACCGTAATACTTAAGGCGAGTACGGTGTGGGCTTGCGTGAAATTTCCGGCCTTAAAACCAACTAGAATACCTGAAGAGATGCGTTCAAAAATAGGCATTTAAATAACAAGGGCAGCGCGCTAGAGGAGCCTCCAAATGCATGATTTGACTTTCGCTAAAGAGATTATAGATGCCCTGAATAATAGAGCCAAGACCTTAAACGGATTCTATGAGATAACGATCGTAAAAGCCGCCCTTAGTCCCATGAGCCATGTGAAGCCCGAAACCCTGAAAGAAACGTTCGCGTCGCTGGTAAAAGGAACACCTTTTGAACATATATCTTTAAGGGTCAAAACGCTCCAGCTGGGCGTAAGATGCGAATCCTGCAAAAATGAGTTCATGATAGACAGGCCGACCGTATCATGCCCGGAATGTCGCGGTTCAAACATAAACATCATATATTCGAAAGAGTTCACCGTAGAAGCCATAGAGGTCAAAAAGAAGCCCTCAAAATCCGCATAGGAAGCCCCTGGCAGCCGATACTAGACTAAAAGCCATACATACACCCCGCAATAATGCTCATGCGCCCTGATGATTCCGTTACAAGTCGAATTCAATATTCATGTCAATAATCGAAATAGCCCAACCGATGCATACAAAAAGATATCCTCGCAAGCGATTATTCAGGTACTAATACAGTTATCAACAGGAAATGAGCCAATATGCTTAACTTATTTTGTATCAACGTGTTATATTAATTATTCTCTTATATAATAGTTAACATAAGATATATTATAGGACATTTATATATACAGCGAGCACAGCCGTTTTTATGGGTATTTGCATACCACGCTCTATTAAGCCATGTTTTGGGTGTTTATAACAGAAAGTCTGTGAGCGAGATCCTGTTTGGGATCGGGATCGATATACAACCGCTCAGGCAAGCGGCCGCAATAACCAAAAGTATTAAAAATATCGCCAATAATGCTGCATCAGGCGGTCTTTTCAACTTTGAAGTCTCCCCCCTGGATCCTTATAATTTCGCCCCTAACAAGCGCTCCTGCGAGACATTTCCGGCCGCTTCTTATAACCCTCGAAAAGGTCTGCTGGCTTATGGACATGAATTTGGCCGCATCACGCTGGCTAAGACCCATAAAATCTGCCAGTCTTATGGCCTCAAATTCCTCCATTTTCAGCTCTCTATAACCCGGCCTGCCGCGGCGACCCCTCGGGCTGAATTGCCTCGTTATTGGGTCATTTCTGACTATCCTGGTCTTACGCGGACGACCCTTTTTCATTGGATGACATCTCCTTATTTATCCTTTGCCATAGGCAACGGATGGCCGCACATTTCAGAGAGATGTGATGGCCTAAATACCCATTTTACAAAAACTGTCCACAGGTTGTTTAATGAGTATATACTCATTAATAATATAGGGGTAAAAAATCCCGGAGCAGTCATTTTTCCGGGACTATTTGATCTGGACCGCCAGCGGCTTCAGGATGCCGAAGTTGTTCAGTATGACCAGGATGATGCTGTATACGAGAACCGTCAGGATGGTCTTCAAGACCGCGTCTTTCCAGAATCCCTCTTCCCTTGCGATCCCCGCGGCGCCTGCATACATAAGGGCGATGCCCGCGATATTGCTGATCCAGTAAAATACGAGCACCATAGGCAAAAAGCTAAAATGCGCCAGTCTGTATACCAGACTGGCGCATATATAAGCGAACGGTATGTTGACGAAGGCGTCATTCCAGAAGGTCAGAGGCGACAAAAGCCAACCCAGAAAAAATACGGACCTGTATAAAAAACTCCTTAACTTTGCCGCCACGGACGCCCCTGCCGTTCGGGCCTAGTCGCCCTCTTCCTTGCTGTTATCCTCAACAAACCTCTTTATCTCCTCAAGGTTCTCCAGGATAAGCTTCGCCTTGCTAAGGCCGAACGTGAACGGATACTTGTCGTCCTCGCTCCTTCTCATTATCAGTACGGGCTTGCCCTTAAAGTCGCTTCTCTCTACCATTACCTCGATCCTCCATGTTATGCTTCCCTGAATCTGATCCTCTTACGATAAACCACCAGGATCCATATAAGAGCCAGCGATTCAGCCGATACGAACGATATCGACGCTCCAATCATACCATATTCAGGCATAAGAACAAAATTTAAAATTACGCTCAAAGCGGCGCTGGCAAAGGCCTGCTTCAGAACGTCCTTCTCGAAACAGGCCGCTATAAGGCCTGTGGAATAAGGAAGATTGAACATGATGAGGATCAGGGCGAAGGCCATTATGCGAAGCGGCGCGGCGGCCGAAAGGTACTCGTTACCGACCGTAAACGATATGATCTGTTCGACAAATAAGACCAGCGGCAAAAATACGGCGGCCACAAGCAATACCGATATCTTCAGAAATTTCGCCGTAGCGCGTCTGAACTGGGTTATGTCGCTGCCGAACGTGCATGAAAGCCTCGGCAGGACAGCGTTGGCCAGGAGCACCATCAGGACGGTGGACGCCCCGATTATCCTTCTGGCCACGGTAAAACAGCCGACCTCTGCCGGAGGCCTGAAGAGACCGAGCAGGACTATGTCCAGCCCGTTATAAGCCTGCGCGAATACGGATACTGCCCATATGACCATGGCGCTGGAGAGATATATCCCTATGTTTTTAAAATTTATGCGCGATATGCGAAGCCTGAATTTCAGCTTATAAAGAAAAGCGGTAACTACGGGTAGCGCGCCGAGAAAAGCTATCACGGGAACCTTAAGGATGTCGGATGGGCCTTTGATGAATATAAAACTTAGCATCAGCTGCAGCGCGGAGGTCGTCCCGTAGGAGACGAGGACCATATGCATCTTCTCCGTCCCCTGAAAAGCCCACTCAGTGGCGGCCGATGACGTGAACAGCAAAAGGCCTGTCGTTATCATCAGCCATTTAAGCACTGGAGGCTGGACGATCGCTATCGATAACGCCACCAGCAAGATAAATATGGCCGCGGCCATGACGAGCTTGAATGAGACTATATCAGACACGTAATCCCCGGTGCCGCGGCTCTTCGCTATCTCCCTGATCCCGTAAGTGGAAAGCCCCAGGTCTATGAAGTTGAATAGGTAAAATACCAGAGCCGTAGCGTAGGATATATATCCGAAATTTTCGGCCTCAAGCACACGGGCCAGATATATTACCAGCAGCGCGCCAAAAAGGCTGCCGGCCGTATTGGCGGCCGTAAGCCACAGGAAATTTTTCTCCAGGCGCTCCATAAGTTATTATTTGGCCTTCTTCAGGAAGAGTTTGACCGCGTCGGTTACGGCCCTTACCTGGGCCTCTTCTTTGGTCTGAGGCGGCCCTTGACCCGGAGCCTGGGATGCCGCGGCAAGCGCGGCTGATATCTTGTCGACAGCCATCGCGGTTATAGCCCTCTTTGAGATAGGTCCAAAGTAGAATTTCGGACCGGACATCTCGCCTTTTATCTTGAAATCGAAAACGATGTCGCCCGATGACGACCTGAAGTACTTCACAAGGTCCGGCACGGTTGAGCCCCAGAATTCCGCATTCTCCGCGCCCGGTTTTACGGAAAAAGCTATGCCGGACAGATGCACTTCATTGGTCGACCCTATGTTTCCGTTATCGAAATCCAGTATCATCGTGCCGGAAAATCTGCCGCGATAAAATATCAGCGGCGAATATCTGTCATAATACGGCTCGAAGGGCTTTATCTGGACATCGTAAAAATCCAATCTGTTGGACATTGTAAGCCCGGCGGCAACAGGGTCCATGTCTATGACCCATTTAACAATTTCGCCCTTATCGTTGTTTAAAAAACCCTGGCCCGAAGACCCGACTCGCAGCACCCTGGCATAGTCGTTGCTGAGCCTGAGCGAGATATCCCCCTCTATGCCGTCAAATACCAGGACATGGGCGCCGCCGGCTGCCGCGTAGTCATCATATACGATCTTACCGTTCCTTACGCCGTAACTTTCCGGCAACCTTATCACATCCGAAACCTTTTTATTTCCGGCTATGGCCGAAGCCCCTACCGCCCTTCCTGCGGCCGCGCCGCTGGCCTTTACCCTCTCCCTGGCGGCAGCCACGGTAGGCGGCTTGCCGTCACCGTAGCCTCCCCCCTGCCCTGCCGATAGTATTTTTGACATATCGCTCAGGTTAAGCCTGCCATCTAAACGTCTTTCTATATGCAAAACAGGCCTTTTAAATACGGGATCGACTATCTCTATACCATCCAGTATATTTTTGCCGCGCATCCTGTATCGGCACGCCACCTCAGCTATCTCGATAAGCTTCTTCTGCTTAAATCCAGGAGGGGCGAATATGCTGAAACCCTTCAATGTCACTCTTGAAGACTTTATATCGAACGATATCTTATCGATGCTTACGTAGCCGGGAAGGACGTTCCGCACTATGGTCTCTGCCGTGTACTGGATGATAGAGAGCCTGTGGAAAGATACGGAAACAACGATAACGGCGATAGTTATTATCAAAAAAATGGAAAATTTATTGAAGACTTTTTTCCTCATAGCTACTGACCTCCCTTGAATAGATCCAGGAATCTGTCTTCATAATTCTTGTAGAGGTCCCATCTGTCCAGCTCGTTTTTCAAAACGATCGCCTTGGACCTGTCCAGCCTGGCCTCGAGGAAAAGCTTCTCTATCCTTTCCATTACGTAACCCGGAACCTTCCTTACGCCCGACTGAGGAGGCTGTTTGGGCTCCTCCCTTTCCATAGAAAAGACGTCCTTAACTTTTTCCTCTATCAGAGACATCTTTTCGTCCATATCCTTGATGTATCCTTCCATCTCCCCGAGGTCGACATTGAATCCAAGGATCTTCTGCATAACCTCTATTATCGCCCGGGATGCCTTCGGATTTGGCAGGCTTACGGCATATTGAGGCATCGTTGCCAGAAGGCAAGCCGCATCGATACCGCGCCCCGCGGCCAAGCCAAGGACCAGGCCGTTAAGGCCGGATATATGCCCTTCCTCCATGGGCCTTATACCGAGACCCGGGAATCCAAGCACGATATGCTCTTTATTCGCCGCGCCATATACCTCGGGACGCTCCTTGTAACTTACCGGCATCGGAAACGCGGCTCCCGTATATATACTCTTTGCCTTTATCTCAGTCGCAAGGTCCAGGACTTTATTGAGAAGGCTGATACCGCCCGGTCCGGGCAGCTGAGCTTCGCCTTCGCATATAACAAGTTCGGGTTTTTTTACGTAGTAAAAAATGTTCTTGGGCGCCGGCGGCAATTTTGCAAGACCATCTTCGACCACAACAGAATCTACCGTCACGGAAGGGTCGAGGCTTATCTGGGCAAACTTCGTCGCATTCAGCTTGCGCCGCAGGTAGTCCGTCACCCCCAGGGCCACGTTTCCCATGCCGGGCCAGCCGGCGATCATTACCGGCGCCTCCATCCCGATCTTCTTGATAATTTTTATATCGTCCATGGAATACCCTTATTTCAGACCGTTCTTCGCGCCCCAGAGGCCTTTTCGGTTCTCCCTTGCGCCCTGCTGAAGCTTGAGGAATACCTCCGAGTACTTCACATTGGGCGGCACGGTCATTACCTGCCCATATCCCTCTTCGAGTATCTTGGCATTTAGGAAAGTGCCGTCCTCAAGATAAACATACGCAAGCAGCCGCCCGTGCCGGTCGCGTTTTTTTACATCAAACTCGAGCGAAACTTTCTTGCCCGCCGCGAGAGCTTTGGTGAAGTCCGAGGCCGCCTTTCCCATCGACTGTATCTCAGCCACGTCTTTGCCGCTGCGCCTGGCGTCGCGCACCAGCTTGTCGCTGTAATGAACTTCCGGGGTATCCACGCCTATAAGCCTTACACGGTCTCCTCCGGAAAGCTTTAGCGTATCGCCATCGACAACCCGTTCAACATAATAGACCCCGGCCGGCGAAGACTTGGCCTCACTTGTCGTGCCGCCTTTGTTGAAGGGCAGGCTCCTGAAACCAAGATACAGCAATGATATTACGACCAGGGCCACTGCCTGGATTTGCCGTAACTCTTTTTTTGTCAATTTGTCCTCTTAATCAAAAACCCCCGGGCCGATCCATGGTCGATCTGTCGGAGGTTTTGTTAGAAAATGAAGCCCTCCGGGCTAAAGCCCGGGGTTTTCTGCGAAGGAGGATGAATAATTGTCTATCCCCCGCCGGAGGCTCGGGATAACCGGACATTTCACCTGAAATGTCCGGGCTAATAATATATTTCCTCTTCGGAGACCAGCTTGCCGTTGGAGTCGTATTTCTTTATGACCTTCTTTCTCCCTTCGCTGCCCTCTACCGCCTCCTCCTTCACCTGCAGGTTCTGCGGCTGGACAACCTGGGTCGGCTGCTGATACTGCTGCTGATATTGCTGCTGCGGATACTGCTGTTGGGGCGCCGGTGCGCGGCGGTATACCCTTCTGGGCTGCGAGGGCTGGCTGATAGCGTCTAAAAGAGCCCCGCCGATTATATTTGTTCCGGCGCCGATAAGCGCGCCCTTTCCGGCGTTCCCGCCGGACGTGCCGGCGGCTATGGCTCCTGTGCCGGCCCCTAAAAGCCCCTGCTTCAACACCTTCTGCGTCCCGGATTCCTGCGGCGGTTCTTCGTAGTAGTAGTCGCCGCCGTCATCATAGTAATCATCGGGTGGCGGCGCGCTTCTGCGGTAAGAACGCGAGGAGGTCGAAGGGCCGGTCATGGCGTCGAGCAGAGCCCCTCCGATAACGTTAGTGCCGGCGCCTATAAGCGCGCCCTGGCCGGCGTTGCCGCCCGATGCGCCCGCGGCTATCGCGCCGGTGCCTGCGCCCAGAAGACCCTGCTTTAACACGTTTCTTGTGTTATCGTCCTGACAATAAGCCGTGGATGCTATCAGGCCCATAACGGCGATGGCGGCCACATATCTTCTTATGCCCATATACCCTCCCGTCAACTTTTATTTTCAATCCATGATACCCCAATCATCTCGAAATTTCAAGCATGAATCTATCAATACGGCGGTTTTGGCTTGCGAAGAGCGGCGGTTTGGATTATAGTATAATGTCATGAAAGCGCTATTACTGACGAATGAATACCCTCCGCATATTTACGGGGGCGCCGGAATACACGTCGCCTACCTCAGCCGCGAACTGGCCAGACTATGCAAGGTCGACGTCCGGTGCTTCGGAGACCAGAGGCTGCGCAAAGACTCGCTTACCGCCACCGGCTATCCGCTCGACGACAGTGAATACAACTGCCCGGATCCGCTTAGGCACGCTTTCGGGGCCTTCCAGCGATGCCTGGATTTTAACACCTCGGGCATAGACGCCGACATCGTCCACGTCCATACATGGTACACGCATCTTGGCGGCATACTCGCCAAGCTTGATTACTCGATACCGCTTGTCGTCACCACCCACTCGCTCGAGCCGCTCCGCCCGTGGAAACGCGAACAGCTCTCCGGCGGATACGATTGCAGCTCGTGGATCGAGCGCGCCGCCATAGAGATGGCCGACGCGGTGGTGGCCGTATCCAGGGAGGCCAAAAAGGATATCCTGAAGTTCTTCAATGTCGACCCCGCGAAGATCCATGTCATACACAACGGTATAGATCTGGACGAATACCGGCCGGTGACTGAGCCGGATCGGCTAAGATCGCTGGGAATAGACGTCGACAAGCCGTATATACTGTTCGTCGGACGCGTGACCCGGCAAAAAGGCATAATACACCTGGTAAACTCCATCCCGCAGATGGATAAGGATTTTCAGATAGTGCTTTGCGCCGGCGCCCCGGATACGCCGGAGATCGCCAGGGAGATGCACAAGAGCGTATCTGCCGCGCAAAAGAAGCGCGGCGGCGTAATATGGATACGCGAGATGCTGGACACGCCCACAAAGGTGGCGCTATATTCGCACGCGCAGGTCTTCTGCTGCCCTTCAATATACGAACCGTTCGGGATAATCAACCTGGAAGCGATGGCCTGCGAGGTACCGGTGGTTGCCAGCGCCATTGGAGGCATAAAAGAGGTTGTCGTCGATGGCGAGACGGGGCTTCTGGTAAATGTGGCCGGCGGGCATTCCGGATCCTTCGAGCTCGCCTTCCCGGGAAAGTTCGAAAGAGATCTCGCGCGCAAGATAAATAAACTGATGAAGGACAAGCCGCTGCGCGTAAGGATGGGAAAGGCCGGCCGCAGACGCGCGATAAAGATGTTCAGCTGGCAGGCCATAGCCCGCAAAACATACGATCTGTACGAAACCCTGGTTTAACCGCCCCCGCTGCCGTCTTCTTTCTTCGTATGCTCGCTCAGATAGTTGCCGGTAAGATCGTCTATGGCCTGAGTAAGCTCTTTTATACGCAGCTCTTTTTCAAATCGCATCTTCAGGTCTTTCGGCGGCGCGGAAACCAGCTCGAACTGAAGACGTTTGCGCTCGTAATACACCCTGCGCAGGTCGTCAAGTATGTCGTTCCTTAATTGTGTCGTCAATCTGGATCGAACGTCAATATTCGTCTGATCATCCGACCATATAATTTTGCCGAGCTCCCACGAGACGGATATGTCAACTCCTTCTGATATATCATCCGGCCCCGTAGCAAAATAATCTTTAGTAGCGCTGGTGTATATCTCGTACGTATTGGAGGTGTCTCTATTTGTCCCGAAACTTATCTTCGGGACAAGCGCGCTGAGCCTTGCCTGCGCCCTCCAGGCCTTTATTTTTTCAGGATCGACCTCCGCGAAACGCATAGCCGCTTTCTGCAGCTCCGGGAAAGCCGGTTCGCCGTCGTATATTATTCCGATGGTCTGCCTGGCCTTCTCTATGTCGAAGCTCTCTTCCGGAGCGGACGCGCCGATATCGAACCTGTAAACGCCTCCCGCGGTGGCGGCCCATATAACGTTCTCACCGCCGGCGTCGAATACTATACCGCGCACATTAAGCGGCTTGTCCGATCCGCGATAAAGCGCCCTCCAGGCCTTTTTTTCGGGTGAAAATTCAAAAACTCCTTTGGATGTGGCGCAATAGACCTTTTCGGATGACTTTGCCGGAAGCACGCAGCTTACGTTACCCGAAAAACCTTCGGCCGGAAGACTCGCCCAGGTCTTTCCGCCATCGTCGGTATAAGCGGTATTGCCTCCAGCACCTACGTAGAGACGCTGGCCTTTTATGGCAAGAGCGGTTTCTGTGCCCTCCTCATATTCCGCGTCATCGGAGACCGGCTCATCCGAAGTCCCGGAAACCTCGCCAGCGCTATTCTTTACGTATATACGCTCCCAATCCAAGTCCCTGGATCTCTTGACAAATACGCCGCCGTCTCCGCCGGCGTAAACGGCGCCATTACTCAATAATACGCAGTCTACGCGTCTATTCTTGAGCGCGCCTCCCGCGTCGCTCCATTTGGCCCCTTCATCGGAACTGATATATACCCCTTTACCGGTCCCCGCGACTATGCCATCCGCTCGCGAAGCGTCTATCGACAATATGTCGTTCTTCTCCGGGGTAATAGCCCTGAATACCCTTTGCCAGGTCCCGCCGCGATCGAATGACCTGAATATGCCCTGCCGGGTCCCTATAAGCATACCGCTCCCATGGCCCGCTACGCACTGTATCTCATTCTCGCCGGCCGGAAGCGAGAATACGCTCTCCCACTTCCCTCCCGCTCCCGGGCCGAGCATCCGGTAGAGCTCGTTTCTTGTAGCCAGATACATATCCCCGCCGGCCATTACCATAGCGCGCGTATCGACGTTTCGTATATTGCCGTCCTTCCCTGCCCATAGCTCCTGAGCGTTCGCTTCGATCGAGGCGAATATGATCGCTGCCGGTATACCAATGGCGCATATTATCCGCATGACGCACCTCCCGTTTTCCGGCATCGTAACATGAAATTGATTTTCTGTCAACAAATATTTGATTTTTAATCAAATAATAATAGCCGGCCAACCGGTATGGCTGGCGCGGGTAATTTAGAAAATTTGGGCGGGATTATCTGGACTTCTTCTTCCTGCGAAGGGCCTTCTCCATCCTGGCCTTTGCCTGCTCTCGGGTCTTGCCTTCGGTGAGATGCTCACAACACAGAGCCGCATAACCGGTCCGGTTTTTTATCTTAAATAACTTGATCTTCATATGGGTCCCTCCATACCAACAAGTATACTATAGATTGACGCGCGTGCAAGTATCTTTACCCCGCAGCCAGAAGGCCATACCCGTGAGGGTGTGGATGAATGGCCTTCGGGCGGGATTCCGCTCCATGGCAGAGATCGGGATCCCGCGTTAAAAGATGCCATGGCCGTAAGGCCATGGAGCTTCACAGGGCCCCATCCAGAGACTCTCCCTCTTCCTCTATAACGGGCTTATACGTTTTCCGCTCCACTTTTGTAAACAGGCTGTATATACACGGCACCACGTATAAAGTCAGGATCGTCGATACGACTACGCCTCCGATTACCGTTATCGCCATAGGTATGCGAGTCTCGGCCCCCGGCCCTATAGCCATGGCCGGAGGGATGGCGGCCGCGATCGTAGCTGCGGATGTCATCAATATGGGGCGCAGGCGGACCGGGCATGCCCTCAGAAGAGCCGCCGTCGGATCAAGCCCACTCTCTCGCTGCTGGTTCGTAAAATCGACAAGAAGTATCGAGTTCTTCTTAACGATGCCCATCAGCAAAATAAGGCCTATTATGCTGTACACGTTAAGAGACTGGTTAAAAACCCACAAAGCTATAAAGGCGCCGGAGATGCTGAAAGGCAGCGCGGCCAGAACGGTGACCGGATGCAGGTAGCTGTTAAACTGGGACGCGAGCACCATGTAAGCTATTATTATGCCCAGGAAGAAAGCCACGCCCAGGCTGGCGAACGATTCTTTGAACGTCTGGGTGCTGCCGCTAAAACTTATATGATACCCCTCAGGCAAAATTTCTTTCGCTATCTTTTCAACCTCCCGAAGAGCGTCGGTCTGCGACCTCCCCTGGGTGACGTTTGCGAATATGGATATGGCCCTTTCCCGGTTCCTCCTTGTGATCGTCAGAGGGGTTGGTTTTTTTGTTATCTGTACTACATCCTTCAATTGCACAAGCTCTCCCCTGTCATTCCACACCCAGAGGCGCTCGATATCCTCGACCTCAGTCCTCTGGGACGGCATAAGGCGCACCCTCACGTCATATCTCCTGCCTTCGCGGGTATATTTACCTATCCTCTGGCCGCCTATCAGCGCGTTTATGGCATTTCCGATCCTGGAAACGCTCACGCCGCGCTCCTCCGCCCTCTTCCTGTCCGGCTGCACATGAATCTCGGGGACCTTGGCGAGATAATCGGTATCGACGTCCGTCATCAGCCCGCTGGCGCTCATCCGCTCGCGTATCTTTTCGGAATATCCGGACAGGCTGTCCCAGTCCGGCCCCTTAACGGAAAATTCTATCGGATACCCGCGCTGCGCCGAAAATCCGGACAGTGACAGGTCCTGTATATACGCTTTCAGGTCGGGTATTTTGTTCAGCTCCTTACGTAATATGTCTATAAGCTGGTTCTGGGTAAGCGGGCGCTTATTGGGAGGGGTCACGGGGCGTTTTTTTGGGTCCTTAAGCGTAAGGAAGATTATACCGGAATTTATTTCGCCACCTGTGAAACCGCCTATAGCCGCGAAATAGCCTTCCACTTCGGGACGGCTCATGATGTATTTTTCCGCCATCTTGAAACGATTGTCAGTAAGCGTTAAGGACGAGCCTTCTGGCGTCTGCATGCGGCACATCACAAGGCTCATGTCCTGAGACGGCAAGAACTCTTTGCGTAAGATTGCCAGGAAGAAGAGCGATCCCGCGAAAAACGCCAGGGCGGATATCAATACAATCGCACGCTTGTTAAGCGCCTTCTTCAGGGACCGGTAGTATATGTCGGCAAACCAGCGGAACGTGCCTTCCACTTTCCTGCCTATGAAATGTTCGCGCGCTCCCACATCCAAAAACTGTGAACACCTCATGGGCGCGAGCGTCAGCGCCTCGAGAAGCGATATCGCCACCGCCACCGATATGGTCACGCCGTATTGATAAAAAAGCCTTCCTATTATGCCGGACATGAAAGCCACGGGCAGGAATATGGCGATCAAAGCTACGGTAGCCGCCAGAGCGGCGAACGTTATCTGCCGCGCGCCCTTCCGGGCCGCGTCCACCTTATCCATGCCCTTTTCGCGCAATCGCACAATATTCTCGAGCACCATGATGGCGTCGTCGACTACGATACCTATGGCGAGCGACAACCCGAGAACCGTAAAAGTGTTAAGGGTAAATCCCAGGAAATAGATCACCGTGAACGTCCCGAGCACGGATGTCGGTATGGCCAGCAATATGTTGATCGTTGCGCTGATCGACCCCAGGAATAGCCAGCATACCAAAGACGTGACCACAGCCGAAAGCAGGAGCGTGACGAGAAGCTCGTTGATTGAATCTTCGCTGAACTTTGTACCGTTGTAAGCCACGCGCACTTCTATATCTTTGGGCAGCGTCTTCCTGACCTCGGCCAGCTTCTTAAGGACGGCCTTACCGACCTCTACTTCATTGGCCCCCCTTTGCTTGCGTATGCCCAATCCGACCGTCTGCTTGCCCATAGTCCGGGCTATCTTCCTTATGTCGGCAAGGTTATCCTCTACGGTCGCCAGCTCTTTGAGATATATGGGCCTGAATACGGGCGCGCCGTTACGCTTGAACATCAATATGTTAGAAAATTCGTCGGTCGTCTTGGCCTCGCCCATGATCCTGACGTTAAATTCGTTCGTTTCCGTCTCCAGCCTCCCGGCAGGTACCTCTTCATGTTCCGCCTGGACCGAATCTATGACGTCCTGTACCGTGAACTGGTATTTCTCAAGCTTATCGGCATCTACCCATATTCTGAGGTTCCTTTCGACAAGGCCGCCGAGGAATATGTCGCCGACTCCCTTTATCGTGGCGAACTTATCCTTCAAATGATCCTGGACATACGCCATAAGATCCCTTACCGACCGAGTCGACGAATACGCCGTTATCCATAATATTGGATGGTCTTCCGGATTTACCTTTGTGACGATCGCCGGATCTATGTCTTTTGGCAGAAGCCGCGACGCGACGTCTATCTTGGTCTGGACATCCTGCACGGCCGCGTCTATGTTCCTGCCCAGCTCGAACTCTATGGCTATGGTAGCCATCCCCTGCCGTATGGATGACGATATCTCGCGAACTCCCTCTATGCTCATCAGAGAGTCTTCTACTATGTCCACGACATCCGTCTCCATGACCTCCGGGGCCGCGCCTTCCCATGTTATCGTGGCCGATACTATCGGAAAGTCGACATCCGGCAGCTGGCTGACGCCGAGTCTGGTCCAGCTTATAAAGCCGAATATCATAAGCGCCGCCATAAGCATCCACGCGAAGACCGGATTTTTAATAGATATATCAGAAAGTGTCACTTAAAGTCTCCTCCATGCCTTCCCCCACAGCGACACGAAGCCTCCAGTACAGCCTCTTGGCCTCGTAAAGCGCCCGTATGTAGTTTCTCTGTGCGTCCTGAAGCGTCTGAATGGACGCCAGCGTATCCAGGTTACTGACGAGGCTTCTTTCATAATCCTTCCTCTGAAGATAATAGTTCAATTTGGCGGTTGTGTAGGCCTTCCTTAGCGACTCCTGCACGGATATCGCTGTATAAAGGTTCGCATAGGCGTCCTTTATATCAAACGGCGCCCTGCGCCTTACCCTTCGAAACTCGAGATCCGCCTGATCGGCCTTGAGAGAATATTCCTTGGATCTTCCCAGGGTATACCCCCCGTCAAATATCGGAACGTCCACCCTGAGCATGACATCCCAGTCGACGCCTTTACTGAACCCTGTCCTTTGAGTGTAGGAATCTGCCTCCAGGACCGCGGTCGGCAGAAAATCGCTGTCGACCATCCTGTACTCCTGCTTCGCCACAAGAGCGGCGTACTTTGCCGCCAGGACGTCGGGCCGGCGTTCGGATTTGACCAGATAGTATTCTTTGGGCTGGAGCTTTGTTGGTATTTCGTATGAATCGACGACATCGCGGACGGGCTGTCCTACCAGAAATTCGAGAAGCTGGCGTGCGAGCGTCGCCTGGTTCCTGACGACCTCTATATTGGATTGCACGGCGTAGAACTGGGCCTTGGCGTTTACGATCTCGCTTGGCCTCGACCGGCCGAGCCTTTCCCGCTCCCTAAGCTCCTTGACACGACGGTATAGCGCCGACTCGATCCTCTTGAGCGCCCTTATGTCCTCCCTCTTTTCTATAAGAAGGTAGAAGGCGTTGGCGACATCGACAAGCAGCAACTGCTCCGCCCTGATCTTCTGCTCTATGCGCTGGTTCTTGTCGAACTTGCTTCCCTTAATGGCGGCGAAGGCCTTAAAGCCCTTGAACAGGGTCTGCTTCACGTTAAATCTGCGGTCGGAACTGCGCGTAGGGTCAAGAGACTGGAACTCCGAAGTGGTGGAGGCGGAGCCGGTTATCGGCGGCGGCCCTTGCTCTTCCTGCATATCGTTAGATATGAACGAGAAGTGCGGGAGCATTATCGACAATGCCTGCAGGAATCTGGCATCCGCTATTTTTATCATATCGGCATTTATAGCTATGACTTCGCTCTGCTTAAGCGAGAGCCTGTAGCAGTCCGCAAGCGATAAAGGCCGCGAAACCGTCGCGGGCACGTACATCTCCGTGCGGGACGGGACCGACGTCGGCACCTTGACCTCCGCGGAACATACGCCGCACCCCGGCTCGTCTTCGGCGCAGACCTTACCGCATACCGGCAGGGATTCGGACGGTATCGCGCACGGCGCAAGCGAAGCCATTGAAAACGCTATCGATATAAGAATCAGGGCAATCTTCGGCCTAATCTTCATCTTTTCGCTGATCCATCTTAAG
>Ga0233425_10002782_pt1 | contig 33411 bp, 28 predicted proteins | sample Watercolumn_Towu_2_FD_181712 | JGI IMG/M metagenome (GOLD analysis project Ga0233425, IMG submission 181712) | Freshwater microbial communities from Lake Towuti, South Sulawesi, Indonesia - Watercolumn_Towuti2014_140_MG | ecosystem: Environmental > Aquatic > Freshwater > Lake | place... | reverse complement strand
GCAGCCCCTGGCCCTTCTCGAACATCCAGCCCAGGCGGCTCATGGAGGGCACGTGGCCCTGGCTGCCGGCCAGCGCCATCCAGTTGGCGGCGGCCAGGTAGTCCTGCTTCACGCCGCCCATACCGTCCCGGAAGATCAGGCCCAGGTTGCCCTGGGCCTCGGCATTGCCGGCCTCGGCAGCCTTGGTGAACCAGACCACGGCTTCCTTGAAGTCCAGAGGCACGCCGTTGCCGGTGGCGTACTTGATGCCCAGGTTGTTCTGCGCCGGCACGTCGCCCAGTTCGGCGGCCTTCTTCAGCCAGTGGGCGGCCTGGGCCGGGTCGCGGGGCACGCCCAGGCCCTGCTCGTAGAGCACGGCGAGCTGGGACTGGGCGGCGGCCATGTTGAGCTCGGCGGCGCCGGTCATGAGCTTGGCGGCCTGATCCATGTCCTGGGTGACGCCCTGGCCGCGCATCAACATGAGGCCCAGGTTGTAGAGGCCCACCGGCTCCTTCTGCTGCGCGGCGCGGCCATACCACTCGGCGGCCTTGGCCATGTCCTTGGCCACGCCCAGGCCGTTCTCGAACATCCAGCCCATCTTGGTCTGGGCTTCCGGGTCGCCGGCCTGGGCCGCCATCTGGTAGTAGCGCAGCGCCATCTGCATGGCCTGCAGGGGGTCGGGCACCGGCATGGGCATCTGGGCCGCTGCCGGCAGCGACAGGGATAGGGCGAGGAGGAGGGCGGGCGCACGAAGTTTCATGGCGGTTCCTTTGTAGTGAACGTCGCGGCAGCGACGCTTGAAGCTCCCCTCGCCCGTTTGCGGGAGAGGGGTTGGGGGTGAGGGAGGGCTACACGTCATTTTTTTCCGTCCTGCAAACGGTAGACCACCGGCACGTCGATCCACGCGCTCACCGGCTGGCCGTTCTTGCGGGCGGGGATGAAGCGCCAGAAGGTCAGCTGCGACTGGGCGTCCCGGTCCAGCAGGCCGCTGCCGCTGGACTGCTTCAGCCACATGCGGCCCGGCTTGCCGTCAGGCTGCACTTCCACGCGCACGATGGTCTTGCCCTGGATGTTGCCGGCCCAGGCCTGGATGGGGAAGATGAAGCTCGGGTTGTCCGGCGCATAGGCGGGCTGGGTGGTGGCATGCTCGTCGGGCTTGGGCGGGCGGTTGTCCGGGAAGCTGTGGCCGGGCAGGGGCAGTGGGCAGTAAGTGGAGGGTGCCAGCACGTCCAGGGGTTTGGCTTGAGTATCCGGGCGGATGATCTGGGTATCGGCCACCTTGACCGTTTTCAGGCGCGCGGGTTCCCTGTCCGGACCGCCGCTCGCGGCACCGGCCTGGGCCGGGGCGCCGCCGGTCATGGTGCCGTGGCTGCCCGTGACGGCGTGCATTCCCGCCGGCGCCGCCGCCGCGCCGCCCTGACCACTGGCGAGTGCCAGTCCGGCAAGGCTGGCACTGCCACCCTCACCACCACCGGCGCGGAATTGCGCCGACCCGGGATAGGTGCCGCCGCTGCCGGACGCTTCGGCGGCCATGCCCGTACCACCGCCGGCACCGCTCCGGTCGCCGCGGCCCATGCCTGGCTTCGCGAGCAGGGGTTGCAGGGTGACGGCCAACTTGGGGGAACTGCCCGGTTCCCCGGGTTCCAGGGCCAGGGCCTTGCCGCTCTGGGAGGCGCCGGGGCCGCTGCCGGGCGACTTCAGGCCGATGCGCTGGCTGCCCGCCGAAGCCTGAGTGGCAGTGCCGAAGCTGGCCACCAGGGTCTTGCCCGCCCTTGAGCCATCGCCACCGACGGTGGTGGCACGCTCGCTGGCGCTGCCGCCGGGGCCCTTGTCTCTGGCCTGTGCAATTGGGGTGGCGGAGTTGGCGCCTGTTTTCGCACTGCCTTCGGCGCGGGCCAGCTTGCCGGGGGCTTCCCTGGACGTACTGGCTGCGCCGAGCCCGCCACCCATGCTTGCCGCGCCGCTGCCGGCTCGCTTGTCCACCGTGGCCTGGGGATTGGCCGCCGCACCGCCGGCCTGGGCGCTGGCCAGAGAGACACCGCCGCCCTGCGCGTGGTTGGGCGCGGCCCGGCCGGCTTCCACCGAGAGCGGCCCCGCCGCCAGGCCGCCGCTGCCGGCCGGGAGATTGGCCCGCTCGGATAGGGTACCGGTGGCGGTCAGGCGGACCCCCTGCGGCTCGCCGCCGGACAGGGCGGGGGCTTCGAGGCTGGAGCGGCTCTGGGCGCCGCCGCCCGCCGCGACATTGGCGCCGGTGCCGGTGCCCTGGCTGGAGGCCAGGCTGCCGCCGCCCGGGCCGGCCGGCCCCGTATTGCCGCTGGCGGCCATGCCGGCGGTGGTGTCCGTGCCCTGGCCGCCGCGGGTCAGACCGCCGAGGTTGACGCCCCCCCGGCTCAGGCTGGTGCTGGCGGCCAGGGCGACGCCCGGATCCCCGGCACTGCCGGCTGAACCTGCCAGGCCGCCGCCGGTGCCGGGGTCGGAGAATTGCGCCGCCTCGGCTTCGGCCGCCGCCGCGGCCTTTTGCGCCGACTCTGTCTTGGCCACGGCCGGCCGTGTGACGGCGTCGGGTTTGACGATTTCCTCGACGGGAGCCTGGATGCCCAGCGCCTTGGCGTCGGGCAATGCCAGCCTGGGCGCGTCCTGGGCCGGTTTGGCTTCGCCGCGCCATTTCGCTTCCAGGGTATGGGGCTCCCGCTTGGCCGGCTTGCGCTTGGCCTGGGCCTTCTTCGCCTTGGTGTCAGTGAGTTTTGTCTTGCTCCTGGCCCGGGCCGGTGGCTCTGGCTTGGGCGGTTCCAGGGCGATCTCGAAGCTGACCGGCCTGGGCTCAGGTGGCGTCCCCGATTCCAGGCCCAGGAAAGCGGCCAGGTGCAGTGCCGCGCTGGCGCCCAGGGCGACCCAGTGGCGGGGCTCCAGCCGGGTAAGCAGGACGGAAAGGCGGGCCAGCAAACTCACTGTTTGTCTTTCGCCTTGCCCGGCGCGTTGGCGGTGATGAAGGTGAGCTTGGCGACGCCGGCGCGGCTGACCGAGGCCATGACCTCGGTGATGCGCCCGTAGGGCACGCCGGCATCGGCGCGCAGTTGCACGGTGAGTTCCGGCGCTCGGGTGATCTCGGCCTTCAAACGTGATTCCAGGGCCGGCAGTTCGATGGCTTCCTTGCCCAGGAAGGCCTTGCCGTCCGGCTGCACGCTCACCACCAGGGCCTGGGCGGGCTTCAGGGCGGCCACCGGCGAGGTCTCCGGAAGCTTCACCTTCACCGACTGCAGCAGGAAGGGCGCCGTGATCATGAAGATGGTGAGCAGCACCAGCATCACGTCCACCAGGGGCGTGACGTTGATTTCGCTCATGGTCTGGAAGTCGGTCTCCCGGGAGACCAGGGGGGAGGTGCCACGCAGCGCCATGTCAGGACTTCTTGTCTTCGGCGCAGCAGGCCAGGTTCATGAAGTCGTGGGCGAAGCGCTCCATCTCGGCCACGGACAGGCGGGTGACACGCACGCCGTAGTTGTAGGCCAGCACGGCGGGGATGGCAGTGGCGATGCCGATGGCGGTTGCAAGCAGGGCTTCGCCCACCGGACCGGCCACCACCTCCAGGCCGGAAGAGCCCGAGCGGGCGATGCTCTCCATGGCGTTCATGATGCCCCAGACGGTGCCGAACAGGCCGACGAAAGGAGCGGTGCTGCCGATGCTGGCCAGCAGCATCAGGCCGGATTCCAGCGTGTGCTGCTCCTTGCGCACCTGCTGCGACAGGCCGCGCTCCATGACCACCTGGCGGTCGCCGGCATCGGCCAGGGTCCTACGCTCGCCCAGCTGGCGCAGGGTGTCGAAGCCCTGCCTGGCGAGGCGCGCCAGGGCGCCCGGGGCCTGACCGGCGATCTTTTCCGCGGCATCCAGATCGGCGGCCTGCCAGAAACGCTTGGTGAAGGCGGTGTTTTCCTGGCGGATGCGCCATTGCAGCCAGCCCTTGGCGAAGATCAGGGTCCAGGTGATCAGGGAAAACAGGACGAGGACGGTGAGCGCCAGGTTGACGGCGGTGGAGGCGGAGTAGTGAATCATGGCGGGTCCGGGGGTGAGGAAGCACGCGCATTATAAGGGGTCGCTAATAAGCCGCGCACGGCGGTGCGGGCGGGGGCGTTGATGCAAGTCAATGCGGCCCGCTTGGTGCCCCTGGGTCCGGGCGAACGTCCGATGGCCTGGCGAACTAAACTGGGCGGAGGTGCGACCCCGACACTGAGTTCACGAGGAGATGCACGATGCGAATCACGATCCCCCTGACCTGGGCATTGTCCTGCCATCTGCTGGCCGGCTGCGGCGCTGAAACCGCCGGCACCGCCGTCGTGGCCGGACGTGCCCAGGCCGACGCGGCCCTCCAGGCCGAGGATGTCAAGGCCAACCTGCAGAACCAGTTGGACGCCGCCGCCCGGTCGGAACAACAACGCCGCGAACAGGCCGAGGCCGCCGCCCGGCCCTGAACGGGCCGGGCCACTCCCGGGGCGACCGCCGAGATCGGAGGCCGAGCAGTGCGTTATACGCCCGTGGGCAAGCCGGCCCGCCCACGAGGCGCCGACGTCCCGAGGTGCGATCTCAGAACGTGCAGGCCCAGCTCCAGGTTGCTTCCCAGGGGGATGGCTCCGGCAGCGATAAGTTTCGGTTTGGCCTGGTCGGAGAAATGGCTGCCGACGAACACCGGGATATCGGCATGCGCCGCAAGCCAGCCGATGTCCTCCAGGGCCGGGCCGGGGTCGGCGGCATCGCGGCCGGCCAGGACGATGGCCACGGCATGGCTGGCGCGGTTGACGTGGATGATCTGCTGGATGGGCATGTTGGCCCCCAGGTAGATGACCTTGTGGCCCAGGGCCAGCACCCCCAGGGCACAGAGCAGAAGGCCGATTTCGTGACTTTCGTGGGCGAGGCAGGCCAGGATCAGCGGTCGTCCGCGTGGCTGCGCCAGGGAGTGGTGGAGACGGGCGCCCAACTTGTTGCGCAGCCAGGCGCTGAAGAAATGTTCCTCGGCGATGCCGGTTTCCCGACGCTTCCAGCGATGCCCCAGCTGCTCCAGCACGGGAATCAGCAGCTTGCGAGTGACGAGATCGATGGGATAGAGGGCGCAGGCCTCGTTGTAGAGAGCGTCCAAGCGTTCTCCGGAGAAATCCTCCAGGGCGCGCAGGGTTTCTTCCAGGTAGCCGCGCCACATGGGGTCGCCGGGCTGGGGGCCGGGCGGCTCCTGAACTTCCGCAGACCGCGTCGGGGAAAGCTGGTCCAGCAAGGGCGCGGCCTCAGCCAGGGAGAGGCCTTGTACAAGTAATTCCTGCAAACGCCTGATACGCGATACGTCCGCCTCGCCGTACAGCCGATGGCCCGAGGGGGTGCGTTCCGGTTGCAGGAGGCCGTGGCGATTTTCCCAGGCCCGCAGGGTGGAGGCGTTGACCCCGGTGCGCCGCGCCAATTCACGGATCGGGAAGAGGATTCGGGTGTTGTCCGTAGCCATGGCGCAATTGTATAGAAAAACTTGTACAGATATAAGAAAAATGTACAATTCATGCTGTCGATGAGTGATCTGGAAGTCCTGCTTCGACCCCGAATATCAGTAGTTGCTTATTTATCGAATTACCTGCCTACCTTCTGGAGAACCGTCATGAAAAAAACCGCCCTGAGCCCCCTGTTCGTCGCCCTGCTGGCCACCCCCGTTCTCGCCGGCGACCCCATCGTCGGCAAGCAGAAGGCCACCGCATGCGTGGTCTGCCACGGCAACGAGAATTTCGGCGGCATCTTCTACACCCTGCAACTGGCCGGTCGCGACGCCGACAAGCTGACGGTGAAGACCCTGAAATACAGGACCGGCAAGATCCTGCATCCCATGATGAACATGGCCACCGCCTTCTACACCGAGAAGGAGATCGAGGACGTGAACGCCTATTACAAGTCGATCGGACGCCCCTTCCTCACCGGCCCCTTCATCAAGATACAGGGTGACGATGCCGCCCCGGCCCAGGCAGCCGTTCCCGCGATGCCGGCGCCCGCCATGCCCTATGGTGCCGCCGGCAAGGTGGCCAGCAACGATTGATTCAGGGTTGCCGGGACTGTGCCCGGCCAGAGAATGCGCCGAAGCGCCGGGCCACCCCCGGCGTTTTTTTTCGCCCTGGGGCACGAGGAATGGCTCTGCGAGGGAGTCGGAGCCGAATCGGCGAGCTGCCGCCGGTTGGCCAGGTCCGTGTAGGAGCGCATTCATGCGATCGCTGGATTGTCGCCCTCTTATGGCTCGAGCATGAGTGTGTGAGGTGAGTGCCGAAAGCCGGCGCATTCCCGGTGCATAGCGCACCCATCCAGTGCACGCGCCCCACCCGCTGTCCAACAACTCCATGATTTGACGCGTTTTTATATGTGGCACGCCCATTGCTAATTCCCTCGCAGGCTTCCTCGCCCAGCGATCTTTGGACAACGGCGTCCGCTCCCCTGACGGGGCGGCCGCCGTTTTTTTCGCCCCGCGCTTTTGAGGTACTTCGCATGGCAACTTTGAACACTTCCCACGCTCCGGCGTCCCCCGAGGGCACGCGATCGGCGTCTTCCGGCGGCCGGTCGGCGCGCATGAAACTGGTTCTGGTCGGAAACGGCATGGCCGGCATGCGCACCCTGGAGGAGCTGCTCAAGGCGGCCCCCGATCTCTACGACATCACCGTGTTCGGCGACGAGCCCTACCCCAACTACAACCGCATCATGCTGTCGCCGGTGCTGACGGGCGAGCAGAGGGTGGAACAGATCATCCTGAACTCCTGGGACTGGTACGCGGCCAACGGCATCACGCTGCATACCGGCCGCAAGATCGTGAAGATCGACCGCAAGAACCGCTGCGTCGAGGCTGACGATGGCAGTCGCGCCGAATACGATCGACTGCTGCTGGCCACGGGATCCAGGCCCTTCATCCTGCCTGTGCCCGGCCATGACCTGCCCGGCGTGGTGGGCTTCCGCGACATCGCCGACGTGGACGCCATGATCGCCGCCGCGGGCCGCTACCGGAACGCGGTGGTGGTGGGCGGCGGCCTGCTTGGGCTGGAGGCGGCCAACGGTTTAAAGGCGCGCGGCATGGACGTGACCGTGGTGCATCTTGGCGACTGGTTGTTGGAGCGCCAGCTTGACGAGCCGGCGGCCCGGCTGTTGCAGCAGAGCCTGGAGGCAAAGGGGCTGAGGTTCCTGCTCAGGAAGCAGACCTCCGAACTGCTGCGCGGCGCCTCGGGCCGGGTGAGCACGGTGCGCTTCAAGGACGGCGAGGAGATTCCGGCCGACCTGGTGGTGATGGCAGTCGGCATCCGCCCCAACACCCAGCTTGCGGAATCCGCCGGCCTGCACTGCGAACGTGGTCTGGTGGTCAACGACACCATGCAGACCTACGACCCGCGCATCTACGCCGTAGGCGAATGCGTGAGCCACCGCGGCATCGCCTACGGCCTGGTGGCGCCGCTGTTCGAACAGGGCAAGGTGTGCGCCAACCATCTGGCGCAGCACGGCGTGGCGCGCTACCAGGGTTCGATGACCTCCACCAAGCTCAAGGTCACGGGCATCGACCTCTTTTCCGCGGGCGACTTCATGGGCGGCAAGGGTACCGAAGCCCTGGTGTTCTCCGATGCCGCTGCCGGCACCTACAAGAAGCTGGTGATCAAGGACAACAAGCTGGTGGGGGCCTGTATTTACGGCGACACCATCGACGGCACCTGGTACTTCGACCTGCTGCGCGAGGGCACCGACATCTCGCAGATCCGCAAGACCATGCTGTTCGGCCAGCAACATCTGGGCGACTCGGGCCACGGCCCCGCCGAGCGGGTCGCCGCCCTGCCGGACACGGCGGAGATCTGCGGCTGCAACGGCGTCTGCAAGGGCACCATTGTCGCCGCCATCCGCGACCTCAAGCTGTTCACACTTGACGAGGTCAAGGCCCATACCAAGGCCTCGGCTTCCTGCGGTTCCTGCACCGGCCTGGTGGAAGCGGTGCTGGCCCACACCGTGGGCGGCAACTATTCCGCCGCGCCGTCCAAGAAGCCCCTGTGCAAGTGCACCGAGCACAGCCACGACGAGGTCATCGCCGCCATCCGCAACCAGGAACTCAAGTCCATGGAAGCGGTGTTCCAGGCCCTGGAATGGAGCACCCCGGACGGCTGCGCCACCTGCCGCCCGGCGGTGAACTACTACCTGCTGGCGCGCTGGCCCGCCGAATACAAGGACGACGCCCAGTCCCGCTTCATCAACGAGCGGGCCCACGGCAACATCCAGAAGGACGGCAGCTTTTCCGTGGTGCCGCGCATGTGGGGCGGCCTCACCAACCCCCATGAACTGCGCACCATCGCCGACGTGGCGGAGAAGTACAAGGTGCCGGAAGTGAAGGTCACCGGCGGCCAGCGCATCGACCTGTTCGGCGTGAAGAAGGAAGACCTGCCCGCCATGTGGAAGGACCTGTCGGACGCCGGCTTCGTCTCCGGCCACGCCTACGGCAAGGCCCTGCGCACGGTGAAGACCTGCGTGGGTTCCCAGTGGTGCCGCTTCGGCACCCAGGATTCCACCGGCCTCGGCGTGAAGCTGGAGCAGCTCACCTGGGGTTCCTGGATGCCCCACAAGTTCAAGCTCGCCGTGTCTGGCTGCCCCCGCAACTGCGCCGAGGCCACCATCAAGGACTTCGGCGTGGTCTGCGTGGATTCCGGCTACGAACTGCACGTGGGTGGCAACGGCGGCATCAAGGTGCGGGTCACCGACCTGCTGTGCCGGGTCGAAACCGAAGAGCAGGTGATGGAGTACTGCGGCGCCTTCACCCAGCTCTACCGGGAGGAGGCCCATTACCTGGAACGCACCGCCCCCTGGGTGGAGCGGGTGGGCCTCAACCACATCAAGGAAAAGATCGTCGACGACGCCGAGGGCCGCGCCGCGCTGTATGAGCGCTTCAAGTTCGGCCAGCAATTTGCCCAGATCGACCCCTGGAAGGAACGCGCCGAGGGTGCCGCCGCCCACGAGTTCCAGCCCATCCGCGTTGTTGCCTAACCCATCCGCTTGAAGGACAAGATCATGAAAGACTGGATTGCCATCGCCAGCCTCGAGGACATCCCCCGCCAGGGCTCCCGGGTGGTGGAGTTGGACCACGACGATAGGGTGAACCGCATCGCCGTGTTCCGCACCGTCACCGACGACATCTTCGCCGTGCGCGACAAGTGCCCCCATCGCGGCGGCCCCCTGTCGGAAGGCATTGTCCACGGCGGCTTGGTCACCTGCCCGCTGCACAGCTGGAAGATCGATCTCGCCACCGGCGAGGCGGTGTTGCCGGACAAGGGCTGCACCCGCACCTACGCCACCAAGGTGGAAGGCGGCCGGGTCTTCCTGAAGCTGGCCTGAGGAGACGCATCATGCTGTTCGGACGTGGCAAGAAGAATCCCATCAAGATCGCCGACAAGGGCGTGGTGGAATGGCGCTACGCTGCTTGCGGCTACTGCTCCACCGGCTGTTCCATCGAGGTGGGCATCAACGCGGACGGCAGGCCCGTGGCCTCGCGTGGTGTGGCCGATGCCGATGTCAACCGGGGCAAGCTGTGCCTGAAGGGCATCTTCGAGCATGAGCTGTTCACCTCTGCCGGCCGCGGACTGAAGCCCCTGATGCGGGACAAATGGCATGACGCGTGGCAACCCGCGTCCTGGGATGCCGCCCTGGACAAGCTGCATGATGAGATTCGCCGCATCCAGGCGAAATACGGTCCCGACTCCTTCGCCATCATCTCCACCGGCCAGATGCTCACCGAGGAGTTCTACACCCTGGGCAAGCTGACCCGCGGCCTGATCGGCACCAACAACTACGACGGCAACACCACCCTGTGCATGTCCTCGGCGGTGTCCGGCTACAAGCGCAGCTTCGGCTCCGACGGCCCTCCCGGCTGCTACGAGGATTTCGAGCACACCGACTGCCTCATCGCCTGGGGTTCCAACCTGCCGGAGCAGCACCCCATCATCTACTGGCGCATGAAGGAGGCCCAGGAGAAGCGGGGCTTCCCCCTGATCGTGGTGGACCCCCGGGTCACCATGCTGGCCCAGAATGCCCACATCCACCTGCCCATCACCCCGGGCACGGACGTGGTGCTGATGAACGCCATGATGCATGTGATCTTCAAGGAGAACCTGCACGACCAGCGCTACCTCTCCGCCAACACCAACGGCATCGAGGCCCTGCGCGCCGAGGTGGAGAAGTACGACCCGGTGACCGCTTCCAAGATCTGCGGCATCGACGAGGACACCATCCGCGTCGTCGCCCGCACCTTCGCGAAAGCAGGGGCGGCCATGCAGATCTGGACCATGGGCATCAACCAGTCCACCCACGGCTCCGACGGCGTGGTGGGCATCAACAACCTGGCCCTGATCACCGGCAACATCGGCAAGCCCGGCGGCACCAGCCTGTCCATCACCGGCCAGTGCAACGCCATGGGCACCCGGGAGTGGTCGTCCTGCTCCGGCCTGCCCAACTACCGTTACCTGGAAGTGCCGGAACACCGTGAGGAGATCGCCAAGTTCTGGAACGTGGACCCGGAGTTCTTCCCCAAGAAGCGGGGCCTATACCAGACCGACATCTACCAGGCCATGGAAGCTGGCCAGATCAAGGGCCTGTGGCTGATCGCCACCAACCCGATGTCCTCGCTGCCCAACACCGCACGCATCCGCAAGGCCATGGAACAGCTGGAGTTCTGCTGCGTACAGGACTGCTACGAGGACACGGAAAGCGCCCAATACGCCCACGCCTACCTGCCTGCCGGCACCTGGGCGGAGAAGGACGGTGTCATGACCAACACCGAGCGGCGCATCAACCGGGTCAAGCCCGTCACCGCCTGCCCCGGCGAAGCCAAGCCCGACCTGTGGATATTCAACCGCGTCGCCGAGCGCTTCAACAAGGACGGCAAGGTGTGTTTTCCCGAGCAGGCCGGCGACATCTTCCTGGAGATGGGGCGCCTCTCGCAGGGCCGCCTGGCCGATATCTCCGGCATGGACCATGCGTTGCTGGAACAGAGCCGGGGCATCCAGTGGCCTTACACCCTCTCGCAGCGCGAACAAGGCGAGGTGCCGCCCAGGGGCGGCAAGCGCCTCTACACCCAGGACGGCAGCTTCAGCTACCCCGACGGACGGGCCAAGCTGATCCCCCTGCCCTTCATCGACAACAACGAGGCGCCGGACGAGAAGTTCCCCGTCTGGCTCAACACCGGCCGCCTCATCGAGCATTGGCACGGCCGCACCAAGACCGGAAAGATCGGCAACAACAACAAGTTCAGCCCCATCCCGTTCATCGAGATCAGCCCGGACCTGGCGGCGGAGTTGGGCATCCGTCGCGGCGAATACGTGCGCATGGTGTCGAGAAGGGGGGATGCCATCGCCATGGCCCAGCCCACCCAGCGGGTGCCCAAGAACATGGTGTTCCTGCCCTTCCACTTCCACGACTGTGCCAACCGCCTGACCCTGGGTCTGCTGGACCCCCATTCCCGCCAGCCCGCCTACAAGCAGTCCGCTATCCGCATCGAGAAGATCGCCGACCAGGAGGAAGCGGCCAGGCTGTCCATGGAAATGCGCAAATTCTGAGAGGCCCGAAATGTTTCCCGTCCGCCCCAACGAACCCGAATACGCCAGGCTGAAGGACCCGGCCAGCCTGGAGAAGAACCGCTACGGCCAGTCCATCGAGACCGTGCCCGAAGGCCACGAACTGCGGGGCCTGAGCCTGAACATCAACGGCGACGCCGGCATCGGCCCCAACCCCAACCGCTACAAGCAGCACGGTTTCTTCTTCAACGCCGACAACTGCATCGCCTGCCATGCCTGCGAGGCCGCCTGTTCGGAGAAGAACGACAACCCGGCGCACATCGCCTTCCGTTCGGTGGGCTTCGTGGAAGGGGGTACCTACCCCAACACCCAGCGCATCAACCTCTCCATGGCCTGCAACCACTGCGACAACCCGGTGTGCCTGAAGGGCTGCCCGACCCGGGCCTACACCAAGTTCGCGGAATACGGTGCGGTGCTGCAGGACCCGGACATCTGCTTCGGCTGCGGCTACTGCACCTGGGTGTGCCCCTACAACGCGCCCCAGCTCGACCCCATCAAGGGCCAGGTGTCCAAGTGCAACATGTGCGTGGATCGCCTGGAAGTCGGCTTGAAGCCCGCCTGCGTTTCCGCCTGTCTCGGCAAGGCCCTGGACTTCGGCGTCATCGAGAACATCCCGGAAGGCCGCAGCCAGGCCAAGACGGAGATCCCCGGCTTCCCGCGCGCCGACATCACCCATCCCAACGTGCGCTTCCAGCAGACCCGTGTCACGCAGCGGGATATGGTGCGGGTGGACAGCACGCCACTGAAGTACCACAAGGATGATGGCACGGGCCGCTTCGTGCCGGTGTTGGACCCGAAACTTGGCTATACACGGGGCTGGAACCTGAAGAAGCTGCTGGGTTCCCATGAAAACGCCCACATCGCTTTCACATTGTCGGTACAGGCGGTCATGGGCGCCTTCCTGATCCTGACCCTGGGCACTTGGCTGGGGGTGGCGCCCCTGGCCGGATTCAGCCGGAGCAGCACTTTCCTCCCCACGGTGCTGGCCATGATCGGCCTGATGGCTTTTGGCCTGGCCAGGCTCAACCTGCACCTGGGCAAGCCACTTCGGTTCTATCGCGGCTTCAACAATTGGCGGCTGTCGCCGGTCAGTCGGGAGATCGCCGGCGTGTCGCTGTTCTTCGCGGGGCTGTCCGGCTACGGCCTGATCACCCTGTTCCCCGGCCTGCCCATGGGCGACGTGCTCAAACCTCTGGCTACGCTGGCCGCCCTGCTCGGCACGGCATTCGGTGGCTACTACATGGTCAAGCTCTATCGCATCAAGGCACGGCCTTTCTGGGACCATTGGCAGACCGGCAGCAGTTTCGCAGGCACCGGCCTTGCCCTGGGCGGCCTGCTTCTCGCCCTTTCAGCCCTGGCTGGCGGCGCCCTGACCCCGGCCCTGGGTGGCCTGCTTGGCGGCCTAGTCGCTGCGGGGCTGGCCCTGGAGAGCATCGGCCTGGTTGCGCATGCTCGCGATCTCAGGAGGCGCGGCGACGAAGGGGCCGCTTCCCTCTACGAGCAGTCCACCCAATACGGCTTCCCATACGGCATCCGTAACACCCTCCTTGCCGTGGGCTTTGTTCTGGCCGCGGATATCGCCCTGGCGGGGTCTGCGAGCCCCATCGCCTTCTCCATCCTGGCCGTCATGGCCATGACCTCCGCCATCCTCGGCCGCGCATTGTTCTACGTGCTGGTGATTCCGACGACCATGCCCGGCGCCTTCTTCTGGCGCAACAAGGGCTTTGTGGAACACGCAAAGGAGATGGGTCTGGCCGAGATGCCCCAACTGGGGGTGGTGCCCGACAGCCACTGAGTCTTATCCGTAGCACCCGACCGTGGCGGCATGACCGGCGCGGCGAAAAATATCTGCGAATTTTTCTGCAACTAGGAGTTTGTGATGAACAAGGGATTCTGGCAGTCCGGCCATACCCCCACGCTGTTGTCAGCGTTCCTGTATTTCGACATTGCCTTCATGATCTGGGTGATGCTGGGCCCCCTGGCGGTGCAGATCGCCGCCAGCCTGGGCCTCACGCCTTACCAGAAGGGTCTCATGGTGGCCACGCCGGTGTTGGCCGGCGGCCTCCTGCGGGTGGTGATGGGGGTCCTCGTGGACCACTTGAAGCCCAAGATGGCAGGCTGGATCGGCCAGGGCATCGTCATCGCCGCCCTGGCCTGGGCCTGGCTGGCGGGCATCCACAGTTTCCGCGAGGTCATGGTGCTGGGCGTGGCCCTGGGTTTCGCCGGCGCCGCCTTTGCCGTGGCCCTGCCCCTGGCTTCCCGCTGGTATCCGCCCCAGCACCAGGGCACTGCCCTGGGTATCGCCGGGGCCGGCAATTCCGGTACGGTGCTGGCCGCCCTGTTCGCTCCTGGTCTGGCGGTGGCTTTCGGCTGGGGCAACGTCTTCGGCCTGGCTCTGATCCCGGTGGGCCTGGCCTTCGTGGTCTATTCCCTGTTCGCCAAGGACGCGCCGGACTGCCCGCCGCCCAAGTCCCTGAACCAGTACCTGCACGTGCTCAAGGACAAGGATGCCTGGTGGTTCATGTTCTTCTACTTCTGCACCTTCGGGGGCTTCGTGGGCCTGGCTTCCAGCCTGACCATCTACTTCAACGACCAGTACGGCATGCCGCCGGTGCAGGCGGGCTACTTCACCGCCGCCTGCGTTTTCGCCGGCTCCCTGGTGCGGCCCATCGGCGGCGCCCTGGCGGATCGCATCGGCGGTATCCGCACCCTGCTCACCATGTACGTGCTGGCGGCGGTCTTTATCACCATCGTCAGCTTCGGCGCCGAAAGCCGCTGGATCGCCCTGCTCTGGTTCGTCCTCGGCATGGGCAGCCTGGGCGTGGGCAACGGCGCGGTCTTCCAGCTGGTGCCTCAGCGCTTCCGCAAGGAGATCGGCGTCATGACCGGCTTTGTCGGCATGGCCGGCGGCATCGGCGGTTTCTACCTGGCCGCCAGTCTGGGCTACGTCAAGGGCGTCACCGGCAGCTACCAGGTGGGTCTGCTCATCTTTGCCGGCCTGTGCGTGGTGGCCTTGCTGGGCCTCACCTCGGTGAAGACCCGCTGGCGCACCACGTGGGGTGCGGCGGCAGTTTCTGGCGCCCGGGTCTGAGCTTTCCGGGAGGGGAGGGGGGCAGGACAATGCTTCCGTCCCCCGCCCAGGATTTCCTTACCATGTCCATGCAGCTCGAATTCGGCTACGCCTCCGAGACGGGTCCCCGGGAACGCAACGAGGACTTCGGCGGCTTCGTCACGCCGGACGCGGCCCAAGCCGCGTCACGGGGTGTGCTGGCCACCGTTGCCGACGGCGTCTCCGGTGGCGTCCATGGCCGCGAGGCGGCGGAGACCGCGGTGCGCAACCTGCTGGCGGATTTCTATGCCACCCCGGAAACCTGGGAGATTCCCCATTCCTTCGGCGTGGTGCTGGCGGCCATCAACCGCTGGCTGATGGGGCAGGTCTCCTCCCGCCACGAGGCCGGCGGCATGGCCACCACCCTCACCGCCCTGGCCCTGCGCGGCCGCCGCTACCACTATGCCCACGTGGGGGACAGCCGGCTCTACCGCCTGCGCGGCGAGACCCTGGAGCAGCTCACCCACGACCACGTCTGGGAGATGCCGGGCATGTCTCACGTGCTGAAGCGCGCCCTGGGCCTGGACACCCATGTCATGCCCGACTTCGGCGACGGAGAACTGGCGGTGGGGGACCGTTTCCTGCTGGTATCCGACGGGGTCTGGGAACCCCTGGGGGAGCGGGAACTGCACCGTCTCCTGCAATTGCATGAATTGCCGGAGTTCGCTGCACCCGCCCTGGTTCGTGAAGCCCATGCCCGGGGCGGCCAGGACAACGCCACTGCCCTGGTAATTCGGGTGCTGGCCCTGGACGAAGCGGATCGGGCGCCCGCCGCTGAAGCCCGCGACCTGCCTTTGCCGGGCAATCTGCACGCCGGCGCCCGTCTGGACGATTTCATCGTCGAGGAGAAGGTGCACGAATCCCGCGCAACCCTGCTGTACCGGGTGCGTCACGCCGACACCGGCCAGACCTGGCTGCTGAAGACGCTCCAGCCCCTGTTGGAGGGGGACCGGGAAGCGGCCGAGCGGCTGTTGATGGAGGAGTGGCTGGGCAAGCGGGTGCGCTCCCATTACCTGCCGGAAATCCTCCCCTTGCAGGCGCGGAACTACCTGTACTTCGTGCAAAGCTGGCACGAGGGTGTCTCCCTGCAGCAGCGCCTGGACGCCGGCCATCATTTCACCTGCGCCGAGGTAACGGGCTTGGGTATCCGCCTCATGAAGGCCCTGGGCGCATTGCATCGCCTGGACGTGCTGCACCGGGACGTGAAGCCCGGCAACCTGCACCTGGATGCCGCGGGCAAGCTGCGCCTGCTTGACCTGGGGGTGGCCTGGTGCCGATCCGGCCCGGTCAGCGAAGCCGGAGACGTGCCTGGCACACCCAGCTTCCTGGCACCGGAACTGTTCGGCCAGGGCCGCGCCGGCCCTTCCACCGATCTTTATGCCGCGGGCGTCACCCTCTACCACCTGCTCACCCGCAAGTATCCCTATGGGGAGGTGGAGCCCTTTCAGCATCCCAAGTTCGGCGAGCCGGTGCCGCCCAGCCGCTACCGGCCGGATATCCCGACCTGGCTGGAGAATGTGCTGCTCAAGGCCTGTGCCCGGGCACCGGAGCAGCGCTTCGAGACTGCCGAGGAATTCCTCATTGCACTGGAACGGGGCGAGGCCACCCGACTTTCCCGTCCCCGGCCCACGCCGGTCATGGAGCGCGATCCGATGCGCTTCTGGCAGGCGGTGGCCTTCGTTTCCCTGGTATTCAACCTGCTTCTTGTCTACCTGCTGCTGGCGGGCTAGCCTCTCAACGTACTGATCGGAGCCACTATGATCGTCAAGGAAATCATGACCACGAACGTTCGCGTCGTGGACCCGGATACCTCTCTTCTGGAAGTGTCTTCCATCATGTGCTTGTATCGCCTGTCCGGCCTGCCGGTGGTCAGGAAAGGCAAGCTGGCGGGCTTCATCGCCGAGAAGGACGTGCTCTCGCGCCTGTTCCCCAGCCTGGGCGACTTTCGCGACGGCATGCTGGGCGTGGACTACGCTGCCATGGAGGCCCAGTACAAGGACGTGATGCACCTGAAAACCGCCGATGTCATGGCGACCCGGGTGCTTTCTGTAGGGCCGGACATGTCCGCCATGCAGGCGGCCTCCACCATGGTGCGTCATCACCTGCGCCGTATTCCCGTGGCCACCGGCGACAAGCTTGAAGGCATGGTATCCCTGGGCGATGTCCACAAGGCCCTGTTCCACGCCAACGTGTCGCGAAACCGATCCTGACGGCATGGGCGAGGCGCTCAAGATCCTGGTCATCAGCCCGTCCAAGCGGCGGCTTGAGGCCTTGCTGAGCGGTCTTGCCGAACACGCGCCCGGGCACCATCTCGTCGGCCGGCTCGACCGGGCCATCAACCTGCCCGGCTGGGTGGAGGAATTGGAGCCGGACGCCATCATCATGGACGTGGACTCCCCCAGTCGCGACACCCTGGAACAGATCGTGGTGATGAGCGAGGCCTCGCCCCGGCCCATCGTCATGTTCAGCCAGGACGACTCCCGGGAGGCCATGCATTCGGCGGTGACTGCCGGGGTGGCCGCCTACGTGGTGGATGGGGTCAAGAGCGAGCGCCTGCAGCCCATCCTGCAACTGGCCCAGGTGCAATTCGAGGCCTGGCAGTACCTGCGCGACGACATGCTGCGGGCACGCCAGGAACTGCACGAACACAAGCTCATCGAGCAGGCCAAGCGCCGCCTCATGAAGGTGCAGCAGCTCTCCGAGGAGGCCGCCTACCAGGCCCTGCGCCGGGAGGCCATGGCCCAGCGCAAACGGCTTGCGGACGTGGCACGGGTCGTCATGGAGGCCCTGCCGGGCTGAAGCCCGGCCTGTACGGCGGATTCGCCTTCGCTGGCGGGTACGTTCGTCCGCCCTGCATGGCATGGCCTATGCTGAAACCGGCGCGTGGGAGGATGGTTCCCCACGGCCTGATTCAGGAGATTCCATGTCCTTCCCGTCTCGATTCTTCTTCCTGCTGGCGGTGTTGCTCTGGGCCGGACTCGCCCGGACCATGGAGCCGGAACCCATGATCCTCTCCGCCATCGCCGCGGGCCGGAACATGGACCAGACCATCGCCGCCCTGACCCAGGCGGTGGTCAACCACAACTACACCTTCGTGCGCCAGCAGGCCATCGACAGCCGGCTGGTGCCCTACGCCCGGGAGGTGCGCTCGGTGCGTCTCTTCTATTTCTGCAACTTCGCCAAGATGGACCGGGCCCTGCGCCTGGATCCCCGCGCCGCCCAGCTCATGCCCTGCCGCATCACCCTGGTGGAGACTCCGACCGGGGTGGATCTGATGGCGGTGAATCCGGTCTGGGCCACCCAGAACATCGACAATCCACCCCTGCATGAGGAATGTCGTGAACTGAAACGGGACTACCTGGCGATCCTGGAGGAGGCGACCCTGTGAGGTTGCTCGTTGTCCTCCTTGCGGGCCTGCTGGCCCTGGCTGCCAGTGCCGAGCCGGTTTCTGCGACCAAGGCCGTGTCACTGCGCCAGGCAGTGGACGACCTGACCCTGGCGGCGGCCAACCACCAGCTGGTGCTGGTGAAGGTGCAGCCCATCGACAGCGCCCTGGTGAAGCGGGGCTTCGGGGATCCCCACGTACGCATCCTGTTTATCGGCAGCGAAACGGCGGTGCGCTGGGCTGAGGCGGCGGACCCCCGCCTGCTCAACATGCTGCCCCTGCGCCTGACGCTGATCGAGCGGGATGGCCGGGTCACGGTGCTCAGCGACGACTTCGAGCCCTGGCTGCGGGAGTTTCCCACTGGTGAAGCCCACCTCTTCCTCAAGGCCTGGCAGGCCGAGCTGAGGTCCACGCTGGAGGATTTCGTCGGCCAGTAAGGGTGCAACGCCCTGAAATGGAGACAGAGGGGGTATTTCTGCCCAGCTTCTGTGCATGTCGGAAGACCACGATCGGTGCCTCTCAAGCGATCATTGGTGGTACCCCTTTAGATTCAATGACTAAGATCAAGAAAACCGGGTTGGCACGACCATTGCTGTAGCCCCCTTGACCGGCGCAACGGCGCGCCGGCCATGTCGCTCCTTCGCAGATGTAACTTGGACAACGGTGTCCCTCCCCACCCGGGGTCGGGCACCGCTTTTTTTTGGAGTATTGCAATGGATACCCTTCCTCCCAGCAGTGAGCAGCCCGCCGTCAATGATGGAAAACGTGATTTCCTGAAGAAAGCCGCCAGCATGTCCGCCGCCGCCGCCATCATGTCCCTCGTTCCCCCCGGCGTGCGCAGCGCCGCTTGGGCGGCGGGGTCAGACGCCCCCGAGAAGCCCGAGGTGAAGATCGGCTTCATCCCCCTGACCGACTGCGCCAGCGTGGCCATTGCCGCCGAGAAGGGCTTCGACAAGAAGTACGGTCTCAAGATCACCCCCAGCAAGGAGGCCTCCTGGGCCGGTGTGCGCGACAAGCTGGTGAACGGCGAGTTGGACGCTTCCCACGTGCTCTACGGCCTGGTCTACGGCCTGCAACTGGGCGTGGGCGGTCCCAAGAAGGACATGGCCGTGCTCATGAATCTGAACCACAACGGCCAGGCCATCACCCTCAACAACCAGATCAAGGCCAAGGGCGTCACCGACGGGCCGGGCCTGGCCAAGCTGGTGAAGGCGGAACCCAAGGAATGGACCTTCGCCCAGACCTTTCCTACCGGCACCCACGCCATGTGGCTGTATTACTGGATGGCCACCTACGGCATCGACCCCTTCAAGGACGTGAAGATCATCACCGTGCCGCCCCCCCAGATGGTGGCCAACATGCGCGTGGACAAGATGGACGGCTACTGCGTCGGCGAACCCTGGAACGCCCGGGCGGTATGGGACAAGATTGGCTTCACCGCTGCCACCACCCAGGACATCTGGACCGATCATCCGGAAAAGGTGCTGGGCACCACCCTGGAGTTCGTTCAGAAGTATCCCAATACAGCCCGCGCCATGGTGGCCGCCATCCTGGACGCTTCCAAGTACATCGACGTGATGGCCAACCGGCCCGAGGTGGGCAAGATCATTGCCGGCAAGGCCTACGTCAATACCGAGTACGACGTCATCGAGGATCGCATGCAGGGCAACTACGACAACGGCATCGGCCGCAAGTGGAAGGACGCCAACTACATGAAGTTCTTCAACGATGGCGCCGTGAACTTTCCCTACCTGTCGGACGGCATGTGGTTCCTGACCCAGCACAAGCGCTGGGGTCTGCTCAAGGACCACCCGGATTACCTGGCCGTGGCCAAGGCGGTGAACCAGATCAAGCTCTACAAGGAAGCCGCCACCATGGCCAAGGTGGCCGTGCCCAAGTCCGAGATGCGCAGCGCCAAGCTCATCGACGGCGTGGTGTGGGACGGCAAGAACCCGAAGGCCTATGCCGACGGGTTCAAGGTGAAAGCCTGAAATATGTAGGGTGGGTTAGCCGCGATGCGGCGTAACCCACCAATCCTACGAGAAACCAGGAGTCCGCCATGAGCGCAGTGACATTCAACGAAGGCAGTCTGAAGGACATCATGAGTCATCCCGATACCGTAGCGGCGACCCCGGAAGTCCCGGCAATACCCCGTCCCACCCCCTTCTTCGCGACCGAGCGCGGTCAGGCCCTGTTGGAAAAACTGGGCAATGCCTTCCAAGCCGCCTTACCCCCCGTCATCGGCCTGATCCTGTTCGTCCTGCTTTGGCAGATCGTCTCCACAAGTGGCGGCGACCATGGGCTGCCCGGCCCGGCCAAGACATGGGAATCGGCCAAGGTCCTGTTCGCCGATCCGTTCTACGACAACGGCCCCAACGACAAGGGGATCGGCTGGAACATCCTCCACTCCCTCTATCGGGTCGGCGCCGGATTCGGCCTGGCCGCCCTGATCGGCATCCCCCTGGGCTTCATGATCGGTCGCTTCAGGTTCCTGGCCGGCATGACCTCGCCCATCATCAGCCTGCTGCGCCCCGTCTCGCCCCTGGCCTGGCTGCCCATCGGCCTGTACGTGTTCAAGGAGACCGAGCCGGCGTCCCTCTGGGTGATCTTCATCTCCAGTATCTGGCCCATCATCCTCAATACCGCCGCCGGCGTCTCCAGGGTGCCCCAGGACTACCTGAACGTGGCACGGGTGCTGAACCTCTCCGAATTGAAGATATTCACCCGCATCCTCTTCCCCTCCGTGCTGCCTCACCTGATGACCGGCATCCGCCTGTCCATGGGCGTTGCCTGGCTGGTGATCGTGGCGGCGGAGATGCTCACCGGCGGCACCGGCCTGGGCTTCTGGGTGTGGGACGAGTGGAACAACCTGAACGTGGAACACATCCTCATCGCCATCTTCATCGTCGGCATCGTCGGCCTGCTGCTGGAACAGTCCCTGATGCTGCTCGCGAAGCGCTTCAACTACGAGTGAAACGGAAACGGCCATGCACAACTACCTGCACATCGAGAATGCCAAGATGGTGTTCGACACCAAGAAGGGCAAGTTTACGGCCCTGACCGACATCAACCTGACCGTGAAGCAGGGCGAGTTCATCGCCTTGATCGGCCACTCGGGTTGCGGCAAGTCCACCCTGCTGAACCTGGTGGCGGGCCTCACCACCCCCACCGACGGCATCCTGCTGCTGTCCGAGCGGGAAATCGCCGGTCCCGGCCCGGAGCGGGCCGTGGTGTTCCAGAATCACAGCCTGCTGCCCTGGCTCACCTGTTTCGGCAATGTCTACCTGGCGGTGGAGCGGGTGTTCGGCGCCAAGGAGAACAAGGCGAAGCTCAAGGAGCGTACCCAGGCCGCCCTGGAACTGGTGGGCCTCGCCCACGCCATGCACAAGCATCCCAACGAGATCTCCGGCGGCATGAAGCAGCGGGTGGGCATTGCCCGCGCCCTGGCCATGGAGCCCAAGGTGCTGCTGCTCGACGAGCCCTTCGGTGCCCTGGATGCCCTGACCCGGGCCGGCCTCCAGGACGAACTCATGCGCATCGTCCAGGAGACCCATGCCACCACCCTGATGGTGACCCACGACGTGGACGAAGCGGTGCTGCTCTCCGACCGCATCGTCATGATGACCAACGGACCCGCCGCCACCATCGGCGAGATCCTCACCGTGGATCTGGAACGGCCCCGGGATCGACTGAAGCTGGCGGAGAACCCCCACTATCACCACCTGCGCGGCCAGGTCCTGGAGTTCCTCTACCAGAAGCACATGAAGAAGGCGGCCTGACAGATCGGGCTTGTGCGGAATGAGGCCCGGCGCGACCGGCCGGGCCTCACTCTGTTAAGCATGTCCACAGGATAAATCCCGCTTTTTCCGGGGAGTGGTTGCGTATAAAATGCGCAGCTTTCGTCCGCAGTCTTCCCCCCGTTTTCTTCATGCGCATCGGCCCCTTCCAGCTCAAGAACAATTTGATCGTCGCGCCCATGGCAGGCGTTACCGATCGGCCGTTCCGGCAGCTGTGCAAGAAGATGGGCGCGGGCATGGCGGTGTCGGAAATGGTGACCTCCAACTCACTGCTCTACGGCTCCGCCAAGACCCGGCGCCGCGCCAACCTCGAGGGCGAGGTGGAGCCCGTCTCCGTGCAGATCGCCGGCAGCGAACCGGCCATGATGGCCGAGGCGGCCCGCTACAACGCGGAGGCGGGTGCCCAGATCATCGACATCAACATGGGCTGCCCGGCCAAGAAGGTGTGCAACGTCATGGCCGGCTCTGCCCTGTTGCAGGACGAGCCCCTGGTGGGCCGCATCCTGGAGTCGGTGGTGCATGCGGTGCCGGACACCCCGGTGACCTTGAAGATCCGCACCGGCTGGGACCGCTCCCACCGGAATGCCCTGAGCATCCTCCACATCGCCCAGGAAGCCGGCATCCAGGCCCTGGCCATCCATGGCCGCACCCGGGCCTGCGGCTACAGCGGCGAGGCGGAATACGAGACCATCGCGGCGGTGAAGGCGGAAGCCCGCATCCCGGTCATCGCCAACGGCGACATCACTACACCGGAAAAAGCGAAGCATGTGCTGGATGTCACCCGGGCCGACGCCGTCATGATCGGCCGCGCCGCCCAGGGCCGGCCCTGGCTGTTCCGGGAAGTGGGCCATTTCCTGGATACCGGTGAGAAGCTGCCCGCCCCCGAGGTGGAGGAGATCCACCGGGTGCTGCTGGAGCACCTGGATGATCTCTATCGTTTTTATGGCGAGGTGGCGGGCATGCGCATGGCGCGCAAGCACATCGCCTGGTACACCCGGGGCCTGGCGGATTCCGCCCACTTCCGCCACGCCATGAACCAGCTGGAAAGCACCCATGCCCAGCTGGAGGCGGTGAACGATTTCTTCTGGCGCACGCGGGAGCGCACCAGCCGACTGATCTATCTGGACGCTCCGCCAGCCCGGCGCGAAGCAGCCTGAATACAACAAGGTACAAGGATGGAGACCCACTTCAACGAAAACGAGCTGGCCGCCTGTGTGCGCCGGGAGCTGGAGCAGTACTTCAAGGACCTGGACGGGGAGCCCCCGGCCGGCATCTACGAGATGGTCCTGAACTGCGTGGAAAAACCCCTGCTGGAGGTCATCCTGGACCGGGCCGGCAGCAACCAGAGCCGGGCCGCTGAATGGCTGGGCATCAACCGCAACACGCTGCGCAAGAAGATGCAGCAGCACGGAATCAAATGACCTTCCCTCACCATCATGATTAAACGCGCCCTCCTCTCCGTTTCCGACAAGACCGGCCTCATCGACTTCGCCCGCGCCCTTTCCGGCCAGGGCGTGGAACTGCTCTCCACCGGCGGCACCGCCAAGGCCATCCGCGACGCCGGCATTCCGGTGAAGGATGTATCCGAGTTCACCGGCTTCCCGGAGATGCTGGACGGCCGCGTCAAGACCCTGCATCCCAAGGTCCACGCCGGCATCCTCTCGGTGCGGGACAACCCGGCCCATGCAGCGACCATGGCCGAGCATGGCCTGGGCTACATCGACCTGGTGTGCGTGAACCTGTACCCTTTCGTCCAGACTGTCTCCAAGCCCCACACCCTGGAAGACGCCATCGAGAACATCGACATCGGCGGCCCGGCCATGGTGCGCTCTTCAGCCAAGAACTATAAGCATGTGGCCATTGTCACCGACCCTGCCGACTACGCCGCCCTGGTCGAGGAGATGAAGGCCAACGGCGGTGCCTTGAGTGATGCCACCCGCTTCAACCTGGCGAAGAAGGCTTTCACCCATACCGCCCAGTACGACGGCCACATCAGCAACTACCTGACCGCCCTCAACGAGGCTGGCGAACGTGACGCGTTTGGCGAAAAACTCACCCTGCAATTCAGCCGCGCCCAGACCTGCCGTTACGGCGAGAACCCCCACCAGAACGGCGCCTTCTACGTGGAGGCCAATGCTTCCGCGGGCACCATCTCCACCGCCCGTCAGATCCAGGGCAAGGAACTGTCCTACAACAACATCGCCGACACCGATGCGGCCCTGGAGTGCGTGAAGCTGTTTGACGCAGCACCGAGCTGCGTCATCGTCAAGCACGCCAACCCCTGTGGCGTGGCCTACGGCGCCAACCTGCTGGAGGCCTATAACCGGGCCTACCAGACCGATCCGGAATCCGCCTTCGGCGGCATCATCGCCTTCAACGGCCGCCTGGACGGCGAGACCGCCAAGACCATTGTCGAGCGTCAGTTCGTGGAGGTGATCATTGCTCCCGAGGTGAGCCCGGAAGCCTCCGAGGCCGTGGCCGCGAAGAAAAATGTGCGCCTGCTGGAATGTGGCCAGTGGTCCGGCCCCATCACCCAGTTGGACATGAAGCGGGTGGCCGGCGGCCTGCTGGTGCAGGATGCCGACGTGCTGCTCCACGGCGAACTGAAAGTGGTCACCCAGCGCGCCCCTACGGAACAGGAAATGGCCGACCTGCTGTTCGCCTGGCGCGTGGCCAAGTTCGTCAAGTCCAACGCCATCGTCTACGCCAAGGACAAGATGACCATCGGCGTCGGCGCCGGGCAGATGAGCCGGGTCAACTCGGCCCGCATCGCCGCCATCAAGGCCGAACATGCCGGTCTGGTGGTGCCCGGCTCGGTGATGGCCTCCGACGCCTTCTTCCCCTTCCGAGACGGCCTGGACAACGCCGCCGCCGCCGGCATCAAGGCGGTGATCCAGCCCGGCGGCTCCATGCGCGACGACGAGGTCATCGCCGCCGCCAACGAGCACGGCATCGCCATGGTGTTCACCGGCGTGCGTCACTTCAGGCACTGATATGAAAATCCTCGTCATCGGCTCCGGCGGGCGTGAACACGCCCTGGCCTGGCGGCTCAAGCAATCCCCCCGCGTCCAGAAGGTGTTCGTGGCCCCCGGCAATGGCGGCACCGCCCGGGAGGAGGGGGTGGAGAACGTGGCCATTACCGCCATTCCCGATCTGGTGGCCTTCGCCCAGAACGAAGGCATCCAGCTCACCGTGGTTGGCCCCGAGGCCCCCCTGGCCGCCGGCGTGGTGGACGCCTTCCGCGCCGCCGGGCTGAAGATCTTCGGGCCGGCCCAGGCCGCGGCCCAGCTGGAGTCCTCCAAGGACTTCGCCAAGCAGTTCATGGCCCGGCACAAGATTCCCACCGCCGCCTTCGGCACCTTCACCGATGCCGCCGCCGCCCATGCCTACATCGAGGCCCAGGGCGCGCCCATCGTGGTCAAGGCGGACGGCCTGGCTGCCGGCAAGGGCGTGGTGGTGGCCACCACCGCCGAGGAAGCCCACGCCGCCGTGGACGCCATGCTCTCCGGCAACAGCATGGGCGAGGCGGGCCACCGGGTGGTGATCGAGGAATGTCTGGTGGGCGAGGAGGCCAGCTTCATCGTCATGGTGGACGGCGAGCACGTGCTGCCCCTGGCTACCAGCCAGGACCACAAGCGCCTGCTGGACGGCGACGAGGGCCCCAACACCGGCGGCATGGGCGCCTATTCCCCCGCCCCGGTGGTGACCCCCGAGATCCACGCCAAGGTCATGCGCGAGGTGATCCGTCCGGTGGTGGTCGGCATGAAGGCGGAAGGCACGCCCTTCACCGGCTTCCTCTATGCCGGCCTCATGATCGGCCCCCGGGGCAAGCTGGGGGTGCTGGAGTTCAACTGCCGCATGGGCGACCCGGAGACCCAGCCCATCATGATGCGTTTGAAGTCCGACCTGGTGACCCTGGTGGAAGCCGCCGTGGACGGCAAGCTGGACCAGATCGAGGCCGAGTGGGACCGCCGCTGCGCCCTGGGCATCGTCATGGCCGCCGCCGGCTATCCGGACAACCCGCGGAAGGGTGACGCCATCACCGGCCTGGACGCGCGCGGCGAGGACTTCCACGTGTTCCACGCCGGCACCGCCATCCAGGACGACCAGGTGGTCACCGCCGGCGGCCGGGTGCTGTGCGTCACCGCCCTGGGCGACACGGTGAAGATCGCCCAGGCCCGGGCCTACGAAGTGGCGGAGGGCATCGACTTCGCCGGCCGCCAGATGCGCCGGGACATCGGCTGGCGCGCCATCCAGCGCAAGAAGAAGTAGCGGGGAGGGGAAGGCGATGACACCGCTTCCCCCCATCCGGCGCATCCGCGCCTACCTCAAGCGCGGCGGTGTCATCGCCTATCCCACGGAGTCCTGCTACGGGCTGGGCTGCGATCCCATGAACGCCAAGGCGGTGGCCCGCATCCTGCGGCTTAAGGGCCGGCCCCGGCGCAAGGGGTTGATCCTCATCGGCGCCGACTGCCACCAGTTCAAGCCCTATCTGGCCCCCAACCCCATGGAGATCCAGCGCCGCTTCGGCGACTGGTGGCCGGGCCCCACCACCCTGCTGCTGCCCAAGGGACGGCGTTGTCCGCGCTGGCTCACCGGCAAGCACGAAAAGATGGCGGTGCGGGTCACCGCCCATCCCGAGGCCGCCCGTCTCTGCCATTTCCTGGGCATGCCCCTGGTCTCCACCAGCGCCAATCTGGCCGGCCGGCGCTCCCTGAAGACCGCGGCGGCGTGCCGCCGCGAGTTCGGCAAGAAGGTGCTGGTCATTGAGGGGCGCATCGGCCGGCGCAAGCGGCCCTCCACGATCCTCGACCCCTACCGCGGCGGCGTGCTGCGGCCCTGAGGCACCCTGGTACATGCCCGCGCAGTTGCAACGCGGGCTTTGCAGGCGATTTGCGGCGTGGCGGCGCTTGGCCGCCGCCCATGTGCGGTTTATGCTGGCCGCGTTTCCCGACGGAGGCGCCCCATGTTTTCCCTCTACGGCCTCTCGGGCCAGCATTTTCGCGGCACCCTGGAACAGCTGTCGGAACTGCCCGGTGTCCGTGGTACTCGCCGGGGGCGGGCCATCGCCCGGGAGGGCGAGGAACCGCTGCCTACCTACGTCGCCCACCTGGGCGAGCAGCCCCCGGACCATCCGTCGGCAACCTACGAACCGGCTGCCCAGGCCTACCGGGACATGCTGCAACAGGAACGGGAGCAGGAGCGCGGCCCCCTCTATCACGCCTATCAAATCATGAGCCGCGAGGTGTTTACCCTTCCCGCTGATGAGCCCGCGCCGGCTGCCTGGCGCCGCCTGCTCGGACGGGGACTGCGCCAGGCCCCGGTGCTGGACGCCGGGGGCAATCTGGTCGGGCTGGTGACGGAACGCGACCTGCTAATCACCTTCAACCTGGAACGCAAGCAGGCGCGCACACCGCTGCTCCACCACGTCGGTGAGGTCATGATCTCCCCGGTGGTCAGCGCCGATCCGGTCACCGACATTCGCCGCATCGCCCGCGTCATGCTGGAGTACACCCTGCCCGGCGTGCCGGTGGTTAACGAGACTCGCGCCCTGGTGGGTTTCGTCAGCCGGGGTGACATCCTGCGCGCCGTCATTACCGATCCACCCCTCAGTCTTTGGGGCTGAGCCGGCGCCGAGGCTGATAAAATCGCGGCCATTACCGGCTGCCGTCCAACTCCCCATGAACACCGAACGCGTCAAGGAATTCCTCCTGGAACTGCAGGAGCTTATCGTCGAACGCATGGAGCAGGTGGATGGCAATACTTTCCGCCGCGACGGCTGGGAGCGGCCCGAGGGCGGGGGCGGCTATTCCTACCTGGTGGAGGAGGGCAACGTCCTGGAGCGGGGCGGCTGCAACTTCTCCCATGTCATGGGCGCGAAACTCCCGCCCTCTGCTTCGGCCCACAGGCCGGAACTGGCGGGCCGGCGCTGGGAGGCCATGGGTGTGTCCCTGGTCATGCACCCGCGCAACCCCTATGCGCCCACCTCCCATATGAACGTGCGTTTCTTCGTCGCCGAGAAAGAGGGCGAGGCGCCCGTGTGGTGGTTCGGCGGCGGCATGGACCTCACGCCCTATTATGGCTTCGAGGAGGACGCGGTGCATTTCCATACTATGTGCCGCAAGTCCCTGGACCCCTTCGATCCGAGCCTGTACCCGCGCTTCAAGAAATGGTGCGACGAGTATTTCTTCCTCAAACACCGCAACGAACCCCGGGGCGTGGGCGGCATCTTCTTCGACGACCTGTCCGAGGGAGGCTTCGAGCAGTGCTTGAACCTCACCGAATCGGTCGGCGACCACTTCCTCTCCGCCTACGTGCCCATCCTGGAACGCCGGGCCGACATGCCCTACGGCGAGCGGGAGCGGGATTTCCAACTTTACCGCCGCGGCCGCTACGTGGAATTCAACCTGGTGTTCGACCGGGGCACCCTTTTCGGCCTGCAATCCGGCGGCCGCACCGAATCCATCCTCATGTCCATGCCGCCCCTGGTGAAATGGCGCTACGACTGGAAGCCGGAGCCGGGTACGCCGGAGGCGCGCCTGTACAGTGACTTCCTGCGACCCCGAGATTGGCTGGGAGAGTACTGCCAGTCCTGACCCTTCTCCTTTCGCGGCCGCCGCAAGATAACCCTCAATGACCGACACCCCCGCGCCCGATTCCCCGATTCCCCCGCCCCCACCGGAAGCGCTGCCGCCGAAGAAGCCGCGCAAGCTCGGCCCCGGCTTCTGGGCCATGGTCGTGGTGGGCATGCTGCTGGGCGCCCTCATCGCCGCCTACGAGCTGATTGCCTCCCCTTTCCAGGCGATGGTGCTGGCCGGTTACGGCAAGCGCCTGACCTATCAGTTGGAGGCCGGAGAACAGGCAGACATGCGCACGCCCAAGGCGGGGCCCTACGACATACGCCTGGGTTATGTAGGCCTGCCCGACTTCATCAAGCGCCTCAAGCAGCAGGGATTCGTCGTCACCCGGCAGGCGAGCGTGTCGCCGGACATGGCCCGCATCCACGACTTCGGCCTGTTCATTCCCTATCAGGAGAAATCCGTGGCGGGCCTGGAGTTGCTGGATTGCCGCGGCGAGACCCTGCACAGTGTCCGCCACCCGCGTCATGCCTATGCGGATTTCGCCAGCGTGCCCGCGGTGGTGGCCAATACCCTGCTGTTCATCGAGAACCGGGAACTGCTTGACCCCAATCACCCGCAGCGCAACCCTGCGGTGGAATGGGACCGCCTAGGTGCGGCAGTGCTGGAGAAGATCCTGCAGGCCATCGATCCCTCCCGCAATGTGCCGGGCGGCTCCACCCTGGCTACCCAGATCGAGAAGTACCGCCATTCCCCGGACGGCCTGACCATGACCGCCACGGACAAGCTGCGGCAGATGGCCTCCGCCTCCCTGAGGGCCTACCTGGACGGGGAGGACACCCGCGCCACCCGCCGCCGCATCGTTCTGGACTACCTCAACTCCGTGCCCCTGGCGGCGGCCCCGGGCTTCGGCGAGGTCAATGGTGTGGGCGATGGGCTCTACGCCTGGTTCGGTCTGGATTTCGACCAGGTCAACCGCCTGCTGCGTACGCCGCAGCCGACGCCGGAGGCGGCGCGGGCCTACAAGCACGTGCTGGGCCTGCTGATCTCCCAACGCAAGCCCTCCTACTACCTGCTCACCGGGCGTGAGCATCTGAACGCCCATGCCGACACCTATTTGCGCCTGCTGGCCGATGCCAAGGTCATCACCCCGGCGTTCCGCGACGCGGCGAAGCGGGAGCGCATCGCCTTCGGGACCAACGGCAAGAACGGCAAGGTCGAGTTTGCCGAGAACAAGGCGGCCAACACCTTGCGCGTGGAACTCTCCGGCCGGCTGGACATGCCGCGCCTGTACGACCTGGACCGCCTCGACCTGAAGGCCAGCGCCACCCTGCATGGCCCCACGCAGCGCGCCGTGTCCGCTTTCCTGCGCCGCCTGTCAGACCCCATCGTGGTGGAGGCCGCGGGTCTCTATGGCCAGTATCTGCTCACCCAGGACAATGATCTGACCAAGCCCATCTACAGCTTCACCCTCTACGAGAACACGGAGGAGGGCGCCCTGCTGCGAGTGCAGGCCGACAACCTGAACCAGCCCTTCGATATCAACAAGGGCGCCAAGCTGGACATGGGCTCCTCGGCCAAGCTGCGCACCCTGATCACCTACCTGCAGCTGGTGGCGGAACTGCATCAGCAATATGTCGCCCTGCCACGCGGCGAGCTGCTCAAGCTCAGGGTCGCGGACAAGGACCTGCTCATGCAATGGGTGGTGCAGTACCTGGCCAGCGTCCAGGACCGATCCCTCATGCCCATGCTGGAGGCCGCCATGTCGCGCACCTATTCCGCCAGCCCGGCCGAGTCCTTCCTCACCGGCGGCGGCGTGCACCGCTTCGCCAACTTCCACCGAGAGGACGATCACAAGATCATGGACATGTGGGAGGCCACCCGGAACTCGGTGAATCTGCCCTTCATCCGCCTGATGCGCGATATCTCGCGCCACTTCATGTACCGGGATCCCAAGGGTGCCGCCCAGATCCTCGCCGACGCCAGGGATCCGCGCCGGGCGGACTACCTCAGGCAGTTCGCCGACAAGGAAGGCAAGACTTTCCTTGCCCGCTTCTACAAGAAGTACAAGGGGCTGAAGCCCGACGAGACCGCGGGCGCCCTGCTCAACCACCTCACCGCCAATCCCAAGCGCCTGGCCGCCGTGCACCGCTACCTGGAGCCCGGGGCCGACGTGACGAGCTTCAGTGCCTTCATCAAGCAACGCCTGAACAACCCCGCCAGCCTGGGTGAGGGGGATTACCAATACCTCTACGAGACTTATGGACCGGAGAAATTCAACCTCTCCGACCGGGCCTACATCGCCCAGGTGCATCCCCTGGAACTCTGGCTGGTGGCCTACCTGCGCGCTCATCCCGGCGCCGGCTGGAACGAGATCACCAAGGCCAGCCAGAAGGAGCGGGTGGAGATCTACGATTGGCTGATCAACACCAGCCACAAGAATGCCCAGGACCTGCGCATCCTCTCTCTGCTGGAGATCGAGTCCTTCCAGGAGATCCACAAGCGCTGGCGCAAGCTGGGCTATCCCTTCGGCAGCCTGGTGCCGTCCTATGCCACCGCCATCGGTTCCTCCGCCGACCGGCCCGCCGCCCTGGCGGAGCTCATGGGCGTGATCCTCAACGATGGCGTCAAGCTGCAACCCATCACCCTGACGCGGCTGGAGTTCGCCGAGGGCACGCCCTATCACACCATCCTCAAGCGGCAGCCGCCGGAGGCCTCGCGCATCTTCCAGAGCGAGGTGTCCCAGGTGGTGCGTCGCGCGCTGGCCAACGTGGTTCAGGAGGGCACGGCGCGGCGTTTGCGCGGGGCTTTCCCACTGGGCGACGGCACGACCCTGCCCATCGGCGGCAAGACCGGCACCGGCGACCATCGTTTCGAGGTCTATTCCGCCAGTGGCCAGGTACTGGAATCCAAGGTCATGAACCGCACTGCCACCTTTGCCTTCTATCTTGGCAGCAACTTCTTCGGCGTCATGACGGTGTTCGTGCCAGGCGAAGCCGCTGCCGACTACCATTTCACCAGCGCCATCGCCGTACAGATCGTCAAGGACATGGAACCTGCCTTGCGCGGCCTGGTGCTGGGCAGCGAGCGGCCGGAGCCGACCTGGAAGGAGGCGCTGGCGGCTTTCGAGGCAGAGGCCCTGGTTCCAAGCGGAGAGGCACCCAGGGCCAGTGCCCTGCCGCCACCCGGTGCCTCAGCGCCTCAACCCGCCGCGGCTGCGCCGGCTCCCGCACAGGCCGCCAAGCCGGTGCCCCCCAGAACCGGGGCTCCCGCTAAGCCACTGCCGCCGCCGGCTCCCGTCGCCGCCAAGCCCAAGCCCGCTCCGTCCGTGCCTGCCAGACCGGTGTCCGAGGAGCCCGTCCAGGCACCGCCGCCGCCTCAGGTGGACAAGCTGGATCCGCTGCCGCCGCCCCAGGCGCCACCACCCAGGCCAGCTACCCCCGCCAAGGAAAGGAAAACCGGTCCCTGGGGCACGCTTGAAGGGGAGGGGTGGGATTTCATCCGCGGCTGGCAATGAAGCGCGCCACAGCGGGCAGAAACGACGGCCTGAAAACGAAGAGGGCCGCAATACGCGGCCCTCTTCGTTCCGGTTGCGGCGGTCCGCGCCTCAGTGCGTGGGCCGCTTCATGAAGTTGACGACCTTGGCTTCGGACGGTGGTCCCTTGCGAGAACTGGTGCAACTGCCAACGCCTTCGGTTTCCATGACGTAGCCCTCTGCCTCGTACAGCAGGTTGATGACGTCGACGAAAAAGCGTTCCTTGGCCATGGCCAGGGCGGTGCGGCCACCGTCGTTGGCCGCTTTTACATCAGCGCCGGCATTGAGCAGCACCTCGCACACCGCCGCCTCTCCGGCGCCCGCCGCCAGCATGAGCGGTGTCAGGCCATAGAATATTCGGGCGTCGACTTCGGCACCGGCGTCAATCAGAGCCTTGACTACCGGCGCGAAGCCGCAGTCCAGTTCGTGGTTGTAGGCGGCCTTGAAGAGGGGCGTCCAGGCATTGGCGTCGCGCGCGTTGGCGTCGGCTCCCGCTTCCAGGAGGGTCCGCACGGCTTCCAGGTGCCCGCCCTGAGCGGCCAGATGCAGCGCGGTCTGGCCGGCTGAGTCAGGTTCGTTGGCGGGAGCGCCCGCCACCAGAAGGCGGCGGAGTGTGTCGGCATCGCCGGCCTGGGCGGCGGCAAGGAGTTCAGTGGACATGATGGGTCTCCGGGGAAATCAATACCCGACAATTGTAATCAACAATTAAGCCGTAGTCAGCGCCTTTCTCAGGCCGGCCAAGCCGCCGCGCAGCACGCGTACGTCGAAGCCGCGCTGGGCCAGCAGGAAGGCCGCCGTACCGCCACGCCGCACGGTATGGCTAAACAGGATGTAAATGCGCTCCTTGCTCAGGGTGTTGGCCTTCACGCGCAATAGATAGAGTGGAAGGTTGATGGCGCCGGCCAGACTGCCGTGGCGGAATTCGTCCTCCATGCGCACGTCGACGAGTAGGGCGCCGCGCTCCCGGACCAGCGTTGCCGCCTCGGTGGCATCCACCAAGTGCACCAGGGGTTCCTGCAGCTGGGCGTGGAAATCGGCGGCGGCCAATCGCATGAGCAGGCCATCCGTAAGCATGGTGACCGTGGCATTGCGGGGTGCGCCAGAAATCAGGGCTTCCTCGCCGAAACCCTGGCCGGGATCGAGGCGGGCCAGGCCGATACGCTTGTCCGGCGCCACGGCGCGGTCAACCTGGGCGTGGCCATGGCGGATCAGGTAGTAGAAGTCGCCGGCGTCGCCCTGACGGATGATTACCTGGCCAGCACTGACTGGCAGGGGCTCGAAGCGGCTGAACAGCGCGTGCAGATTGGCGGGAGGCACGCGGGAAAAGGCGGGGTTTCGCAACAGGTCGAACATCCAGCCGGGATCGTCGCCCTCGAATTCCGTGACCTCGTAGGAGGTGGCCTGGTCGCGCGCCACCAGGGTTTCCAGGGCCTG
>Ga0233425_10002781_pt1 | contig 33429 bp, 28 predicted proteins | sample Watercolumn_Towu_2_FD_181712 | JGI IMG/M metagenome (GOLD analysis project Ga0233425, IMG submission 181712) | Freshwater microbial communities from Lake Towuti, South Sulawesi, Indonesia - Watercolumn_Towuti2014_140_MG | ecosystem: Environmental > Aquatic > Freshwater > Lake | place... | reverse complement strand
GACCTTGATTTGTTTGGTGGGTCGTGAGTGATTCGAACACTCGACCAACGGATTAAGAGTCCGCTGCTCTACCAGCTGAGCTAACGACCCAAACGAGGCGCGCATTCTAGGCGAGGGGGCGCAATTATTCAAGCGTTTTTTCGTCGGCTTGGCATTGCAAGGCCCAGGAGATGTGCTCCTGAACCAGCGGGGTGGCGTGGGGCAGGGCGGTTTGCAGGGCGTGTCGGATGGCGGGGGTGGGCGATGCGTTGCCGAGGGCGACTGCCAGGTTGCGCTGCCATTGTTCGTGGCCGATGCGGTAGATGGGGCTGCCGACCAGGTTGCGCCGAAACTCGTCTTCGCTCCAGTCAAACAGGTCCAGCAGGGTGCAATCATCCAGTCCGTTGCGCACCTTGAAATCAGCCTCGCGGGAAACTTGGGCAAAGCGGTTCCACGGGCAATGGAGCTGGCAGTCGTCGCAGCCGTAGATGCGGTTGCCCATGAGCGGGCGCAATTCGACAGGGATGTTGCCGCGATGCTCGATGGTGAGATAGGAAATGCAGCGCCGGGCGTCCACGCGGTAGGGCGCGACGATGGCCTGGGTCGGGCACACGTTCAGGCAGCGGGTGCAGTCGCCGCAATGGTCGGATGTGGCCGGGTCGGCGGGGAGCGGCAGGTCGGTGTATATCTCGCCGAGGAAGAACCAGGAGCCTTGTTTTTTCGACAGGAGCAGGCTGTGTTTGCCGCGCCAGCCCAGACCCGTGTGGCTGGCGATTTCAACTTCCATGACCGGGGCACTGTCGGTGAACACGCGATAGCCGAATTTGCCGATCTCTTGCTGGATGCGCTGCGCCAGCTTTTCCAGCCGGTTGCGCAGCACCTTGTGATAGTCGCGTCCCAGCGCGTAGCGCGAGATGTAGGCGTGCGTATCGTCGGCCAATACCTCAAGACTGTTGCGGGCATCGCCGGGGAGGTAATTCATGCGCACGGTAATGATGCTGCAGGTGCCTGGCTCCAGTTCGGCGGGACGGCTGCGCTTCACCCCGTGCTTTGCCATATAATTCATGCCACCGTGGAAGCCGTCCGCCAGCCATTGCATCAGACGCGGTTCGGCCACCGACAGGTCGATGCCGCTGATGCCTGCGGCCTGGAATCCCAGCGCGCTCGCCCACTCCCGGATACGGGGGACGAGTTGTTCATAATCCAAAGGAGACTGGTTCTCTTGCATGACGCCGATGATAGCCTAATCCTGCTGGACGAAGCGGGGACGCAAGCTCTGGCCGCACGGCTGGCACGTGGCCTGCGCCCGGGGGCGGTTGTCTACCTGCATGGGGATCTAGGGGTGGGCAAGACCACGCTAGTGCGCGCCCTGCTGGGTGCTCTGGGCTATAACGGGCGTGTGAAAAGCCCGACGTATACCTTGCTGGAATCCTACGAGGTGAGTGGATTGAGGCTGTGCCATTTCGACCTATATCGCTTTCAGGATGAACATGAGTGGGAGGCCGCCGGTTTCCGCGACGAATTCGATGGCCGCAATGTATGCCTGGTCGAATGGCCGGAGCGCGCTGCCGCTTTGTTGCCGCCCGCTGATCTGGAGGTGCGCCTCGAATTTGCCGTGGTTGGACGGCACATCCACCTGCATGCAGCCACCGAATTGGGGAAAACATGTTTGCACGGTTGAGGGTCGGGCTGTGGCTGGTGGGTCTGCTGTGGCTGCCTGCGGCCCAGGCGGCGGTGACGATCAGCTCCGCCCGCTTCTGGCCGGCCCAGGATTACACCCGATTGACGCTGGAATCGAAGGCATCGGTCTCCTACACCATGTTCCTTATCAAGGATCCCGAGCGGTTGGTAATCGACTTGCAGGATGTCGATCTCAACGACGTGCTGAAATCGCTATCGCGTACGGTGGGTAGCGACGACCCCTACATCAAGGGCGTGCGCGTGGCCCGTTTCAAACCGGACGTAGTTCGTCTGGTGCTCGATCTCAAGGCCGAGGCCCAGCCGCAGTTGTTCGAGCTGAAGCCGGTGGCGGGGTATGGTTACCGCCTGGTGCTGGATGTCTATCCCGCCCAGCCCCCCGACCCCCTGATGGCGTTGCTGCAGCAACCCGAACAGCCCAAGCCGACCGAAACCGCCCAAGCCCCATCCGTTGCGCCAACCCCACCTGCCGTCTCCCCTAAGCTGGCGGTGGCGCCTGAGCTATCCAGGCCGCCCGAGAAGCCGCTGCCTCCGCGCAGCCGCGCCGAATTGACGGCGCGCACGCTGATCATCGCCATCGATGCCGGGCATGGTGGGGAAGATCCCGGTGCGCACGGTAGTGGAGGGCATAACGAGAAGGATGTGACCTTGGCCATCGCACGCCGCCTGAAGAAACTGGTGGATGAGGAGGAGGGGATGCACGGCGTACTGGTTCGCGACGGAGATTACTTCATCCCGCTGGGCGGACGTACCGCCAAGGCGCGTGCGGCGCATGCCGACCTGTTCGTCTCCATCCATGCCGACGCCTTCATCAACCCCGATGCGCATGGCTCCTCGGTGTTCGCCCTGTCCGAACATGGCGCCACCAGCGCTGCTGCACGCTGGCTGGCGAAGAAGGAAAACGAGGCCGACCTGATCGGCGGCGTCAACATCGCCGTGAAGGATCCCTACCTGGCGCGCACCCTACTGGATCTGTCGCAGACTGCCACCATCACCGACAGCCTGAAGCTGGCCAAGCACGTGCTGCATGAACTGGGCGACATCAACAGCCTGCATCGCGGCCACGTCGAGCAGGCGGGTTTTGCCGTGCTGAAATCGCCGGACATCCCGTCCATTCTGGTCGAGACCGCCTTCATCAGCAATCCGGAAGAAGAGGCGCGGCTGACCGACGATGCCTATCAGGACAAGCTGGCGAAAGCCATCCTGTCCGGCGTCAAGCGCTACTTAGCGCAGAATCCCCCGATGATGCGGCTGCGCGTGGCGACGCGCTGAAGTGAGTTTTCTCACGGACAGAGTAAAGTCATTCCGACTACCTTACGGTTTCCAAGCAACGGCTGCTTCAAGGATGAAGTGCAATTTTGAGTAACGCCGGTTGGGTGGGCGGGATGCGGTAGCATCCATGCCTTTTTGACCGGCCAGTCGAAATTGCAGAAATGAACTACACACACCTCACCCGAGAAGAACGATACCAGATCTACGCCTTGAGGAAGGCAGGACACACGCAGGCCGAAGAAGCAGCGCCGGAAACGCTATGGCAAGCACGATCGCCGAGGAGTCATCCCCAGCCGCCAGTCCATCGAGCAGCGCCCGGCTATCGTTGAAGAGCGGAGCCGGATCGGCGATTGGGAGGCAGATATAGAACGATTGAACAACCGCCCGAGAAAACGACTTGGATACCTGACGCCCGCTCGGGTATTCTTCAAATCAGGCGTTGCACTTCAAATTTGAATCCGCCCTTGGGAAAAGAAGTGCATGGCCGAAAAAGGAAAAGCCCCACCAAATGGCGGGGCTGTGAGGATTTCAGACGGGATTAGCGGACTTGGTCGAGCTCCACAGATTCGGAATGGATGCTCACCTTGTAGGTTTCCTTCACGAACAGGGTGCCGATCACGAAGGTCGCCGAGGCGACGACGATCGGGTACCACAGCCCGCTGTAGATGTCGCCATAGGCCGCCACGATGGCGAAGGAGGTGGCGGGCAGGAAGCCGCCGAACCAGCCGTTGCCGATGTGGTAGGGCAGGGACATCGAGGTATAGCGGATGCGGGTCGGGAACAGTTCCACCAGCATGGCCGCGATCGGGCCGTAGACCATGGTCACGTAAATCACCATGATGGTCAGCAGCAGGATCAGCATGGGTTTGTTGACCTTGTTGGGGTCGGCCTTGTCCGGGTAGCCCGCTTCCTTCAGCGCGGACTTGACCTTGCCGGTCAGCACCACGTCCTTGGCTTTCTTCTCGTCGTTCAGGTCCTTCAGCTTGGTCTCGGCATCCTTCAGCGCCTTGGCGTCCACCGGCTCGGCCAGCTTCAGGTCGGCGATCTTCTTCTCGGTGGCGGCCTTGGCGGCTGCGATGTCTTCCGGCACGATGTCAGTGGCGATCACCTTTTCGCCCACCTTGATCGAGGCCTTGGTGCCCGCCGGAGCGGCTTCGTTGTCATAGTTCACCGAAGCGGCAGTCAGCTTCTGCTTGGCGATGTCGCAGGAGGTGGTGAACTTCTTGGTGCCGGTCGGATTGAACTGGAACGAGCATTCCGACGGGTCGGCTACCACCACTACCTTGGCGTTCGCCTGGGCGGCAGCCAGATCCGGGTTGGCGTACTGCATCAGACCCTTGAACAGCGGGAAGTAGGTCAGTGCAGCGATCAGGCAGCCCGCCATGATGATGGGCTTGCGACCGATCTTGTCGGACAGCGATCCGAAGATCACGAAGAACGGCGTGGCCAGGATCAGCGAGGTGGCGACCAGGATGTTGGCGGTCGGGCCATCCAGCTTGGCGATCTTCTCCAGGAAGAACAGCGCGTAGAACTGGCCGGTGTACCAGACCACGGCTTGACCGGCGGTCAGGCCGACCAGCGCCAGGATGACGAACTTCAGGTTCTTCCACTGGCCGAACGATTCCTTGATCGGCGCCTTGGATAGTTTTCCTTCGGCCTTCATCTTGGTGAAGGCGGGCGACTCGTTCAGCGACAGACGGATCCACAGCGAGACGGCCAGCAGCAGGATGGACACAAGATACGGCACGCGCCATCCCCAATCCTTGAACACGTCTTCGCCCAGGTAGGTGCGGGTGCCCAGGATCACCAGCAGCGCCAGCATCAGGCCGACGGTGGCGGTGGTCTGGATCCACGAGGTGTACAGGCCGCGCTTGCCGTCCGGGGCGTGCTCGGCCACGTAGGTCGCCGCGCCGCCGTATTCGCCACCCAGCGCCAGGCCTTGCAGCAGACGCAAGCTGATCAGGATGATGGGGGCGGCGATGCCGATGCTGTTGAAGTTGGGCAACAGGCCGACGATGAAGGTTGACGCGCCCATGATGAGGATGGTCACCAGGAAGGTGTATTTACGACCGACCAGGTCGCCCAGGCGGCCGAACACCAGCGCGCCGAAGGGACGCACGGCAAAACCGGCGGCGAACGCCAGCAGGGTGAAGATCATCTTGGTCGCGTCATCCAGCGGCTTGAAGAACTGGTCGCCGATGATGGCGGCCATCACGCCGAACAGATAGAAGTCGTACCATTCAAAGACGGTGCCGAGCGACGAAGCGAAGATGACCTTGCGCTCCTCCCGGTTGATGCGGTGCTTGTGTGTCATGTGTCCCCCTGAATATGGATCGTTGCGGAACGCGAGGTTTCATCACCCTCGTGTTCGTTTTACGTAAAGCGTGGTGGCAATTACAATCCACGCTTTCGGCAGGCACTGCGGATCGCCGATCCGCGACTGCCCGTGCGGCGAGTCTAAAGGCCAAGCCTTACGTGAACCTTACAGCCCCATGAGAATACTGATTGCAGAAGATGACGAGGTCTTGGCCGATGGCCTGATACGCTGCATGCGTCAGGCGGGTTACGCCGTGGATCGGGTTGCCAGCGGCGCGGAAGCCGATGTGCTGCTTAAGGGGGGGCAGACTTTCGATCTCGTCGTCCTTGACATTGGGCTGCCGCAGATGGATGGCTACAGCGTGCTGCGCAACCTGCGCAGCCGAAACAGCCGCACCCCGGTCATCATGCTCACCGCGCGCGACCAGGTGGCCGACCGGGTGAAGGGGCTCGATCTGGGGGCGGACGACTATCTCGTCAAGCCGTTCAGTCTGGAAGAACTGGAAGCGCGGGTGCGCGCCCTGTTGCGGCGTGGCCAGTGTGGGGTAAACCCTCAGCTCAGTTGCGGTGCGCTGACTTTCGATAGCGTGGCGCGTCGCGCCGCCATCGACGATCAGCCGCTGGAACTGACGCCGCGCGAGCTGGCACTGCTGGAGGCGCTGATGTTGCGCCCCGGCTGGGTGGTGAGCAAGGAGCAGTTGCTGGAACGACTCTACAGCTATGCGGAAGAAGCGAGCAGCAACGCTATTGAAGTGTACATCCATCGCCTGCGCAAGAAGACCGAGTCGGCGGGCGTGACCATCCGCACGATTCGCGGACTGGGCTATATCCTCGACCAGGCAGCTCGCTGATCGCGCGATGTCGAATACCGTTCCCTCGCTGCGCAGCTACCTCACCAATCGACTGTTGACCTCCCTCTATTTGCTGTGGCTGATCAGTACGGTCGTGGGTTACTTCGCCACCATCAACTACGCCAGCGAGCCGTATGATCAGGCGCTATTGCAACGGGCGCAATCGGTGGCCGGATTGCTCAAGTTGGGCAGCGGGCAGGAGCAGCTCGATCTTCTGCCCGATTTGCCGGATGGTAGCGATCCGGTGCAGCCCGACCGGGTGGTCTATACCGTCAGCGATAGCGAGGGGCGCAAGCTGGCGGGAACGGCCAGCCTGTCCACGCCCCTTTCCTATCGCCGCAACAAGGTCGGCCCGCTGTTCAGCAACGGCGAGCGCGGCGGCGAAAAGACGCGCACCGTGAGCCTAGTCTATACCGCACCCGACAGTCGGGTGCTGCAACTGCATGTTTCGGAGACACTCCACCAGCGTCAGGCGCTGATCCGGGGCATTCTGGCCAATATCGTTATTCCGCAACTTCTGCTGATCCTGCTGGCCGTGGCCGCCGTGTGGTACGGCCTCAAGCGTGGTTTGTTGCCGCTGGATCGGTTGCGTGGCGAAGTGGCGGCGCGACAGCGCCACGACCTGTCGCGGTTGGATGAGACGCAGGCGCCTGCCGAGGTGCGTCCTCTGATCGACGCGGTCAACGATCTGCTGGAGCGCCTGGAACAGGTGATGTCGGCCCAGCAGCGCTTTGTCGCCGACGCCGCCCATCAGTTGCGCACGCCGCTGGCCGGGCTCAAAACGCAGGCCGAGTTGGCATTGCGCGAACCGGAGCCGAACAAACAACGCCAGATGCTGGAACATGTGCTGGTCAGCACCCGTCATGCCAGCCACCTGGCGCGGCAACTGCTGATGCTGGCGCGCAACGAGCCGGGCGGGCAGGGCGTGGAAGTGTTCTCGATGGTCGATCTTGGTCAGGTGGCGCGCAATTGCGCCACTCACTGGGTGCCGCTGGCGCTGGAAAAAGGGGTGGACCTGGGTTATGAAGGCCAGCCTGGAGTAATAATCTCGGGCGATGCCGATAGTCTGGGCGAGTTGCTGGGCAACCTGATAGACAACGCGATTCGTTACTCCGGGGAGGGAGGGCAGGTGACGGTCAGGGTGAGGCAGGAGGCGTCAAGTGCGCTGCTGGAAGTGGTGGACAATGGCCCGGGCATCGATCCACAACATCGCGAACTGGTGTTTGAGCGCTTCTACCGCATTTTGGGCAACGGCCAGCCGGGCAGTGGTCTGGGGCTGGCCATCGTGGCCGAGATCGCCAAGCGGCATGGTGCGGTTATCGAACTTTCCGAGGGAGATGGCGCGCGAGGGACGCGCATCACCGTTCGATTTTCTCTAGTCTTATAGTTCAACCATAACAGCGTGTTATGCGCGTAACCTCAGGTCATTATGGTAGGGGTTGCAGGGATATTGGAAGGCAATGGGGCCATCCGGCTGAGAGTGGACGAACTGGCGCACGAAGGGATCTTGCGAGGCCATGATCTCTTCCACGCTGCCATGCGCGGCCACCACGCCGTCATGCAGAAAATAGACGTAGTCCACGACCTTGAGGGATTCGGACAGGTCATAGGTCACCACCACCGAGGCCACGCCGAGAGCGTCGTTCAGGCGACGGATGAGCTGGGCGATGGTGCTGAGCGAGATCGGGTCGAGTCCGGCAAAGGGTTCGTCGTAGATGATGAGGGCAGGGTCGGTGGCGATGGCGCGAGCCAGTGCGACGCGGCGCTCCATGCCGCCGGAAAGCTCGGTCGGCTTCAGGTGGCGCGCATTGCGCAGACCGACGGCGTGCAGCTTCATCAGCACCATGTCGCGGATCAGCTCTTCCGGCAGGTTGGTGTGTTCGCGCAGGGGGAAGGCGAGGTTGTCGAACACGGTTAGGTCGGTGAACAGCCCGCTGACCTGGAACATCATGCCCATCTGCAGACGCAGTTCGTAGAGTTCGCGGGTGTCGAGTTCATGGACGATTTTGCTCATGAAGCGCACGCTGCCTTTGGAGGGACGCAACTGGCCGCCGAAATGGCGCAGCAGGGTGGATTTTCCGCAGCCGCTGACGCCCATGATGCCGACGATCTTGCCGCGCGGGATGGTCAGGTTGACGCCCTTGAGTACTTCGCGCGAGTTATAAGAGAAATGAAGGTCGCTGACCTCGATCAGATTGTCCACGGTTCGATACAATGAATAATTCTTGGCCGGATTGTCACACGACGGCAGCGGGAAATAAATACACGGAAACCTAAGCCATGAAAATCACCCCCGCCAATTTGCCGGACTTCGCGCTGGCGGAACTGCAGCCTTGCTCTGTCTGGGCGCATTTCGCCACCCTGTGCACCATCCCCCGTGCCTCGTATCAGGAGGCCGCGCTGCGCGATCATCTGATCGGCTGGGCGACGGTGCGCGGCATTGCCGCCGAGGTGGATGCGGTGGGCAACCTGATCCTGCGCAAACCGGGCAGCCCGGGTTGCGAGGCCATGCCCGGCGTCATCCTGCAAGGCCACCTCGACATGGTGTGCCAGGCCAATGCGGGGACGGCGCACGATTTCGCCAGCGATCCGATCCAGGCTGTGATCCGCGAGGGCAGGGTGATCGCCGAGCACACCACGCTGGGGGCGGATAACGGCATCGGCGTTGCCTTGGCGCTGGCTGCGCTGGAAGAGCCAGGGCTGGTGCATCCGCCGCTGGAAGTGCTGCTCACCGTCAACGAGGAATCCGGCATGGACGGCGCACGCGGCCTGGCCCCGGGGACGTTGCGCGGCGAGATGCTCATCAATCTCGACACCGAGGAGTGGGGCCATTTCTACCTCGGCTGCGCGGGCGGGGTGGATGTGGAGGTGGAAGGGAAGCTGGAAAGCGTTCGTCCTGAGCGCGTCGAAGGGCGAACGGAAACTCTGTACCGTCTGGAAGTCTCCGGCCTGCGCGGCGGGCATTCCGGCATCGACATCCACCTCGGGCGCGGCAATGCCATCAAACTGTTGGCCGAAGTCTTGCGCGGCTGGGCGGAGCGGGGCGAGCTGCGACTGGTCGGGTTGGGGGGCGGCACTGCCCGAAACGCCATTCCGCGCGAGGCGCACGCCGTGATGGCCGTGGCTGAAGCCGAGGTTTCCCGGCTGGCAGCGTGGATGGACGAGTGCTTGATGGCCTGGAAAAGCCGCTTCTCCGGAGTGGATGATGGCGTGAAGTTGTTTCTGCAAGCTGTTGATGGAGAATGCACGTCGCTTATCGAACCAGCCGATTGCAACCGGCTGCTGGCCTTTCTCGACACCGCCGCCAACGGCGTGGACAGCGTCAGCGCGGAGTTCCCCGGCGTGACCGATACTTCCAGCAACCTCGGCGTGGTGGCGCTGGAAAACGGTGTGCTGCGCGCCACCTTCAAGGTGCGTTCGCTGGAGAATGGCCGGGCCGACCGGCTGGCCGGGGAGTTGGTCGGCCACGCCCGGACGCACGGTTTTTCCGCCCGCAAGGATGGCGCCTATCCCGGCTGGACGCCGAATCCGGCGTCGCCGCTGCTGGCGCTGTGCCAGCAGGTGTACACCGCTGAATTCGGCCAAGCGGCCAGCCTGCAAGTGATCCATGCCGGGCTGGAATGCGGCCTGCTCGCAGCCAGCCACCCGCATCTGGACATGATTTCCTTCGGCCCGGACATTCGTGGCGCACATGCGCCGGGCGAACGGGTGGAGATCGCCTCGGTAACGCATTGTTGGACGCTGCTGAAGGCCCTGCTGCGCGCCTTGTCCGGTACGGACGCAGCGCTCACGCTGTACGGCACCAGTTTCTGCCATTTGTGCGATGACGCGGTCACGGTGTTGCAAACGGCGGGGGTGTCAGCGCTGTGGGTGGACGTGGCGGACGACGATGCGCTGACCGAGCGCTACGGTGTGCGCATCCCGCTGCTGCGCCGTGCCGACGGTGCCGAGTTGGGCTGGCCTTTCGACGCGGCGGCGGTGCGGCGCTTTGCCGCCGGTTGAATCACTCGATGCGGCAGGCTTCCCCGAAATCCAGCCGAGGGCTGCGCGGGTAGACACCAGCGGGGTCGCCGTAGCCCAGATTGCACAGGAAGTTGGATTTGATCTTCGTCCCGGCGAAGAACAGTTCGTCCACCGCCGCATTGTCGAAACCGCCCATCGGGCCGCAATCCAGCCCCAGCGCGCGGGCGGCGAGGATGAAGTAGCCGCCTTGCAGGCTGCCATTGCGGAAGGCGTGAGTGTACAGGGTTTGCTCGTCGCTGTTGAACCAGCTTGCAACGTTGGGGACGTGGGGGAAAAGCTTGCCGAGATGAGCGCAGAAATCCAGATCGTAGCCGATGATGGCGGTGACCGGTGCGGCCAGCGTTTTGGCGCGGTTGCTTTCCAGCAGCGTGGGCAGCAGCCTTTCCTTGGCAGCCTGCGATTTCACGAATATCACCCGCGCCGGGCAGCAGTTGGCGGCGGTGGGGCCCATGCGGAAGGTGTCGTACAGGTGGCGCAGCAGGGTATCCGGCACCGGCTGCTCCAGCCAGGCATTGTGGGTTCGGGCAGTAAGGAAAAGCTGGTCAAGGGCATCCAGAGGCAGGGGCGTGTTCATGGGGGTCTCCCGGGAGAGTTGTGAAGTGAATCGGTGGCAAGTATTGTGCCGCCTTATCCCGTTGTCGCCAATATCTTGGACAGTCAGCCGACTCAGACTCCGCGCCGGGAAAAATCTTTCGGCCGGAAACCCAGAATGCCTAGGATGGCGAAGTAGCTCAGTATTCCCGCGCCGACCAGCCAGGTCAGATGCCAGATACGGGCCCAGCCGCCGGTTTGCAACCAGGTCGCGGTCTCGCCCATGCCGAACCATAACACCATCCCCATCACCAGCAAGGCCAGCGCCAGTTTGAGCGAGAAAACACCCCAGCCGGGCTCGGGTCGGTAGATGTCCCGTTTCAGTAACAGGTAGAGCAGGATGGAAGAGTTGACGCAGGCGCCCAGGCCGATGGCGAGTGCCAGTCCGGCGTGTTGCAACCAGCCGATGAAAGCAAGGTTCATCAGCTGGGTCGCGACCAATGTGATGAGTCCGATCTTGACCGGTGTCTTGATGTCCTGACGGGCATAGAAGCCGGGGGCGAGCACCTTGACGGCGAGGATGCCTATCAGTCCGACGGCGTAGCCCACCAGGGCGTCGCGGGTCATCAGTACGTCATTTGCGGTAAAACTGCCGTGCTGGAAGAAGGTGGAAAGCAGCGGTACGGCGATCAGTCCCAGCCCCAGTGCCGAGGGCAGGGTGAGCATGCAGGTCAGGCGCAGCCCCCAGTCCAGCATCTTCGAGTACTCTGCCGGATTGCTGTCCACATGCAGTTTGGAAAGCGAGGGTAGCAGGATGGTGCTGATCGCCACCCCCAGCACGCCGGAGGGAAATTCCATCAGCCGGTCGGCGTAGTACAGCCATGACACGCTGCCAGCGACCAGGAAGGAGGCGAAGATGGTGTTGATGATCAGGCTCAGTTGGGCGATCGACACCCCGAATACGGCGGGTCCCATTTGCTTGATGACACGCCACACGCCTTCGTCGTTGAACACCAGCCGCCATCTGGGCAGCATGCCGATCTGCTTCAGGAATGGCACCTGGAACGCCAGTTGTACGATGCCGGCGAGGAATACCGCCCAGCCCAGCGCCATGATGGGCGGATCGCAATACGGCGCCAGCCACAGCGCCGCCCCGATAAAACAGATGTTGAGCAGGATGGGCGCAAAAGCCGGAACCCAGAATTTGTTGTAGGAGTTGAGGATGCCCGCTGCTACCGCGACCAGCGAGATGAAAAAGATGTAGGGCGAGGTGATGCGCAACAACTGGACGGTGAGGTCGAACTTGTCCGGTTCTTTCACGAAGCCGGGGGCACTGATGTAGACCAGGATGGGGGCGGCGATGATGCCGATGAGCGTGACGATGAACAGGATAACAGCCAGTAGCGACACCACATGATTGACCAGCTGCTTGGTCTCGTCGTGGCCGCGCCGGTTCTTGTATTCGCCGAAGATGGGCACGAAGGCTTGGGAAAAGGCTCCCTCGGCAAACAGGCGGCGCAGCAGGTTGGGGAGCTTGAAAGCGACGAAAAAGGCGTCGGTTTCCATGCCCGCACCAAAGATACGGGCGATCAGCACATCGCGGATGAAGGCAAGGATACGGGAGGCAAAAGTTAGGCCACTAATTGTGGCCAGCGCCTTGAGCAGGTTCATGCAATCCCTCAGTCCCGGGGCGGTCGAAGAACTGATGCCGAGTTGAGTCTAAGCCCGGCTTGGATCGCGGCGTTCGCTGGCAACCTGGGTTGGCTTGCCGCTACGCCCGATTCGCACTTTGAGGCGGTTTTCGGAAACAAACTGCGAGATGCGCTCAAATGCGCCGGGATGTAAGTCGCGAATCTGGGATTGGACGACGATGGATCGCACCCCCCCGATGATGGCAGGGCGGAAAAATTCGGAATAGATAGCGCGACCATCCAGCCCCTTGGTTGTCAGCATGTCACACAGGTGATCCACCCAATCTTCTTCCATGGCCCAGTCATTAGGCAAACTGAATGGCTGACCCTCGATCGTGGTTCCCAGCACCACGAATTCGACGCTGCCCGTCAGGTTGGTACTTCCAAGCATTATCGCTCCCCCTGTAATTTGTTATTTTCCTGCCTGGATAATGAGGGCAGGTTATTTATTGCGGACGCTATGATAGCACCACTTGCCAGGTGCAAAAGCTCTAAAGAATCACCGTGACAAGTGGGTGCGGGAGACGGCCCTGCGGGTGCGGCAGCACATGTTCAATCGGACTCTTTGTTGCTCCGCAACGACATGCGCTCCATCAGACCATCCTTGAGGATGAACTGGTGCTTGAGCGCGGCGGCGGCGTGCAGGGCAACGGTGGCCAGCAGGGTGAAAATCAGGGCGGCGTGGATTTCGTGAATGACGAACTGCTCCAGATCGGGCAGCAGGGCAGGGTCGTGTGCCTGCAAAGCTCCGATCAGTCCCGTGGTGTTGATCATGATCATGCCGCTGGCCGGAACGGCGATCAGCAGAACGTACAGCAGGTGATGAATGCCGGTGGCGACCTTGTCGGCAAGCGGGCTATCGCTCTTGAGCGGAGCGGGCTTGCCATCCTTGCGGATGAAATAGGCACGCAGCAGCGTCAGCACCAGAATAGCGTCGCCGAGCAGGAAGTGTATGGGGTAAAGGGAAAGTTTGGCGGCAGCCTGTTCGGTTTCGTCCAGTTCGTGGCCGAAATAGAAGGCGGTGATTACCAGCAACAGGGTGAGCCAGTGGATGATGACCAGGCGGCGGCAATAGCGTTGGGACATTGCGATTCTCCATCTATGAGGTAGGGGGCTGTTGGTTGTAAGGCCTATTTCTTGATCGGAGGCAGGCGCTTCGGTTCGCAGCCATCATGCATCGGCCCCATGCGTTCGGCCTGACTGAAATGCGCATCAACCTTTTTCTGCTGTTCCGGATTCAATTTTTCATAGAACGCCTTGAAATCATTCAGCGCTTCGGCGCGCTCCTGCTCGTGGTGTTCCATCATGGCCTGACGTTTCTCCATGCGCTGGGGGGCGTTGAGGTTCTGCGCCTGCTCGTCCTGCATCTCCTTGAAATGGCGCTCGCGGCGGGCGCGATTGTGATCTTGCATGGCTTTCCAGGAAGCCTCCTGCTCGGGCGTAAGCCCCAGTTCATCATGCAGCTTCTGCCAGGGAGCCGTTTGAGCATGCTTCTTCGGGTCGCAATGATCGGCATTCGAGGGTGGGCAGGCGGAGGCGTTGGCAGAGGCCAAAGCAGCCAGCAGGCCTAGAGCGATAGTCGTCAGCTTCATGTTGTTCCTTTCTATGAGGTGGCAGCCGTCCAGAGGCAGGCTGCGTTGGGCGGCGATTATATCGCCCTTTACTTAGACTGCCATGCCTGCCGCGTGGCCGGACGCCCAGGCCCACTGGAAGTTGTAGCCGCCGAGCTGACCGGTGACATCCACCACCTCGCCGATGAAATACAGGCCGGGAACGGTCGTGGCTTCCATGGTCTTGGACGAGAGGGCACGGGTGTCCACACCGCCGCAGGTGATCTCGGCCTTGGCGTAGCCCAGGGTGCCAGAGGGCGTGATACGCCAGTCATGCAGCGCCTCAGCAAGCTCGCGCAACCTTTTGATGGAGAACTGGTTGATGGGTGTATTCTCGATGCCCATGACGGATAGCCAGCACTCGGCCAAGCGGCGAGGCAGGTAGTCCGCCAGCACGTTTACCAGCAGGGTACGGCTGCTCTGGCGCTCGGCCAGTAGGGCGCGCAGATCGTGCTGCGGCGCCAGGTCGATGGAGAGCGGCTGACCGTGCTGCCAGTACGAAGAAATTTGCAAAATGGCCGGGCCGCTCAGGCCGCGGTGGGTGAACAGCAGGTCGTCGCGGAAGCGCTGGCCGTTGCAGCGCACTTCGGCGGGCAGCGACACGCCGCTCAGCGCAGAGTAGGGTTGCCAGTCCTGCGGGGCAAAACTCAGCGGCACCAGGCCGGGGTGCAGCTTGACGATGGGTAGGCCGAACTGCTCGGCCAGCTGATAGCCGAACGGCGTCGCGCCGATCTTGGGGATGGACAGGCCGCCGGTCGCCACCACCAAGGCATGCGCTTCGATCACGCCCGCCGAGGTGGTCAGGCGAAACGGGCGATCCGGGGCAGGGCGCGTGACCGTTTGTACGGTGCAGGGTCGCCGCCAGAGGATGCCCGACTCGTCGCACTCTGTTTTCAGTATGGCGATGATTGCTTCCGAGCCTTGGTCGCAAAATAACTGTCCCGGCTCTTTCTCGTGCCAGGATAGGTCGTGCTGCGCCATCAGGTCGAGGAAGTGGCGCGGGGTGTAGCGTGCCAGGGCGGAGCGACAGAAATGCGGGTTGGCGGAAAGGTAACGCTCGGGCTTGGTGTCCAGGTGGGTGAAATTGCAGCGACCGCCGCCGGAGATGCGGATCTTCTCGGCCAACTTGGCGCTGTGATCCAGCACCAGTACGGAACGGCCGCGCTGGGCGGCCGTCAGGGCGCACATCATGCCGGCCGCGCCTGCACCGATGATAACAACGTCGAGCGGAGCGTTCATCCGCCGTCTACGCAGGAACGGTCAGCACGCGACCGCTTGCGCGATGCGTTCGACCGCTTTTTTCAGGTTGTCCATTGAGGTGGCGAAGGATAACCGGATGTAACCTTCGCTGCCGAAGGCGGAGCCGGGCACCAGCGCCACGCCGAATTCTAGCAGGCGGTCGGCCAAGGCGAGGTCAGTCGGCTCCTTCAGCAATCCGGCGGCGTGCAGTTTGGCGATGGCCTCGCGCACGTCGGGGAAGGCGTAGAACGCGCCGCCGCTGGGCACGCAATGCACGCTTGGAATGGCATTGAGCGCGTCCACCAGATAGGCGTGGCGCTCGCGGAAGGCGGCCAGCATGGGCTGGATGCACGCCTGGTCGCCGTTCAACGCCGCCTCGGCGGCCACCTGGGAGATCGAGGTTGGGTTGGAGGTACTCTGCGACTGGATGTTTTCCATCGCGGCGATGATGTCCGCCGGGCCAGCGGCATAGCCGATGCGCCAGCCGGTCATGGCATAGGCCTTGGAAACGCCGTTCAGCACCATGGTACGCTCGTAGAGATCCGGGCAGACATTGAGGATATTCACGAACGGAGCATCGTCCATGCGGATGTGCTCGTACATGTCGTCGCTGGCGATCAGGATGTCGGGGTGGCGGCGCAGTACGTCGCCCAGCGCGCGCAACTCGTCGGCGGAATACACGCCACCGGTCGGATTGGATGGGCTGTTGATGACCAGCATGCGGGTTCTGGGCGTGATGGCGGCTTCCAGTTGCGCGGCGGTGAGCTTGAAACCTTGCTCGATGCCGGCTTGCACGATCACCGGCACGCCTTCGGCCAGCAGCACGATGTCGGGATAGGACACCCAGTAGGGCGCGGGAACGATCACTTCGTCGCCGGGATTGATGACGGCCTGCACCAGATTGTAGAAACTTTGCTTGCCGCCGCAGGAGACCAGGATCTGGCCTGGCATATAGTTCAGACCGTTCTCGCGCTTGAACTTGGCGACCACCGCCTGCTTCAGAGACGGCGTGCCGCCGACGGCGGTGTAGCGGGTGAAGCCCTTGTTGATGGCGGCGATACCGGCATCCTTGATATGTTGCGGCGTATCGAAATCGGGTTCGCCCACGCCCAGGCTGATGATGTCACGGCCTTCGGCCTTCAGTTTGGTGGCGCGCGCATTGACGGTCAGGGTGGGAGAAGGTTTGATGGCTTGTACGCGAGTGGAGAGTGTCAAGATTGCGTCCTTGTCAGCGATGAATTTCGCGGAATTATACTCGCAGCCCATGCGCTGTGGAGAGACGGCTGAGCAGGAAATGGCAATCGGGGCGGCGGATGGCTTTACAATGGCGGCCATGATTTTTTCGCTCCACACTTCCCTCAATCGTTCGGCATGAGTTCTACCCATCGCCATCAGGTGCAGGAACAAACGGCCTTCGTCCTGCACAGCCACCCGTTCCGCGAAACCAGTTTGATCCTGGAGGTGTTCAGCCGAGAGCATGGGCGTCAGGCCATTGTCGCCCGTGGCGCGCGGCGTCCGCGTTCTGCCCTGCGCGGCGTACTGATGAACTTTCAGCCGTTGCTGCTTTCCTGGTTCGGCAAGGGCGAGGTGAAAACCTTGCACAGCGGCGAATGGCAGGGCGGCCAGCCACAGTTGCAGGGCACGGCACTGATGTGCGGCTTCTACCTCAACGAACTGCTACTCAACCTGCTGGTGCGCGACGATCCGCATCCGGAGCTGTTCGATTACTACCGGGCTACGCTGCACCGCTTGGTGCATGAGACCGACCACGCCGCCACCTTGCGCTGCTTCGAAAAACACTTGTTGCAGGAATCGGGCTATGGCCTGCGGCTGGATCACGATGCCAGCGGGGCGACCATCCAGCCGGAAATTTCATACCGCTACGAGATAGAGCGCGGCGTCTCCCGTGACGGATTGGGCGGCATTCCCGTGCAGGGCAAGACGCTACTCGACATGGCGGTCGATGATTACAGCGATCCCATCACCATGCAGCAGAGCAAACAACTGATGCGTGCGTTATTGACCCACCATCTGGCGGGGAAGAGCTTGCACACCCGCGAGCTCATCAAGGAATTAATCACAACAAGCGGTCTCCCCGCAAAAAGGGAGCGGGAGAGGTGAAGGATGGTCTTTTCCATCTGGCCACAGGGGCGACGTCATCAGCAAGAAATGAGCAATGTCCAAGGTCAAAATGGGGGCGGCACGCTTCTGGTATACCCCGCTCGAATGATGGCTTGGGTCTCTGCTCATCGCCGAACACCCTACCTTTTTTGTCAGAAAGGCAGGAATAGGTTCGGTCGAACGCTATTCATAATACGGCGGAAGTCGTCCTGAATGCGTTGCAGAGCCGCTGCATCGTCGGCCTCGAAGCGGAGCGTAATGACCGGCGTGGTGTTGGACGGGCGCATCAGTCCGAAGCCGTCGGCGTATTCCACGCGCAAGCCGTCGATGGCGATGATCTCTTTGGCGTCAGTGAATTGCGCGTGCTGCTTCAGGTGCTCGATGAGGGAGAAATTCTCGCCTTCGCTGAGCTTGAGATGCAATTCCGGCGTGCTCACGGCATCCGGCAGGGCGTTCAGCACGGCACTGGGATCGGCGACTTTGCTCAGGATCTCCAGCAGCCGCGCCCCGGCATAGAGGCCGTCGTCGAAGCCGTACCAGCGTTCCTGGAAGAACAGGTGGCCGCTCAGTTCGCCGCCTAGCAGTGCGCCGGTTTCGCGCATCTTGGCCTTCATCAGCGAGTGGCCGGTTTTCCACAGCGTGGGCTTGCCGCCGTGCTGGCGTATCCAGCCGGCAAGGTGACGGGTGGATTTCACGTCGTAAACGATTTCCGCGCCCGGGTTCCGGCTCAGCACGTCGGCGGCGAACAGCAGCAACTGGCGGTCGGGGTAGATGATGTAGCCGTCCCGGGTGACCACGCCCAGCCGGTCGCCGTCGCCATCGAAGGCCAGGCCGAGTTCACAGTCGCCTTGCTTCAGTCTGGCGATCAGGTCGGCCAGATTGGCCGGAATCGACGGGTCGGGATGATGGTTGGGGAAGCTGCCATCCACCTCGCAGAACAGCTCGACCACTTCGCAGCCCAGTCGGCGGAACAGTTCCGGGGCGAAATCGCCCGCCACGCCGTTGCCACAATCCACGGCGATTTTCATGGGCCGCGCCAGTTTCACGTCGCCGCTGATGCGGGCGAAATATTCCGGCGCGATGTCACATTGCGCATAGCTGCCCGCGCCTTGCGTCAGGTCACCACGCTCGATGCGGCGGCGCAGCGACTGGATGGCATCTTCGGCCAGTGTTTCACCCGCCAGCACCATCTTGATGCCGTTGTATTCCGGCGGGTTGTGGCTGCCGGTAATCATCGCCGCACACTGCGTGCCAAGTTGGTGGGCGGCGAAATAGGCCATGGGGGTGGCGACTTGGCCGAGGTCAATCACGTCCACGCCGCTGTTTTGGATGCCGCGCGCCAGCGCTTGGGCAAATTCCGGCCCGGAGAGCCGACCGTCACGACCGATGGCGATGCTGCGCTGGCCGCGCGCCACGGCCTCGGAACCCAGCGCGTGACCGATTTGCTCGACGATCTCAGCAGTTAACGTTTTACCGACGATGCCGCGAATGTCGTAAGCCTTGAAGATTTCAGGCGGCAGCATCGTCATGGTGGTCAGGGCAGCGCGGCTTCCACCGTGGCCGGGGTGAGCTGCTTCATGCAGTTGAAGTGGCCCAGCGGGCACTCGCGCTTGAAACAGGGGATGCACGGCAGGTCGAGTTGCAGCACTTTCGCCTTGTCCGACATCGGCGGGGTGAATTGCGGGCTGCTGGAGCCGAAGACGGCAACCATGGGGCGGTCGAGTGCGGCGGCAAGGTGCATCAGCCCGGAATCGTTGCTGACCACCAGATCGGCGCAGGCGAGCAGGGCGACGGCGTCGCCCAGGTCGGTCGCGCCGCACAGGTTGCGGCAGGCGCTGTTGCTCAGGCGCACGATCTCGTCGCCCACCGGCTTGTCCTTGCCCGAACCCAGCAGCCAGACGGCATAGCCGCGCTGCGCCAGCTTCCCGGCCAGTTCGGCGTAATGGGCCTCCGGCCAGCGCTTGGCCGGGCCGTATTCCGCGCCGGGGCAGAAGATGGCGATGGGCCGGCCTTGCGTCAGGCCGAGTTTTTCCAGCGCCTGCTGGCGTTGCGCGGCGCTGACTTGCAGATGCGGATTGGGCACCGGCCGCTGCAAGGCGTCGCCACGTGCCTCAGCCAGGTAGGCGAAGCGCTCCACCATGTAGGGCAGCACGCTTTTGTCCAGCTTGCGGGCGTCGTTCAACAGGAAGTAGCGCGCTTCGCCGAGGAAGCCGGTGCGTAACGGGATGCGGGCGAAAAAGGCGGGCAGGGCGGACTTCCAGGAATTGGGCGTGACTATGACCTGATCGTAGCGGGCGGCGCGCAGGGAGACACCGAGCGACCGGCGCTGGCCGAACTGCAGCGCGCCATGCGGGAAGGGGTTGATGAGGACCTCGCCCACCTCGGGCATCAGCCGCAGCAGCTTTTCCGTCCACGGTGGAGCAAGCACGTCGACCCGCGCACCGGGATGGCGCTGCTGGAGGCGTTGAAGCATGGGCTGCATCAACATGCAGTCGCCGACCCAGCTGGGGGCGATGACGAGGATTTTTTGCATGGGAGCGGGTGTGATTTATTCGTCCCTCCCGCGAAGGCGGGAATCCAGAATGTCGCTTTGACTGGGCTCTCGCTTTCGCGGGAGCGACGAAGTTGAATAAATCAGCGCATTCCTGGCTTAGTGATGCCCCTTGGGCAACTCGCCGACCAGCTTGTAGTGCGCGCCGCAGTACGGGCAAGCGGCCTCGCCAGTCTTTTCCACGCCGATGGCAACCTTGGGGTGGTTGCACCACAGCGGCATGCTGGGCGTGGGGCAGGACAGCGGCAGGTCGGCGGCGGTGACTTCGATGATGCGGTCGGTAGTGCTCATGGTTTCCCCCTGTAGGTCAGACGTGGGCCAGCCAGTCGGCGTATTTGTCGTTCTTGCCGCCGACGATGTCAAAGAACAGCGATTGCAGTTTTTCGGTGATCGGGCCGCGACGACCGCTGCCGATGGTGCGGTTGTCCAGCTCGCGGATCGGTGTCACTTCGGCGGCGGTGCCGGTGAAGAAGGCTTCGTCAGCGCAATAGATCTCGTCGCGGGTGATGCGCTTCTCGATCAGTTCGATGCCCAGATCCTTGGCCAGCGTGATGATGGTGTCACGGGTGATGCCCTCCAGGCAGGAGGTCAGGTCCGGCGTGTACAGCTTGCCCTTCTTCACGATGAAGATGTTCTCTCCCGCGCCTTCGGCCACGTAACCGTCCACGTCCAGCAGCAGCGCCTCGTCGTAGCCGTCGTGGGCTACTTCCTGATGCGCCAGGATGGAGTTGGTATAGGTGCCGACCGACTTGGAACGGCACATGTTCACGTTCACATGGTGGCGGGTGAAGCTGGAAGTTTTCACGCGGATGCCGAGTTCCATTCCTTCGGCCCCCAGGTACGCGCCCCAGGGCCAGGCAGCTACGGCGACGTGGGTGCTGATCTTGGTGGCGGCGATGCCCATGGCTTCTGAGCCATAGAAAGCGATCGGGCGCAGATAACAGGACTCCAGATTGTTGGCGCGCACCACCTCCTTTTGCGCTTCCATCAGCGTTTCCTTGTCGTACGGCATCTTCATTTTGAAGATGTAAGCCGAGTTCAGCAGGCGCTGGGTATGTTCTTCCAGGCGGAAGATGGCGGTGCCGGTGGTGGTTTTGTAGGCACGGACGCCCTCGAACACGCCCATGCCGTAGTGCAGGGTGTGGGTCAGGACGTGGGTGGTGGCGTCGCGCCAGGGAACGAGTTTGCCGTCATACCAGATAAAACCGTCGCGGTCGGCCATGGACATGGTGCTGCTTCCTTACGTGTACGAATGAAGCGCGGATTTTAGCCGGTTCCGCGCCGCGAGGTAAGATGCCAGCGCAGATTGTTGCTGCGGTCGGCGGGTTACAAATCCAGACGAAAGCCAGCTACTGTCCGGTATCATTACGGCCTTTGGATTTTTCGCTGTTTGTTCCGATGTCCGCCCATTTTCTCGATCTCCCCCTATTGAAATCAGCCTGTGGCACCGTGCGCCTGCCCGGCTCCAAAAGCATTTCCAACCGCGTGCTGCTGCTGGCGGCGCTGGCGGAGGGCGTGACGGAGGTGCGCGACCTGCTGAAGTCGGACGACACCGACCGGATGCTGGACGCACTGCAAACGCTGGGGGTGAAAGTCGAATCGCTAGGAGAAAATGCTTACCAGGTAGAAGGTTGCGGCGGCAATTTTCCGGTCAAGGAAGCCAAGCTCTTCCTCGGTAACGCCGGGACGGCTTTCCGCCCGTTGACGGCGGCGCTGGCTCTGGCGGGCGGGAGTTACGAGCTTTCCGGCGTGCCGCGCATGCACGAACGCCCCATCGGCGACCTGGTGGATGCGCTGCGGCAGCTGGGCGCGGACATCACTTATCTGGGCAATGAAGGTTTCCCGCCGCTGAAAATCAAGCCCGCTCTGCTGGCCGGTGACGTTGCACAGGTGCGCGGCGATGTATCCAGCCAGTTTTTGACCGGCCTGCTGATGGCGCTGCCCTTGCTGGGGCGCACGGTGGCGGTGGAGGTGGTGGGTGAGCTGATTTCCAAGCCCTACATCGAGATCACCTTGGCGATGATGAAGCGCTTTGGCGTGAACGTCGAACGGCAGGGCTGGCAGCGTTTTGTGGTGTTCGGCGGCCAGCGTTACCAGTCTCCGGGGGTGATTTACGTCGAAGGCGACGCCTCGTCGGCTTCTTACTTCCTTGCCGCAGGCGCGATTGGCGGCGGCCCGGTGCGAGTGGAAGGCGTCGGGCGCGACAGCGTGCAGGGCGATGTGCGCTTTGCCGAGGAACTGGCGAAGATGGGCGCGCAGATCGAAATGGGCCCGAACTGGATGACGGCCACCGGCCCGGCCAGCGGCAAGCTCACCGCCATCGATCTCGATTGCAACCACATCCCCGATGCGGCGATGACATTGGCCGTGGCAGCACTGTTCGCCGACGGCACGACCACACTGCGCAACATCGCCAGCTGGCGGGTGAAGGAGACTGACCGCATCGCCGCGATGGCGACCGAGCTGCGCAAGGTTGGCGCGACGGTGGAGGAGGGTGCGGACACCATCCGCATCACGCCTCCCGCGCAACTTCGCCACGCTGCCATCGATACCTACGACGATCACCGCATGGCGATGTGCTTTTCGCTGGCCGCGTTCGGGACAACCGTGCGCATCAACGAGCCGAACTGCGTGGCCAAGACTTTCCCGGATTATTTCCAGGCTTTCGCCGCCATCACCCAGGCGGCCTGAGCGGGGCGGCAGAGCGGCTTTTCGGCTATAATCCGCGCCCATTCGAGTCCAATACAAGGCGCGTTTTCCGCCATGCAAAATATCCGCAATTTTTCCATCATCGCCCATATCGACCACGGCAAGTCCACGCTGGCGGATCGCATCATCCACCTTTGCGGCGGCCTGTCTGACCGCGAGATGGAGGCCCAGGTGCTGGACTCCATGGATCTGGAGCGCGAGCGCGGCATCACCATCAAGGCGCAGACCGCCGCCCTGAGTTACAAGGCGCGCGACGGGCAGATCTACAACCTGAACCTGATCGATACGCCGGGGCACGTGGACTTTTCCTACGAGGTCTCGCGCTCGCTGTCCGCCTGCGAGGGCGCGCTGCTGGTGGTGGATGCCTCGCAGGGCGTGGAAGCGCAGACCGTGGCGAACTGCTACACCGCGCTGGATCTCGGCGTGGAAGTGGTGCCGGTGCTGAACAAGATCGACTTGCCCTCGGCCAATCCGGAGAACGCCATCGAGGAGATCGAGGACGTGATCGGCATCGAGGCGACCGATGCGGTGAAGTGTTCCGCCAAGACCGGGCTGGGCGTGGAAGACGTGCTGGAATCCCTGATCGCTAAGGTGCCGCCGCCCAAGGGCGATCCGGACGCGCCGTTGCAGGCGCTGATCATCGATTCCTGGTTCGACAATTACGTCGGCGTGGTGATGCTGGTGCGCATCGTCAACGGCACGCTCAAGCCCAAGGAAAAGATTCTGCTGATGGCCACTGGCGCGCAGCATCTGACCGAGCACATCGGCGTGTTCACGCCCAAGTCGGTGAACCGCGACACCCTGAGCGCGGGGCAGGTGGGCTTCATCATCGCCGGTATCAAGGAACTGAAGTCTGCGCGCGTGGGCGACACCATCACCCATGTCGCCAAGCCCGCCGCCGCGCCCTTGCCCGGCTTCAAGGAAGTGCAGTCGCAGGTGTTCGCCGGGCTGTTTCCGGTGGAATCCAATCAATACGAAGCGTTGCGCGACTCGCTGGAAAAACTCAAGCTGAACGATGCCGCCTTGCAGTTTGAGCCGGAAGTCTCGCAGGCGCTGGGCTTCGGCTTCCGTTGCGGCTTCCTCGGCCTGCTGCACATGGAGATCGTGCAGGAACGGCTGGAACGCGAGTTCGACATGGATCTGATCACCACCGCGCCGACGGTGGTGTACGAAGTGCTGATGCGCGACGGCTCCCTCGTGCAGGTGGATAACCCCTCCAAAATGCCCGATCTGTCCCGCGTCGAGGAGATCCGCGAGCCCATTGTCAACGTCAACCTCTACATGCCGCAGGAATATGTCGGCTCGGTCATCACGCTGTGCACGCAGAAGCGCGGCATCCAGATCGACATGACCTACCACGGCAAACAGGTGCTGCTGAAGTACGAGATGCCGATGGCCGAGATCGTGCTGGATTTCTTCGACAAGCTGAAGTCCGTCTCGCGCGGCTACGCCTCGATGGATTACGAGTTCAAGGAGTACCGCGCTGCCGACGTGGTGAAGGTGGACATGCTGATCAACGGCGAGAAGGTCGATGCGCTGTCCATCATCGTGCATCGCGCCAACAGCCAGTATCGTGGCCGCGAGGTGGCGGCCAAGATGCGCGAGATCATCCCGCGCCAGATGTACGACGTGGCGATTCAGGCGGCGATTGGCGCGAACATCATCGCGCGCGAGAACGTCAAGGCGCTGCGCAAGAACGTGCTGGCCAAGTGCTACGGCGGCGACATTACCCGCAAGAAGAAGCTGCTGGAAAAGCAGAAGGCGGGCAAGAAGCGCATGAAGCAGGTGGGCAGCGTGGAAATTCCGCAGGAGGCGTTCCTCGCCATCCTGCAAGTCGAGGATAAATGATGATGTTCGCCCTAGTGCTGTTTTCCCTGCTGGTGCTGACCGGTGCGGTGTGGTTGCTGGATAAGTATGTATTGCGCCCGCGCCGTGCGGAGGGCTCGACCGAGCCGTGGTGGGTGGAGTATTCCAAGAGCTTCTTCCCGGTGATTCTGGCGGTGTTCTTCCTGCGCTCCTTCCTGGTCGAGCCGTTCAAAATCCCGTCCGGTTCGATGATCCCGACCTTGCAGGTGGGCGACTTCATTCTGGTGAACAAGTTCACCTATGGCATCCGGCTGCCCATCGTGGACAAGAAGATCGTGTCCCTCGGCGATCCGCAGCGCGGCGATGTGATGGTGTTCCACTATCCGGAAGATCCGACGGTGGACTTCATCAAGCGCGTGGTGGGCGTGCCGGGCGATGTGGTGGAGTATCGCGACAAGCGTTTGTACATCAACGGTCAGGAGCAGGTGCGCAACCCGGACGGCGATTACAACTATGTCGAGCCGGGGCTGAGTTTCATCCATACCGAGCGCATGCAGGAGAGGCTGGGAGACCGCACCCACGCGATCCTGGTCAACCCGGACGTGCCGACGCTGCGCATTGAGGCGGTGGCGGAATTTGCCAACCGCGACCAGTGCCAATACGATCTGGAAGGATTTCGCTGCAAGGTGCCCGCCGGGCAGTATTTCATGCTGGGCGACAACCGCGACAACAGCCGTGACAGCCGCTACTGGGGCTTCGTGCCGGATCGACAGATCGTGGGCAAGGCGTTCATGGTGTGGATGAATTTCGGTGATTTCGGGCGTATCGGGCAATCCATTCAATAACTCATTCGGGAGATTGAAATGAGGAATCGTCAGCGTGGTGTCGCATGTATCGGTTGTCTGCTGGGGGCGGTGATCGTGATCGGCCTGGCAATCGGCGGGCTGGGTATGATCAAGGCGTTCATGAAAAACATGGAGATACGGACGATATTTCAATCTATGGCCAAGGATTCAGAGCTGCTCAATCAGTCGGATACTGCCATTCGTCTAGCCTTTGCCAAGCGCGCCACCGTTGCCGAGATCGGCGCCATCACCCCTGAAGAGGTAATGGTCAGACGAGATCAGGGTGGGCTGGTTCTGAGTGCGGATTACACGGTGAACATCCCCATTGCAGGCAATGTCAGCATGCAGATGCACTTCACCCCATCCTCGGATAAATGATGAGCCGGGCGTCACTGTGCCGCCAGCTCGGATATGAGTTCGCCCGCCCGGCGTTGCTGGGTCGGGCGCTCACGCACCGCAGTTTCGGTATAGAGCATTACGAACGGCTCGAATTTCTGGGCGACAGCGTGCTCAACTGCATCATCGCCGACCATTTGTACGCGACCTTTCCCCAGATGCCGGAGGGCGACCTGTCGCGTCTGCGCTCCAACCTGGTCAACCAGCAGACCCTGTGCATCCTGGCGCAAAAGCTCGAACTCGGCAGTGAGCTGCTGCTCGGCGAGGGTGAGCGCAAGAGCAATGGCCACCGCCGTCCTTCCATCTTGGCCGATACGCTGGAGGCCATCTTCGGCGCCATATTCCTGGATGCCGGGTTCGAGGTGGTCAAGGGCGTCGTGATGCGTTTGTACCAGCCCTATCTCGATCAGGTCGATCTGGCCACACTCGGCAAGGACGCCAAAACCCTGTTGCAGGAATTCCTGCAGGGCAAGAAGCTACCTCTGCCGCAGTATTCCGTGCTGCTCATCGAGGGGGAGGCGCATGCCCAGTCATTCCGTGTCGAATGCCGGATCGAGCGCCTGGGGCTGACCACACAAGGACAGGGCGCCAGCCGCCGCGCCGCCGAGCAGCAGGCCGCCGAGGCAGCACTCCTCGCACTGGCCGGGAAATGAGATCAGATGGAAAACCAGCGAAACCGGGGTGGAGGCGTACGGGTGATATAGAGGTGGCCCCGAAATTTCGGACAGCCCGTTAAGTGGTAGCCTTACTCAATCCGGGCCGTGAAGCTCACGGCAAATCTAGGAGCAAGTGCATGCATGAAGTAATAACTCCAAGATCTGGGCTTCGCGTTGCCTCAAGATAAAAGGTTACCGTAGCGGGTTGGACGAGCGTGTTCAAACGGAAGGTTAGCGAAGCCGTTTGAATATGACCTTGAGTCTACTCTGAATGCGCTTTTGCAAGGCAAATGGATTGAGCGATTTCATCTGCTGCTCCAGTCTGATTTTGTTGTCTGTCGAAACGTCGGGATGATCGATCAATCGCTGTGCCGGAGTAATAGGTTCGCCGTGCTTTCGAACCCATTTGCTCCCGTCTTCCAGGTGGCGCGGCACTCCGTCCAGCCGGTGCACAGATCGGTCATGGTCAGGCTCCATAACCAGCGGCTTGCCGATGTTGTTTATCGGCTTAGCCGAATGGCTAGTAGTTTCATTAGACGAAATTCCCCGTCAGGCTGTCCCCGCAATGCGCCACGGTATCCCTAACAACCGCAACGCATACTTGCGGTGATACCCACACACCGCACAGAACTCATCCAGAATCGCCGTCTTGCCAGCCTTCTTCGCCCGCCGATAGCGCGCCCGGATCGCGTCCAGACACGCCCGTCTCTCTTGTTTCCCCATGTCAGATTACCCCTGTAAATTTCGGTAACCTTTAACTTGAGGCAACGATCCTCTTTACCCCCCCTTCGGTAACTTTTATCTTGAGGCAATTCGGGCCGATAAAATGAGTTGAACACGGCGCAGGAATTCGGGTAGAATCGCGCCTCTTTGAAATTTGGTTGGAGTAATTGTCATGGCTCGTGTATGTCAGGTGACCGGTAAAGGCCCGATGGTGGGGAACAATGTGTCCCATGCGAACAACAAAACCAAGCGCCGTTTCTTGCCGAATCTGCAACGTCGCCGCTTCTGGGTCGAGAGCGAGAACCGCTGGGTTTCTCTGCGTCTGACCAATGCTGCGCTGCGCACCATCGACAAGAATGGCATCGACGCCGTGCTGTTTGAAATGCGCGCGCGTGGCGAAAACGTTTAATTGAGGGGTAGATAAAATGGCAAGCAAGATTCGCGAAAAGATCAAGCTGGAGTCCACTGCGGGCACCGGTCACTTCTACACCACCACCAAGAACAAGCGCAACACCCCGGGCAAGATGGAATTCATGAAGTTCGATCCCAAGGCTCGCAAGCACGTTCTGTACAAGGAAACCAAGCTGAAGTAATTCAGCCAGGTTCGGCAAAAAGGCCCGCTTCGGCGGGCCTTTTTGTTTTTGCGCACACAGTCTCAGTGCGTGGAGGCGTGGCGACTCAGCCAGTGTTCCAGAGCTAAGTAAAGTTGCGCCGGGTCGATCGGTTTGGTGGTGAAGTCGTTCATGCCCGCTTCCAGACAGGCGGAACGATCCTCGGCGAAGGCGTTGGCGGTGAGGGCGATGATGGGCACACGACCGCCGTTGGGCAACTGGCGAACCTGCCGGGTGGCTTCGAGGCCGTCCATCACCGGCATCTGCATGTCCATCAGGATCAGGTCGTAGCGTTCCTGTTTCACCCGCTCCACCGCTTCCGCGCCGTTCTCGGCGACATCGACCACCAGGCCGACATCCTCCAGCATCATCAGGGCAACCTCGCGGTTGACCGGCTCGTCCTCGGTCAGCAGGATGCGGCGACCGGCGTGCAACACGCGCAAGTTGGCTTCGGCGTCCTCGGCGTCCACACCAGCCACATGATGATGCGCCGCGCCGTCTTTTTTCAGCCGCACGGTGAACCAGAAGGTGCTGCCTGCACCCGGAGTGCTGCTCACGCCCACGCCGCCGCCCATCAACTCGGCCAGCCGCTTGTTGATGGCCAGGCCCAGGCCGGTGCCGCCGAACTTACGAGTGGTGGAGCTGTCGGCCTGCTCGAAGGCGGTGAACAGTCGATCCAGTGCCTCCGGCGGGATGCCGATGCCGGTGTCCTCGACCTCGAAACGTAACACCACGCTCTCGGCGTCGTCCTGCTCCAGCTTGCTGCGCAGGGTGATGCCGCCCTGCTCGGTGAACTTGATCGCGTTGCCGACGAAATTCAACAACGCCTGCTGCACCCGGGTCGGATCGCCCAGCAACTGGTAGGGTAGGGCGTCGGCCTGGGTGGTGATGCGCAGCCCCTTGGCCTTGGCCCGGTCATGCACCATCGAGACGACATTGCCCATCAAGGCTTCCGGATGGAGCCTGGTTTCTTCCAGCACCATGCGCCCGGCCTCGATCTTGGAGAGGTCGAGGATGTCGTTGATGACGTCCATCAGATGGCTGCTAGCGGCATCCAGCTTGTCCAATCGTGCGGTCTGTTCCACATTGACGCCACCACGGCGGATCAAATGCGCCATGCCTGCAATGGCATTCAGCGGTGTGCGGATTTCGTGGCTCATGTTAGCGAGGAAGGTGCTCTTGGCACGACTGCCCTCTTCCGCCATTTCTTTGGCGTGGATCAACTCCGCCTCGTTGCGCTTGTGCTCGGTGATGTCGGTGTAGAACGCAATCAGCACATCCTGATGCACCGAGTGATAAGCATAGGCCGTCACCTCGACGGGATAACTGCTGCCATCCTTGCGACGATGGGCGGTTTCATGCCGTATGGGTTTCCCGGTTTTCAGTATGTTCAAGCCCACCTCTCGGGCCGCCTCTGGAGGAGAGTCGGAGTTGAGGTCGTTGACCGATAGCGCCAGGAATTCTTCGCGCGTATAGCCCAGTTGCTCGCAGGCGGCGTCGTTGACATAGATGAAGCGACCGGTTTCGATGTCGTTCCAGGCGATGCCTACCCCCACTCTTGCCAGAGCGAACTGGGTCTGGGTCAGTTGCTGGTTGGATTCGCTCAACTCCTGGGCGCGTTTGACCACCAGTTCTTCCAGATGCTGGCGGTAGTCGGCCAGCTCGGCCTCAACCCGTTTGCGCTCATCAATGTCCATGTGGATGCCGGTCACCCGCACCGGCCTGCCCTCGGCATCGCGCTCGGCGACCGCGCCGGAGGTGTGCATCCATTTCCAGTCGCCGGACTTCATCCGGCGGCGATATTCACCCTCACAGGGCCCGCCAGTCTGCAATAACTGCTGGAATACCTGCTGTACTTTGGACAGATCATCCGGATGAATGTTGGCAAACCAGTTTGGCAATGAAGTCTGGAATTCAGCAGGGTCATAGCCCAAAATGCGCGGGTATTCCGGCCCGACCTCGGTTTTTCCGGTGGCGATGTAAACGTCGAACCAGCCCTGATGCGCCACACTCAAGGCGAATTGCAGACGTTCGGCGCTGCGGCGCACCGTTTCTTCGGCCAGCTTGCGGGCGGTGATGTCGCGCCACAGGCAATACAACACGTTGTGACCGCGCAGGGTGATGGCCGAGAGCGTGACTTCGGCGTAAAAATCGCTGCCATCCCTACGTCGATGCACCCACTCGAAGCGGTGCACGCCTTGTTCCCGGGCCAGTTGCATCATTCGCTCAGCCTTGCTGAACGACGACTCGCCATCGGGCTGGAATTCCGGCGAAAGTGCTGACGGATGGGTATCGCGCAGCGCTTCCTTGTCCGGATAGCCCAGCATCTCCACGGCAGCCAGATTGCTCTCGACGAAACGATTGCCGTCGATGATCCACACCGGATCGGGCGAGAGCTCGAACATGCTGCGGAACTGCTCGTCGCTCTCGCGCAACGCCTGTTCCTGCTGCCGCGCACGGGTGACGTCCTCAAAGAACACCGCCATCTGGCCGGGGATCGTCTGGAACGCCTTGATCTGGAAGGCACCATGAATCTTGCCGTCGTCATAGGTGATTTGATCGTCTGTCCATTCGCCACCTTCCCGGGCGATCTGGCAGTAATGTTGCGGCACTTCGGTCTGTACCAGCGGCGGGAAAGCCTCCTCGATCGTCTTGCCGATGAACTGGTCGTTATTTGTCTGCAAAATACGGTTGGCCGCAGGGTTCGCGCCAGTAAAGATCAGCCGTCCATCCTGCTCAAGGCGGTACATGTGGATGCCCATCGGCGCATTTTCCAGCAGGGCGTGCATGCACGAGTTCTGCCGCTCCAGCGCCTGTTCCGCCTGGATACGTGCTGTGATGTCGGTAGAAATGCCGCACAGGGCATAGATGCTGCCATCGTCCCGCCGCAACGGCAGTTTGGTCGAAAGATAAGTGGCCGTCTTGCCGGTGGCAGGCACTGTATTGGTTTCTTCCACGCTGACCACTTGCCCCTGCTCCAGCACCTGCCGGTCATTGCTGCGTATGTTGGCAGCGGTCTGGGCGTCGAAGAATTTTTCGTCGCCAAAGCCGATGATGTCAGCCATTTCAACCTGCCAGAGTTCGCGCACCGGACGATTGGCGAACAGGTAGTTGCCCTCTTGGTCTTTCAGGTAAATATAGGTATTGACGTTATCCAGAATGGTGCGCAGTTTCTCTTCGCTGGCGACCAGCGCCCGCTCGGCCTGCTTGCGCTCGGTGATGTCGCGGGCGTATCCGGTTGTCCCGATGACTTCACCGGCGGCGTCGATCACCGGGGTTTTGAAGGTCTCGAACCAGCGCATCACACCTTGGTCGTGGATCGGTTCCTCGGCGATGCGGGATGCGCGGCGCTCCATGATCTCGGCATCGTCCGCCCGGTACTGACTGGCCAGTTCGGCGGGCCAGATATCCAGGTCGGTCTTGCCGACGAGTTCCTGCGGGGAAGCCAGGCCGCAGGAACGGGAAAAGAGCCGGTTCACCGCCAGGAATCTGCCTGCCGTATCTTTCAGCCAGACCAAGCCAGGTTGGTTCTCGAAGATGGCCGTCAGGTAGGATTCGCGGATATTCAGTGCCTGCTCGGCTTGCTTGCGTAAGGCGACGTCGCGGCTGATCGCATACATCGCCGGTTCGCCATCCCAGGTTCCGAGCGAGATCTTGGTCTCGACGTCAATCAACGCGCCGGTCGCCGTCATCAGCGGCAGGTTGCACAGTTCTCGCTTGCCTTCCAAAATCTCGGCGATGGTGCGGCTGGTTTCTTCCCGCAGCGCCTCCGGGCGCAAGTCCAGCGCGGTCATCCGGTACAACTCGCCCTCGGCATAGCCCAAAACATCCAGTGATTTCTGGTTCACCTTGAGCAAGCGCCCGTCCAGACCGACCACGAAGAGCATGTCCTCGATCCGGTCGAACACCTCGCGGAAATTGGTCTCGCTCTTACGCAATCCAGTTTCCGCCTCCATCCGCGCGGTTACATCCTCCTGAACGACGACAACCTCCAGCACCTGGCCTTCCGGCGATTTAACCGGGTAGGCGTAGGCGCGCAGCCAGAGCTTGTCGAGCGGGCCCGCACCATGCTGATCAATCCCCTCGGTCTGCGCCTTGTCGTAGGCGTGGATGGGAAATTCGACGCGTTCTCCGGCGAACGCCTGCTTCAGCAGATCCAGCAGCCCTTGCTCGGCCAGCTGCTTGTCTTCAAGGACACTGTACCCTTGCAGGGCATCGAGAGGGACGCCCCAGAGTTTTTCCCAGGCCTTGTTGACGCGCAGCGTGGCGCCGTCCGGCGCGAAGACCTGCACCGCCAGTGGTAGCTGATCCGCCAGTTCGCGTTGCTTGAATTCGCTGTCGCGCAAGGCTTGTTCGACCAGCTTGCGTTCGGTGACATTCACGTCCATGCAGACGAAGAACGGCTCTCCCTCCTTGTCACTAGGAATGGCGAAAATCGTGGTATCCACCCAGCGCAGTTCGCCTGCCCGGTTCCTGACCTGGTATCCGGTGGGGCCGAGGGTCTTGCCGCTTTGATCGACGTCGGCGAGCGTGGCGCAGAAATCGGCGGCTTCCTCGTGGTTCAGCAGTGTCAGCTCATCCAGCGTCTTGCCCATGGCCTCGATGGCCGTCCAGCCGTAGAGCATTTCCGAGGCATGGTTCCAGTAATGGATGCAGCCGTGGCAGTCATACCACTGCACCGCGACGTTGGGCGTGCGCTCCAGTGTCGCCTCCAGTTGGGCCTCGACCTGCAACAGCTGGTCTTCCACCAGTTGCCGGGTGGCGACCTCGGCCTGGATGGCGTTGCGCACGCTCTCCAGCAACCGGGTCTGAGCGATGGCGCCGACAATCTCGCCGCCTTCCTTCGTGACCACCACGTAGCCGATGCGTTCTGTCACCAGTTGCGCCACCACGTCGGCGACGCTGGCCTCCTCGGAGACAGGCAGGATGTCGGTGAGCATCACTTCGCCCAGTGTCACGCCCGCCTCATCGAGATGGCGCGCCAGGATGGTCGGCACCTGGTGCTCGGTGAACAGCCCCAGCAGGCGGCCATCTTCCACCACCAGCACGCAGCCGCGCCGCTCGTGGATCATGGTGTCGATCACTTCGATGATGGGGCGGTCGGGGGATAACTGCGGCACGCCGGTGTCGATCTGCCCGCGCAGCGAGCGCACCCGCTGGTACAGTTCCATGCCGAGGTGGCCGAGAAAGTCGCGCTCGGCCGCCACGCCCACCACTTTCCCGTCGCTCTCCACCACGACGACATGGCGCAAGCGGCTCAGGCAGAGCTGGATGTAGGCGGAACGGAAGCCCAGTGCGGCGGGAACCACCACGACGGGGGCGCTCATCACCTCGCTGACCGGCTGGTCGCGCTCAATGCGCTGGTGGATCAGCCGCGCCAGATCGCGCTCGGTGAACATCCCGACCGGCTTGCCCTGTCCCAGCACCACCACATGGGTGACGTGATCCTGCTTCATGCGTTCGATCATGGCGGCGACCGTCTCGCCCGCCTCCACCGCGAACACCTGCCGCTCCATCACATCGCTTAACCGCAAATCTGAAATTGGCATCATGGTCATCATCCCTCGCGCATGGTGCGCACGTTTTATTTTACTCCCGCCAACCGTTGAAGCTGGCCGACGACATCACTCAACTGGTCGGACATGGCGCTGTCGGTATCCACTACGAAAATTTTCATCATAAGCGCTTTACTGATCGGTAAAGTTGCGGGCAATCTTTTTGAACTGTTCGCTGATCCGCGCGGCGGCATCGGCGATGTCCGGGTCGAAGTGGCTGCTCCGGCCTTCCGCGATGATCGCCAT
>Ga0233425_10002780_pt1 | contig 33438 bp, 36 predicted proteins | sample Watercolumn_Towu_2_FD_181712 | JGI IMG/M metagenome (GOLD analysis project Ga0233425, IMG submission 181712) | Freshwater microbial communities from Lake Towuti, South Sulawesi, Indonesia - Watercolumn_Towuti2014_140_MG | ecosystem: Environmental > Aquatic > Freshwater > Lake | place... | reverse complement strand
AAAATGCTTTGATCATATTCCTTAAGCCTACGAGATCCCAATTTAAATGAAAAGAGCTGTTTTCTAATAACCATTCTAATCGTTTGGCCATACTTTATGAGTGTGTCATATGTATGGTACCATTACATACAGTTCTAACAGTTCCGCTTGGGTTTTGGGAAAATAAAAAAAGGACATCTGATAATTCACGTGGAATCAGAGCAGATGTCCGCTTATAAAAACTACACAGGTACGAAGGAATGTTTTCCCGTATCAATTACGGCAATCCATTGGCGTAAGTTTCACTTTGCCCCCTTCAACTTCTACAACACCGGCTTCGACCGCCATATCTACGAAGGATTTGATGGGCATAAGGTCGAATTTTTCTTCGCCGGAGCATTCAAAGAACTCGTTGAGTTCTTCGCAGAAAGCAACAGATACGGCGTGAGCATCGGCATACGTATTGGAATACTTGCTGAAGTTTCGGGAAGCTGCATCGTGCAGGATTTCAACAGCCATTGGATAAATACCGTTAAAATCACCAGCATTCACCCGTCCGTCCCAGTTAGGGTCTAACCCGGGATATTCTTTGACCGCCTTAATAACCAAACCCTCTTTTAGGAAAACATCAAAAAATATCAGTGCAACCGAATTACCGCCAGCTTCAATCCTCTTGCGAAGCTGTTCCATAAAATCTGTGAGTTGGACTTTTTTGTTCGTAAACGGCATACATAACCTCTTTCTGTTTTTGGTTTATATTAACGGTAAGCTTATTGCGTCTATTCCTCTGTAAATTGTATAGGAACGATAAGTAAAAATAGCATCCTAGTTGCTATTTGTCAAAAAAATGTCAACCTTTAACCTTTAAGAGAGAGGGGGTGACATTTATACTGATATTAAAATAAATTTTACCGCTTCGCCCATTGCGGGGCTCGTCTAGCTCTTTTAAGGCCTGGCTTTTTTCTTTCTTTTTTGCGACTATCGCGAGTTAACATGTCCTTAGTCCTAAGGGCCAGTCTTAGTTCTTTATCTAATTTAAGTAAAGCTTGAGAAATACCGTGCCTAGCGGCTTCTGCTTGTCCACTCTTTCCGCCGCCTTTGATAATTATTGAAAAATTATAATCATTAACTCGGCCGCTTAATTTTAACGGTTGATTTATGACGGGAATAAGATTAGCGGGAAAATAATCATTTGCTTCTTGCCCGTTTACCATAATTTTACCTGTCCCTTTTTCATATAGTCTGGTCAGGGCTGTAGCTGATTTTCTTTTGCCAGTAGCCGAAATAAACCTGCCCTTGAATTTTATTTCCTCTTCTTTAGTTTTTTCTTGCTTAATTGCAGTAGTCATAATAAATTATTTAATAATCAATCTTTTTATCATCTTATCCCTTAATCTATTATCTGGAAGCATTTTTTTAACAGCCAGCTTTAAAATTTCGCCCGGCTTGCTTTCTTTTAATTTTTTTATTTTAGTCGTTTTAAGACCGCCCGGATAGCCAGAATATTTAAAATATTTTTTCTGCTCAAGTTTTTTGCCTGTAAATTTTGCTAATTTAATATTAGCGACTTCAATAATATCGCCACTATCAATATAGGGTAAGTATTCAGCTTTATTCTTGCCGCGCAAAATAATGCTTATTTTAGTAGCTAATCTGCCGATAGCTTCTCCGGTCGCATCAATCTTAATTAAATTTCTTTTTATCATAAAATTATATTAATTCAATTTGAACTATTTCAGCCCCGTCGCCCTCTCTTCTTTTAATTTTTATCGTTCTAGTATAACCGCCATTTTTATCCTTATATCTCTTGCTTAAAACTTCTAATAATTTTTTTATCGCCATTTTCTGAGGCAATATTTTTATTAGCCTTCTTCTTGCTGTTAAATCTTCTTTTTTAGCAATAGAAATCAATTTCTCAACTAACGGCTTAACAGCTCCGGCTTTTGCCTTGGTTGTCTTAACTTTTTCATATATTAAAACGCTAGCTGCTAAGTTTCTAAGCATCATTTCCCTAGGCGCTTTTTTTCTATCTAAAATTTTATTTTTATACCCCATATATAATAATTAAACGGCTAAACAACTTTTTTAGGCCTGCCTCTTTTTTTTACTTTTTCCTGTTTTTCTTCTTCCGTTTTTATTTCCTCAATATTTTCTTTATTTTCATTTTTTATTTCCTTTTCTTTATTATCATCCTCTTTTTCTTTTTCGACTAAAGCGTGAAATTGATCAATTAAAATGCTTACTGTCTGCCTAAAAGCGTCTTCAACCGTTATAGTCCCGTCCGTTAAAATATTTAATGTCAGCCTGTCCCAGTTAGTCATTTTACCTACGCGCATATTTTCTATATTCAAGCCAACCGATAAAATAGGAGAAAAAATAGAATCCATTTCAATATAGCCGATTTCATGCTTTTTATCTTCACGGCTTTCAATTGTTTCATATCCTCTTCCCTGGGAAACAAAAATTTCCATATTCAAACTACCGGCCATATCGGTTATATGCGCTAAAGTTAAATTAGGATTTGCTATTTCAACTAAGCTGTTTTTTGTGATATCAGAAGCTTTTACTGTTTTTTCTCCGTGAGCGGAAAGTTCGAGCGTTATTGTTTCTTCGCTGAAAACTTTTAATCTTAATTGTTTTAGATTTAAAATAATTTCCAAAACATCCTCTTTAACATGAGGAAGGCTCATAAATTCATGGCTGGCGCCTTTTATCTTAACTCCAATCACGGCCGCTCCGGGCAGAGAAGAAAGCAAAATTCTTCTTAGGGAATTTCCTAAAGTTATTCCGTAACCGGGATAAAACGGCTCAATAACAACTAAGCCCTGATTTTTGTCTTCACCTTTTTTAAATTCTACTTTTTGCGGCAAGGCTATGTTTTGCATATAATTTATAAGGTTTGCCCGGAGATTAAAAATTCCGCGCAAATCATTATGTATTTATTTTACCGAGAATAAAATTCAATTATCATAGGAATATTAATATTAGATTTTAAATCATCGCTCGTCGGTTCATGCAAAATTTTAGCTGATAATTCTTTTAAATCTAAATTAAGCCAGCTTGGCAAATTTTTATTTTTTAATTTTTCTTCTATGCTAGCAAATGCTTTTATTCTTCGGCTTCCTGATTTTAAACTTATCATTTCTCCTGTTTTAGTATTATAAGAAGGGATATTGACTTTCTTATTATTAATTAAAAAATGCCCGTGATTGACTAATTGCCTCGCTTCAAAATGAGAAGAGGCAAATCCTAAGCGATAAAGGATATTATCAAGCCGCATTTCCAATAATTTAAGAAAATTTTCTCCAGCATCTCCTTGTTTCTTTTTCGCATTGTCCAAGGTCAATTTAAACTGCTTTTCGGTTAAACCATAAAATTTTTTTGCTTTCTGTTTTTCTTGAAGCTGTAAGCCATAATCAGTCTGCCTTTTTTTCCCTTTAGGGCCGTGGATTCCGGGCGGATAAGGCCTTTTAACCAAAGGGCATTTTGGCGTAGAGCATTTTTCACCCTTTAAAAAAAGTTTTTCGCCTATTCTCCTGCATTGCTTGCATTGTGGTTCTAGATTTTTTGCCATATTTTATATAAAATATATTTTTTATTTATTATACTCTTCTTGGTTTTTTTGCCCGGCAACCATTGTGCGGCGTAGCTGTAATATCTTTAATAACAGTTATTATCAAGCCATTCGCATTTAGCGCCCTTACCGCTGATTCTCTGCCTGTGCCGACTCCTTTTACAAAAACAGCCACTTCTTTTAATCCAGTCGGCTTAGCTTTTTCTACGGCCAACCTGGTTATAATTTGGGCGGCGTAAGGAGTTGATTTTTTCGGGCCCTTAAAGCCGGCCATGCCAGCGCTTGCCCATGATATGACATTGCCAGTTAAATCCGTTAAAGTAACGATTGTATTATTATATGATGCTTTAACAAAAGCTTTCCCTGAAGACACTTTTTTTTCGGTTTTTTTCTTTCTGCCCCTTTTTTTATTCATTGTTTTAGCCGCGGCTTTTGTTTGCTCAAGCTTCTTTTTTACTTCTTCCGGCAATTCAGCTTTTTCTTCTAAAAAAGCGTCAGTAAATTCCTTATCCTCTTTTTTAGTGGCTTCTTCTTTTTTTTCCTCTTCTTTTAAATTTTTTTCATCATTCATATTTTAAATTCTTTTAATTTTTCTTGTTTTTAAGTTTTCTGGCCGGACGGCTTCCTTCCCGAGCCGGATGTTTTTCTAACATTCCCGCGGACTGTTCTATTATTGGTTTTGGTTCTTTGTCCTCTGACTGGCAAACCCTTTGCATGCCTAAGGCCGCGGTAACTGCTGATTTCTTTAAGCCGTTTTACGTTTCCTAAAACTTCTCTTCGCAAATCTCCTTCAACCTTATATTTTTTTTCGATTATCTCCCTTAACTTATTAGTTTCTTCTTCTGCTAAATTTTTAACTCTAGTATTTGGATCTATTTTAGCCAAATCTAAAATTTCATTAGCATGAGTTCTGCCGATGCCATAAATATAGGTTAAGGCGATTTCTACTCTTTTTTCATTAGGAATTGTTACTCCTGCTATTCTAATTGCCATAAAATTTTGTTTAACTTTGATAATTTACCCTTGGCGCTGTTTATGTTTTGTATTCTTGCAAATGACAACCAGCCGGTATTTTCTCCGGATAACCTTGCAATCTTTGCAAATTTTTTTTATCGAAGCGCGAACTTTCATAAAAATCTTAAATTTTATAATCTATAGTCTGTAAGTAACTCTGCCTTTGGTTAAATCATAAGGACTTATTTCTACTTTTACTCTGTCTCCGGGTAATAATCTTATTTTATTCATTCTCATTTTGCCTGATAAGTGGGCTAATATTTCATGCCCGTTTTCAAGCAAAACCTTAAAAGTAGCGGCTGGCATAAGCTCCATAACCTCTCCCCTCATCTCAATAAAATCTTTTGAATTTATTGATTTATTTTCTGTGTCCATTTATTATTTTCGAAAACAAAAATTTTGGTAAATCACAAAAATTACCAAAATTATTGGTAAACTTAAAATAATTTTTCAAAATAATTATATCTTTAATTTGCCTTACTGTCAAGGCAGTAATTAATTTTTATTATTTTATTTAATATTAGCTTAAAATTGCCTTTATTCTTCTTACGCCAGCAGAAGAGCTTTCTTCTTTCTGAATTTTAAAACAACCTAATTCTCCGGTCTTATTAACATGCGGGCCGCCGCAAATTTCTTTGCTAAAAGTATCTTTTTCAGCCGCTCCGATAGTATAAACTTTTACTAACGCGCTATATTTTGATTCAAAAACGCCTATAGCTCCTTTTTTCTTCGCTTCCCCTATTTCAAGCTCTTCGCAAGTTACGGGCAAATTATCTTTAATCGCTTTATTTACTATTTTTTCAACTTCTTCAATCTGCTCTTTGCTCATTTTTTCAGAATATGAAAAGTCAAATCTTAATCTTTCAGCCGTAATATTTGATCCTTTTTGAAAAACTTGATCGCCTAGCACTTTTCTAAGAGAAGCTAAAAGGAGATGGGCGGCCGTATGAAGTCTTTTTGTTTCTTCGCTGGCATCAGCCAAACCGCCTTTAAACATGCCGGCGCTGGCAGTCCGGGAAAGTTCCTGGTGTTTTTTCATGCTTACAAAAAAATTTTCTCTTTTTTTCAGCTCTTTATTTTTTTCTTTTGCGATTTCTTCGGTCATCTCCAAGGGAAAGCCATAAGTTTGATACAGATTAAATGCAATATCTCCAGTTAAGTCTTCTTCGGTTAATAAAAAATTTTCTAATTCCCTTTCGCCTCTCTCTAAAGTTTTATTGAATTTTATCTCTTCTTCTTTTAACTGCTTAATTACAAAATCAATATTCTTTTTTAATTCCGGATATTGGCCGCTGAAATCATGAGCGACAATTTTTGCTATTTCTTTAGTCCAGCCCTGCCCTTCCTCATCTTTTACCCCGATCTGCCTGCCATACCTCACTGCTCTTCTTATTAGCCGCCTAACAATATAACCCTGATCAGTATTAGAGGGAGTTACTCCTTTATCATCGCCGATAATAAAAGTCGCGGCTTTTATATGATCAGCGATTATTCGCATCGCTTTAGTTGTAGCGCCATCCCCCTGATCGGGGCTGGCGCCATATTCCTTGCCGGATAATTGCTCAAGTTTGAATATTAAATTTACATATAAATCTGTTTTATAACTATCGCTAAATCCGTTCAGGGCGGCTAAAATTCTTTCCAGTCCCATACCGGTATCTACATTTTTTTGGCTTAAAAGCTCATAGCTTTCATTCTCGTTTTTATTAAACTGCATAAAGACATTATTCCAAATTTCTACCCAATTAGCATCCTCTGGATCAAATTCGGCCGGAGTATCGGCTTGACCGGTCCAATAAAAAATTTCCGTATCCGGTCCGCACGGCCCTGTTTCTCCAGCCGGCCCCCACCAATTATTTTTTTTGGGCAATTTGGCGATTCTTTTTTCTGATATGCCTATATCTTTCCAAATCGCAAATGCTTCTTTGTCAAATGGCGCATCTTCGTCGCCTTTAAAAACAGAAACGGCTAAGCGCTTTTTGTCTAAATTAAGCCAAGCCGGCGAAATTAGAAATTCCCAGCTCCATTCTATCGCTTCCTTTTTAAAATAATCGCCGAAAGACCAATTGCCGAGCATTTCAAAAAAAGTATGATGAATAGCATCGCCGACTTCGTCAATATCTGAAGTTCGGATGCATTTCTGCACATTAGCTACCCGCTTTCCGCCCGGATGGTTTTCGCCCATTAAATAAGGAACAAGAGGATGCATTCCCGCAGTCGTAAATAAAACAGTCGGATCATTTTCCGGAATTAAAGAAGCGCTCGGGATAATCGCATGCTCCTTGCTCTTGAAAAAATCTAAATATTTTTGCCGCAGTTCATTTGAAGTCATAATTTATTTATACCACAAATATCTTAAAAATCAAGGATAAAAAATAACCGCTATTCAATTACTCCCCCGCCTAAAACTTCTTCGTTCTTATAAAAAACAACGCTTTGGCCGGATGTAACAGCTCTTTGCGGCTTACTAAATTTTACTTTATACCTATTATTAAATTTTAGCTTTGTAATTTTACACTGAACCGGCTGATGCCTATACCTAATAACTGCTTGACATTTTAAGGGCGGCTTGGGCAATTTATCTAAAATCCAATTTATATCCTTGGCAATAAGCTCTTTCTTGAATAAAAACGCGTCATTTTCATTTTTAACAACATACAGCGTGTTTGTTTTATAATCGGTTTGCGCGACATAAAACGGACCAATGCCGCCGATTTCTACTCCTTTTCTTTGACCGATTGTATAAAGAGGCAAGCCTTGATGCTTGCCGATTATTTTACGGTCTATTGTCTTAATCGGACCGCTTTTCATTTTTAAATTTCTTTTTAAAAATTCATTATGGCTTTTCTCCGGGATAAAACAAACCTCCTGGCTGTCCTTCTTTTTTGCTACCGGCAATTTAAACTTTTCCGCCATTTTTCTTACTTCGTCTTTAGTAAAATTTCCTAATGGAAAAATAAGATGGCTTAATTCTTCTTGATTTAATCTATACAAAAAATATGACTGATCTTTTAATCTGTCTTTTGCCCTTAATAATTTCTTTTGGATTTTGGATTTTGGATTTTGGATTTCCGGCTTCAGGCGGACATAATGTCCGGTTGCAACAAAATCATAACCCAATTGCTTTGCCTTTTTTATTAACAAGCCAAGTTTAACAAGCTTATTGCAAAGCACGCATGGATTTGGAGTCCGGCCGCTTTTATACTCGTCTAAAAAATTATTAACAACGTCTTTTTTGAATTCCCGACTGAAATTTAAAGTGTAAAGCCGGATGCCTAATTTTTGGCAGACGCGGCTCGCGTCTAAATACGCTTTTACAGAACAGCATTTGTTTTCAAATTCAAAATCCCCTATTTTTTCTTCCTTCCAAAAATACAAAAAAATCCCCAAGACATTATAGCCCTGGTCTTTTAATAATTTTGCCGCCACTGAAGAATCGACTCCGCCTGACATGGCAACAATCACTTTCTTCTTTTTTTTCTTGTCTTTTGCCATAATAAAGCCATAATAAATACATTTTACAAAACAAAAATTCTATATTAGTATAATATTAGTAAAAATATAGCTAAAAGTAAACCAATACTAATATCTTATTGGGAGATCGTCCAATGGTAGGACAGCGGCCTTTGAAGCCGTTTATCATGGTTCGAATCCATGTCTCCCAGCAAAAATGATAAAATTGAAAGGTTCGCGAGGTCATCCGGCTGGCGCCTGGTTGCATATTCAACAATACCGCAATTAATTATTGCCTACTTAAATAAATAATTTAAAAAATTAATAATCAAATTTATGGAAAAAATTTACAAAAACTGCCAAAGCTGCGGCATGCCGATAAAAAAAGACCCGGCTGGCGGAGGAACAAATGCCGATGGGACAAAATCAGGAATGTACTGCGGCTTCTGCTATCAAAACGGACAATTTACGAGCAAAGAAATTGACACTCCGGAAAAAATGCAAGAATTCTGCGTTAATAAACTTAAAGAAATGCGCTTTCCCGGATTTCTTGCCTGGATTTTAACTAGAGGAATTCCTAAACTGGAGCGTTGGAAAAAATAAATTTCTACGGCTCCGCCGCAATATTAAGCATAAATATTAAAATTAAAAAAAACAATTTTATGAAAAAAGGTTACAAAAATAATATTGAGCAGCTTGCATTAGAAAATAATAATTTTCGCCAAGTGCTTTACACGGCTGAACATTGCCAGCTTGTTTTAATGGCGCTTAAGCCGGGAGAAGAAATCGGCTCGGAAGTGCACGAAGACGGCGATCAATTTTTCCGCTTTGAAAAAGGAGCGGGAAAAGCAGTTATTAATGAAATTGAATACGAAGTCGGCGACGGCGATACGGTAATTGTCCCGGCCGGCGCAACCCATAATGTTATAAATATTTCAACAACCGAGGAGCTTAAACTTTATACGATTTATGCGCCGCCCCACCATCAAGACGGAGTGCTTCGCGCGACTCGCGAGGAAGCGGAGGCGAACGGACCCGAATTTGACGGCAAAACAACCGAATAAATTGCTAAATAAAAAAAGGAAGCTGAATTAAACAGTTTTCTTTTTATGTTAAAATATTTTATTTTTTAGACCTTTGAATATTTACCTACGGCAATTAGACTGGCTAAAACATTAATCAGGGCAGCCGCCAAAAATTCAAAACCGAAAATTTTTATAAAATTATCATTGAAATAAGTTAAAATATTAAAATTATAATCAATAAAAAATATTTCCAAATAGGGCTGGAGTAAGCCGAGAAGCGGAATAAATATGGCAATAGTCAATAAAATTCCGATTAAAGCGTAGGTCGCTCCGGAAATTAAAAAAGGAAGGCGGATAAACCAATTGGAAGCGCCGACTAATTTCATAATTATTATTTCTTTTCGGTGCGTATAAATCGCGACCCGAATAGCATTATAAACAACTAGAATAGTCGTAAAAATAAAAATTAAGCTTACTATTAGGCCGACTTTATTTATTTTTTTAGATATATTATTTATTTTTCCCAAAATAAGTTTATGATCGTCAAAATTTCTAGATTCAATAATATCATCGTCTATTTTATTTAAATTGGTTATCAAAGAATCATACTGCCCAATATCATTCGGCTTGATTACTAAACTAGGAGTTAGGGGATTTTTACCTAATTCTCTTAAAGCTTCTAATATTTCCGGATTATTCTGATGATTCGCCTTAAAGCTTTCCAGCGCTTCCGCCTTAGAAATATATCTTACTTCTCTGACATTAATCATATTGCCTATTCTTGTTTTTAAGGCCATAACCTGGTCTTTGGAGGCTTCGGAATTTAAATATAAATTTATATCAATTTTTTCTTTTATCGAACTGATAGTAGCGTTACTTATTGCATCAACAGTAAAAAGAATATTAATAGAAAAAATGGCTAAAACCAAAATAGTTACAGTAACAAGAGAAAGCCAGATATTGCGCACAATATCCTGAAAACTAAATTTAATTGCCCGGAAAAATGAAAGTAAAAACATATTTCTAAGGCCTCCCTTTATCAAGGGAAGTGGCGGTAAAAATTTATAAAATATATTTGCCGACTGCCTGGTCGCCGACTATGATTCCATTTTCAATAGTTATAACCCTTCTTTTTAGTTTATTAACAATATCGCGGTTATGCGTAACTAAAAGAACTGTCGTGCCGAACTTATTTATTTTAAGAAGCAGATCGATAATTTCATTAGCATTAATTGTATCAAGATTTCCGGTCGGCTCGTCGGCTAATAAAATTTTCGGCCGGTGGACAAGAGCGCGGGCAATTACCGTTCTCTGCTGTTCTCCTCCTGAAATTTCCTGGGGATAACGATGCATTTTATCTTCTAGCCCTACTATTTTCATAACTTGCGGAACGATATTTTTTATTTTTTTAGACGGCTCGCCGCAGACTTGCAGGGCAAAAGCTATATTTTCAAATAATGTTTTTTTCTGCAAAAGCTTAAAATCCTGAAAAATAACTCCTATTTGCCGCCTTAAGGTCGGAATTTCTGACTGCCTAATATTGGTTATATCCCAGCCGCCGATAATAACTTTGCCGCTGGTTATTTTTTCTTCGCCGATTAATGTTTTTACTATGGTTGTCTTGCCCGTGCCGGATTGACCGACTAAAGATACGAATTCCCCCGGCTTAATATGTAAATTAATATTATCCAAAGCCTTGATATCCGGATCGTAGATTTTTTTAATATTAATTAATTTTATCATAAATATTTTTTAAAATATTACTGCTTTATTTTTAGGCCATACCTTAATAATTCTTCTGCTTCTAAAAAACTTTTCTCTCTAGTGTTCGCGCCCATAATTACAGCGGTTAAATTATCGGGGCCGGCCTTAGCTCTTAGCATTAAACAATAGCCGGCCTCATTTAAATACCCCGTTTTTGAACCGCTAATATTTAAGCTGTTGCCATTATTTAAAAAATAATTTGTATTTCTGATTTTATGCTTTTTTTTAGTATTGATGGTTGCAAAGCTATATTCAGGCGTTGTGCTTATTTTTTGCAAAATAGGATGTGTATAAACTTCTTTAGTTATTATAGCATAATCCAAGGGAGAGCTCACGTTTTTAAAAGATAGCCCCGTCGGCTCGATGAAATGAGTTGTTTTAGCGCCCCATTCTTTTACTGAAGTATTCATTCTATTTATAAATTCATCTCTTTTCAGGCCGCTTAATCTTACTAGGGATTCAACAGCATTATTGGCCGACCCTATCAAGGCCGCATATATTAAATTTTCCACGGTCAAAATATCACCGTCTTTAACTTTCAGGGAAGCTGACTGCCATTTATGGTCAACATATTTATAATTATACAATTCATCATTAACGCTATAGGCAACTGCCTTATTAAGCGTCGGCCGAGTATCTAAAAAAACTTTAACCGCAACTAATTTTGTCAAGCTCGCCAGCGGCAAGGTTGAAGAAGCTTTTTTATTGAATAAAACGTCGCTTTTATTTTCTTTAAATAAAACCGCGGCTTGAGAATATATTTCTGGCCGGGAAACAGCTTTAAAGTCTCCTAAAATAAAAGATTGGCCGGCTTTATTATTGACAAAAATCGGCTCAATTCTGACATTTACAACTCCTTTTGCCAAAGGAGCTAATTTATTAAAAGCTGTTTTATCTAAATCAATAACTAAAAAGGGGCTGTTTTTCCTATCAGGTCCGTAATCATTTATTATAACCTCAATTGAATTTTGTTTTCCGGAAAAACTATCCAAAGCATAAACCTTAATTTTTGACCCCTTGGGAAAATCAGGCGAAGCGGCAAAATCCCCTCCTTTATATTTATACCAAGTCGCTTTGCCTTCTGCTAAAATAGCCGGATTAGAAAAAAGAGCAAGGCGGGCGTAAGAAAAATTTATAGCGGCAGTGGCATATTTCCCTTCTGGGCGATCTTTAGTCGGAAGCTGGCGCCAAAGATTATTATTTTTATCATAATAATATATCCGCCTTAAATATTTTTTATCGTCATTATAATTAAAATGAAGATAAACGGGAGAAGAAGTCGTGTAAGCGCTTTTATTTTTTATATCGAATTGATAAATTTTGCTTATTTGATTTAATTGCCATGGCGCAATCATCGGTTCGTCTATTTCGGCAACTTCCACTAAAGTAGTAGTTGTAATAGAGTTAGAAATTAAAGATAATTGAAATTGACCGCAAGTTAAGGTAAGGGTATTTTTTACTGCTTCCGGACTGATTTCTGTATTTAAATAATTACTGCTGTTTTCCGTTGCCGCAACAATCAGACTGTCGTTCGCATTAAAAACATTCAAGCCGTTATTGGCTAAAAATAAAAAAAGGGGGACTATTATTAATTTGGCATATCTCATAGATTAAAAAATATTTTTTTGACTTTTAAAAGTATTGCCTTTATAATTATTTTATTATAACAAAAAAAATAAATTAATGCGTCCGGCGGCAGTAGTTCAGTGGTAGAACATCTGCTTCCCAAGCAGAAAGTCGCCGGTTCAAATCCGGTCTGCCGCTCAAATATTTTAAATAAACGATTTAATTCAAACCTTTATTCCACCGCTTTTTAAGCCGACCTAGCTCAATTGGTAGAGCAATGGTATCGTAAACCATAGGTTGTGGGTTCAATTCCCGCGGTCGGCTCCAAAATTGAAGATCAGCCGCTTATTTAAAAAAATACCTCCACCATCTTTCTGGATTAGCAAGCTGTTTTTCCGGTTTGGCATTTTCTAGTCCCGGTATTTTAAAAATATTACTTTCTTTATTCTGTCTAATATTATTATAATCTTCTTTTATTATAACTACTTCTTCACCGGGCTTTTTTAAGCCAAACTTTAATCTTGCCTGCTCTTCTATGAATTGGCTGGATTCCAAATAACTGATAAGCTTATTTAAGTCTTTATTTTTATTTTCTATTTGGCTTATTTCCTTTTCCAATTCTTTAATTTCCTGGCTGATTTTATTTCTTTTGCTTATACTGGCGCCTAACGGGACGCTTATAAGCGTTAAAATCAGTAAACCCAAAAAAGCTAAAAATTTTTGGCTGAATATAATATTTTTAAAGCTAGATCTTTTTTTTGGCATAAATTTGCTATTTTAATATTATCTTTCTTTTACTGTTACATAAAAACCAAGATATTTTTTAAACATCAGCCGAGTCTGGGCCTCAAGGCCGGGAATGGAGCCGAAAATTATAATGCTTATCGGCAATATCAGCCATTGCAGAACCATGGCGATATTTTTAATAATCCCATATTTTTTAGGGCGCTTAGGAAGAAGGAGAGTAGATAAAATAGCCGATAAAACAAGCCCTCCCATAGCATAAATCATAAGAGAACGGGAAACATAAGGCAAGTTGGCTGAAAGCACGGTCGCATTAAAAATATTTCCTCCTAAAAATAGAGGCATCCAGCCGATAACAGCAATAATTAAGGCGTTTGTCGCCCAAGAATGAAAGCCGTAAAGCTGAATTAAAATACGATTTATCATTTTTTTCCGCGGCAACCTTTGCCATCCTTTTATAGTATTAAACATGAGATAAGGAACGTTTTCTACTCCCCAGCCCCATCGCCTTTGCTGTTTGTAAAGATTTTTTATCGTCGCCCATATTGTCTTATCCATTGTTACATCCATTGAAACGGGGAAATATAGGGGCTCAACCCGATAGTCGCCTTGATAATAACAGAAGCAGTGCCAAAAAATTCTTGAATCCTCGCTCACCATATTGGCTGACCAAAACCCTATATCAACTAAGGCTTTCCATGTCATTGAATGGGAAGAATAGGTAGCCAGTTTTTCCTGCCTGATTTGCTGCATCATTTGCCAGAAAGTATTAGAAGAAGCGGCCACTCGCGCAAAAAAAGGCGCTTGCCAAATGTTATTATGATAAATAGGCACTGGCTGATAGCTGGCGCGATAAGGATTAGGTGCGGTTAAAAATTTATAAGTCAAGCAAAAAAAATAGCCGGGCTGAACTATTGTATCAATATCAAAAACGCTTACTAGAATTTTATCATAATCAATCCCCTCTTTATCAATAATCTTCTCCTTAACTTCTCGGGCCGCCCAGGTCTGATTAGAGCCTTTTCCTTTAAGTTCGCCGATAATTCCGTCGGGATGGATAGTTATTAAAAAATTTCTGAATTTATTTCCGAATTCTTCTTTTATTTTTTGCGCTCTTTCTCTCGCCTCTTCTCCGCCTCTTTCCTCCACGGCTAAAACAATAATCATCTTAGCAGTCGGATAACCGTCGCTTATAAGCCCATCTATACTGGATCTGATTATTTCCAAGCTTTCATTATAAGTAGGAAAAAAAATTAAATGGGTTATATCTTCCCACTTTATCGTTTTTGCATTAATTTTTACTTCTCCCAAATCTGCGCAATTTTTTTTCCAGTCTATTTTTAAATTCTGTTTTAATTTATTATAGCTCGCCAGAAGATGGATGCCTAAAAAAATTACCAGCAAAAGCCAATAAACATCAAAAGCGATAATAAAATAAGCTACCCAAACCGGCCTTAAAAAAGAAAAGAATAAAAGTAAAAATAAAGTCGACCACGACAAAAATCCCGGAAAAATTTCCAATAATCTGTATATTTTTTTATCTTCTCCGCTTAATTCTTCCGCTTTTCCTATTTTTAAATAGTCCATGATAAGATATTAATCAATTTTTACCGCCTCTCCTTCTTTTAATTTTTTTCCATCGCTGTTGCCGTTATTTTTCGCGGTATTTTCAGTTGGTGTTTTAATCTTTTCGCCTCCGAAATTAACGGCTCCCAGTTTTAATGCTTCGCTTAATGATATTTCTTTAATTCCTATTCCGGTTAATTCTTCTTTTTTCATCTTAGCCCGTCTTTCTATTTCTATTCTCTTTTCTTCTTTCGAACGCGATAAGCAATCCCGGCAAAAGATAGGCCTTAACCCGTCCGGCTGGAAAGAAACTTTAGTTCCTTTGCCGCAGCGGGAGCAAACTGCCTCGTATTTATATATACCCTCATTGCTCTTAATAAGCGCTCTTTCATTTTTAGCGGCTTCCTTATTTTTAGATTCCGCAAATGAATTTTTATTAATAATCGCTTCTGTTTTCATTTTTATGCCTGTTTTTCCGGAATATTCCCTTATTGGATATTCTTTTTCTGGCTTTCCCGGAACATTCTTTTTATCCTCATAGTCTTCGCTGTTGGTATGCCAGCGGATAATTTTTTCTTCAACTTCTTTTCTATTCTTAGCATAGCGCTCGCGGGAAACTTTAATAACCTTTCCTAGATTATCAATTTTTTCTTTTTCAGAAAGAGGCGCCAGCCCTCTTGCCGAAAACGGATCAGACGCTATGCCGTCCACCATTAATTTAATATAAAATTCGTATTTTGGAAGATTAACCATATCTTCCTCCAAAAAAGTGGGAGTAAATTCCCTGACTAATTCTTCGGCATCAGTGGCTCCTACCCGAAAAACGATCATCGTGCCGACATTTCCAAAGACAGCTGGTTTTACTTTTTCGCTTAACTGCTCAATATATTGATGCGCTAAAATTAAGCTTAGGCGGTATTTTCTCGCTTCTGATAAAATATTCGCGAAACTGTCAGTCGCAAAATTCTGGAATTCGTCAACATACAGATAAAAATCTTTTCTTTCCTTTTCCGGCACATCAACCCGGCTCATGGCGGCTAATTGTATTTTAGTAATCATCATCGCCCCTAGAAGAGCGGAATTATCTTCGCCGATCCGACCCTTGCTTAAATTCATTATTAAAATTTTTCCCTTATCCATAACTTCACGCATGTCAATATTTGATTTTACTTGGCCGACTATGTTTCTGATAAGAGAGCTTGATAAAAATTGGCCGACTTTATTTTGGATTGGAGAAACAGCTTCAGACGCGAAATTATTGGCATAGCCGGCGAATTCATTAACCCAGAATGCTTTTACCACCGGGTCCTGAATTTTTTCTATCACTTTTTTCCTAAAAACCTTATCGGAAAGCATTCTGGTTACGGCCAGAAGAGTAGAGCCGGGATAATCTAAAATGGCTAAAATCGCGTTGCGCAAAATATATTCAAGGCGAGGCCCCCAGGAATCAGCCCAAAGCTTTTGAAAAACTCCTAAAAGGCCGGAGGCGACTAAATGCCTCAAATGCGGCTCAACGTGCTCTACCACGTTAAAGGCGATGGGATATTCAATATCAGAGGGATTAAAATAAACTACGTCATTAACTCTGTTCGCGGGTATAAATTCCATGACTTTTTCCGCCAAATCTCCGTGCGGATCAACTAGGGCTATTCCGCGCCCAGCTCTTATGTCCTCGACAATCATATTTTCTAGAACAGTTGATTTTCCCATTCCGGTTTTTCCGATTAAATACATATGGCGGCGGCGATCGTCTGTTTTTATTCCGAATTTTCTAAACCGGTTGCGGAAAGTTGTTTCGCCAAAAATTGTTATATCGCTATTATTAATCATAAATATTTTAAAATAATTAGACAAAAGGCAAATTTTCCGGCGGCTCGCCTTTTCGGCTTTTTTTTAATTCAATAATTTTATCTCTTTTTTTATCTTTTCCATTTTCCTGTTCCGCCGCTCCCAAAATATCTAAATCAAAAGTAGGAATTTCTCTTCTATTTCCGCTTTCTTCAATAATCGGTATGCCGATCGGCGGCTCCGCTTTTCGACCTGGTGATTTTTCAATAAACGGGGCTTTAACAACGCTTTCAATAGGAAAATGCCAAATACTAGCCAATTCCTCAACGTTTAGAATTCCCATTTTTCTTCCAGCCGAACCGTCCCGATTTTTGTAATTAAAAACTATATTGTATTTTCTGGAGTTAAGCCGGCTCTCCTTAAAAAAATAAGCGACAGAAGTTGCTGTTTTGTCCATGTCCGGCTTTAAATTATTCAAGTCGACTTCAGTAAATTGCTTCATGTAACCGACAAAGCCATTAGCGACCTTGGGCTTGTTCATCACGTCTTTCTTGGCTAAATAAACAAATCTTATTTTAACTTCAAATGCTACTTTTGAAGTTTTATTATGGATCGCCTCTACTTGCTTTTTCTGTTTGGGCGGCAGATTAATCATTTTTAATATATCTTCTTCCTTTTTTTTATTCTCAACTTCCGGCATTGTCCCTATTAAATTATAAAAAGCGTCGCTAAGCCCGTCTAAAAAGCTCATAATCGCATTTGTTAATTCATCGAAAAAATTATTTTTCTCTTTTTGCCCTAAAATTTTATCTACTTCTTTATCGGCCGTAACCGTCCATTTAAACATATCCATCGGCTTTAAAATAATCTGATACCATAATTGCTCTCCCCTCTTTAAGCTTGAACATAAATCCATTAAAGCCGACATAGGATCTTTATATTGGGTTTCCGGCTCGCCAAATTGGTGCTCAAAATCCTTATAAACCTTTATTGGAAAAGCAAGATTGTTTTTTTGGATAAATTCAGCCCCCCAGACGTCATATTCTTCGTTGGGAAATTTAGTAGGAGCGTCCTTGGCATAATCGTCTATTTCGTTAATTTCAGCGTCTGGATACTGGGAATAAACCGCCGATTCAACTAAACTGCGGAATTGTTCCGGACTTCTGATTATAAACTGCGTGTAACCATCAATACTCACAATTTCAAAGCTGAAAGAAAGCTGATATGCTCCTGTCCAGTATTTTTCTACTAAATTTATAGTGCTGTGCGCGCCGGCCAAGTAAGTAAATAAGTTTTCAACCGCCCTGGGAGATTGCTCGTTGCCACGCGGAATATCAATAGCTAAAAAAATATGTTTCTGCGTTTTGCTCCATTTTTTCTGAATGTAGAAAAGCCACACCTCCTTTGCTCCCCAGAGAAAAACAAAAGCAACTGCCAGCCAGCCAAAATTTAAATATAGCCGCCAGATCATAATATCAGCCGGCAAATTTAAAAATTCATAGAATGGCTCAAGATTTATAACTATATCCATAAATATATTTTAACATATTTTCCTTTATTAATTCAAATAGCTTATTTATAAAGGAAATAAAGGATTTATAATACAATTATAAATATTTAAAATCTTTTCCACAAATAAAAAAACGCCCAAAAACAAAAAATAAGAGCGTTTTCTAAATTAAATTTTGTTTTTGTTTTTATAAAAATTCTAATTCTTAAAAATATTACCCTAAATTTTTCAACACAAATTTATTGTCGCTTAATTTTTCGAATTTTTCATTTCTTGTTAAAGATAAAATTATAGTCGCTTTTTGGACAACTCTCTTTTCAAGAACTTTATTAACAATTTCATCCCGAGACAAGGGCCTGTCAACTTCTTTTAAAATTTGCTCGATGACATCGGCTACAGTTCCTTTATCGTAGCCGAATTCTTTCAAGGTATAAAGGCCTCTGCCAACTAAAATATATTTATCGTCCAAAATAAGCTCATTGTGGACCGAAGCCGGATTAGATATTTTACAGTCAAATTTTATTTCATTTATTTTTTTTGAAATTTCAGCAAAATGCATGGGTCGGCCATTATTCTTTAAAATTATATAGGCCTTGTCATTTACTGTTTTAGGCACGATTTCCCTCCATTCTTTTAGCCCCCAATGGCCGAATTTATTTTGGGCAATGCGTTTGGCTAATTTCAAAATTGAATAAATCGGTTTATTTTTATTGACACTTTCAGCATCTTCCTCAAAAAGATCGTTTTCCAGACTGGCTGATATATCGAGATCCGCCGGTAAATCAAATTTCTCTTTATATTTTTTATAGCTTTCCAGATCCTTGGCTAATTCAAGCAACTCGGAAGTGGGTTTAATATTTTTTGCTTCTTTTAATTTTTCAACCAATTCCCTGGCGAATTCTTCAAGATGCTCGGTAGAGGCATGTTTAAATTTAAAAGATTTTTTAAAAATTTCAGAATCATTCAGCTCTTCATATTCGTCAAAAAGAATTTTGGCCAGCAAAAAAATAAAATGATTCCTATGAACTTGCTTGTCATTTTCTCGCGCCCTGGCCCCGTCTAAAGAAAAATTGATTAAATTTTCAAGCAGATGCTCGCGTTCGATTAAGCCGCCATGCTCTTCTATTAAAGAATTTATAACTTTTTTCAAGCCGCCGACATATTCTTCTAAATTCTCCATTAATCTAAGCTTTTTAACGGCAGAGCGCTCAATTTGCCTGATTCTTTCGCGAGTAAGATTATAAAGCTTGCCAATATTTTCTAAAGTATAATTTTCATTATTAATTAATCCAAAACGTTTTGCTAAAATGTCTCTTTCCCGCACGCTTAATTCATTAATAAGACTGGAAGTAATTTCCGGCGCGTTTAATTTAGCAACTTCTTCAGCGCTAATATTAGTTAAAATTTGATCTAAAATTGATTTATCTCCCATATAATAACCTTATAAAAAGTATAAAAAAATAAGACCTTTGTCCTATCTTAATATCTAAATTTTTTATTAACTATTTAATTAAAAGGTAATATAGCATTTTTCTTTTAAATAGTCAAGGGTCGAAAATTATTTTAAATTTAAAAGCCAATATATTCAATTTCTTCTTCTAATTGTATTTTGAATTTGTCTCTTGCCTGCTGCTTAACATAGCTGATTAATTGCATAACATCATCGGCCGTAGCGCCTCCGATATTAACTATAAAATTAGCATGCTCCGGGCTAATTTCAGCTCTGCCTATTTTTTTTCCTTTTATTTCAAGCATTTCGATTATCCACCCCGCCCAGCCGATCGGTTTTAAGTCGAATCGCGCCCCCCTCTCTCTCGCCTTTTCCGCTAAGACAGGATTATTCTTTTTTAATTCAGCAAAAGAAACATTTTTAAAAATACATCCCGGGCAAGGAGATTTAGGCTGGGTTTTATTTCTTTTATTTATAAAATCTTTCATTAGCGCGGAAATTTCTTCCTTATTCTTTCTTTTGAGCTTTAAAGCTATTTTCCAAATAATCAATTCTTTCTCTTTTTTAAATGCGCTGTCGCGGTAGTTAAAAGCGCATTCTTTTTTATTTAAACTAATAAACTTTTTCTTAGCCATATCATAAACAAAAACAGTTTCAATAATATCGCCGATCTGGAAATTTTTCCATCCCGCGTTCCCCCTAACTGCTCCGCCAATAGTTCCCGGAATGCCGATCGCCCATTCTAGGCCTGATAATCCTTTTTCTTTTGCTTTATTTAATATCTGCGCAAGCATCGCGCCAGCGCCAACTTCTATTTTTTCCCCTTTAATAATTATTTTATTATTAAAGATTTTTAAAACTAGCCCGTCAATCTCTTTATCATTTATTAAAACATTGCTACCCCCGCCTAAAAAAAATATTTTTACCTTTTTTTCTTTTGCCCATTTTATCGCCTCTTCTAATTCCTGCTCGCTTTTAATTTCGATAAAATATTTAGCCCTGCCGCCAATTTTAAAAGTAGTTAAGGGCGCTAATAAAATATCCGATTTAATTTTATTTTCAATTACCGCGATTTTTTTTATCATATTTTTATATTTAAGTTTTCGCCCGCGCTTTAAACCCGCCTAATTCTCCCGCCCAGGTTAAAAAAATTCCAAACGGCCAAGCTATTTTTAATAAATAATACTGCCACAACGGCTGCCATTTTTTAAAATATTTAAGCATTGAATCGCGAAAATATTTTTGCGTTACTCCTCTTTTTACCTGCTTAAAGCTCTGGCCGACATAATCAACGCATTCCGCAACTGGCGTATACCAAACTTCAAGGCCAGCTTCTTTGGCTCGCCGGCAATAATCAACTTCTTCAAACCAGAGAAAAAATTGCTCATCAAGCAAGCCGATCTTATCTATTGCTTCCTCTCTCATCATAAAAAACCCTCCCCGGATAGAATCAACTTTAACCGCTTGGCTGTAATCAAAATTAACCTGTAAATATTTATTTAATATTCCCGAAGACAAATGCGGCAACTTTAAAACTATCGCCAGTTGGTCCCAGATTGTCGGGAATCTACGAGCCTGTTTTATTGTTTCTCCCTTTTCATTAATTAACCGGCAACCGGCAATCGCCGCTTCTTTATGGTTATCCATCCAGCCAACCATATTTTTTAATGTCTCTGGAAAAATCCGCATATCTGGATTTAAAAGAAGGATATAATCCCCCCGGGCTATTCTAATTCCCTGATTGCAAGCCCGGGCGAAACCAAAATTTTCTTGATTAGCTATTAACTTGACCTGCGGAAATTCGGCGCTTATCATCTCTATCGTCCCGTCCCGGGAATTATTGTCAATTACAAAAACTTCATAGCTAAAATCGCCGTTCTCGCTATTAAATATGGCTCTTAAATTTTCTCTTAACTTTTCCCCGACATTCCAGGAAACGATAATAATACTTAGGTTCATATTGATTTAACTATTTCCAGAAAAGATTTTTTATAGAAAATGGGTATTCTTTGGATAATATTTTTTTTAAATACAAAATTGGAACTTTTCTATTTTTTAAATTATTTTTTCTTTTCTTTAAAAAAATTGGCAGTTTTAAAAAATAATCTTTATAGACATTAAAAATTGTTTTTAAGGAACGATGCTTAATGCCTACGAATAAATTTCTAATTTGACCTAATAATAAAAACGGTAAATAGCAGAGAATTAACGACAAGGGAAAATTTTTTGTTATAACAAATAAACTGTTCCGTAAGGTATAAAATCTTGAAAAATTATTGATCTTTTTGCTGGTGCCGCCGTCAATATGATAAACTATCGCTTGCGGAACATAAAGACATTTATAGCCTTGGAGCTGGGCCCTAAAACTAAAATCTATGTCCTCTAAATAGGCGAAGAAGTCTTCGTCAAATAAGCCTACTTTTAAAAAAAGTTCTTTGCGGTAAATAGCCGCTCCAGCGCAAGCCCCAAAAATAAATTCGTTTTTATTATACTGGCCGCTATCAACCTCTCCCTTGCCTCTTTGGTGGGCAATTCCATAAATTGAAAAAATATCTCCGGCATCGTTTATTATTTCACGATTATCGTAAAAAAGCATTTTAGCAGCGCAAAAATATACTTCCTTGTTTTGATCAAGAACATCATTTAAAACTGAAAGGCAATCTTTCTCCATCTCTGTATCATTATTTAATAAAAAAATATAAGCTCCTCTCGCCTCCTTAATTCCTTTATTTATCGCCGAACAAAATCCCAAATTTTTTTCCAACGCTACTAATTTAATTTCAGGATAATTTTCTTTTAAAAATTTAATTGTATTATCTTCGGAACCATTATCTATTATAATAATTTCAAAATTTTTAAAAGTTTGGCGGCTTAAGCTCAGCAAGCAATTTTCTAAAAAATGCTGGCCGTTCCAGGTTGGAATGACTATGGAAATTTTGGGATTATTCATTTTTTTTGGCTCGAATAATAAAATATGATGCTGTTTTGCCTAATTTTAAAGGTTTGACGCTAGCAACGTCGGCTTCGTAAAATATTTTTCTTTCCCAACGCGGCCGAACAAGTCGGCATATTCTTTCAATAATCTTTCTAATAATATAGTTTGTCAGACAGCTAAAAATAAATCTTTGCCCCAAAATTTCTTTAATACTAAAAAAATCTTTTATTAGGTTAATAAATTCATTTTTTAAATATTCTCTCTTATGATAAATATTAAAAGGCTGGTGATAAATTAAATAGCATGATACAATCTTGCGGTTCGGCGTTGAAATAATTAATTCTCCGCCCTTTTTTAATACTCTTTTAATTTCGCTTAAAAAAATCCTGTCATTGTCCAGGTGCTCTATGGTTTCAAATGAAACCACCATATCAAAATATTGATCTGGGAAAGGAATTTTTTCTGCAGGCGCGGAGATAAAACTTAAATTAGCTTTTTTATAATTGGCCCTCGCCTGCTCTATGGACTTTTTGTCTAGATCTACGCCGATAACTTCTTTCGCCGCTTCCGAGATCATAGCCGAACCATAACCAGCGCCGCAGGCAATGTCTAAAACTTTTTTGCCGCCGACAAAACGGGCCGCAAATTCATAACGGGCAATATGTTCCTCTCCTATCGCCGAACCATTATCGTCTTTAGGGTCATATCTTTCTATAGCCGACATAAAATTAAATTATTAATTTTTCAATTTTATTAATATTAACCTTTATTTTTAAGCTTTCTTTTTTTCTTTTTATTTCCTTTCTCAACTTCCCCAATTTCCAGAGCTCGCCCAGTAAGTATGGTTCAAAAAATAAAATAAACAATAAACTTTTGATTTGATACCGCCAGGTCGCCGTTCTTATTCGGCCAGAAAATAAATTTATATATTTTAAAATTATAATCCATTGATTTAAAAAGGACCATTTTTTTACCTGCCGACTCTTATTCAGCCGACTCCTTAAGATATCCTTTAAATTTCTACCAATTATGGCTGCTGTCCGGTCGTGATAAACAATAGCATCCGGCGCTAAAATAATTTTCCAACCGGCCAATCTCATTCTTAATGACAAATCGCAATCTTCCTTATACATAAACATCATTTCGTCAAAAAATTCATCTTTATAAACTACGTCTTTCAATACCTCTATTTTCAATAAAACTGCCGCTCCGGTAAAACCAAAAATTTCTTTTTTTTCTTCTGACTTATCATCCATCTCTCCCTGTCTATCATCGTAAAACCTAAAATTTTTCTCCATAACCAACCCCAGACTATCAATTATACTAGTTTTTCTATTACTTTCATAATCCCATTTCAAAATTTTTGGCTGAACTGCGCCGATATTTTTATCTACTGAAATTTTTTTTATTAGCTCGCCAATAGCATTCGGGTCTAAAATAATATCTGGATTCAAACATAAAAAATATTCGGCTTCCATTTCTATCGCCGCCCTGATCATTTTATTGAATGCCTTGGCAAAGCCTAAATTTTTACCCGCCCAACGAAAATCAATCTCCGGATAATTTTCCTTTATAAATTTTCTATTTTCATTATCTTCATTTTCACTATTATCAATTGCTAAAATTTTAAAATCATTATAATTTTGTTTTTTTAAGCTGGCTAAAAAATACGGCAAATATTTCGCCGTACTCTCGCCATAAGTTATAAAACCGATAACCAACTTAGCTTCTTTCATATTATTTCTTTCCGTTTATTTCGCTCCAAAACTGCCTAAAAAATATTTTCATAAACTTGTCTCTTTCGGCCGCGATTCTTTTTCCTTCTTTAGTGAGCATCTTATTTTTTATATACTTCAGTCTAACCTCATATTCCAAAGCGGCCGAATCGTCCTTGTGAAAGGTAGTTTTATGGCCCATTTTTTTAGCTAATTCTTTTTCTCTCTTAGTATACAGCCGGCAGGAACCTTCACCGCCGGCAAATAAAAACGCGCGGCCAACGCCGATCGCTCCGATTGAATCAAGCTTGTCGGCATCATATAAGACTTTAGCTTCAATGGTTTCAGGATAATGGTTATTGCGAAAACGATGAGCCAAAATCGCCTGGCTGATATTTTTAATTTGCTCTTGTTTAAAATTTAATTTCTTTAATATTTTAGCTGCCAATTCAGCGCTTATTTCCGCATGGCAAAACCTGCCTCTGCTCTCCGCTTCTTTTTTCCGGCCAATATCGTGAAGAAGAGCCGCGGCTTCAATAATTCCCAAATCAGCTCTTTCTTTCTTGCCTATTTTTAAGGCTAAGGCCCGGACTCGTTCAATATGGCTCCAGTCATGGCAGCCGCCGGAATTAATAAAATATTTTTTAGCTTTTTTTTCAATAGTTTCTATGCTTTTCCCGGGAATCATATGACCATTTTATCTTGTAATTTTTCTTTGGCTAAATTTTGGGCTTTAAGCAGACTGTCAAAAGTCCCGGCATCAATCCACTCCCCGCTTACAATTGCAACGTCCAATTCTCCTTTTTCTAAATAAATGGCGTTGATATCCGTGATCTCAAGCTCGCCCCGGCCGCTAGGTTTTAAATTTTTAGCTATTTCCACAACCTTACTATCATAAATATAAAGTCCGGTAACGGCGTAATCGCTCAGCCATTCTTTCGGCTTTTCAATTATTTTCTCCGCTTTCATTTGGGCGTCAAATTTTACAACCCCAAATCTTTCCGGATCCGAAACTTTTTTAGCAAAAACCTTGCCGCCGCCTTTAAATTTTTTAATCTCTTCACTTAAATCATCTTCAAAAATATTGTCTCCTAAAATTAAAACAACATTATCATTGTCTATAAAATTTTCTCCAATAATAAAAGCTTCGGCAATACCGGCCGGCTTATCCTGGATTTCATAAGTGAATTTAACTCCAAACTCCTTGCCGCTCCCCAGCAGGTTTAAATAATCCCCCGCTCTTTCTGGAGCAACGATTATTAAAATATCTTTTATGCCGGCTTTAATTAAAGTATTAAGCGGATAATAAATCATCGGCCGATTATAGACTGGCAATAATTGTTTTGAAGTTACTTTTGTGCACGGCCTAAGCCTAGTCGCCGAACCGCCTGATAAAATTATTCCTTTCATAATTGTTAATTATTAATTGTTAATTGTTTTAAGTATTCTTTCAGCGCTTCTCTATAATCCCTTAAGGGTTCTAATTTTGTATTCAGTAAAACTGAAAATTTCGGCCTTTTGGCGGGGCGAGGAAATTTATCGCTAGCAACAGGATTAACATTAACTTTTATTCCGGCCAACCTAAATAATTCCTTAGCTGCCCTATACCAGGTGCGCGGAATATTATTGGTAATATGATAAATGCCATAGCCTTTATCTTCATCAAGAAGCGCTTTAGTTGCCTTGGCTAAATCAGGAGTATAAGTAAAACAGCTGGTTTCATTATTAATAACGTCCAATTCTTTTTTCTCGCGGGCGATATTTAGCATAATATTAAAAAAGCTCGGCTTGGAAGCTTCGCTTTCCGCTTTTGGACCGAATAATTTCGACGTTCTAATTAAGTACCATTTTAATCCCTTGCCGCTTAATTTTAATATTTCCTGCTCCCCTATTAATTTAGTCTGGCCATATTTATTTACTGGCCGGGGCTCATCGTTTTCTTTAAAACCTCCTTGTTTTTTTATATCTGACATTTTTATGCCTTTATGTCCCAAATAACCGCCAAAAACATAATCTGAAGAAAAATGGATTAATACCGCTCCAACCTGCAAAGCAGCTTGGGCTAAATATCCGGGAGCTAAGCCGTTAATTTTTTTAGCAATTTCAAACTTTTCCGGCATTTCGCATTTATCAACCGCATTATAAGCAGCCGCGTTAATAATAACTCCCGGTTTTAATTCGCTTATTTTTTTAATAACTAACTCCTTGTCTCCGATATCAATTTCTCCTCTGTCCCAGGCGATGACTTTATTTTCGTCTTTGAATATTTTTACTAACTGCTCGCCTAAATTACCGCTGGCCCCTAGAATTAAAATTTTTCCGCCAGAGGCGGATCCGCTTCTGGCGGAAAAATTACTATTTTCCATACTGCTTTTTATAATATTCCTTATATTCACCGCTTTTAATATTCTGCCACCACTCTTTATTATTTTTATACCATTCAATCGTTGCCGCTAAGCCTTCGCTAAATTTTGTCTTTGGCTCCCAGCCTAATTCATTTTTTATTTTTGAGCAATCCATCGCATATCTAAAATCATGGCCCTTGCGATCGGCGACATACTCAATCATCTCTTCGCCTTTTTCTATAGCAGCTAAAATCATTCTGGTTATTTCTATATTAGTAATTTCATTATTGCCTCCCAAGCAATAAGTTTCGCCGATTTTTCCTTTTTTAATAATCGCTTCTACGCCGGAATTATGATCGTCTACATAAATCCAGTCGCGGATATTTTTACCTTCGCCGTAAACCGGAACTTTTTTATTTTCTAACAAATTAGTAATAAACAAAGGAATAAGCTTTTCTGGAAATTGATATGGGCCATAATTATTGGTGCAATTGGAAATTGTTATCGGTAGTTTATGGGTATGATAATAAGCGCGGACTAAATGATCGGCGGCGGCTTTGGAGGCGCTATAAGGGCTGCGCGGATCATAAGAAGTTTTTTCATTAAATTTAGGATCATTCTGGCCTAAAGCGCCAAATACTTCGTCGGTTGAAATATGATGAAACCTAATTCCGCCGTTATTTTTGGCGATATCCAATAAGGCCATTGTTCCTTCCACATTTGTTCTTATAAAATTTCCCGAATCCATTATTGAGCGGTCAACGTGCGATTCAGCCGCAAAATGAACTATTAAATCCTTATTTTTCACAATTTCGCCAACCAATCCAGCATCGCCGATATCGCCTTTTACGAATTTATAATTAGAATTTTTTTCAATATCTTCTAAATTTGCTAAATTACCGGCATACGTTAAAAGATCTAGATTGACAATCTCATCATCTGGATTATTTTTTAACCAATAGCGAATAAAATTGCTGCCGATAAAACCGGCTCCGCCGGTTACTAATATTTTCATAAATTATTTAACTACCTTAATCTCTTGCCTGTCCGGCAAGCAGGCAGGGCTTATGTAAGAAAAAAATTTTTAGCCCCCTTTGCATAAAGGAGATAGGGGGATTTTATTTTTCCTCTTTCTCTATTCTTAATATTTTTGTTAATTCTTCCGCGATTCCTTCTTCATATTGTTTGTGCGGCCAGGGAGATAAGCCATCATTTTCCCGGCGCGGGATAATATGGAAATGGAGATGCGGAATAATTTGGCCGGCGACGGAACCATTATTTAAAGAAACATTATAGCCTTCAATTTCTATCGCATTTTTTACTTTTGCTCCAACTTTTTTTATAGCCTTCATTAAAACGCCCAATTTATCTTCTGAAATTTCCTCAATTGTTTCATAATGATTCTTGGGCACAATTAAAATATGCCCGTTTGTCACTGGATTGATATCAAGAAAAGCTAAAGTTTCTTCATCTTCATAAACCTTATAACTTTTTAACTCCCCTTTTATAATTTTACAGAATATGCAATCCATAATTAATTAGCAATTAATTAACTTATCTTGTAGGGAGAATTAGGATCGCTCTCCCATCTTATTTCATCAACCTCTTCTTTTTTGTCCTCGCCTTTATATAATTTATCCGGCAAATTTATAGAATAACCGTCTTGAGCGCCGACGCATTTATAGCCATGGACGACTCCGGGCGGAACAATAACCAAGCTTGGATTATTTTCCCCCGCTTCTATTTTTAAATACTCGCTATTAGTCTCGCTTTCTTCTCTTCTGTCCCATAAATGCAATTCAAAACTTCCTGGGCCGGAAAAAATAAAGCAATCAGATTGTTCTTTATGCTCATGCGGGCCGCGAATTATGCCGGGCTTAGTCGCGCTTAAATAAGCCATCGTCGGCCTAAACTTAATTTCATCGCTCCGATAAATTTCCGCCAGCCAGCCGCGCTCGTCTTTGTATTTATTTAATTTTTTTATTATTACTCCCTTGATCATATTTAAATTAGGCAAATTACCTACTGCCCTAATTCTTTAAATACAGGCATGCCTGTCTGCGGACTGGTTGGAACATAAATCGTGCCCTGTCTATCTTTTAATTGGTTAATATAAAGATAATATAAATAATTACTGGACAAGCTTTCGTTTATTATTTTTTGAGCATCGCGCTGGCCCTCGGCTTCAATTATCTTTCTTTCTTTCTCTTTTTTCTCCCTTTGTAATAAAAAGTCATATTTCTGCGCTTCTTGTTCGGCTTGTAATTTTTCTTGAATGCTCTTCGCTAAATTAGCCGGCAGAGAAACATTGCGCAAAAGAGTATCTTCCACGATAATGCCTCTTTTATTCAACTTACCCTTTAATTGTTTTAATATTTTTTGGTTTGCCTCTTCTCGTTTTTCCGAATACATTTCTTTGGCGTCAAATTGGGCCACGACCTCGCGGATCGTGCTTCTTATTTCCGGTCGCACTATTTTTTCTTCATATCCTTCGCCGACATTTTTATAAATATCAGAGGCCTGCGCTTCATCTAAATGGTAAAAGGTAGTAATATCCAAGTTTACCTCCAATCCTTCTTTCGTTAAGGCTGAAATTGAGTCATCGCCTATTTTTTTACCTTCAGTAGATACTTTGCTCATAGTATATTCCTCGGTACGGATGCTTAAACGATTAATTTTAGCTAAAGGATTAACAAGGTGAAAGCCGGAATGCAATTCTTCGTCTTTAACTTTACCAAAAAGAGAATACACTCCCGTTTCACCGGCGTCAATAATTACAATGGATCCGAAAAATAGCCAAAGAACCAAAATAGCGCCAAACAAAATTAAAAAAAGTCTTTTTAGATTGAACATAAAATTTAGTTTATTTAAGTTAATTATTTTTTTGGTATTTTTTAAAATTATTAAAAATAGAATTCCCTGTTATTTTTTTATAAATAAAAGAAAAAATTAATATAAAAAAATTAAATTAAAAATAAATTCGGAATTTGCTTGCATGATATTTAATATTCTACTTGTTATTTTTAATAACGCCGTTATTTAAATATAATATAACTATACCAGCAATAATCCATAAAATCAAGGCCCAATTTAAATTAAAATAAGCTAAAATAATGCCGGGCCATAATAGTTCCATGACAATAAAAATAACAAGCCCGCCTGTTAAAACGTAAAATAACTCTAATATAATTAAAATTAATCTTAAATAAACTTGCTTAAAAACTTCCATAAATTTCTGCCTTCTACATTTATTTTAATTTCTTTAATAATTACGCTGTCTTGGATATTATCATCCGCCCTCAAGCCGGGAACGGAAATTAAAAAATTAAATTTATTTTTTTCGCTATAAGCGTTAGTTAAATCAAATTCGGCTTCAGCTATCCGCCAGCCCACTTCTTCTCGGGGCTGTTTATATTCTGCTATAATATATTCCGCGTCTTCAGAATTAAAATTAATATCAACTTTTTTTAAACTCGAATTTATTAAACTGCTGGTCGCAAAGCTGAATACGCCGCCGCCAGCTAAAATAAGATCGTCTTTTTTTAATTTAATTTCGCTTATTTTTTCTTTTGTTCTTAAGCTAAACTGCTTATAAGTTTCTTTTATGGCTAAATTTTCTCCGTTGACTTTTATGTCCTGTAGTCTTCCTGGATTAATAGTTGAGATATAAATTTCCTTGCTGTCGGTATAAAGAGTGATATTTTCTCCGGCTTTGTCAAAAAGCCAAATTTTATCAAGAAAAGATAATTTATTTTGCTTTGTTTTTATTTCTTTTGTAACTAAGTCATTATTCGCTTTTAGTTCAATTCTATAAATTCCTTCCGGAAGATTAGGAACAGAAAGCTTTATTTTTTTTAAACCACTTATTTTTCCATCTTCAGTAATATTACCGTCATCATCCAGATGCCGGCTGGCGATAATCTGGCCGTTATAATGAAGATATAAATCAAAATCGTCAGCGTCTTTATTTCTATTTAAATCAAAAATGCTAAAATCAAAATCCAAATCTTCATTTTTTAAATAAGTATAAATCTGATAAGCGCCTCGGAGCGGCTTATTAATTGTAATTCCTTCGCCGGCCTTGTAGTTTTTTAATAAAAATTCATTTTTAAAATCATAATTATAAACTGCTATTTTTTCCGATAGCGGCGGAGTTTTTAAAAAATCGCTTATTTTTTCGTATTTTTTATTTTTTTGCAGTAGTACTATATTCTTCTCCCTGATCATATGCCACCTTTCCATTAAATAATCTAACGCGCTGTTTTCTATCGGTTCTAAATTATACTGCCAGATTTTTTTATCAGTTAAAATTCCGGCTTCTATTATGGAACCGCATTCCGCGGGAGTATAACAGCGCCCTGTTCCTGCGATTTTATATTTCATCGTTAATTTCGCTTTTTCAAACCGCCGCGGAGTCTGCAGGGAAAAATAAGCCGGATCGCCGATTATTTTAACTATTCCTTCGCCATATTCCACTCTTTCGGCAGGCGTTAATTTCTTGATAAAATAATTATTTTCCCCCGGATAATAAGTATAACTTATTTTCCCGGACGGAACAATGGCCATAAAAAAAAACCATAAAACAGTTATTCCTAAAATCGACCATAATATAATTCTTAATTTAAAAATTTTATTATTCATAATCTTATTTTATCTGATTTTTCCCAAAAAAACAAATAAAAAAGGACTTGCATTATTATCTGCAAATCCTACTCTATTTCTAAAAATTTATCTTACCTATTTTAAACTCTTCTTCAAGCACTCTCATGACCTCAGCAACAGGATTTGGCGCGCTAAGTATCTGGCGCCCCATAACAAAATAGTCACTTCCGTTGGCTTTTGCCGCTTCAGGAGTATCTACTCTCTTCTGATCGCCTTTATCGGCGCCCTCGGATAATTACTTTTTTGTGCTTACAAACAGCGACGCAACTAATCGCTTTATCACATCTTCCAATATTTTCCTTAAATTTATAGTTATTTTAAAGAACGAAAAGATAAAAAATACCTCCTTTCCTTGTCTTGATTGCTTTTATATTATAATACATTAAAATATATTACATAATAGGAAAGATTTCTCATATCCCCTGCTGCTGCTTCTTTTTTCAATTTCTTCATAATTATTCCTTCATTTCTTAAGGAAGAAAGACGAATTCTGCCAAACGATTATAACGGCATCATCCCCTTTCTGGCCGGACATGAGTCGGCAGGCCTCTTTTATTTGTAAAATTTTAAAAAAGTGTTCAGGAGGTTGGTTCAGGATAGACAGAATGTAGGCAAGAAAATTTGACATATTAATATGGAATTGTATTATATTAAGCACAGCAACTTTGTTGCTTGTGAGTAGTATGAACCTTAAAATTTTGAACTCAAGGAGGTATAAATAATGAAAAGAATACAGCTTATTCATTGCCCCGATGATTACATAACCGGGGCGCATGAGAAATCGTGGTATCTTCCGCTAAGCCTTATTTTCATCGCAACATACTTGCAACAAAAAGGAGTCGAAGTAGAAATACTCGACGGACAAACACTTTCGGTCGAAGAAATAATAGATAGGATTGACGCTCCATTAGTGGGCGCTAATTTTTCTTGTATTTCTTCGCGCAGTATGGATCGTATAGCAGAAGCGGCAAAACGCAAGCGGGCACTCTTTGTTGTTGGTGGACAAGCTGCTACGCCTTTAGCGCGACAGCTTTTACAGTTCAATTCTAACATAGACGGGGTCGGGCTGTATGCCGGAGAAGAAACTATGCTGGCACTGTCTCAAGGCAAACCTTATGCGCAAGTGCCGAATCTAGCTTTTCGCAATAATCATGGCATTTATGTTCCGCAACCTTGTGATATCAAGCAGTTTCCATTGGAAAATGCGCCGCTTCCGAATCGTTCGATTAAAGGAATTGACCTAGCTCGCTGTATTGATGCGTTTCAGAAAGACACCGAAGGCAAGGGATATCCATACAAGACCATCGCAACGACTTATTCAGTTCGTGGCTGCCTAAGGAGACTGAAAAATGCTCAGGGCGAAAACAGGGCTTGCAGTTTTTGTAGTCGTATCGACGATGTCATGAGTATAAGGAAAGCCGAGGATGTTTGGGAAGAATTCCAGAGACTTGCGCAATCAGGCATTGAAATGATTTCTGACTTCAGTGACAACTTCTCTCCTTTGCTTGGCAAGTTAAGCGCTGTATGTTTAGAACGCGGAACTCCGTGGAAATACCTTCGTTATTATGCAGAGGTGGCCAATCTGACACCTGATCACATTAAAAAAGCACGAATGCTAAACACAAATGCAATTCTTCTAGGCATAGAAAGCGGAGATGAAAAAGTACTGCGCTTGAACGGAGGCAAGGCGTATTCTCACGAATTTGTGCTTGAAAGAATGCACATGTTAAAGGATGCCGGCATATATGCAGCTCCTGCCTATGTTCTTGGCATGATCGGTGAAAGCAAGGAATCCGTAAAAAAAACAGTGGCTTTGAACAAGGCAATTCAAAATCTTGATGCTACTGAAATATCTTACGTGAATATCCTCACACCTTTGCCTAGATCTTATGCTTGGCAGGCACTCATGCAGAAAGATAAGATGTTGGCAAAAAAATATGCAGGTACTTACCACATCAATACCGATGAGCTCGAAAGAGCTTTCGTCGATTGCTTTACATCTGTTTCGTATGATTATCTACGAAAAACGAAACAGAAAATGCTGGCAGACTGTCGTATTGCCAGTACTGAATTTCTTAAAAAATAAAATCCTGATTTCAGATAGCCCTTTGCGCAAAACGCATAGGGCTTTATTTTTTAACTAACACACACAACTATTATTTTACCTAACTTAGGCGTCCTTTTGTATTAAATTAAGGTTAGGAGCAGAATGCAGGGTCGTGGGTAATAAATACAAGCTGGAACAACCTATATTGATTTTTGTAGATAAGTTAGCGGAGAATCGAAGATTTCCGGTGAGGAAAATCTGAGGCAAAATTCACTCACGTATTCTGGCAGATATTCCGGGG
>Ga0233425_10002779_pt1 | contig 33441 bp, 21 predicted proteins | sample Watercolumn_Towu_2_FD_181712 | JGI IMG/M metagenome (GOLD analysis project Ga0233425, IMG submission 181712) | Freshwater microbial communities from Lake Towuti, South Sulawesi, Indonesia - Watercolumn_Towuti2014_140_MG | ecosystem: Environmental > Aquatic > Freshwater > Lake | place... | reverse complement strand
GCGATTAATGGGAAGATGTCGGAGTTGATTGAGCGGCTTGTCGTGATTCACAATATGAAGCCCAGCCAGATGTATACTAAGCAAGGAGCAGGTCATGGATATCGGCAAGGTAACGAATAACGGTCTCCCCCTCGAGCCCTCGAGGAAGAAGGCCAAGGACGAGCCCGGGAAGACTCGTTCAAAAGAAGACAGGGTAGAGATCTCCGAGGAGGCAGTCTCGCTGTTCAAGACATCAGAGAGCAAGCGCCTTGAGGAAATCCAGCACAAGATTCAGAGCGGGTACTATTTCCAGCATGATGTGACCGAAAAGGTGGTCGACGCTCTCATGCGGGATCTGAAGCTCACTTAGTACACCTGACGCCCAAAGTGTCCACGGATTGGACACTCAATACAAAAGGATTTGATATGACAACGGTGGAAAGTCTCCTTGTCCGGGGCAATCAATTGCATGAACGGGTCGCAGCACTCAGCCATTCCCTCGATTCACAGCTGGCTCCACAAGCCAGGCTGGTGCTCTCCTTCGATTTGTATTGTCTGCTCCTCGAATATACGGTTCTGATGGGGCAGCTCAACCTCGACCACCAGCAAACGGTCGAAGAACTCCTTACGTACGACGATCTGGTGTTTGACACGGGAGTGCACAAACTCTGCGTTTCGATTGATTTTTTCGGCCCATCCAACTCAGTGCAGATTTCGTAATTATTTTCAGTTCCCGGGCACAAGATCTGGCGGCGTCCTTGCCCGCCGCCAGATCGCAACATCGTCTCCTTCCATCTTGCTTTTCGCCTTACTTCCGCTATATTTCTTCTAGAGACTCGGACCAAAACCCTGAATCTTGCCATCCCTGCCCTCCTTGAGGAACTTCAACAGGCAGGCGGGGATCGCACACGGATGGTTACCGAGGAGATGAAATATCGGTATTGATCGGTGTGTCATCGGTGGCGGGTTTCATTTTCGTGCTTTTCGCCCAGCTCTCTAGATTCATGATGAAGTCACCCGGACTCTCACCTCGCGCATTCTGCAAGGACGAAATGCCGCCACAGAAGAAGATTTCTGTCATTCTTGCCGATGACCATTCGCTGGTTCGCCGGGGTTTGGTAGCGCTCCTGTCGCTCAGCAAGGATGTCGAGGTGATTGCAGAGGTCGGGGATGGTCGGGCCGCAGTAGATCTCACGCTTCGACTCAAGCCGGACGTGGTCATGATGGACTTGAGCATGCCGAACCTGAACGGATTCGAGGCGATCCGGCAGATCAAGAAATGCGCCCCGTCGACCAGGATTCTCGTGTTGTCCGCATATGACAATGAAGAATATGTTCACCAGACCATTCGCGGCGGAGCCGATGGATATATGCTCAAGAGCACTTCGCCCGAGGAGTTGAATGAAGCAATCAAAACCGTCCGCTCCGGCAAACCGTACTTTAGCCCGTCGGTACTTCGGTTCGCTGAAAACGCAAAAGTAAACCGACCGCTCGACGAGGCTGCTTCAAACGCTACAATGCTGAGCAAGCTCACGGCCCGCGAGCGTGAGATCCTTCAGCTGATCGCGGAGGCCCGTTCCCATCAGCAAATCGCAGAAATGCTCCACATCAGCGTTCGCACCGTCGATACGCACCGGAACAATATCATCCAGAAACTGGGGCTCCACGATACAGCCAGCCTCGTTACGTATGCGATCAAGAGCGGCATCGTAATTATCCACCGCTAGCAGGTTCTCTCCCTCTGTTTCTCGGCATTTTCCCCGTTTTTACCCGTACCTGACCCACGGTCCGAATCGTCGCGACCTTCCAAGCCTCTCCCCAAAAATACGCCATATTGCGTATTGTGGCCAGCTGGCTAATAGTGTTACATTGATCCCGCATAATTCTCTCCTGCCCCCTGTGTTTTGTATCCCTGGTGAGTAACCATGCCTACTTTTCAACAGCGTGAGAATAGTGGCCCGGGTTCATCCCCCATGATCACGGTGCTGCTTGTGGACGACGTTTTGGAAAACCTAGAGCTCTTGCAGGACGTGTTGCCGGAGTATGGTTTTGCCGTGAAGTCCGCATCCAGCGGGTTTGAAGCACTCGAAATCCTCTCCGCGTCAGAGATCCACGTCATCATCTCCGACGCGATGATGCCCCGCATGGACGGCTTCGAGCTATGCAAGTCGGTGAAGAAGGAGGAGAAATTCGCTTCGATTCCGTTTGTCATCTATACCGGCGACTATGTTGATCAGGAAGACGAAGAACTGGCGAAGAGCATTGGTGTGGATCGATACGTTGCAAAGATGAGCGGAATCGAAACGCTGGTAGATGCCATCCGGCAGATTGTTCGTGAACGCTACGGCCTCGACACGCGTGAAGGACGGCTGGCACCGAATCAGCTCGATGACCAGGTGTTCCTCGAGCGGCATCATGCCATCGTTGTGAAGAAGCTCGAGCAGAAAATGAACGAACTCGAGATGTTCGCCCATACCTTGTCGCGGAAGAACCGGGAGTTGCAGTCGTCCGAAATCCGGTACAGGGGATTATTCGAGCAAGCCAGCGTCGCAATCTATGTCCTTCAGCGTCAGACGTACAAAGTGATCGATGTAAACAAGCACGGTCTGGATCTCCTTGGATATCTCCGCGAAGATCTTGTTGCCCTCGGCTGTTTCCCGTTCGATCCTTCGGACTCGGAGACCGTGACAAAACTCCAGCAGCGCGATGAGTACTTCGGTGATGCAGTGATTGTGACCAGGGACAATGTCCGGCTCAACGTCGAAATCGCCGCGGGCCCATTCGATCAGGGAGACGACAGCAGGATTCTTCTTTTCGTCAGAGATGTGACAGAGCAGCGCCGCATCCGCGATATTCTTGCCCAGGCCGAGAAGATGACGCTCATGGGCACGCTCGCTTCCGGGATTGCGCATGAGATCCGGAATCCCCTGGCCGCTGTCACGCTCAATCTGCAATACCTCGAACAGAAGCTCCTTTCGAATTCCGCCGAACTGGATTCTGTGGTGTCCGCGTTGGAAGGCGCACGCAGAATTGAATCCGTGATTGACAACACGCTCGGCCTCGCCCGGATGAAACCGCCGACGTTGCGGGAGGAAAGCATCAACGAAATCGTTGAGCAGGCGATGGGATTCCTTCGCCTGATCGTTCAGCAGAAGAATCTTACCATCGCCATGCTCCTGGGCGATGCGCTGCCTCCTGTCGTGGTCGACGCCAGGCAAATTCAACAGGTGGCGATCAATGTTCTTCAAAACGCGATTGACGCATCACCGAACGGAAGCACGATCACGATCAAGACGTACGTCATCGAGGAGACGCTGCAGCTGGTGGAGGGGCGCCAGGCCTCCAGGAGTATCATCTTCTCCGTGCGAGACTCGGGATCAGGGATTACCCCGGACCGGATGAAGACTCTTTTCGAGCCTTTCAAGACCACGAAGTCAGGCGGTACCGGGCTTGGCCTTGCCTTGTCAAAGCGTATTCTCGACAGCCACAAATCGGAAATTCAGGTTGAAGCCGCGGAAGGCGGCGGAACACTCGTCAGAATTATCTTCCCCACACAATTCCAACTCGAAAGGTAACACGATATGTCAAAAGGACGGATACTCATCGTAGAAGATGAGGATGTACTCGCCGGAACTCTCCACCGTATTCTCTCGGACCAGGGGTATGAAGTCTCGCTTTGCTCGGACGGGGAGCGGTTCTTTTCAATGCTGACCCAGGCAAATCCCGACCTGGCAATGCTCGATATTTATATGGGGGACTACAACGGCCTCCGGCTTCTCAAGCAAATGCGTGAACACGGGGTGGACATCCCGGTTATCATGATGACCGCGTTTGCCGACATCTCGCTCGCCGTGCAGGCGATGAAAGAAGGAGCCTCCGATTTCATCACGAAACCGCTCGATTTGAAGCATCTTTCTGTGATAGTCGAGAAAGCGATGAACCAGTCACTCCTGCAGCGTAGGGTTAAGATTCTGGAAGAGGAACTCGAAGGGACAAGAAACCGGCACGGGATCATCGGGAACAGCATTATCACCCGACGTCTCCTACAGACGGCTGAACGCCTTGCGCAGGGTGAACACACCACGGTGTTGCTTGAAGGGGAAAGCGGAACGGGTAAGGAGTTGTTCGCCCGGTTCGTAGCACAAAAAAGTCCAAGAGGAGATAAGCCGTTTATCACGTTGAACTGCGGGGCCATTCCGAAGGACCTTGCGGAGAGCGAGTTTTTCGGCTACGAGAAAGGCGCATTCACCGGTGCGACGGAGCGCATGAAGCAGGGGCGTTTCGAGCTTGCGAACGGAGGGACCATTCTGCTCGATGAGATCGGCGAACTTTCGCTCGACATGCAGGTGAAACTACTGCGGGTTCTGGAAGACCGAAAATTCTATCGTCTTGGAGGGACGAAGGAACTTGTGGTGGATGTGAGAGTCCTTGCCGCCACGAACCGGAATCTCGCAAAAGAAGTCGAGGCGGGAAGGTTCCGCGAAGATCTCTATTACAGGCTCAATGTTGCGGTGTTGAAAATTCCGCCGCTACGCGAGAGGAAGGATGACATTGCACCTCTGACCTACTCGTTCATCCAGGAATTCTCCAAGAAGTTCGGCAAGGATGCGCCGAAAATCACAAACGAGGCCATCCAGCTTCTGGAACAGAATCCGTGGAAGGGCAATGTCCGGGAGCTGCGGAACGCCGTCGAGCGGGTGCTCCTGCTCAGCGACGCACCTACGATCGGAATTGAGCATCTTGCATTCCTTCGTGCCTCAGGAAATCCGGGGGGGATGTCTGTCGGCATCGGAGGGCATGAATTCGCACTCCAGATTCCATCGTCAGGTATTGCCATGAAAGAGGTGCTGAGAGAGCTTATCCTGAGAACGCTGACGATCACAAACGGTAATCAGGTTCAGGCGGCGAAGATTCTCGGTATCACCCGGTCAAAGCTCCGATACAGGATGGACCAGCTCGGGATAGAACCTGAGCAGCGAAGCTACAAGATCAGTGCATGACAATGGAGCGGTGCAAGGTGAATGAGTTGAACCATAGGAGGGTGAGTCCGTGATCCCCGAACGATGGAAGTCACTGTTCGTTCCGCCTCGGCAGGGCGACGACGAGCAGAATCGAATCGCAGGCATTCTCCATCCCACGGCGATGGCTATCCTCGTCGGTGTGGGGCTCCTTGTTTTAGCCCGCATCTCGGTTCTGCAAATGGGACAGGTTCTTCCGCTCGCCCTCGTTTGCGGGGATATGGTCGCTACGATCTGTCTTGTCAGACGGGGGAAGCTGAGATATGCATCTCTCATGATGCTCTGGGGGGTTCTTCTCTTTCTGAACTACATGGTCGTCAGCAACGACGGGATTCACGACAACGCGTTGATGGCCTACACCGGCGTACTTGTGGTCGCCGGGTTGGTTCTCGTGCGGCGCCAGTTCTATGGATTTGTCGCGGGGTGCATCCTTTCAGTCGCCGGCGTCGGGATCTTGGAGCTCACTGGACTCCTGCAGACGCCCCTCAGTTTCAAAACCTCCCTCTTCGACGTTTTCGATCTCATGGTGATTGTGGTAATCACGTCAGGAGCAATCGGTTTGTTTTCGAACAATCTCGTCGAGCATATCGCCCGGGCGCGGCGCGGTGAAAGTGACCTTCGAACTCAAACCGAGCGGTTGCGCGCTTCTGAAGAGAAGTTCAACAAAGCGTTTCATCACACGCGTGTCTCTATGGCGATACAGGACGACAGTGACCGCTTCATGGAGATCAATGGGACGTTCTGTGAAATCACCGGATTCTCGGGGGAGGAGGTTCTTGGGAACTCCGGTCGATCGCTCAACCTCTGGATCGAGCCGGCACAAAGCGAGCAGGCCCGTCTTCTCCTGAACCGCGAGGGCCATCTCCGCGATTTCGAAATTGCCTTCCGGACGAAAGCCGGGGAGCAGCGGTTGGGTATGATGTGGGCGGAATGCATCGAGCTGGAAGGTGCGAAGTGTACGCTTTCAACGATGCTCGATATCACCGAGCGAAAGCGGGCGGAAGATGCGGTCCGGAGAAGCGATGAACGTTTCCGTTCCTTGTTCAACAGTATTGACGATGCAGTGTTTGTCCATGGTCTCGGTCCGGACGGGATGCCCGGGCGCTTTCTGGAGGTCAACGATGTGGCGTGTGAACGGCTCGGCTACACTCGCCAGGAACTCCTCACGAAAAGCCCAGCCGATATCGACGCTGCGGAAGGCTATGCCCTTGTGCCGGAGGCGATGAGGAAACTGAGAGCTACGCATCACGCTGTCTGGGAGGGTACTCACGTGCAGAAAGGCGGCGGGCGCATCCCGGTCGAAATCAACAACCACCTCTTTGACCTGGAGGGCAAACCGACGATCATTGCGACGGTTCGCGATATCACCGATCGGAAACGGATGGCCGACCGGATTCGGAAATCGGAAGAGCATTATCGAACGCTCGTCGAGATGCTCCCCTACGCAGTCCTTATCATCGATCCACGTGGCCGGATTACCTACGCATCTCAGAAGGGATACGATGTCTTCGCTGCACCTCCGGGTTTCGATCCCAGGCAGACAACGATCATGGAGTGGGTTGCAGAAGAGGACCAGGGATATGCGCTGAAACGGCTGAAGTCAATCATCTCCGGTAATGAGAAACCGACAGCGCATGAATTCAGACTGAAGAAATACGACGGCACCGGTTTCTGGGGTGAGATCAATGCATCACCGCTGGTCGACTCCGCGGGCGTGATTACCGGCTTGCTGCTTGTTTGTCGGGACATTTCGGAATACAAGCGGGCTGAGGAGCAACTGCTCATCAAGGACTCCGCCATCGCATCCTCCATCAGTGCGATCGGCCTCGCCGATCTCAATGCATCGATCTTCTTCGTGAATCAGGCCTTTGTCAAACTGTGGGGGTACACGGATGCCGGTCAGATCATCGGAAGAAACATCGCTGAGTTTGCGTTTCTCGGCGAGCCTGAGACCAACGGTGTGGTAGAGAGCATGCTGCATGGGGGCGGCTACACTGCCGAGAGCGTCGGTGTGAAGGCTGACGGGAGCACGTTCCAGATTCAGCTTTCCGCGAACCTGGTGCGGTCGAAGGAGGGCAAGCCAATCTGCTTCATGGCGTCCTTTGTCGATATTACGGAGCGAAAGGTCGCTGAGAATGCATTGCGACAAAGCGAGGGTTCGCTCCAGGCGTTCATTAACGCTCTGCCACAACCGGCATTCATGATGGAGCGGAACGGCACGCTCCTTGTGGCGAACAGGAGTTTTGCGAAGAGCATGGGGATGCGTCTTTCCGATCTGATCGGACGGGGGATGTATGACCTCCTGCCGTCAGCTGTTGCAAGCGAACGAGAGCGTCAGATCCAGCGCGCCCTGAAGACGAGAACGTCCATCACGTTTGAAGATGAAAATGCTGGAGGATGCTTTGTGAACTACATCGAGCCGATCGTCGATCCGCTTGGCGGAGCTGATCGGGTGGCGGTGTTCGCGCTCGAAATCACGGAGCGGAAGGAAATAGAAAAAGCCCTTCAACGATCGGAACAGGAGTATCGCGGTTTGTTCGAGGGGGCGCATGACGCGATCGTCATCTTTGAGCCGGAGAACGAAATCGTGCTGGATGTCAACCAGCGTGCCTGTGAACTCTATGGATACCCGAGAAACGAATTTGTTGGTCTGTCCCTCCATCCGCTCTCCCAGGACACGGTGAAGGGGAGGGAGCATGTAGAACAGACGTTGAGCCAAAAACGGATCGAGGGGATGCTCACGACGCACTACCGTAAGGACGGTAGTGCCATGCTCCTTGAGATAAACGCCGCCGTGGTGGACTACAGGGGCCGCTCTGCCATCATGAGCATCGAACGGGACGTCACCGAACGCCGTCGGATGGAACGAGCCCTCAAGGAACAGGAGGAGATTTACCGCGAAGCAATCGCGCAGGCAGATGCCGTGCCGTACCGGTCTAGCTATTACCCCCATGAATACGTGTTCCTCGGAGAAGGTATTCAGAGGCTTACCGGGTACCAGGCGCATGAAATGACGACTGAAGTCTGGAGGGGGATCGTTCGTGAGATCGTGATGCAGGGAAGTGCGGAGGGTAAAACGCGGTCAGAGGCCAAGCAGATGGCGTTGCGGGGAGAGATCAAGCAATGGCGGGCCCACAATCGCATCATCGATAGGGATGGCAACACGCGATGGGTGGCTGACACTGCAATCCAGATCTTCGACCCGAATGGCGTTCCTGTCGGATCGGTGGGGATCCTGCAGGATATCACCGACCGTAAACGTTGGGAAGAACAAATTCTCGCATCGCTGCATGAAAAGGAGGTATTGCTCAAGGAGATCCATCACCGCGTCAAGAACAACCTCCAGGTGGTGTCGAGTCTTCTGAACCTCCAGGCGACGCACCTGAAGGACGAGCACGTGAAATCGATCTTCAAAGAGAGTCAGAACAGGATTCGGTCGATGGCTCTGGTTCACGAGTACCTGTATCAATCGACCGACCTCTCGCGCATCAAATTTGCGGCGTATGTGTCGAGATTCCTCTCTGAAATCGTGCGGTCCTACTCGGCCACACTCGGCCGTGTGCAGCTTCGGACGGACGTCGGAGATGTGATGCTCGATATTGGTGAGGCGATCCCGTGCGGACTGATCATCAATGAACTGGTCTCAAACGCTCTGAAGTATGCCTTCCCCGACCGGAGGAAGGGCGAGATCGCCGTTCGCATGCGCGTCATCGGTGACGGGGAGTGGGAACTGGTGGTGGGTGATGACGGTGTAGGTCTTCCTGAAGGTTTCAAAATCGGCGAGACACAAACACTGGGGATGCAACTCGTCGACTCCTTCGTGCGCCAGTTGCGCGGCACGCTACAGGTCAATAGATCGAAAGGAACTGAGTTTACCATACGATTCAGCTCGGCCGGAGAGAGTTCATGGGTGCCCGATGCCGGTCGCGGGAAACTAGCGGGAGACTCCCTCCCCAGGCAGGAGCACTAGCACAAAGTTCTTGCTCCGATAGTCTTGGCTCTTGACCGGTGCATGCTGTGCACGCGGGAATTGGCGGGAACAACAACCGATATGAAAAAGCAGATTCCAATTGCTGTCTATGCGTCTGAAGACTCCTTGAGTCAACGTCTCCGCACGAATCTTGCCGGTGACGGGTCAGAGCGCGTCATTCACTATGCGCCTGATGAGTCGTCACTCAAACGTACATTGACTCAGCACGCGTGCGAAGCGTTGGTGTTGCTCGAATCCCATGATGTCCGGGGCGCATTGCAATTGGTACGGTCGGTCCGGCGCAGCCAACCGGGGATCGTGATTGTCGGACTCCTCGCTTCGTCGAACCCGGAGGCGATGGTTCGGTGGTTTCGCGCCGGAGTCACAGAGTGCCTGACACCAAAGGAGTGGGCAAAGCTCAAGGATACAATCAGCCGTCTGACCAGGGACGACCGTTCGCAGACGCGGTTGCGTGGATATCGATTCCGCGTCGAAGGCACATCAACATCGGTCTCCGCTGCCGGGGCTGAACCGCGTGTCGCCGGGAGTCCGGACGGGCTGAGAGGCTGGGATACGTTGTTCTTCCGTGAAGCACCCGTCGGGATGCTGGTTGAAGATTGTGACGCCAGGATTGTGGATGCGAATACCGCATTTTGCACTGCGCTGGGGTATGATCGGGAGGATCTGGTCGGAAAAAGCGTTCGAGTCATTGTTCCGACGCATCTTTGGGATAGTGTCGATCGGCATCTCGCGGACATCCTTGCGGGCGGATCGATGGAACACGAGGTGGTCAACCTCCACAAGAATGGATCAATCCGCCATTTTCACCTTCATGAGAGGAGAGTCACTCTTGCTCCGGGCGAAGATGGCATCCTTGTGATCTCCCACGACATAACGGGTCAGCGGGAGTCGAAGGAGTTATTGCGCGACAGCGAATCGAGATTGAGATCGATGCTGCAGGCTATTCCAGATCTTATGTTCATCAATGACGCGAGCGGCACATTTCTCGACTATCACTCTCCCGAGAACTCACCGCTGTATCGCCAGCCGCCTGCCTTCCTCGGGAAACGATTTGGGGAGGTGTTTGACCGCGGCCACGCCGAGACGTTCAGTGCCGTGGTGAGGAAGGCCATCGAGACTGGAGAATTGCAGATCTATGAGTATTCGCTTCCGATAGGTGACAAGCTCCATCACTATGATGCCCGATCGGCGAAGATCGACGGAGACAGGGTCCTTACGATCGTTCGCGATGTCACAACGAGAAAACAGGCAGAAACAGCGCTTGAAGAGAGTGAGGGGCGTTTCCGACATATTGTCGAAGGGACCAACGCCGTTATCATCACTGGGGATCTTCGCGGTATCATCACCCACGCGAATGAGGCCGCATGCGCCGGACTCGGATTGCAGTTTGGTGAACTTGTCGGGCGGCAGTTTACGGATTTTATTGTACCGGAAGACAGGGAACACACCATACGGACATTCTACAGGCAATTGCGGAATCATGGTTCAGGTTCCCAACTCGATTTCAGGTTTATGAAGCCGACCGGAGTGACCGGGTGGTACAGCTGTTTTATCGCGCCAGAGGTGCGAAACGGACGTATCGTTGGCATGACGAGTATCGGCGTTGACGTCACCGATCTGAAACGGGCGGAAGAGGCGGCGCGCGAAGGTGAGGCAAAACTCCACGCAGTCTTCGAAAATCTTCCCTTTGCATTCTGGGTGGCCGACCGAACCGGAACAATCACGATGCAGAACACGGTCTCGACATCGTTGTTCGGCGATCAGGTCGGGCGGCCAGTCACGGGAATCGGCAAGTCTCTCGGTCTCGACGGTCGATGGAACGAGGTTGTGAATCGCGCCATGAAAGGCGAGCTTTTGCGTCACGAGCAGAAGGTGGCACGCGGAAGCGAGACGCGCTGGTATCAGGGTATTCTGGCTCCTATCCGCGAGGGTGAGGCAGTTATCGGCGTCCTCGGAACGGCGATCGACATCACGGATCGCAAGCGGGCGGAAGGTGAGCTGACGAGAACGTATCAACAGCTCTCGACGCTGGTCAATTCTGCTCCATTGCCGATCGTTGCAACTGACGCGGGGACGAATATCACGATCTGGAATCCTGCAGCGGAGCGTCTGTTCGGTTGGTCGGCAGAGGAGGTCATCGGGAAGCCCAATCCAATTATTCCTCGTGAGAAGCGAGATGAGTTCGCCCGGATGCATGAACAGGTCAAGGTCCACGGTCGCTATCAGGACGTTGAAGTGCAACGAATGAAGAAGGATGGGACAATGGTCGACGTCAGCATATCGACCGCCCAGCTTTTGACACCGCAGGGTGACATCGACGGCTACATCGCCATGTTGCTCGATGTCTCGAAGCGAAAGCGCGATGAGGACCAGATCCGCCATTCTATGTCATTGCTGCGGGCAACGCTGGAGTCGACGGCCGACGGCATTCTTGTTGTGAGTAACGCGGGCAACATCGAGGGTTATAACAAGCGGTTTCAGAGCATGTGGAAGCTCCCGCAGGCGACGCTCGACACGAAAGATGATTCACTGGCCCTAGCTTTCGTTCTCGATCAGCTCAAGGACCCTGAGCAGTTCCTCATGAAGGTACGCGAGCTCTACGGTCAGCCCTTAGCAGAGAGTTTTGACGTGCTTGAGCTCAGAGATGGCAGGATGTTTGAGAGGGTATCCATCCCTCAGCGACTCGGCACGGATCCGGCCGGGAGAGTGTGGAGCTTCCGGGACGTCACTGACCGCAAGCAGGCGGAAGAGAGACTCCGTCTGTCGCTCCAGGAAAAGGAGATACTGCTAAAAGAGATTCACCACAGGGTCAAAAACAATCTCCAGATTGTGTCGAGCCTGCTCAATCTGCAATCGAAACATGCGACCACCGACGCCGTGCGCGATCTGTTCCGGGAAAGCCAGATACGGGTCCGATCGATGGCGCTCATTCACGAGAAACTCTACAAATCAAAAGACCTTGCCCATATTGATTTCGGTCAGTACATCAGAAGCCTCTCCGATTACCTCTACCGCAGTTATGTCGTAAACGCGGACCTGATCAAGCTTTCCATAGACATACAGGATGTTCAGCTCGGTCTTGACGCTGCCATTCCATGCGGTCTCATCATTAGCGAGCTCGTCTCGAACTCTGTCAAGTACGCGTTTCCGGGTGGAAGAGGTGGAGAGATCCGCATTCAGCTGCATACTACCACAGAAGGGGACCGGGAGCTCATCGTTGCCGACAACGGAGTCGGCCTGCCGTCGAATCTCGATATTCATCATTCCTCCACTCTCGGTTTGCAGCTTGTGAATTCCCTGGTCAATCAGCTTCGGGCTGCGATGGACGTGACGAGCAAAGGAGGAACCGAATTTCACATCCGCTTCCACGAATCCGGCAATCATAGTCCGATGTGATAGAAACAGTAGTCTTTGTCATACACGCAACGTGTCTCATGAGGTGCTGATGCTTGATCTCGATGGCAAGAAACGCATCCTGGTAGTGGAGGATGAGAAAATCACCGCGATGGATATTCGCGAGCGTCTCCGCGGACTCGGCTATGATCCTCTGCCGGATGTATCAACAGGTGAAGAGGCGATCGAGGTGGCGACAGAACTCAAGCCAGATCTCGTTCTGATGGATGTCATCCTGAAGGGTAGGATCGACGGCGTCGAGGCGGCGTCGGTGATCAGAGAGCGATTGCGGATTCCGGTGATTTTTCTGACCGCCTTTTCCGACGACAATACGCTGCAGCGGGCAAAGGTTACGGAGCCGTACGGGTACATTCTCAAACCATTCGAAGAGCGTGAACTCCACACGACGATCGAAATGGCTCTCTACAAGTACCGCATGGAGAAAGATCTTCGCGCCTCGGAGGAAAAATTCGCCAAGGCGTTCCAGGCGAGCCCGGATGCGATCAATATTAACAGGCTCAGCGACGGAATGTACATTGAAGTGAACAAGGGCTTTCAGGATCTCACTGGTTATACTAGGGAAGAGGTGATAGGCAAGTCATCGATTGACCTGAATATCTGGGTGAATCTCGCGGACAGGGAGCGTCTGGTGAAAGGCCTGAAGAGCGACGGAGAGGTCACCAATCTTGAGGCGGAGTTCCGGCTCAAGGACGGGAGTACGCGAACCGGACTGATGTCGGCAGCTGTTATCACCGTGGCGGGGGAGACATGTATCTTGTCCATGGTGCGGGATATTTCGGAGCGGAGAAAAGCCGAGCGGAAAATCGAGGAAAGTCAACAGCAGCTTGCAGGCATCATTGGCTCGGCAATGGACGGGATCATCACAGTTGATGAAAACCAAAAAATCATTCTGTTCAATCGAGCCGCGCAGATTATGTTCGGATGTCGAGAGGAGGATGCCCTCGGGCAGCCGCTTTCGCGCTTTCTCCCTGAGCGGTACCGGGATGCACACAATCGCCATGTCTGCGAGTTCTCCAAGGCTCATACCACGATACGGTCCATGAGTTCGATGCCGTCGTTGTACGGACTGAAGGCAAACGGGGAGGAGTTCCCTGCCGAAATCTCCATTTCCCAGGTGGAAATCGATCATCGTCGCTACTTCACAGCGATCGTAAGGGATACGACAGAAAAGAAAGCGGCCGAGTCAGCGCTTCGGCAGAGCGAACACCGGTACAAGGAATTCTTCGAACGCGATCTCACGGGCAATTTCGTGGCAACCCTAGAGGGTGTTATTCTCGACTGCAATCCGGCATTTGCCCGCATGTTCAAGTTCAATTCGGTGAATGATGCACGGCAGTCGACGATGGTATCGCTTTTCAACGGACCGGAGTCATGGTCAGACGTTGTGGAGATTCTGAGATCCCGGAATCTTGAATATCATGAAAATGAGCGGCAGGACGTCGATGGCAAGGCGCTCTATGTCATCGAGAATCTCTACGGCGAAAAAGATGAGCAAGGTGTGTTGGCTCGAGTGCGCGGTTTCATCTTCGACAACACAGAGCGAAAGGCACTTGAGCAGCAGCTTCTCCATGCACAGCGGATGGAAAGCGTGGGAATCCTGGCAAGCGGAGTTGCCCATGATTTCAACAATGTCCTCAATAATATCCTCGGTTTTGCACACCAGATGAAGAAACATATCAATGACCCGGTCAGGCTTGCACGCTATGCCGACACGATCGAAAAATCGGCCGCCCGTGGAGCCGATCTGGCAAACCAGTTGATGCTCTTCGTGAGGAAGAAGAAACGCGAGAACGCCCACGTTGTTCTCGAAGAAGTTATCCAGGACATCCTGCATGTCGTCCAGGAGACGTTCCCCAAGTCAATTGTCGTGCGGAAGGAGATTGGGGCGAATATCAAGCCGGTGCTGGGAGACCGCGGCGAACTCTATCAAACGCTCCTCAACCTCTGCCTCAACGCCCGGGATGCCCTCGTGGAGAGGCCTGATGACGGACAACAACGGGAAATTGTGATCCGCGCCGCTGCGTTGACGGTGGGCGAAGATCAGCGCTCATTGCCTTTTCTGAAGCAGGATGCCCCGCCGCAGTACGGTGTCGAGATGTCCGTGACAGACAACGGGGTCGGGATCCCGGCTGCAATCCGTGAGAAGATATTCGACCCGTTCTTCACAACGAAGGAACGCGGCAAGGGGACAGGGCTTGGATTGTCGGTTGTGTATAACATCGTGAAAAACCACAATGGATATGTTTCGGTGGAAAGCGATGAGGGCGGGCGCACGACGTTCTCCGTTCTGCTGCCGGCGGTTGGGCAGGCGGGACAGAAGAGCGAGCCGCATTCTTCGGACTCGACGGGCGAAGCACATAATGAACTCGTCATGGTGGTGGACGACGAAGAGAATATGCAGCAACTCGGAAGGGAGGTGCTTGAGGAAGCTGGGTACCGGGTTCTTGTTGCCACAAACGGTCGCGAGGCAGTAGAGATGTACCGTGACCGCTGGAAAGAGATAGCCCTGGTTGTTCTCGATCTTGTGATGCCGGAAATGGACGGTGGGCAGGCGTATATGCAACTGAGGAGCATCAATCCGGAAATCAAAGCGTTCTTCTGCACGGGCTACACACAAGACGCGATCATCACCGGACTTCTCGAGGAGCATCGCCTTCAGGCACTGGAAAAGCCATTCAAACCCCCTGTGTTTCTCAGGATGGTGCGAGAGACGATCGCTGACGGAAAAGAGTAGAGCTAATCCGTCGAAGTCTGAAGCCGGAATCGGTTTGTTGATCGTTAATGCAGGAGGTTCTCCAGCCGTGCCCCCCCCCGGCCTTGTCATGACAACCCATGGCGAATATTGGCCAACCGGTTAATATGCTGGTAGTTCCCTGCCGATGGCATCTCAGGTGGTCGGCTAAACCACCAAATTTGAGTTTCATTCCACAGCGTCCTCGCAGAATCTCCTCATTTCACACTGGCACTTTATTTGCGGCTCTACTTCCGGCTTGGTGTTCTCTGTAGCATCGGGCCCGTTTGCCGTTTCTCAATCACGAATCACATTCAGAATCTGATGGACATCAAAGACCAGCCCTCCGAAATTCCCGGGATGACGACATCGTTAAGCGGCACTGAAGCAAAGGCCGACTCAACATCTGCTGAGCAGCTTGCTCGGGCACTCGCTGAAAGCCGTCTTCGCGAAGAATCACTCCAATCCTCCCGGCAGATTCTTCAAGAGCTGGCTGATACGAGCCCCTTTCCTTCGTTTTTGTTTGAGCTGGGAGCCGCTCAGGAGATGATCCTGGTCGGATCCAACCGTGCGGCTGAACGATGCCTTGGGGGAGACGCCTGGAGGTTTCATGGGAAATCGCTGATCGAAGCATTTCCTTCGGTCGAAAGAACTGAACTCCCGAAGGCGATCAGGAATGCGATGACACAGCATCAGACCTCCAGGTTGAAAGGCCCTCGATTCTGGGACCAGTCGGGGACGGAGGACTATCTCGTACTGCCGGCATGGTCAGGACAGGGAAGGGTTGTGCTTGTTGTTGCCCCGCCAGCGGAAGGATCGGCGGCGTCAGAAGAGGTCCGGAAACTCTCACGAGCGGTTGAGCAGAGTCCCGCCGCAATCGTCATCACGGATACTTCCGGAAACATCGAATACGTCAATCCCAAGTTCACGCAGATGTCGGGGTATTCGGCCGCCGAAGTGGCCGGGAAGAATCCGCGAATCCTGAAATCCGGCAGCGTCCCCGCTTCGGTCTACCGTCAGCTTTGGGCGACGATCACCGCCGGAAATGAATGGCGCGGCGAGATTTTGAACAAGAAGAAGAACGGCGATTTCTACTGGCAGTTCAACACCATCAGCCCCATCAAGGATTCCTCCGGCCGTATTACTCACTTTCTTGCCGTGAATGAGGACATCACGCAGCGGAAGCGTGCAGAAGAGGCCCTTCGCATTTCGGAGGACAGCCTGCGGGTGATTTTCAACAGCGTCTATGACGCGATTTTCATCCACGAACTGAACGGTTCTCTGGTCGATCTGAACGAGAAGAGCCTGCAGCTTTTTGGAATTACGAGGGATCAGGCACTCACGATGTCCGTGGTCGACGATCTGTCAAGCCCCGACAATCCGCGGGAGGAATTCCCCGACTATTGGAAAAAGGCCGTGATGGGGGAGAATCAGTTCTTCGAATGGAAGGCGAAGCGGCCGCGCGACGGATTCACGTTCAGCGTCGAGATCTTTCTCAGGCGCATTTCCCTCCGCGGGAAACAGGCTATTCTCGCAACCGTTCGGGACATCTCGGAACGCAAGCGGATGCAGGAACAGCTCTACCAGTCACAGAGGATGGAAAGTATATCGAGTGTCGTCGGAAGCATTGCGCACGAGTTCAATAACACACTGAACAACGTTCTGGGATTCGCGACCCTGATCAAGAAGTACATTGACGATCAGACCAAGGTTATCAAATACAGTACTGCTATCGAACAGTCAGTTATCCGAAGCGCAGATCTTGGCAGCCGGTTGTTGTCGTTCGCGAAAGAAACCAAGCGAGAAAGCGCTCCGATCGACCTTGCGTCGCTTCTGACGGAACTCGTCGACCGCGCACAGAAGAGTGTGGGCCCGGGAATAGCGATCGAAAAGCGGTTAGAGTCGGACCTGCTGCGGATTCTGGGGGATCGGCAGGAACTCTCGCAGGCCTTACTGAATCTCATCGTCAATGCCAAAGAGGCAATCCTGGCTCGTCAGGGGTCGAACAAGGGGGGGCATATCCTTCTCTCCGCTGACAACAGCATTGTGTCGGAAGACAACGCCGCCAAGCTGATGCTTCCTGCAGGATCGTCATGCGTTGTCTTGAGGGTATCTGACAATGGTATTGGGATCCCTGAAAGCATCCGGGATCGAATTTTCGATCCCTTCTTCACCACGAAGGAACAAAACCGCGGCACCGGGCTGGGATTGTCGATTGCGTTCTCGACCGTCCGGACACATCGCGGGACCATCTTCGTGGAAAGCCTGGTGGATAAAGGCACGACGTTCAAGATCTTTCTGCCTGCGCATGAATTGAAGAAACCGGAGCGTGGTGGAAGCCCGGGTTCAGCTGGAAGCAATGGAGGCGGAGACCTGATTCTGCTCGTCGATGACGAGCCCGCCATGAGAGAAATCGGCACGGAGATCCTTCAGGGTGAGGGATACGCTGTCCTCACTGCGAGCAACGGTTTGGAGGCTGTGGATACGTTCAAGAAACAGCCGAAACAAATCGTCTTGGTGGTTCTGGACCTCGTAATGCCCAAGATGGATGGCGGTCAGACCCTGCTCGAATTGCGGAAAATCAATCCTGCGGTCAAATGCGTATTCTGTACGGGATTCGCATCAGATGCGATCATCACTCAACTCCTGGCCGAGGAACACATCCCTGCAATCCAAAAACCCTTCCAGCATGCCGATTTCCTGCGAGTTATTCAGGAAGTCCTGTCCAAAGTGGAGGGCTAGGAATCACCGGTTCTTGTACTGAAATGTCCATTTCACACCCCTCTTGAAAGGAACAAGCCAATGCCTCTCATGACCTGGAAAGACGAATATTCCGTCAAAGTGAAACTGATCGACCAGCAGCATAAGAAGCTAATCGATTTGCTGAACAAGATGTACGACGGTCTGCGGGAGCAACGCGGAAAGGAAGTACTGGGCGCCGTTCTTTCGGAGCTAGTGGCGTACACCGAGGGCCACTTCACGACGGAAGAGCGGCTCATGAGCATGCATAAGTATCCCGGATTCGAAGTGCACAAGCTGGAACATCACATCCTGGTGAAAAAAGTGACAGACTTCGAAAAAGACTTCAAGGCCGGCCGCACCTCCGTATCGATCGACGTGATGAACTTTCTGAAGGATTGGCTGACGAACCACATTCTCGGCACTGACAAGCGATACTCCGCTTTCTTTGCCGAGCGTGGAGTGCAGTGACCATTTCATCGGGGAGGTCCGATTTCTTCCTCCGATGATCTTCTGGAGAATTCGGACCTCCTACTTCTTCACCCACGCCACGCGCTCTCCTCACCGGACGGCAAGCGTCAACTCTTGCATTGTAGAATCTACATTTGCAGGAGCGCGGCCTTCCCTCAAAATCCCCCGAATTTCACCAAAATCTGAATTCCGTCTGTGGTACCGGGGTTGTCCTATATGCTCCTGACACCAAACTACAGGAGGCAACCATGGCCAGAATCCCGATTCTTATTCTCCTCTCCACGTTCACAATGTTCGTGGCGCTTTCTCAGGAATCAGCAAAACAATCAGCTGACCGGACATCAGTCGATGGACGTTCCGTCCTGACAATTGCAGAGAACGATCCGAAAGCAGCAAGCAAGGCGGTAGCTGAACCTGGGCGCGCGCCGGAGCCCGGGAGCGAGGTTCAAGAACAGCGCCAGGGGATTTCCACGCTCTGGCATGCCTGGGACGGCATGCGTACCTCGCTGGGTGAGCATGGGCTGGACGTCGCAGTGACGTACAAGTCAGACAATCTCTCCACTGTTTCCGGCGGTCGAGGCCGCGGGTCGGCGTACATTCAGAATATCGACCTTACTGCCTCGCTCGACGCGCAAAAGGTTCTCGGCCTCTCGGGGACGAAGATGTTTGTCCACGTTTTGAGTAATAACGGTGGAGGGTTGAACAGGTACGTCGGAGACATCCAGATGGTCAGTAACCTCGAAGGTTTTGCGCTCCTCAAGCTCTACCAGTGTTGGGGAGAGTACGAATTTTCCGACCGGGATGGTTCGGTTCGCGCAGGACTCTACGACCTCAACTCTGAATTCTATGTGACGGCCTCCTCAGGATTGTTCCTGAACGCGTCCCATGGGATTGGCAGGGAGTTCTCACAAGCGGGCCTCAACGGTCCCTCAATCTTCCCGAATACCGGCCTTGCTCTTCGCGTTAAGCTTCAGCCGTGGCAGAACGTCTTTACACAAATCGTTGCCCTCGATGGGCGACCTGGTACCGAAGAAGATCCTGTCGCGACGTCGTTCCGAATTGATTCCCGGGAAGGCGCCCTCCTGGTGGCCGAGTGCGGGTATTTGCGGGCGTCGAGCGACGAGGAGCCGGGGTTGGAGAAGCTTGCTGTCGGCGTATGGCAATACACGGCTTCCTTTGAAGAAATCCTCCCTGGTGAAGCGGGAGAGACGATTTCCAGCAGCAGAAACGGCGGGATGTACGTCATTGCCGAGAAGAAGTTCATGACGGGGGAATCCGGAAACCCGCGCAGTGTTTCGTTCTTCGTTCGCGGAGGTGTCGCAAACAGTCGGATTAACCGGTTTCAGTATCACTATGGGTTCGGCATCGTTTCTGCAGGCTTGTTCTCCGGCCGCGCCGATGATGTGTTTGGAGTGGCGGTGGCGCACGCACGCGGAGGCGACGCATACTGCAATCTGAAGCTCATGCAAGGTGAAGCGGTTCGTTCGGGTGAGACGACGATCGAGGTAACGTATCGTGCTCAAATAGCCCCCTGGATTGCCGTTCAACCCAATATCCAATTTGTCTCCCGGCCGGGAGAAGGTGCGGGCAATCGCGACGCAACAGTGGTCGGGGCGCGTATTGAAGTCGGTCTCTAGATGACTCGTAAGAGCCACCAAAGACGCAATGTCATCACGCATTCCGGTGTCAGGACATAGCTCCTGACACCGGTCATCACTTCGCAGCGGAGGTGTTCACATGTCAGCTGAGATGAACTTCGGGTCCGGCGTTCCGTACTCAATTCCTTCAACACCGTTGACGGGCATCCCGGGAGCCAGCGACCTTTGCCCGGGCACGGGGAGTACTTCACCGCCTTGCGTGCTCTTGGTGGACGATGAAGAGGCCATTCGGGAAGTCATGACCGATCTTCTTGAAGATCACAACATCCGGGTTTTAACCGCGGAAGATGGGGTCACTGGCGTGGAGGTCTATCGGGCCAACGCAGCCGACGTGAACCTTGTTCTGCTCGATCTCTCATTGCCCGGCATGAGTGGGGAGGAGGTATTCCGCCGTTTCAGAGAGATCGAGCCCTCGGTGCAGGTGGTTCTTACATCAGGCTACACGAAGGAAGAAGCCACTTCGAAATTCCCGGCGTCCAGTCTGGTCGGGTTCGTTCAGAAGCCGTTTCAGTGGACGCAGCTTGCGACAACGATTCTGAACTATGTCGACTCCGCCCACCGGGCTGCATGAACGATCAGGGGTTTTCTCCCGTCATATGAGGCGGCGGCGAAGATCAACACTCTCTTCTGGTGTAGTCCGGAAAAGCCGTGTGCCCCGCATGACATGGCGATCGCCCCTAAGTTCCTTCTCTACCATCGACTCTGGCGTCTAGGCGGGCTTTCCTCCTGCTGACCACCTGCACAATAGTAGCCAGCCCTTTCTTCACTCCCGACCCTGCATTGTTCCGTGAGATGTGCATTCCGACTGATTTTGGGAGTCATTCGCGCTGTCATTCGATTGATGACACATGGTACGGCCTTTGATAGAACCTGTTCCGGTTATCTCGCAAAGCGCCAAGAAGTCATGCAGGACACTGCGTCCTGCGCTCGGGTGGTCAACTTGTCAGCGCGTATGTAAATCGAAACGGTTCTTTCAAAATCACACTAACAATTCACTGAAAGGAGATCCACATGACAAAGTCCGCTCAACGGTTTCACGTGACGGCATTCTGGGCCCTTCTGCTGATGGCGTCGGGAGTGCAGTGGGCGATGGCTCAGGATGCGCTTCATATGTACGGCTACTTCTCGACGAGGTTCGAGAAGACGTACGCCACCACCGGCCCGAACGGCGTTATTGATGAAGCAGGATCATCAGATTTCGCCTATCCCTTCTTCAGCCTCATGGGGCAGTACCGCATCAATGACAAGTTCAGGGCGTTCTTCAGCTTCAGCGGGTCGAAGGGAACGGCGTTGGAGATACGGAATTTCTGGGGAGAGTATTCACATTCGAAGTATCTCAACGTCCGGCTTGGGAAGATCTACCGCAAATTCGGTCTGTACAACGAGATTCTCGATGCCGTTCCGACGTATTACGGCATTGAACCTCCGGAGCTTTTCGATACCGATCACCTCATGATCTCCAGGACCACCATGGCAATGGTGTATGGATCAGTTGGCGTGGGAAACGGAACCCTGCAATACACGGTCTCAACTGACAACGGTGAAGGTGATCCCCAGTTTGCGCCTCCGAAGGGGACATTCCCATTCTGCTACGATTTCCAATACTCATTTGGCGAAGGCAACTACACGATCGGGACTTCCGGATACACCTCCGGTGGAGAGACTCAGCCCAATGTGGCAATCTCGGGCGGATCGCCGAAGAGCGGTGTGCTCAACTGGATGGCGAAGGATGAATTCACGGTCAACGGCGGATATGTCGAAGCGAAGGTAGGCAGCCTGACGTTGCAGGCCGAGTACTGGACTTCCTCGCACGACGCCACTCGGGATACAGCCAAGGTCAAGACGGTTGTCACGAGTGCCGGCATCTCATCCTTTCAGAGGGCCCGATTCCTGAAAAATCCTTCGGTGTCAGGCACCGGTGGCGGCGCCAATGTGAAGACGAATGTATCGTTCAAGGTCCAGACATGGTATCTGCGGGCAGGATACTCCTTTGAAACCGGAATTGGCGAGGTTGCACCGTATGTTCAGTGGGATTGGTACAGCAATCCGGAGACCATTGGAAACAAGACCTACGGCGGTGATGATGAAGCGGGCGCGGCCGACGACGGTGTGTTCAACAAGTCGACAGTAGGCATCATCCTCCGTCCGACCCCGGAAGTGGCGGTGAAGTTTGACCAAAGCTACCACTTCTACAAGATGGACGGGGATAACGTGAAGTATCCCGAAATCCGACTCGACGTGTCGTTCACGTTCGGCCTGTAACCTGACCATTGAAGGAGACAAATCCCATGAAAAAGAAAAGCCAGTTCATAATCTTGTTCACTGTTGCCATGGTCGTGATGTTTCTGGTGGTCGGATTCTCCGAGGCCAGCGCACAAGTGAGTGTCATCGTATCAAGTTCCTCCCCGAACGCCGTCTCCAAGGATGAGGCGAAGAATGTCTTTTCAGGTGCCACTGCGTCATGGTCGAGCGGTACGAAGATCCAGGTCGTCGATCAACCCGACACTGAAACAGGCAAGTCGTTTTACGAAAAATTCGTGGGCAAACCTGCGGGTCAGGTTCGCCTGCAATGGACCAAGCTGGTATTGTCCGGCCAGGCAGCGGCCCCGAAGAAACTCGGTGACGATGATGCGGTGAAGAAAGCTGTCGCCGCTGATCCGAACAGCATTGGCTATATCAAGAGCAGCGCGCTCGACGGATCGGTGAAAGAGATCGCACGCGTCCAATAGTACCACGACATGTCAGGCGGGTCTGTCAACAGACCCGCCTCCAATCAATGCTCAGGAGATTGACCAATGGTCTTAACATTGAGTAACAAGATCCGGGGGAGTTTTCTGGCAGTCATCACACTGCTCTCGGCGTTCACGCTCTTCTTCTTCCCATCGCAGCAGCGAGAAGTACTTCAAACTGCATTCGAGAGCGAAGTGGCTTCGATGGCGAAGACTGTTGCCCTAGGCGTGGGGATAGGATTACGGAGCGGAGACCTCGCGGCAACTCAGGCGGCGTTCGATTTCGCTAAAGGCGATGCGCGTGTGCGTTTTGTAATCCTTGCGAGTGAAGGAAATGTCATTTCCTCGTTTCCTGAGAACACGAAACTTGACGAGAGTCTCCTCAAGAGCGACACGCTTGTTGTCAGACGGGCCGAAGTGAAAACGGATGCAATGACGGGAGAGGTCATTGTCGGTTGCTCGACGGCCGCCATCGATGACGCCAGAACCCGTTCGACGCTGACGGCTGCCCTCGTGACTTTGCTTGCTGTTGGCTTTGGAGGCTTGTGTGCCTTCTGGCTTGAACGGGGGATCCGAAAACCGGTCCGCAGCCTTGTGGAAAGTGCGGAGAGAATCGGCTCCGGCGATCTGACGGTATCCCTCAACTACGTCGTGAAGGATGAAATTGGCCAACTCTACGGTGCCATGGCCCAAATGACCGACAAGCTGAAAGTGATGATCGCCGGGGTACTCGAGTCGACGCATTCGGTTGCCGACGCGGCGGGTCAGATCAGCACAAGCACGGAGCAGATGGCCGCCGGAACGCAGGAGCAGACAAGTCAGGCTGGCGAGGTTGCATCGGCCGTCGAAGAAATGACCAAGACAATCATTGAGAACTCCCGGAATGCTTCGTCCGCTGCAGAAACCGCGAAAAACGCGAGGGAGGCCGCGGAAAAGGGAGGGACGATTGTGGCGGAGACGGTATCAGGAATGAAGACGATTGCCGACGTCGTGAAGGTTTCCGCCGAGACGGTGCAGGAGCTCGGGAAATCGAGTCAGCAAATCGGTGACATTATTGGCGTGATTGACGACATCGCAGATCAGACCAACTTGCTTGCGTTGAACGCGGCGATTGAGGCGGCCCGGGCAGGGGAGCAGGGGAGGGGATTTGCCGTGGTTGCAGATGAGGTCCGGAAGCTGGCGGAGCGGACGACGAAAGCGACGAAAGAGATCGCCTCCATGATCAAGAAAATCCAGGTGGACACAGAGGGTGCGGTCGCTTCGATGGAGGAAGGAACGAAGCGGGTGGATGATGGAATCAAGCTTGCGGATCGGGCGGGGGCTTCACTCGAAGAGATCGTCCAGATCAGTCAGCGGGTCACAGATATGATTTCACAGATTGCCGCCGCGAGCGAACAACAGTCGAGTGCAAGCGAACAGATATCCAAGAACGTGGATGCAATCAGCGCTGTGACAGGTGAGACGGCGAGCGGGACGCAGCAAATTGCGCGCGCCGCCGAAGATCTGAGCAGGTTGACTGAGGAGCTCCAGGCGTACGTGGCAAAATTCAGACTTTCTGCGGAGCACATGCGGGTCGATCGGCTGCGAGCGCCGGTGAAAGGCGGAGAACCGAGAGGGAGGACGAAATCACCGTCGACATCAGATCTGGTGCTTGCCAACAGCTAAATTGGTCTCTCTGCCATGAGAGAGTTGAAGCAACATGCGTACTCGAAACAGTTGACCTGCTTCAGGAACAGATCCCCCGGATGTCCGAGCGGAACGGCGCCGGAGGATCTACCCTCCCCCGCAATAGCAAAAGGAAATGTTGATTGCAAAGCTGCTGAACAAGTAAAACGAACCATGAAGAAGGAACCCACGCAATGTCCAACGAAGTCAAGACCGGGTCTGGCGGAAAGTCGGATGAGCTTCTCCAGCTCGTGAGCTTCATGATCGGAGAAGAGGAATTCGGGGTCGACATTCTGAAGGTCCAGGAAATCAACAGGATGTCGGCTGTAACACGAGTACCCAATGCCCCTGAATATGTCGATGGAGTCATCAACCTGAGGGGAAAAGTCATCCCCATTATTGATCTGCGCAGGCGGTTTGGAATTGAACGGAGAGAACACGACAAGAACACACGCATTGTCGTAGTCGAACTTCAGGGAAAAGTTGTAGGATTTGTTGTGGATGCGGTGAGGGAGGTGTTGCGGATCCCCGGCAGTGTGACGGAGCCTCCCCCGGCAGCTGTTGCCGATGTGAACTCGGAGTTCATTACCGCGGTAGGAAAGCTTGACGATCGGTTGTTGATTCTGCTTGATCTCGAGAAAGTCTTATTGAATTAATTGAAGTCGTGTCCGCTGTTTTTGTTGGTGTGAGCGGTGTGATTCCGGAAACAGTGGATGGGGACGTCGCGGGTATGACGTGGTGTGATCACCTCCATGAAAAGGATGATTCGTATGAACTGGTTCTATGATCTTAAGACGGGCAAGAAACTGTTGCTGGCATTTGGCATTGTTGTCCTCATTTTTGCGGGAGTGCAGGGATTTCAGCTCATGACGCTCAGTTCGCTCCGCACGATGCAGGATGAAGGAGCCAGGCGTTCGGATGACCTTGATTTCGTGAACTCGATGTTCGCCGATCTGCATTCCGGCTATGGCATCATGGCTGATGCTGTCATCAACCGGGACCTCGTGAAGGCCCGGAGTGCGTTCTCGACGTTCCGCACCATGATGATGGAAGATTTGAAGAAGCTGAATGTTCTATGTGACACTGAGAAAGAACAAGCATTCTTCAAAGAATATGAAACTCGCCTGGGCCAGTACGTCGATCTCTTTGAGCGTGAACAATTGCCCCAGCTTGCTGCCGCGGGGAACTTGACGACCAGCCAGATCAAGGCTACCGATGGAGCGCTGGACGAATTGAGAGACAAATGTACGGTCCCACTCGAATCCATCGCTGAGTCGTTCAGGAACGAAGCGCAGGAACGCGACAAGACTTTTGATGCCAGTGTGGAGGCCGCTTCGGCCACCGGACTGATCGTGGTCGTTCTGGCGATCGCACTTTCCATCGCATTGTCAACCGTGATTGCCCGGGTGGTGGTGAATCCTGTCAAGGCTGTCATCAACATGATCGAGAATGCCGACCTGAATTCGCAGTTCGGATCGGTCCGGAAGGACGAGATAGGCGATCTGCAGCGGTCCTTCGACAAGTTCGTAGCTTCGATCAAAGACACCCTCCTCCAAGTGGCCGAGGCATCGGGCGCTGTCGCAAGCGCCAGCAACCAGATCAGCAGCAGCACGGAGGAGATGGCGGCAGGTACACAGGAACAGACAAGTCAGGCGGGCGAGGTGGCAAGTGCGGTTGAGGAAATGACAAAGACAATCGTCGAAAATTCCAGGAATGCAAGCGCCACGGCGGAGACCGCAAAACAGGCAAAGAATGCCGCGCAGCAAGGCGGTGAAGTCGTGCTTCAAACTGTCGCAGACATGGGCCGCATTGCAGCGGTGGTCAATCAATCGGCCGACACGGTGAAGGCACTGGGCAAATCGAGCGACCAGATCGGTGAAATCATCGGAGTGATTGACGACATCGCCGACCAGACGAACCTGCTGGCGCTTAACGCAGCCATCGAGGCCGCCCGCGCCGGGGAGCAGGGAAGAGGATTCGCAGTCGTCGCAGATGAGGTTCGGAAGCTTGCCGAGCGTACGACCAAGGCGACGAAAGAAATCGCCGGGATGATCAAGCAGATTCAACAGGAAACCGAGGGGGCGGTGTTCGCGATGGAGCAGGGCACGAAGGAAGTGGAGAGCGGCAAAGTTCTGGCCGACAAAGCGGGCGAATCGCTCAAGGAGATCGTCGACGTTTCGCAGAAGGTGACAGACATGGTTTCACAGATCGCGGCGGCCAGTGAACAGCAGTCAAGTGCCAGCGAACAGATCAGCAAGAACGTTGAAGCGATCAGCACGGTGACGAACCAGACGGCGAGCGGCACACAGCAGATAGCCCGGGCGGCCGAAGATCTGAATCGGTTGACGGCTAGTCTGCAGCAGCTCGTGTCCCGATTCAATCTGAGCGGGCAGGGGTCCGGGACGCCGGCCGCAGCCAGAATCTTGAACACTGACGCTCGTGAGCCTATGAGTACGCTGAAGGTGCGTGCCAATGGCAAGCTGGTGCATTCCTGATCCGCATGTCGTGGACAGGGAGCCGTCGCCGGACAGAAGAGTACATTTGTCCAGACTCAGCATTCTCAGGATAGCAAACAACACGACTGTATCGAGAAGGGGGAAGCAACGATGAGAAGGACGAAACAGCATGAATTGCGGTGGGGGCCTGCCCTACTGCTCGCTCTCCTCGTTCTTGGTTCAGGGCTGGCAACCGGCCAAACGCTGGCTTCCTATGATCAGCATGTGGCCATTGCGAAGAAGTAGACGGTCAGAAGGAGTGCAAGATCAAGGGGATGGAACGGTCTGCAGAAAACTGGATTGCGAGAGGACAAGACCCTGACAAATAGTTCCGTGGCGCTTCAGATGCCGTGAAGGCGGAGATGGGGCCGGAGAACATTGAGACCATGCTTCGCGTCGGTGCTTGAACCTGAAATTGTCTTCTGAGATTTGCCTGCAGCCCAAGGCGGGAGTCACTCACGACAATGAAAGAAAAAGGCCAAATGACGAACGACATCAGCTCCGGCGGGGCCATACAGTCCCTGGAACCATCAGTTTCGCTGAAACAGGATGAATACTCCGAATCCCGGCCTGTGGTCATACATGGCGGGGCGCTCACACGGCAGCAGATGGACGACCTGATCCTGCAGATCACCATGAGGGCTATATCGGCATCGGTTCGCCGGAGATAACGGACAGAAGGTCGATCCTTGGCGGAGCAGCGTGCGGCTCATCTGGTGGGAGATGAGTCGCACGCGGGACTTCGGCGGGTTGAACCGGCCACGTCAAGCCACAGGCAGTGATTACAAAAGCGCGAAAGGGCTTAACAAGTGAGGAAGTCGAGCATCAAATCGCAGATCTTCACTCCGATTGCAGCGGTCATCATAGGGGTGGTCGTAGTGTTTGCATGGTTCGTGGCGTCTTCCCAGAAGGAGGCGCTGGAAGCGAGCTATCATGAGAGTCTCGCCATTCTGGCAGCGAACGCTCCCAACATGATGCATACAGCCGCGGAGGAGTATGCGAAGAGCCATGAGATGAGCTATTATCGCGTGACGGAGGCTGACAAGACTGAGGTCACTCCCGAGGGGAGGCTCGCACAGGAAGCGTTCTCGGCTTTCCGTGCTGACGCTTCCCTCGAAAGATATGAGCGAAAGATTGAGATTGAGGGCAAGTCGTACCTGTACGTTTATGCGCCAGGCCGAATTCGGGACGAGTGTACAGGGTGCCACGAAGCCAATGGTATTGATTCCTTCAAGGATAGAAAGGCGGGGGATCTCGTATCGATTTTTGGGGTTTCGGGATCGACCGAAAAGCTCGAGGCCGAGGAAGCGCGCATTCAGCTCTTCGCTGCAGTCGCAGGCGTCGCGATCATTGCCATCATCCTCTCTGTCGTGAACCGGGTGACGAACAATGTCATTATCAGGCCCCTACAGGAATTCGTTCTTCAGTCTGAACGCGTGTCTGAGGGAGACCTTACCCATGTCGACACACCGGAGCTCGAGCGGCGAATGGATTCTCCCGATGAGATCGGACAAATGGCCAGGGCTTTCAGAAAAATGATCGCAGGACTTCGCACACTCATCAGTCAGGTGGGCGAAGCAGCGGCAGCGGTCGCCAGTTCGAGCAGTGAGATCAGTGCCAGCACTGAGGAAATGGCTGCCGGAGCTCACGAACAGACGTCGCAGTCGGCTGAGGTTGCTTCTGCTGTGGAGGAAATGGCGAAGACAATCATCGAGAATTCCAGAAACGCGCGGGCCACCGCTGAAACGTCGAAGAATGCAAAAGATGCGGCAATGAAGGGGGGCAAGGTTGTCGAACAGACGGTCGAAGGCATGAAGCGAATCGCTGCTGTGGTTCGCAAGTCGTCCGAAACTGTCCAGGCTCTCGGCAAGTCGAGCGACCACATTGGTGCGATTGTCAGCGTTATCGATGATATCGCAGATCAGACGAATCTTCTGGCATTGAATGCCGCCATCGAAGCAGCGCGGGCTGGTGAAATGGGACGCGGGTTTGCCGTTGTTGCAGATGAGGTGCGCAAACTCGCCGAGCGCACGACGAAAGCAACAAAGGAAATCGCATCGATGATCAAGAGCATCCAGACAGACACCGGCGGTGCAGTGACAGCGATGGTCGAAGGCACCGGGGAGGTAGAACGCGGGATTCTCCTGGCCGACAAAGCCGGTGAGGCGTTGAGGGAAATTGTCCGGATTTCCCAGAATCTCACATCGATGGTCAGTCAGATCGCGGCCGCGAGTGAGGAGCAGTCTGGTGCAAGCGAGCAAATATCCAAGAACGTCGAAGCAATCAGTGCCGTAACCGGAGAAACCGCGAGCGGGACGCAGCAAATTGCCCGCGCCGCTGAGGATCTGAACCGGTTGACCGACGAATTGCAGCGTCTTCTCTCAACGTTCAAGCTTCCTCAGGGGAGCCGGGAGAGCGTGGAGGTGCGACCGGCCCCGAGGGTCAAAGGGCACGGTCGGCTTTCGACGCTCGCCGTCCGTCAGAATGGCGCGATTGTCCATGATGCCTGACATGTGAGCGATGAACAAACTATGGAAGGGACAGGAGATGTCACAACAACAGAGTACCCGTTCGGCGGGCGAAGCCTCGGGCGAAGAGCTCCTTCAACTTGTGAGCTTCAAGATTGGGGAAGAAGAGTTCGGCGTTGAGATCTTGAAGGTGCAGGAGATCAACCGCATCGCTGAGATTACGAGGGTGCCCAATACGGCCTCTCACATCGATGGGGTGATCAACCTGCGCGGAAAAGTGATCCCCATCGTTGACCTGCGCACGCGTTTCGGCCTCTCCAGAAAAGAGCACGACAAGATCACGCGAATCGTCGTCGTGGAGCTGAATGGGACGGTGGTGGGATTCGTGGTCGATGCCGTGAGCGAAGTGTTGAGAATTCCCAGATCAGTCACAGAGCCACCGCCGGGTATGATCGCCGGCGTTGGTGCGGAATACATCGATGGTGTCGGCAAATTGGACGACCGTCTCCTGATTCTGCTCAATCTGGAAAGAGTTTTCAATGTGGAAGAAGCAGCCTCTCTCGGGGTCGCCGCGTGAACGGTCGGCCACGATGCTTGCCCATAAAGAGGTTGAACAATAGTCCGGGAGGTTTTGCGTCAGCAGAACACTGCGTATGAATCCGATCAAGATACTCATCGTCGAAGACGAACACGTCGTTGCGCTTGATTTGCAGAGCAGCCTGGAAACCCTGGGCTACAAGGTTGTCGCATACGCAGCAACGGGGGAAGAAGCAATTCGCCTCGTCGATTCCGCGTCTCCTGACGTTGTGCTGATGGACATCCACCTTCAGGGAACAATCGACGGGATCGAGGCGTACAGCAGGATTCGCGCACGGCACAATCTCCCCGTCATCTATCTCACCGCATATTCCGATCCGGACACACTCGAACGCGCGAAAATTACCGAGCCGTTCGGTTATATCCTCAAGCCCTTCGAATTGCGCGAACTGCGGACCACGATAGAAATGGCGCTGCACAAGTACGGTCTTGAGAAGAAGATCGTCGAGAGCGAGCGAAAGTTCAGGGAGTTGACTGATCTTCTCCCGCAGACTGTGTTTGAGGCGGATGTAGACGGAAACTTGACCTTCGTCAATCAGCACGGACTGGAGTGGTTTGAGTACTCCGAGGAAGATCTGGCATCCGGGCTTACCATCTTTCAGATGATTGTCCCGGGTGAGCGCGAAACGGCGCGGCAGCGACTCGCATCGCTGCCTTCGACTGAACGCTGGAGCCGGGAACAGACGATGTTGAAGCACAGTGGATCCCAGTTCCCTGCCATCATCTATCTGAGCAAGGTTATCCGAGAGCATAAACTGATCGGGCTCAGGGGCCTTGTTGTCGATATCAGCGAACTGAAGTCTTCTCAGGATGCCCTCCGTCAATCCCAGCAGAAGCTCTCGCTCCATGTGCAACAGACAGCTCTGGGGGCAATCGAGTGGGATAAGAGCTTCCGTGTGACTGACTGGAATCCTGCCGCCGAACAGATATTCGGGTATTCTCGGTCGGAGGCGATGGCCGCATCGGGCGCAGATCTGATTGTACCAGATCAGGCCAAACCGTTCGTGGATACTGTGTGGAATGATCTGCTGGCTTGCAGGGGTGGTGCGGCGGCATCGAATGTGAACCGGCGAAAGGACGGCGCCATCATCGAATGCGACTGGTTCAATACACCGCTGATCGATGACAAAGGAAACGTGATTGGCGTTGCATCGCTTGTTCAGGACGTGACGGAGCGGAAACGGGTCCAGGAAAACCTCCGCGACAGCGAGGAACGGCTCAAACTCATCACGGAGTCGGTGCATGAAGCGATCTTCGTGGTCGACGAAGAGGGGAGGGTGACATTCTGGAATGCAGCGGCCGAGACGATATTTGGATATGCAAGGCAGGAGGTGATGGGCCAGCATTTGTACCCGCTGATTGTGCCGGCGAGGTATGACAACGATTTTGTCAACGCTTTTGCGCTGAGGAATCACCGCAACGGCGATCAGGAGGGGGCCAGACGCATGGAGATCCCGTCCCGGAGGAGAGACGGAGCCGAACTCGTTGCCGAGCTTTCGATCGCGCCGATTCGCATCAAAGGAAAACCTCACGTTGTCGGGATCCTCCGCGACATCACCGAACGAAAGGCCGCCGACGAGGCTCTTGCACGCTACACGGAAGAGCTCCTGGATGCGAAGTCGAAGGCTGAAGATCAGACGCAACTTCTTGAAATCCAGGCCATCGAACTGCGTGAAGCTCGCGAAGCAGCGTTGGAAGTCTCCAGACTGAAATCTGAATTCGTCGCCAACATGAGCCACGAAATCCGGACTCCCATGAACGGTGTCATCGGGATGACGGCCCTGCTGATGGAGACTCCTCTCAGCACAGAGCAAAAGGAATGTGTCCAGATCATTCACAAATCGGGTGAATCGCTTCTTCGTGTCATCAACGATATTCTCGATTTTTCGAAAATCGAATCGGGCAAAGTCGACTTCGAAAAACGCGGCTTTGATCTCCAGACCCTTGTGGAAGAAGCCATGGGCCTGCATACACTTCGCGCCCAGCAGAAAGGCCTGGAATTCGCTTATCTGGTCAACCGCGAAGTCCCCCGCGATGTAAGAGGCGATCCCGGCAGAATCTCGCAGGCGCTCGCGAACCTGGTAGGAAATGCCATAAAATTCACCGACAGAGGTGAAGTCGTGGTCCGCGTGTCTCTCGACCGGGACGACGGTTCCGCTGCGCTTGTGCGATTCACAGTGGCTGATACGGGAATCGGAATTTCTGAAGAAGAGAGTGTCAAACTCTTCCAACCGTTCACGCAGGCGGACGGTTCCGTGACAAGGAAATATGGCGGTACGGGACTAGGCCTGACGATTACGAAACGCCTTGTGGAACTCATGGGCGGCACGATTGGATTCGAAAGTGAAAAAGAGAAAGGAAGCACGTTCTGGTTTACGATTCCATTCGAAAAGGAAGCCCGAGCACGCGGAAAGGAGGCCACAGATATTTCCGGGTTCAGAGGCTTGGTGGTGGATGACAATGAAACGAACCGGGATATACTCTCTCAAATGCTATTGACGTGGGGGATTCGCGCACATACCGTAGAAAACGGACACGAGGCGCTCAGGCTGCTGAAACAATGCCACGCAACGGATCCTTTTGACTTCGTGATACTCGATATGCAGATGGAAGGGATGGATGGCCTCTCGCTGGCTGGCTATATCAAGTCGGATCCGAGTTTATCGAACACCAGGTTGATGATGCTCTCCTCGCTCGGGAGCGTCAAGCCGGCGACATATATCGCCTCCGGCATAGAAGCGCTTCTCACGAAACCTGTGAAACAGTCCACGCTGTACGATACGCTTGTCCATCTTCTGAACAAAGATACACTCCAGACCGGTGCGGCCGGTCCGTTCCCTGCACCCATGCGCCCCGCGGCTGAGGAACTGACGCCGCAATTCAATGCCCGCGTCCTGGTGGCGGAAGATAATGAGGTAAACCAGGAAGTGGCGAGGCGAATGTTGATGAAGCTCGGGTGCGCTGTCGACATCGCGGCCGACGGAGCTGAAGCCGTTCGTAAAACCGGGGATCAGAAGTATGATATCGTCTTCATGGATTGCCATATGCCCGTCATGGATGGGTACAGCGCCACCCGGACCATGAAGTCGAGGGACGAGGCGGCTGAAGGCACGATCGTCGTAGCTATGACTGCCAATGCTCTGCGCGGTGACAAGGAAGAGTGTTTTGCGGCAGGGATGGATGACTATATCGCCAAGCCGGTCAAGATGTCCGATCTCGCGGCCGTACTGAGGAAGTGGTACAAGAAGGAACAGGGAGAGTCCCTCCCAGCGGAACGAATCGACGGACCTTCATCTCAGGAGGTTCGCACTGGGCTGGATCGCGGCAGGATCGAACGCCTGAAAGCCCTCGTCGACGAGGGGGAAGACCAATGGTGGAATACACTCATCCAGAAGTTCCTGACTGGTGCAAAGGTGAAACTCGATGAAATAGCTGAAGCAGTCAAGGGAGGTGACACGGCCGCTCTCAGGACACTGGCACACACGC